>CERN01041615.1_pt1 | contig 314880 bp, 292 predicted proteins | sample 530761 | NCBI WGS metagenome assembly CERN01 (sample SAMEA2620947, study PRJEB7988) | marine metagenome | isolation source: saline water (ENVO:00002010), including | reverse complement strand
CGGTCTCGGTCTCGGTCTCGGTCTCGGTCTCGGTCTCGGTCTCGGAGAGATGGGACAGACTTTCCAGCGCGATATCCACCCGGGTGGCATCGGCGGCTCGCGGCTCGGCGAGGAAAGCTTCCCAGTAACACTCGAGACAGGCAAAGGCGAAGGCCACCCGTGCCAGATCCTCTCCCGCGGGGTCGGCACCCCGGGCACGCAGCCAATCTCTACCCAGTACCAGGACGCTTGCCTCGCGCTCGCGACCGGCGTGTGCCAGTGCCGCGGCGATCTCGCCAAGACGCGCATCAACCGGGGTTTCGAGCGCGTCCCGGTCGCCCTCCGGCGCTGCACTTTGCGGCTCCGGTGCGTCGAGGGTCTGCATCACCCCCAGCAGCCGGTTACGGCAACCGGACAGCAGTCGCTGCTGATCCTCGAGCTTCGCTGCGTCCTCTACCCGACGACCACGCCAGTGCAGACGACTGGCCAGCGCCAGCTGCAAGCCTACCAAGTCCTCGACCGCGCTGGCCGGCAGCCTGCCGCGCTCTGGCACGGTGCCCGCCAGGACCCCGCGAATGCGCTGCAGGCATTGCAGCCAGTCCGGCTCGCCAAGCGCCAGCAGGCGGCGCTCGATGCCGTGCAGGGCCGCATCCCGTTCTTCCTGGTCAAGACCGTCGGATTGCAGCTGCTCCATCAGCGACTGCAGCCGCGCGTCCGTCTCCCTGAGTACCGCGCACAGCGCATCGCGATGCACCGGCGGGCGACTGAGCGCTTCCACGCTGGCCTGGTCGACCCCGCAGGCCTCACAGATGTGCTGCATGTGGAGGGTACGCACCGGGCAGGCCGCCAGATAAAACAGGATTTGCTGGAGATAGCGATCACTGTTCACCGAGGGGAGGGGTGTTGTGCCGTGCTCGCGCGCCTGCTTGATCAGCAGCGCCCCGGCCTTGAGGATGTGGGCAATCGCCTCATCCGGCAAAAACATGCCCACGGCCAGCCCTTCGCTCAGCCCCACCAAGCCCAGCCAGAAGCGCTCCTGTACACGCCCCCGGAATAGCTGGTGCAACTTGTGGGCAATGCGACCGAGGGTACGCGCAGCACTGCGCGGATCCCCCTCCGCCAGTAGTGCCCGGGCGGACTGCACCCAGGGCGCCAGCAGCAGCCCCGCCGCGCGACGCACCTCCTCGTCCGGGGTCAATGGACCGCTGCTCAGGCCACAACCGGGCGCCAGGGGCCAGCGAAAGAACAGCGCCGGAGGCCGCGGGGCTTGGCCGCGCCAGCGACGTAAATCATTGATACAGGGCGCCAGGCCGCGGCCACTGTCTTCGCCGCTTTCTTCCACGCTGTCCAGGCAGGCTGGCAGGGTCTGCAGGCCGCGCATGACGCCGCCGAGAATCAGGTTGCGGCGTTCAACGGCAATATCGTCCAGCAGCAATTGACGCAGGCTGCGCTCCAACTCCAGGCCCAGCAAGGGCACCAGCTCCAGGCCCAGGCTGCGCAAAGCGGCGCTCACATGATGCACCGCCCACAGGCAGTGCATCAGTTCGGCGGGGCTGCTGCCCTGGCGGCCGGCGTTGACCAGGCGGGCTTCCGCCTCGGCCAGCTGCCGATCCAGCAGCGGACGGAGCCAGGCCAGTGCAACCAGGTCCACGCCCGCAGGCAGGGTGACAGGGGTTCGCGCGCTCAAGTTTCTGCTCCCGGGATATCGGCCGCCGGCGGCGTCTCCGTCCGCTCGAGACGCAGACGCGACAGGGCGCGCCCCAGGTTGGAGAGATTCTGCTGCAGGTTGGCCACCCCCTGACGCAAGAGCTCCGACTGATCGCTTATCTCGCCTCCCTGGCCCAGCAGGTCGCCCATGCCATTGTCCAGTTGACGCAGGGCGCGGGATGTCCCGGTCGCCGATTCCTGCAGCTGGGCCAGCAATTGCTGCAGTTCCAGGGCGGACTGGGCCGTCTGCTCCAGGGTGTTGTCCAGGCGATCGACAAACTCGAGGATAGTCACCACCGACGAGACCGTGGTCTCGAGGCTGCTCAGGCTCTCCGCAGAGAGATTCTGCAGCGTGCGGATTTCGGCGGTGATACGCCGGCCCTCGCCCTCGGACTCACGCAGCAGCTCGCCCAGGGCTTCCGCAATACCCAGCAGCGGTCGACCCTGCTCGCCGGCGCGCTCGGCTTCTATGCGGGTATTGATCGCCACCACCGAAACGCGGGTGTTCAGCCCCTGGATATACTCGGCCGCGCTGGTAACCGACTGGATCAGTTCCCCTTGCCGCTTGGCGGTTTTCGAGGTCTCCTGCAGACTCTGGCGCAGCTCCCCGGCCGCCCGCGACATGTCGCGCACCAGGTTGTGGCCGCGGCGCACGCCCTGCTGGTGACCCTGACCCACCTCGCCGGAGCGCCGGGCGCTATCCAACAGGGTTTCCACGCCGCGACGGCTTTCCCCCTGCAGCGCCACGCTGTCCTGCAGCTGCCGCGATACCTGGGAGGCCAGGGTCACCTGACTGCGATTATGCTTGCCCAGCCGGTAGACCTCCGCGGCCATGGCCTCAAAGGGCTGGCGCAGGGCCCGCAGCAATTCCCGCTGACCCTGCAGCGTACTTTCCAGGGCATCCGCCAGGGGTTGCCCGCGCAGCTCGGCTGGCAGGGATACGGTCAGGTCACCGGAGGCCATCTGTTCGAGCAGCTCTTCCAGTGCCGGCTGCCGTTGATGCACCGCGCGCCAGCCGCGCCAGGCTGACCACATTGCCAGCAGCGCCAGCACGGCAGCCAGTATCACCAGGAGCAGCAGGCCGGGTCGCGCCGGCTCACTGACCAGCCCGGCGGCAAGCAGGAGATACAGACCAAGCCCCGCGCAGACCAGCAGCCCCAGGGCCAGCACGGCAAACAGTGGGCCCGCGAGGCGGTTGAAGGTATTCATGACAGGGATTCCTCTGAACAGGGTCGGGGCAGCACGGTATCGGAGAGGCGCGGGTCACTCAGCAGGCGATCGATATCCACCACGGCAAGGACCTGACCACCAAACTCAACGCTGCCGCTGCACCACTCGGCGCGGGGAGCTGTCGGGGGAATGCTCTCCGTGAAAGCCTCCTCGGCCAGGGTCAGTGGCCCGCGCAGCTCGGCGGTGGTGAGGGCGAAGTGAAAACCGCGCCGGCGCACCACCAGGGCATAGCCTCGGGCGGGCCCGGGCGCGTCCGCCAGACCGAACAGGCACTCCCCGGACAGGACCGGAATCAGCCCCCCCTGCCAGCTGGCCACGCCCATGACAAAAGGCCGGGTACCGGGTATCCGCGACACCGCGGGGCAGGGGATGACGGCATCGAGGGCAGACTGGGGAAACAGCTGCCAGGTTTCAGCCAGGCGCACCCGCACTCCGCGCCAGGGCGTGGGCACCGGGGCTACCACGGGAACCGGCGTGGCACTGGCACGCCAGCGCTCGCGAAGACTGGCCAGGGCATCCAGTGCAGCGGGCATGCTCAGTGCTCCCCGGCTACCCGCGTATGCTCGTGAATCAACTGCCGCAACACCGGGTCCGGGGGAATCTTGCTGGCGTGGGCGGTCGCTCCACGCGCCTGGCCGCGGGCAATATCAAACAGCCCGTCCGACGAAGAGAGCAGGACGACGGGCAGATCCCGGGTGTCTTCGGCACCGCGAATCAGACTGCAGGTCTGATAGCCATCCAGCTCGGGCATGCTGATATCGAGAAAGACAATATCCGGCCGGAAGCGACGCAACAAGGCGAGGGCACTGAAGCCATCCTCGGCGCACTCGACCTCACAGCCCATCGACCGCAGTGTATGCGACATCATCATGCGGATGGTCTTGGCATCGTCCACCACCATCACGCGAACACCGCGGATATCCTGTTCTTCACTCTGTGCTTCCATCGCCTCGGGTTCACTCCTTGCCGGGTCCGACAGTATTTTCGCCCGGGCCGCCCGAAGGCAAGGGGAAACCCGCCTTTTCGTCAGGCAGCCAGGGGGTATCCGCAGGTCGCTCGCCGCCACCGGGGGCGGCAGTCTGGGCGGGCGCAAACAGCAGATTGTGGAAGAGCTCGAGGTGGCCGGCCTGAAAATCCTGCCACTCGTAGATATTGAACTGCTGCATCAAGCGCAGGCAGTGCTGGAAAAGCGCTGCAGCATCGTAGCTGGATGGCGGAATGCGGAAGCGCTCGGTCAGACGGGCAATGATACGGGCAGCAATTTCGCGGCGCCCGCTATCCGCACGGTAGAGCAGGTGCTCCAGGGGAGAGGAGACGATTGGCGCCCCGTAGACCAGAAAAGCCTCCCAGCGCAGAGGATCATGCTCCTCACCCAACTCCGCGACCAGGAAATGCACCATGCTGCGCAGCACCGGGCGGGCGGGCAACACGTCCTGTTGCAGCCAGCGGCGTATATCTGTCTCTCGCCACTCGGGGTTAAGGGCGAGAATCGCCAAGACCCGGCCATCCAGTTGGCCCGGTACCACACCCGCGAGATCCCAGAGCAGGTTGAGGCGCGCCGAAAAGCCCATGGCCACGCTGCTGTCGGGTGGGCTGATCGCGCGGTAGCGGCGGCTAAGCTCTTCCACCGGTGGGCGCGTGGTACGCGGGGTTGTCATCGCAGCGACTCGCGCATCTCATACTCCCTCAGGCGCTTCTGGTAGGTGGGGCGGGACACGCCCAGCAGGCCGACCCGGCGCGCCATGGGAAGCCTGTCGGAACAGGCCTCCAAGCGACTGAGCAGCAGCGACTCCAGGCGCAGCAGGGGAGACTCGCCCTCCAGACCCAGCCCGCGCACCCAGTCCTGGATCAGGCGACGGGTTTCCGACCACTCGACGCAGGCTTCCCGCTCCACATCCCGCTGCCGGGCAGCGGGATACCAGCGCTGTACATTGCGCGGCGAGGTCTGCACCAGTCGCGCGGCCTGGCTGGCCACCCCCGCGTAGCGCGCCAGGGAGGCGAGCAGGAGCTCGTCGCGCAGCCACTGCCCAAGGGGCAGGTCGTCACAGTCACCTGCAACGATAGCCTGCAGCAGTTCCGCCAGGGCGATCTGCAATTCCTCCCAGGCGGAAGGTGCCAGCACGTCGGCTGCGGTCTGCAGCGTCCAGAGTGTCGCCGGCGCGGCGCTGCGGCCGCCCTCGTAGAGCTGCAAGTCCGCGGCGGAAAGCCAGTCTGCCTCGGGTCTTCGCTCCATGGCGCGGGCAACCCGCTGGCGCAATTCGCTGAGATTGCCGTGCCACTGGTGGCGACGCATGGCCTGTTCGGCCTCCGGCGTATAGCCCTGCAGCCGGCTGCCGCGCCTGGCGGACTCCTGCTGCAGGATCTTGCCCGCCCAGCGCAGGATGGCCTGCGGCCGCGCACGCAGTGGCGGAACATGGATGGGGTGCCCGGCAAAGACGCTGGCCAGGCGCGCCTGCAGTTCGCCCGCTTCGACCAGGGCCGTCAGGCTCGCAGGAAAGAGGGCCGCAAAGCGCAGCGGTGGCAGATAGTCACCGCCGTCCTGTGCCGGCAGTCGCCGGGTCGCTATCAGGCGGGCCAGGCGCTTCTGCACCTCCGGGTGCAGCAGCTGGGGCGACTTCAGTACCAGGGTCTGGCCAGGCGCCGCGAGCATCGCCTCGAGCAGACGCCGCCAGGACTCATCGCGCCCACGGCACTCGCGGCAGTCCATCAGGCGAAGCGCGTCCGGCGCTGCCCCGCTGGCCTGGTGGTAGAGCTTGGCCAGGTAGAGTTTGCCGGTTCCGCGAGCGCCAATAATCGCAAGCGGCATGTCGGTCGCCGCCAGAAATCGCGCCTGGTCGACCGCGCCCTCCATGTTATCCAGCACATAGCCCGCCGGCCCGGACCGGGCATCCGTGGTGCGCGAAAGCTTGTCACGAGGCAGTGAGGCGGTCATGGCAGCGGCACGGATCCGTCGGCTGGGGCCGCGCCAGTATCCCCATTCGCCGCGCGGGCCGTCAAGCCGGCTCCCAGGGGTGTAACGGGAAACGCCCCGGCCCGCAAGCGCTCCGGTCAAGCGGCAATCAAAGCCCGGGGAACGGTTCGAGGGCTTGATCCCCCTGGCGTTTTGCCCGCGTGCAGCCTGACAGCTCCCCGTCGCGCGTGTTTTCATAGGTCACGCCGCAACGCGAGGAGAGAGGTTATGGGCCTGCAAGGCAAGGCATCGATTACCGGCTACGCCCAGTATGCACCGGAAAAATATGCCACCGCGCCGCAGATGTTCCACCTGGAGCAGGTGGCCGACCTGGCCCACCAGGCGCTGAAAGAGAGCGGTCTGGCGCTGCAGGATATCGACGGACTGATCCTCAACAACACCAGCTTCCACGAAGCGGATATTTTTGTCCCGGCCATGGCGGCCGAGTATCTGGGCATTCCGGTCAATTTTGCCGAGGTGGTCGATCTCGGCGGCACCAGTGCCGTGGCAATGGTCTGGCGCGCAGCCGCGGCCATCGAGCTGGGCCTTTGCCAGGCGGTCCTCTGCGTGCTGCCGGCGCGCATGGCGCCACTGGGGCCTGCCGAGGACCCGACCCAGCTTGCCACCGCCATGCGCTTCGGTGGCCACAGCACCCGCTACGGCGCACCCGAAGCCGAGTTCGATATTCCCTACGGTCATGTCGGCCAGAACACGGGCTACGCCATGATTGCTCAGCAATACGCGGACCGTTTCAGCTATGACCCCCGGGCCATGGCCAAGCTGGTCGTGCAGCAGCGGGATAATGCCCAGGAACATCCGCAGGCCATTTTTCGCGGCCAGCCCCTGACCGAAGCCGACTTCCTCGCCAGTCGGATGGTCGCGGATCCCTTGCGCCTGCTGGAAATCGTCATGCCAGTCGCCGGTGGAGCCGCCGTCATCGTCACCTCCGAAACCCTGGCCCGGCGCTGCCCGCACCGGCCGGTGAAGGTTCTCGGCTTCGGCGAGAGACTGGCCTACAAGTCGCCGACCTATGCCGCAGACATGACTGTTACACCCATTCGCGAGGCGGCGCGGCAGGCCTTTGCCATGTCGGGACTGCAACCCGTGGACATGCACATGGCGCAGGTCTATGACTGCTACACCATCACGGTACTGCTGAGCCTGGAAGATGCGGGTTTCTGCGCCAAGGGGGAGGGCATGCGCTTCCTGCGCGAGCGCGACCTGGGATTCCGCGGCGACTTTCCCCTCAACACCCACGGCGGCCAGCTGTCTTTTGGACAGGCAGGCACTGCGGGGGGCATGTCACAACTGATTGAAGCCTGCACCCAGATCCAGGGGCGGGCGGGTCCGCGCCAGGTTCCGCGCCACGACAATGCCTTTGTATCAGGCACCGGTGGCGTGATGAGTGAACAGGGTGTCCTTGTCCTGCAGGGGGGAGAACCGGCATGAGCGCCGTCATTCCAGTTTCCACGCCCATCAGCCAGCCCTTCTGGGAGGGACTGAAGGAAGAAGTGATCCGGGTGCCGCGCTGCGACGAGTGCAGCCACTGGATTTTCTACCCGCGCCGGCACTGCACGCACTGCGGTTCCCTGTCAATGACCTGGCGCGAGATCTCCGGGCGCGCAACGCTGTGCAGCTACACCCTGGCACGGGTTCCCACACTGGAGGAGTTCGCGGCGGACCCGCCGCAGAACCTGGCCATCGTGACACTGGAGGAGGGCTTCAACGTCAACAGCAGCCTGGTGGATATCGAACCCGGTGACATGCGCATCGGCATGGCCCTGCGCCCGGTGTTTGCACCCGTGGGAGACAGTGGCGCCCGGCGACTGTTGTTTACCGCAGCCTGATGACACGGTGTAGTGTGCCGAGCCCCCGGGCACTACACTGGTAGGGACACAAGCGGATAGACGGAGCGGGGAATCCCCCAGTGAATCCCGGTGGAAAGCGGCCTGCCACTACCAGAACCGATACTTGAGATTGCCGTGGCACTGGCCATCGGTCTGCTGGTCGGCAGCGAGCGGGGCTGGCACCGCCGCAATCACTCCGAAGGCAGCCGGGTTGCCGGTATTCGCACCTTCACCGTCCTCGCCCTGCTCGGCGCCTTGGTCACTACCGCCGGGCAGTACTGGCGCGACGACCTGGCCATCGGGATCGCGGCTGTCGGCTTCCTGCCCGCCGGGCTGTTGCTGGTGGCGGGCTACCAGCGCGCCGCCGAGCCACCCCGGCGCCTGAGCATCACCACGGAAGTGGCCGCCATGCTGGTCTACTGGTTGGGGGTAATCGCGGTGGCCGGAGAGCCGCTGATCGCGGCCGCCAGCGCGGTGGTGCTGGCACTGCTGCTGCACCTCAAGGACACACTGCACCGCTGGTTGCGCATTCTGGACCAGAGGGAGCTACTGGGTACCCTACAGTTCCTGCTTCTGTCGGTGGTCATGCTGCCGCTGTTGCCGGACCGCGACTTCGGCCCCTGGGATGCCCTCAACCCCCGGGAAGTCTGGTGGATGGTGGTGCTGATCGCGGGACTCTCGCTGCTTGGCTATTTCGCCATGCGGGCAGCGGGCCCCCGTTGGGGGCTGCTGGCGACAGCCCTGGCCGGGGGCATTGCCTCCTCCACCGCCGTGACCCTGAGCCTGTCCCGACTGCACCGGGAACTGGGTAACCCCGCCATGACCGCGGCCGGGGTGCTCCTGGCCAGCAGCACGATGTATCTGCGCATGCTGGTGGTTATCGGTGTCCTCAACCCGGCACTGGCCTGGGACAGCCTGCCACTGCTGGCGATTGGCCTGGGCGTCCTGCTACTGGCCGCCCTGTGGCACTGGCGTCAGGGGGCCGGTGATGCCCGGCAGGCAGGCGAGCGGATTGCGGTGCGCAATCCCTTTGAACTGGCGCCGGCCCTGCAGTTTGGTGCGCTGCTGGTCATCGTGATGCTGGCATCGGAAGCGCTGCTGGCCGCCTTTGGTCAAACAGGCCTCTACCTGCTGTCGGTCTTCACCGGCGTCGCCGATGTCGATGCCATCGTGCTATCGCTGGCGCCCCGGGCGGGGGAGGACCTGGGAAGCCAGGAAGTGATCCTGTGCATGGTGCTGGCGGCTGCAACCAACACGGTCATGAAAGCGGTCTACTGCCGGCTGATTGCCGGCAGTGCTCCCGGCTGGAAGGTGCTCTGGCCGGCGCTGCTGGCCAGTGGTGGCATGCTGGCGCTGCCACTCTGGCAGGCATTCTGGGGCGCAGGCACGGGCTGAACCGGGACAGCAAACCGCGCGCCAACCCGACTCAAGCCGCCAGGCCCCCGGTCATCGCGGGATGCCCTCCCGTCGGATGGCGCCTGGACTCCAGCTGGCGCCAGAGCTTCTCGTGCCAGTAGTAAGCCACCGAGTTAACGGCGGGCTCCACCAGGGCCACCAGACCGCCGAGCCAGGCGCTGCCCGTCAACAGCCAGGCCACGGAAAAGGCGATGGTGAAATGCATTGCGGTGAAGGACAGTGTTTTGCTCATGACTTGTCTCCCTTGAGTTGGGTTAATAATAACCATTCTCATCAAGGGCAACAGTTCAATCTGCCAAAGATCACCTTCCACAGAATGAAAGATAGCTGCCGCCTGGCAGGCACGGCAGCAGCTATTGGAGACAGTCCGCTGGGGTCAAACGTCGAGGTTGGCCACCGACAGCGCGTTCTCCTCGATGAACTCACGCCGCGGTTCCACGTGATCGCCCATCAGGGTGGTGAAGATCTGGTCCGCCTTCATGGCGTCCTCGATGGTCACCTTGAGCATGCGACGGGCGTCCGGGTCCATGGTGGTCTCCCAGAGCTGATCCGGGTTCATTTCCCCCAGACCCTTGTAGCGCTGGATGCTGTAGCCCTTGCGCGCCTCGGTCATGAGCCACTCGAGGCCCTCCTCGAAGACCTGGGTGGGGAAGGTCTTGTCGCCCCGACGGAAGTAACCGCCTTCCTCGATCAGGTTGTTCAGGGTGTCTCCGAGTTCCACCAGACTGCGGTATTCCCCGGATGAGAAGAACTCCTGACTGTACTCCGTCTCGCTGCTGACACCGTGGGCGTGCAACTTGACGACCGGGTAGTGGATATTGCGTTCCACGTCGCGACGCACCGAGACCGTGTACTCGGCACCCTTGGGCGCAACGGTAAGTAAGCGCTCACTTAACTGCTCGGCAAAGCGCTGCACAGCGGCTTCATCCGCCATTTCCGCGAGCGACAGACGGGCACCGTAAACCAGCTGCCAGAGTACCGGCGGAGCGTACACACGGCTCAAGCGATCGATGGTGGCTGCGACCTTGCGGAAACGCAGCACCAGCTCTTCGAGGGCCTGACCGGTGACCGGCGGCGCATCGGGGTGAACCACAATGGCGGCCTCGTCCAGCGCCGACTGGGTCAGGAAGTCCTTCAACGCCTGTTCGTCTTTCAGGTACTGGTGCTGCTTGCCCCGGGAGATCTTGTAGAGAGGCGGCTGGGCAATAAACACATGCCCGCGGTCAATCAACTCGCGCATCTGCCGGAAGAAGAAGGTCAGCAGCAGGGTGCGGATATGCGAGCCGTCGACATCGGCGTCGGTCATGATGATGATGCTGTGGTAGCGCAGCTTGTCCGGATTGAACTCGTCCTTGCCGATGCCGCAGCCCAGGGCAGTCACGATCGTACCGACCTCGGCGGAGCCGAGCATCTTGTCGAAGCGCGCCTTTTCCACGTTGAGAATCTTGCCCTTGAGCGGCAGGATCGCCTGGAATTTGCGGTTGCGGCCCTGCTTTGCGGAGCCGCCTGCGGAGTCGCCCTCAACCAGGTAGAGCTCGGAGAGAGCCGGGTCCTTTTCCTGGCAGTCGGCGAGCTTGCCCGGCAGCCCCGCGATATCCAGGGCACCCTTGCGCCGGGTCATTTCGCGTGCCTTGCGCGCCGCCTCGCGGGCGCGGGCGGCATCCAGCATTTTGCCGACCACCGCCTTGGCATCACCGGGGTGTTCCAGCAGGTAATCGTTGAACTGGGTATTCATGGCCTGTTCGACCGCTGTCTTGACCTCCGAGGAGACCAGCTTGTCTTTGGTCTGGGAGGAGAACTTGGGGTCTGGCACCTTTACCGAAATGATTGCCGTCAAACCTTCGCGGGCATCGTCGCCGGTGGTGGAGATCTTGGCTTTCTTAGCCAGACCTTCGCGCTCGATGTAGCTGTTCAGGCTGCGGGTCAGGGCCGCACGGAAGCCCGCCAGGTGCGTGCCGCCATCCCGCTGAGGAATGTTGTTGGTGTAACAGTAGATATTTTCCGAGAAGGCATCGTTCCACTGCAGGGCAACCTCGACACCGATACCGTCGGTCATGTCCACCTGGAAGTGGAAAGGCTTGTTGACCGTGCTCTTGTTCTGGTTGAGATAGGCTACGAAAGCCTTGAGGCCGCCCTCATAGGCATAGGTTTCCTGGCGACCACTGCGCTCGTCCTTGAGGTGAATATTGACCCCGGAGTTCAGGAATGCCAGCTCACGCAGGCGCTTGCTCAGCAGGTCAAAGTGAAACTCGATATTGGTGAAGGTCTCCGAGGAGGGGTGGAAGCGCACGGAGGTGCCGGAGCTGTCGGTATCACCAATCACGGCCAGGGGTGCCTGGGGCACGCCGTGACGATACACCTGCTCGTACATTTTCCCCTGCCGGCGAATTGTCAGCACCAGCTCGGAGGACAGGGCGTTTACCACAGAGACGCCGACACCGTGCAGGCCGCCGGATACTTTGTAGGTGTTGTCGTCAAACTTGCCCCCAGCGTGGAGCACGGTCATGATCACTTCCGCGGCAGACACCCCTTCATCGTGCATTTCCGTGGGAATGCCGCGCCCATCGTCGCTGACCGAAACGGACTCGTCCGGGTGAATCACGATATCGATGCGTGAGCAGTGCCCCGCCAGCGCTTCGTCAATAGAGTTGTCAACCAGCTCAAACACCATGTGGTGCAGGCCGGTTCCGTCGTCGGTATCCCCAATGTACATCCCGGGTCGCTTGCGCACAGCATCCAGGCCCTTGAGCACCTTGATACTGGAGGAATCGTAGTTGTTGCCGCCGTCACTCATGGTCTTGCACTCTTCATCACAACATTGGTTGCCTCAACCCGTCTGGGGCCGAGGCTCGAACCTGACCGTGTTCCACGTGGAACAATTTAAGGGCTTCCGGTGTAGGCCACACCACTTGCAGGTCATCGCGATCGACACTGGTCAGAAAAACTTGCGCCTCCAGGGCGTCTAGCTCCTCACAGACCCGGCCGAGGTGCCCCCGATCCAGCTCTGCTGGCAGGTCATCCACCAAATAGAGACACTGCCGACCCGTCGCTTCCCGTAACAGGCCACCCTGGGCCAGTTTCAGCGCAATCACCAGAAGCTTCTGCTGACCACGGGATAGTGTCTCCGCCGCGCTTCGACCCTGGACCGTAATCCGCACGTCCGCCCGGTGGGGCCCAGTCTGGGTAAAACCCCGCTCGCGGTCACTCTCACCCGCGACCGCGAGTGCTTCTGCATAAGGCACTTTGCGGTCCCAGCCCCGCCGATACCGCACCTCGACCTGATCCAGCTCCGGCACGAGCCGGTTTAGCACCTGGCGAAACCGGGGGGCAAGCGCCTCAAAGTAGGCCAGGCGAAATGCATGTATCGCTTCGCCCGCCTCGGCAACCTTGCGGTCCCACACAGCCAACTCATAACCGCTTATGGTACCACGGCGAAGCAAGGTATTGCGCTGTTTCAGGGCCCGCTGGAAGCCCATCCAGTGTTCGTGGAAACCATGTTCCACGTGGAACACACCCCAGTTCAGGAACTGACGGCGCACCGCGGGACTGCCCACCAGGAGATCAAAGGTACTCGCATCGATCACCTGGACGGGAAGGGCAAAGGCCAACTGGGACAGGTTGCGTTGCGCCACGCCAGCGAGCTTGACCTGGAGATCACCACTAACCGTACGCTGTACGCCAAGACTTGAATGCCTGTCTCCCACTTGCTGGAGGGCGAAAACCGTCAACTGATCAGACCCGTGCCGTACCAGAGATCGCGGCGACGTGTTCCGAAAACTGCGCCCACTGCCGAGGATGTGAATGGCCTCAAGAAGCGAGGTCTTGCCACTGCCATTGGGACCGTAAATCAGGTTGACCCGGCCCAGGTCTTCAAGCCTGACACTCTGCAGGTTACGGAGTTGATGGATATCCAGGCGCGAGAGGCGAGACACGGAGGGGGAGGGGCGTGTGCGGAGGGATTCGGGAAGCGGTGCGACGGGATTCACCCGCCACACCCGCCAGTGCCCTTACAGGCGCATCGGCATGACCACATACAGGGAGTCACCGTCTTCTGCCTCCTCAAGCAGGGCACTGCTATTGGGGTCCGACAGGGAAAGCTTCACGGTCTCACCACTTAACACCCCAAGGACATCCAGGAGATAACTGACATTGAAGCCAATCTCGAGGCCATCGCCGCGATACTCCACGGGGACCTGCTCCTCGGCCGTTTCCTGTTCGGGGTTATTGGCAACAATATCCAGACTATCCTCGGACAGCTTGAGGCGCACACCGCGGTATTTCTCATTCGAGAGGATGGCCGTGCGGGTAAAGGCCTGGCGCAGGTCGAGACGGGCGCCTACGACCACTTTCTCCGCGGAACGCGGCAAAACCCGCTCGTAATCCGGAAATTTGCCGTCCACCAGCTTGGATGTAAAGGTAAATTCACCGGTGGTCGCGCGCAGATGATTGCTGCCCAGGGTGATGCCAATCTCCTCGTTCTCCGCCAGGAGCAGGCGCGCCAGCTCGAGCACGCCCTTGCGCGGGAGTATCACCTGGGTGTCCTGCTGCCCGGACAGGGCTTCAGGGAAGGTGCACATTGCCAGGCGATGACCGTCGGTTGCTACCACCCGCAGCTGTTCCTGACGGATCTCCAGCAACATGCCATTGAGGTAATAGCGCACATCCTGCTGCGCCATGGCAAAACTGGTGCGATCGATCAAACGCTTCAGTTGCCCCTGCTTGAGGCTAAACTGCTGCGTCCCAATGCCTTCTTCGACGCTGGGGAATTCCCGCGCCGGCAGCGTCGAGAGCGTGAAACGACTCCGCCCCGAACGCACGGTAGCCTTGCTTTCCTCCACGCTGAAGGCAATGTCGCTTCCCTCGGGCAAGGATTTGCAGATATCCACCAGCTTCCGTGCCGGCACCGTCACTTCACCGTCGATACCGGCCTCATCCACCGGTACACGGCCCACCAACTCCACTTCCAGGTCGGTGCCGGTCAATGACAGCTGGCTTCCTTCCAGTACCAGCATCACGTTGGACAGCACCGGCAAGGTCTGCCGCCGCTCGACCACGCCGGCCACCAGGTTAAGAGGTTTCAGCAGTGCATCCCGCGAAATGGAAAACTTCATGGTCCTCGGTATCCTTCCGTTGGCGCCAGACCCTCGCTCAAGTGGTCAACGAGCGCAGCAGGTTCTTGTAATCTTCCCGAATATCCGCGTTGGTTTCGCGAAGTTCCTTTATTTTACGGCATGCGTGCAGGACTGTCGTGTGGTCCCGACCGCCAAAACTGTCACCGATCTCCGGCAGGCTGTGATTGGTCAGCTCCTTGGCCATGGCCATGGCCATCTGCCGCGGCCGGGCCACCGAGCGGCTGCGCCGGCGGGACATCAGGTCCGCCACCTTGATCTTGTAGTACTCGGCCACTGTGCGTTGAATGTTGTCCAGGCTGACCTGCTTGTCCTGCAGTGCCAGCAGATCCTTCAGGCTTTCCTTGATCAGCTCGATATCGATCTGCTTGCCGGTGAAGTGAGCACTTGCTATCACCCGCTTAAGTGCACCCTCGAGCTCACGGACATTGGAGCGAACACGCTGGGCAATAAAAAAGGCTGCCTCTGGCGGCAGGTGCACGCTGGCCTGGCTCGCCTTGTTCATCAGGATCGCGACACGCGTCTCCAGCTCCGGTGGCTCTACGGCTACCGTCAGGCCCCAGCCGAAACGGGATTTCAGGCGCTCTTCAAGCCCGTCGATCTCCTTGGGATAGCGATCACAGGTAAGAATCATCTGCTGCCCGCCTTCCAGCAGGGCATTGAAGGTGTGGAAAAACTCTTCCTGGGAGCGATCCTTCTTGGCAAAAAACTGGATATCGTCGATCAGCAGGGCGTCCACGGAACGGTAGTAGCGTTTGAACTCGTTGATGGCATTGAGCTGCAACGCCTTGACCATGTCCGCCACGAAACGCTCTGAATGCAGGTAGACCACCTTGGCGTTTGGATTCTGTTCGCGCAGGGCATTGCCCACCGCGTGCATCAGGTGGGTCTTGCCCAGGCCCACTCCACCGTACAGAAACAGCGGATTGTAGGCATCGCCGGGGTTCTCCGACACCTGCCTGGCGGCAGCCAGTGCCAGCTGGTTGGATTTGCCCTCGACAAAATTCTCGAAAGTGTAGTGATCGACGAGGTTGTGCTGGTCGTGACCGCCTTCGCCCTCATTGCGCAGACGCGCTACCGACGGTGGCGGCACAGCCCGCAGCGTGCGCTGCTGTGGTTCAACCGGTTGCCGGTCGACCGCCTGGCCGGATACCGCCATGCCTGAAACCGCCGGCGGAAATTCCGACTTACCGGCGGCAGCACTGCGCGCCACAACCGGTTCGGTGCGAACCCGGCCACGGGCACTGCCCACCTCGAGGTTGACCTCCAGGCCCGCGTGGCCCTGAAGCTCGCGCAAGAGCTCACCGATACGGCCGGCAAACTTGTCGCTGACGAAATCGCGGATGAAACGGTTCGGCGCGTGCAAGGTCAAACCGCGATCGCAGGATTCGGCCTGCAGTGGTCTGATCCAGGTATTGAACTGTTGCGACGGAAGCTCGTCCTGCAAACGGTCCAGACAGCGCTGCCAAACTGGATCAGCCGACATGATTCCCCCATGACATCGGCACGCGAGTGCCGGTGTACTGATTTGCAATCCCTTGACGTTCCCCGGCGATTCACCACAAATGCCTGTGCATCGGGGACCAGAGAGCGGCCATCATACCCCTCTACAACACAGTTATCCACACTGTAATCGGAATTTTTGATTCCCAGGTAGCCCTTTTATTTCAATCAGTTAGATCATTATTGGCGATTCTTTAACCACCCCGGAGCAGGTTTTTTTACTGGGCAAAAAACTGTGCAAAACATGTGTATATCATTGTGGGAAACTGTGCACCGATTGCTGAACGCGGCGCCATTGCTGAGCTTGACCAAGACACCCCGATGGCGAATTCACCTTCCATCGACAGCACCCCGAGTCTGCCCGCAGCGGACCTGGCTCGAGGCCCGACCTGCAGTGATTGAATTGACGGCGGGCTTTCTCTATAATCGCCAGCCTTTTTGCGGCCGGCCAATCCGGGTTTCCCGGAAGGGCGGCTACCTTCTTTCTTCTTTATATACCGTTACGGACAGATGTCATGAAGAGAACATTCCAACCCAGCGTACTCAAGCGCAAGCGTACCCACGGTTTCCGCGCCCGCATGGCCACCAAAAGCGGCCGTCAGATCCTGTCCCGCCGCCGCGCCAAGGGCCGTCAGCGCCTGAGCGCCTGATAGCCGGCCACCCAGGTGAACAGCCCCGACCTTCGGCTGCCACCGGGTACCGGATTTGACAAGACCCGGCGCCTGCTGACCGCCGAACATTACCGTCGTGTGTTCGCGGCGCCGGACGCCCGTGCCTCCCACAGGCAGATCTTGCTGCTGGCCAGAACCAACGAACAGCCCGGGCATCGCCTGGGCTTGGTTGTGGCCAAGAAAAATGTGCGCAAGGCGGTACAGCGCAACCGCATCAAGCGCATTGCCCGGGAGGTGTTCCGTTTTCAGCCCAGCCAGCCCCTGAACCTGGACGTGATTGTTCTGGCCAGGCGCGGTCTGGATGAGCTGGACAACCCCGCCCTGGCCAAACTGCTCCGGGAGCAGTGGTCGCGCCTCCTGCGGACCTCACAGCACAATCGGGACAAGCGCCCATGCTGAAGCATCCGCTGTTGCTGCTGATTGCCCTCTATCGCTATACACTGAGCCCCTTTGTCGGCAGTCACTGCCGCTTTTACCCCAGCTGTTCACTGTATGCGCGCGAAGCCATCATCACCCACGGCGCACTGCGCGGCACCTGGCTGACCCTGCGACGCCTGGCCCGCTGTCACCCCTGGCACGAGGGCGGTATCGACCTCGTCCCGCCATGCCACCACAGCCACCGATTGACTGAAGACTGATCTATGGACCTGCAACGCACATTGTTGATCGGCGCCGCCGCACTGTTGTCCTTCATGCTGCTGACCGAATGGGTCAACTTCAAGGACGCACACACCAGCGAAAGCCTGCCGCCGGCGACACGGCTGACCAGCCAGGCTGGCGAGGCACCGGTACCGGCAACCACCGACCTCCCCGAGAGCGCAGCGGCCAATGAAGACCTGCCCAGTGCCCCCGTAGCCAGCGATGACAGCAGCGCCGCCCCGGCAGCAGAGGAAACTGTTGCAGCCACCAGCGGGCGCATCGTGCAAGTACACACCGATGTCCTCCAGGTCGCGATTGATCTCCGGGGCGGCGATATCGTCGAAGTCGCCCTGCCTGAGCACCTCGAGGACATCGACAACCCCGATGAGCCCTTTGTCCTTCTCGAGCGCAACGAACGCCGCACCTATGTCGCCCAGAGCGGGCTGATCGGCCCGGACGGTATCGACAGCGAGCAGCGGGCACGTTTCTCCGCCAGCCAGCAGCGCTACAACCTGGAGCCCGGTGACGACAGCCTGACCGTCGACCTGGCCTGGGAAGGCAATAATGGTGTTCGCATCACCAAACGCTTCACCTTCAAGCGCGGGGACTACGTGACCCGCGTCAGTTACCTGGTGGAAAACCGCGGGGACACCGCCTGGCAGGGCAACCTCTTCGGGCAGATCAAGCGCGACAGCAGCATGGACCCCTCCGCCAGCACCAGCGGCATGGGCCTGAAACCCTTCCTCGGTGCCGCCATCACCCAGCCCGACGAACGCTTCACCAAGTTCAGCTTCGAGGACATGCGCGAGGAGCCCTTCCGCGAGGCGCTACCCGGCGGCTGGATCGCCATGATCCAACACTACTTCCTCAGCGCCTGGATTCCCAACCCGGACCAGACCCACACCTACAGCACCCGGGTCACCTCCAGCGGCGACAACATCGCCGGTTTCGTCAGCCCGACTTTGTCGGTACCACCCGGGGAAAGCGGGCAGGTCAGCGCGCGCTTCTACGCCGGCCCCAAGGACCAGTACCGCCTCGAGGAAATCTCCGAGTACCTGGATCTCTCAGTCGACTACGGCTGGCTCTGGTGGATCGCACAGCCGCTGTTCTGGCTGCTGACCCAGATCCAGGCCCTGGTGGGCAACTGGGGCGTCACCATCATCCTGCTAACCGTGCTGATCAAGGGGGCCTTCTACAAGCTCTCCGCCACCAGCTACCGCTCCATGGCCAACATGCGGCGAGTCGCACCCAAGATGCAGGACATCCGCGAGCAGTACGCGGATGACAAGCAAAAACAGTCCCAGGCAATGATGGAGCTGTACCGCAAGGAGAAAATCAACCCCATGGGCGGCTGCCTGCCCATCCTGGTGCAGATGCCGGTGTTCATCTCCCTCTACTGGGTACTGATGGAGAGTGTAGAGTTGCGCCACGCGCCCTTCTTCCTGTGGATTGAAGACCTCTCCGTCATGGACCCCTACTTCGTACTGCCCCTGCTGATGGGCGCCAGCATGTGGTTCATGCAGAAGCTCAACCCGCCGCCGCCGGACCCCATGCAGGCCAAGATCATGCAGTGGCTGCCGGTGATCTTCACCTTCTTCTTCCTCTGGTTCCCCGCCGGCCTGGTGCTCTACTGGGTGGTCAACAACCTGCTGTCCATGGGCCAGCAGTGGTACATCACCCGGCAGATCGAAAAGGAAAACGCCAGGGCCTGACCCCGCACCACGGGGTCGGCGCCACAGGTATACTGGCGCCATGTTCCAGACCGACACCATCGCCGCTATTGCCACCGCCCCCGGACGTGGGGGCGTCGGCATCGTGCGCCTTTCGGGGCCCGCCGCTCGCGAAATCGGGCAGGCCATTGCCGCCCAGCCCCTCCAGCTTCGACACGCTCACTACTGTGATTTCCGCGACGCCGCGGATACCGTGATCGACAGCGGTATCGCCCTCTACTTTGCCGGCCCGCACTCCTTTACCGGGGAGGATGTCGTCGAACTGCAGGGCCACGGTGGCCCGGTGGTCATGGACCTGTTGCTGCACAGTTGCCTGACCCGCGGCGCCCGACAGGCCCGCCCCGGCGAGTTCTCCGAACGCGCCTTCCTCAATGACAAGCTGGACCTGGCCCAGGCCGAAGCCATTGCCGACCTGATCAACAGCAGTACCGAACAGGCGGCACGCAATGCCACCCGCTCGCTCCAGGGGGCCTTCTCCCGGCGCGTGGCGGCGCTTGCCGAGGCGGTCATGCGCCTGCGCGTTTACGTCGAGGCAGCGATCGACTTTCCCGAGGAGGAAATCGACTTCCTCGCCGAGGGGCAGGTGGCCGAACAGGTCAGCGCCCTGCAGCGACAGCTCGCGGCAGTACTGCAGGAAGCGCGCCAGGGCAGCCTGTTGCGGGAAGGGATGAAGCTGGTGATCGTGGGCAAGCCCAATGCCGGCAAATCCAGCCTTCTCAACTGTCTCTCCGGCCAGGAGAGCGCCATCGTCACCGATATTGCCGGCACTACCCGGGACGTGCTGCGGGAACACATACAGATCGATGGCATGCCCCTACATATCGTCGACACCGCAGGATTGCGCGAAAGCGGCGACGCCGTGGAGCAGGAGGGCATCCGGCGGGCCTGGCAGGAAATGGCCTCGGCGGATCGCATTCTTCTGGTTGTCGACAGTAGCAGTGAAGACGCCGATCTGCCCCGGGAGGCTCTATGGCCGGCCGGGGAACAGCGTCCGCCGGCGAACACCCCAGTCACGCTGATCCACAACAAGTGCGATCTCAGCGGACACACACCGTCCCAGGAGATCAATGCCGAGGGCGACCCCGTGATCCGCCTCTGCGCCCGCTCCGGGGAAGGGGTCGATCTGCTACGCCAGCATCTGAAGGCCGCAATGGGTTACAGCGACGCCGGTGGCAGCAGCTTCAGTGCCCGCCGCCGCCACCTGGTGGCCCTGCAAGAGGCCGCCGAATGGCTCGACCAGGGCCAGGCGCAATTGGCTGGCGCCGCTGCCGGCGAACTGCTGGCCGAGGACCTGCGACAGTGCCATAACGCCCTCGGAAGCATCACTGGCGCCGTCAGTAGCGACGCCCTGCTGGGGGAGATTTTCTCCAGCTTCTGTATCGGCAAATAAGCCCCCAATTCGGACCATCTGCAGGCCGATAAACCGTCCCCGACCCTATCTGCCGGCCGGTCATCGCCGCCGCACTCGCTCACCGCCAGCCTGCGGGAAAACGTTATTCTTTCGCCTGTGGATAACCTTGCACACGTTATTCCGCGGCCCAAAACCATCCACAGCGAAAAGGCTTCAGGCTTTACCCCCAACTTACCCACAACTCTATTCCTAAACAGCAAATTCCTCGGGAAAGATTGCCCACAGGCTGTGGAGAAAAACCCTCTTTACGCACAGCTTCGTGCATTTCAGCAAAAAAGGCTCAATTTCATCCACAGAGGGACACAGGATGTCCAGCGTCGGTCCCGCCCCCAGCCGCCCACCTGTACCTGGTACAAGTCATTGATACAAAAGGGCAAAAGGGGCTTTTCAACAGGCCAAGGCACGACCATATATAAGTACAACAATCCTTATCAGTACTTTCATACATAACAGGCATAATAGATAACAGACATAAACAGACACTGATTCACAGAACCCAATGATCGACGACATCATTCAACGCCTGTACGCGGACTCGACCCGGGACACCCTCTACCACTACACCAACCTCCAGGGCCTGCAGGGCGTCGTGGATTCCGGTGTGCTCCGGGCCAGCGATGTGCGCTACATGAACGACTCCACCGAGTTGAGACACACTCTGGAACTGATGCAGCAGCACATCTCACAGCGCTTGCAGGCGGGTACCGACCACCCCGCATTGCTTAACGCCCTGCAGGAGTGGCTCAGCCACCGGATCGTTGGCGGGCCAATGCTGTTTGCCGCATCCTTTCGCGCGAATGGCAACTTGTTGGGCCAATGGCGCGGCTACTCGGCCCTCGGAAAGGGAGTGTCCCTGGGATTTGCACCCGATTGGCTGCGCGAAAAAGCCGATGCGCAGGGTTTCCAGATCGCACGTTGTATCTATCACCCCGGCACCCAGGAGAACCTGGTGGAGGAAATCGTCGACGCCGTCGAGGACGATGCCCAGCGCGCCCTGGAGAGTCGCGGCGACCTCGACGAGGCGGTAATTTTTGAACGTCTGGAATCGCGCCTGCTGCGTATCGCCGCGGTGCTCAAACATCCGGCCTTCGAGGAGGAGCAGGAATGGCGGCTGGTATCGCCGGTCATGGATGACTGCCAGGACTGCCCGGTTGCCTTTCGCGAGGGCGTCTCGATGCTGACTCCCTGGTATCCATTCCGGCTGGGCACGAACGAAACCGACCCCATGCGGCTGGAACACGTCTTCCTGGGGCCGACTCCGAACACCGATCTGTCGATGAACTCCCTGGCGCTGTACTTGCGCAAACGCGGTGTCGAGCCGCGGCGGGGTGTGGAATACTGCCGGATTCCCTATCGGCAGCGCTGAATAATCGCCTAACTTTTGAACAATCGCGGCGGCGGACGTATAATCGCCCGCCGGCCGAGCGCCGGTGAACCAGACGAGGCGAGAGCGGTGGATTACCCGGAGCGATTTGATGTCATAGTGATCGGTGGCGGCCATGCCGGCACCGAGGCCTGCCTGGCCGCAGCCCGCATGGGTTGCCGCACGCTGCTGCTCACCCACAGCATCGACACCCTCGGGCAGATGTCCTGCAATCCGGCGATTGGCGGCATCGGCAAAAGCCACCTGGTGCGGGAAGTGGATGCCCTCGGCGGCGCCATGGCCCGGGCCACTGACCGCGCCGGCATCCAGTTTCGCGTGCTCAATGCCCGCAAGGGGCCGGCGGTGCGCGCCACCCGGGCGCAGGCTGACCGGGTACTCTACCGCAATGCGATCCGGGAAATTCTCGAGGCGCAGCCCAACCTGTGGATCTTCCAGCAGGCGGTGGACGACCTGGTGATCGAAAATGGCCGCGCCGTGGGTGCAGTCACCCAGATGGGCCTGACCTTCCGGGCGCCGGCGGTGGTGCTGACCACCGGGACCTTCCTCGGCGGCAAGATCCATATCGGCCTGGAGGCCAGCAGCGGCGGGCGCGCGGGGGATGCACCGGCCATCGCCCTGGCCCGCCGTCTGCGCGAACTGCCCTTCCGGGTGGAACGGCTGAAGACCGGGACGCCCCCGCGCATCGACGCCGACAGTGTCGACTTCAGTGAGCTGGAAGAGCAGTGGGGCGATGCCGATGCGCCGGCAATGTCCTTCGTGGGCAGCGTCGACGAACGTCCGCAGCAGCGCTGCTGCTGGATTACCCACACCAACGAGCGCACCCACGAGATCATCCGCGGCGGGCTCGACCGCTCCCCGATGTACTCCGGCGTGATCGAGGGCATTGGGCCGCGCTATTGCCCGAGCATCGAGGACAAGATTCATCGCTTCGCGGAAAAGACCTCGCACCAGGTGTTTATCGAGCCCGAAGGCCTCAACACGCGCGAGCTCTACCCGAATGGCATTTCCACCAGTCTGCCCTTCGACGTCCAGTACCAGCTGGTGCGCTCGATCCGCGGCTTCGAGAACGCGCACATCACGCGACCGGGTTATGCCATCGAATACGACTTTTTCGACCCGCGGGACCTGCAGTACTCCCTGGAAACCCGCGCCGTGCCCGGCCTCTACTTCGCCGGCCAGATCAACGGCACCACCGGCTACGAAGAAGCCGCTGCCCAGGGCCTGCTTGCCGGCCTCAACGCCGCCCTGGCCGTGCAGGGGCGCGATCCCTGGTGCCCGCGCCGGGACGAGGCCTACATCGGTGTGCTGGTGGATGACCTGATCACCCTCGGTACCCTCGAGCCCTACCGCATGTTCACCTCGCGTGCGGAGTACCGCCTTCTGCTGCGGGAGGACAACGCCGACCTGCGCCTGACCGCGAAAGCGCGCGAGCTCGGCCTGATTGATGACCCGCGCTGGGCCCGTTTCGAGGCCAAGCAGGCGGCAATTGCCCGGGAAAATACGCGCCTGGCCACGACCTTTGTCCATCCCGGCACGCCGGCAGCGGAAGCGCTGGCACCGAAACTGAAAACACCCCTCGCCCGGGAGTATTCCCTGGCCGATCTGCTCAAGCGACCGGAGCTGCGTTATGCCGATGTCGCCGGGCTCAAGGGGGAGCCCCTGGCGGATACCCAGGCCGCCGAGCAGGTGGAAATTCAGGCCAAGTACGCCGGTTATATCGACCGGCAGCAGGAGGATATCGAGCGCCTGCGTCGCCATGAGGACACGCCCTTGCCGGCGGATCTCGATTACCAGGCGGTGGATGGCCTGTCCCACGAAGTGCGGCAGAAACTGTCGGAGGCGCGGCCGGCCACCCTGGCCAGGGCCAGCCGGATTCCCGGGGTGACGCCGGCGGCGGTGTCGCTGTTGTTGATTTACCTGAAAAAACGGGGCGCCCTGCAGGCGGCGAGTGCGATTGACCGACATTCTGCCTGATCGTCCCGCGCTGCGGCAGCGCTTGATACGCGGAGCGGATTCGCTCGCGTTGTCCCTGGATGAGGCCCAGTACGAGCAGTTGCTCGACTACCTGGCCCTGCTGGTGCGCTGGAACCGGGCCTTCAATCTGACCGCAGTGCGCGATCCCGCCGAGATGGTGACCCGGCACCTGCTGGACAGCCTGGCGGTACTGCCGCACCTGCCGCCGGGCCACTGTATCGATGTCGGCACCGGGCCAGGGCTGCCGGGCATCCCCCTGGCCATTGCCCGGCCCGGGCTGTCGATCGACCTGCTCGACAGCAACGTCAAGAAAACCCGGTTTCTGTTCCAGGCCGTAACCGCCCTGAAGCTCGGCAACACGCGCATATTTCACTGCCGGGTCGAGGATCATGCCCCCGCCGTGGGCTACGACGTGGTATTGTCCCGGGCGTTCGCCTCGCTGGATGACATGGTCGATGGCTGCGCGCACCTGCTGGTGCCGGGTGGCTGTTTTCTGGCCATGAAGGGCCAGTGGCCGGAAGCCGAATGGCAGGCGGTGGCGGAGCGCTGTGAGCTGCGAGCCCGGCACGAGCTGGCGGTGCCGGGACTGTCCGAGCAGCGGCATCTGCTGGAACTGGGCTTGCGCGAGGCGGCATAATCGACGCGGCAGGACAATCGGGGTGGGACCGAGTGGCACGAATACTGGCAATAGCGAACCAGAAAGGGGGGGTGGGTAAGACCACCTCTTGCATCAACATGGCGGCCTCACTTGCGGCCATGAAAAAGCGCACCCTGCTGGTCGATCTGGATCCCCAGGGCAATGCCACCATGGGCAGTGGGGTGGACAAGCATGGCGTCGATGCCAGCATCTACCACGTCCTGGTGGAACGTACGCCCGTGCGTCGAGCGCTGCAACGGGTCCCCGAGGGGGACTTTGATGTCCTTCCCGCCAACGGCGATCTGACCGCCGCGGAAGTCGAACTGATGGACCTCGCCCAGCGCGAGCGCCGCCTGCGGGAGGCTCTGGCCGAAGTCAGCGACGACTACGATTACATTCTCATTGACTGCCCACCCTCCCTGAACCTGCTGACCCTCAACGGTCTGGTGGCTGCCCACGGTGTGGTGATTGCCATGCAGTGCGAATATTTTGCCCTTGAGGGCCTGTCGGCGCTGGTGGATACCATCCGGCGGATTGCCGCGTCGGTGAACCCGGACTTGCGCATCGAGGGCATCCTTCGCACCATGTACGATCCCCGCAACAGCCTGACCAACGAGGTGTCGGCCCAGTTGCACCAGCATTTCGGGGAGGCGGTCTACCGGACGGTTGTGCCGCGCAACGTTCGCCTGGCGGAGGCACCCAGCCACGGGGTTCCGGCGATGTATTACGACCGCGGCTCCCGCGGGGCGCGGGCCTACATGGCGCTGGCCGGGGAAATCCTGCGCCGCGAGGAAAAACAACGGCAGGCCATGCCCCGGGTACTGACCTGAGGCAACAGGGAGACGGATTATGTCGGCAAGGAAACGAGGATTGGGGCGCGGCCTGGAGGCGCTGCTGGGTGCGGGCGCCGAAGCGTCACCGGCTCCTTCGGGCGACGCCGTCGAAGCCCTGCGGGAGGAGGAGCAGGCCTCCCTGAAGGACCTGCCTGTCGAGTTTCTGCAGCGGGGCAAATACCAGCCGCGCCGGGACATGGACCCGGAATCCCTGCAGGAGCTGGCCGACAGTATTCGCGCCCAGGGCGTGATGCAGCCCATCGTGGTGCGGCGGATTGGCGACAATCGCTACGAGATCATTGCCGGGGAGCGCCGCTGGCGCGCAGCGCAACTGGCCGAGTTGCCGACCGTTCCCGCTGTGATCAAGGATGTTACCGACGAAGCCGCCATTGCCATGGCGTTGATCGAGAACATTCAGCGCGAGGACCTCAACCCGATTGAAGAGGCGGTTGCCCTGCAACGCCTGCAGCGCGAGTTCAGTCTCACCCAGCAGGAAGTGGCCCGGGCAGTGGGCAAGTCGCGCTCCACAGTGGCCAACCTCCTGCGCTTGATGGCCCTGCAGGAGGATGTTCGTTTGCTGCTGGAGCGGGGCGACCTGGAAATGGGGCACGCCCGGGCGCTGCTGGCACTCGAGGGTGGCAGCCAGTCACAGGCGGCGCGCACCGTGGTCGGCAAGGGGCTGTCGGTGCGCCAGACCGAGGAGCTGGTGCGTCGCTTGCAGCGCGCGGCCGCGGAAGCGCCGGTCAGCGCCAACCAGTCTGTACAGGACCCGGACATTCGCCGCCTGCAGGAAGACCTGTCGCAAAAACTGGGGGCCAGTGTGCAGATCCAGCACGGTGCCCGCGGCAAGGGCAAACTGGTGCTCAGCTACAACAGCCTGGACGAACTCGACGGGATTCTGAGCCACATCCGCTAGCCCTGACCACTGTATCTTGTAGTTGACTGAAATATAACCACAACATGGTCGATAGACCCTTCAGAAGTGCCCCGAGATACCGCGAATTGCGGCAAATTTCGTATAACTTGCGGGGATGTTTATTGCATTGCCCGGGACCGGATTCGGTTGAACCGGGCTCCAAAGCCCCATATAATGCGCGCGCCCAAATCGAGGAGGCGCTGACCGCAGGCCAGCGCACAAGGTGAGGCTAGCGTGAGCGTAAACGGCATACCCCGTCCCCCCGTTCACCGAATTTCCCTTGTTCAGTTGTGTGTCCTGCCGCTGGCCACGGGGCTGGCCTGGCAGGGATCGGGATGGGTGGCCGCCCAGTCAGTACTGGCGGGAGCGCTGGTGGCGATACTGCCCCAGGCCTGGTTTGCAGTCCGGGTGTTTCGCTTCCGGGGCGCGCGCGCCACACCGCAGGTGCTGCAGTCGGCCCTGTCGGGGGAGGTGGGCAAGTTTTTTTTGAGCGTGGCGGGCTTTGCCGCTGTGTTCGCGCTGATGCGGCCGGTGAATGCAGCCGGCGTATTTGGCGGTTACATCGCGATGCTCGCGATACAGATTTCAGGTGGCTGGCTGTTGCTGAGAAGCGGCAACCGGTCGGCACGGACCGAAACAGAAGCACAGGCAAGAGTTGCGATCCATGGCAGGCGAAAACCAGACAGTCTCTGAATACATTGTCCACCACCTGACCAATCTGACCTGGGGCAAGTTGCCCGAAGGTTATGAGCGTTACGACGGTTCCGTGGTGGGCGAGGGCGGTGCCTGGGTCATGGCCCACGGTGGCCAGGAAGCCTCCGACATGGGCTTCACTGCCATTCACGTCGACTCCATGGTCTGGTCCGTCGGCCTGGGTGTGATTTTCAGCTGGCTCTTCCTGCGCCTGGCCCGGCAGGCGAATGCCGGCGTTCCCAGTGGCCTCAGCAACTTCCTGGAAATGATTGTCGAGTTTGTCGGCAACACCGTTCGCGACACCTTCCACGGCCGCAACCCCCTGATCGCGCCGCTGTCCCTGACCATCTTCGTCTGGATTTTCCTGATGAACCTGATGGACCTGGTGCCGGTTGACCTGGTTCCCTGGACGCTGATGCAGCTGGGCGTGGAATACCACAAGATCGTACCGTCTACCGACCCGAACATCACCTTCGGTCTGTCCATCGGGGTACTGATCCTGATTCTGTTCTACTCGATCAAGGTCAAGGGCTTCGGTTTTGCCAAGGAGCTGGCGCTCAACCCCTTCAACCACTGGCTGTTCATCCCGGTCAACCTGTTCATGGAGATCGTGGGCCTGCTGGCCAAGCCTTTCTCCCTCGCCCTGCGTCTCTTCGGTAACATGTACGCGGGCGAAATGATCTTTATCCTGATTGCAGCGCTGTTCAGTGCCGGTGTGGCCTGGATGCTGCCCGCAGGCCTGCTGCAGATAGGCTGGGCGATCTTCCACATTCTGGTGATCACCCTGCAGGCTTTCATCTTCATGGTGCTGACGATCGTGTATCTCAGCATGGCCCACGAAGACCACTGATCCAACGTCAACATTGGTAATCACAACCTTTAGGAGAAACTCATGGAATTAGTCCTCATTGCCGCCGCGATCATGATCAGTCTGGGTGGTCTTGGTGCCGCTATCGGTATCGGCATGCTGGGTGGAAAGCTGATTGAAGGCTCCGCCCGCCAGCCGGAACTGGCCCCCAAACTGCAGGTAACCTTCTTCCTCGGTGCCGGCCTGGTAGACGCGATTCCGATCATCGGCGTTGGTCTGGCCATGTACCTGATCTTCGTTGTTGCTCCCGGCATGGCCTGATCGGCACACCCCAACGCAATGACGAGTGGGGCTGCCGCCTCGGTGGCCCCTCCATATCAGTGAGGAGTACGGCGTGAACATCAACCTTACGCTTATCGGACAGGTGATCGCCTTCTTTGGCTTCGTGTGGTTCTGCATGAAGTTCGTGTGGCCGCCCATTGTGAATGCCATGGCGGAGCGCGAAAAGAAGATCGCCGATGGACTGGCTGCGGCAGACCGTGCCAGCCACGACCTCGAGCTGGCCCAGGAAAAGGCGCTTGAACGCCTGAAGGATGCCAAGCACGAGGCGGCAGGTATCGTCGAGTCCGCCAACAAGCGAGCCAACCAGATTATCGAAGAGGCGAAAGCCGCGGCCCAGGTCGAGGCGGAGCGCGTCAAGACGTCGGCCCGTGCGGAGATCGAACAGGAAACCAACCGTGCCCGGGAAGCCCTGCGCAGCCAGGTGGCTACCCTGTCACTGGCCGGTGCCGAGAAGGTACTGGGTGCGACGATTGACCGCGACGCCCATGCGGAGCTGGTCAACAAGCTGGCCGCGGAACTTTAATTGCGAGGATCCCATGGCTGAACTGACCACACTGGCCCGCCCTTACGCCAAGGCCGCTTTCGAGTACGCCCGCGATCACAACAGCTTGGATCAGTGGTCGGAGCAGCTGGCCATGATCGCCGCTGTCAGCACTCATGAGTCCCTGCAGAAGGTGCTCTCCAACCCGTCGCGCACGGCAGAGCAACAGGTTGCGGTGCTGGTGGATGTCTGTGACGACCAGATGGCGGCACCGCTGCGCAACTTCCTGTCGGTGGTTGCCGACAACAAGCGGCTGCCCCTGCTGCCGGAGATCGCCGGCCTGTTTGCCAATTTCAAGGCCAACCACGAGAAGTCCGTGGATGTGGAAGTGGTCTCCGCTTTCGAGCTGGAGGACGAGGTAACCCGCAAGCTGAGCGAGGCCCTAAGCCGCAAGCTGGAGCGGACCGTGAATGTGCGCAGCACCACCGATGCCAGCCTGCTGGGTGGCGTGTTAATCCGTGCTGGCGATCTGGTGATCGACGGCTCCGTACGTGGCCGGCTGAACAAGCTCGCCGCTGCCATGAATTCGTAGGATTGAGGAACAGAGCATGCAGCAACTGAATCCATCAGAAATCAGCGACACGATCAAGCAGCGCATCGAGCAGCTTGACGTGTCCTCCGAGGCCCGCAACGAAGGTACCGTGGTCTCGGTCACCGACGGCATCATCCGCATCTACGGCCTCACCGATGTGATGTACGGCGAGATGATCGAGTTCGAAGGCGGCGTGTTCGGCATGGCCCTGAACCTCGAGCGCGATTCCGTGGGCGCGGTGGTCCTGGGCGACTACAAGGGCGTGGCCGAAGGTCAGTCCTGCCGTTGCACCGGCCGTATTCTGGAAGTGCCGGTGGGTCCGGAGCTGCAGGGTCGCGTTGTCGACGCCCTGGGCAATCCGATCGACGGCAAGGGCCCGATCGCGGCCAAGCAGACCGACGCCATCGAGAAAGTGGCACCGGGCGTTATCGCTCGTCAGTCGGTTGACCAGCCGGTACAGATCGGTCTCAAGGCCATCGACGCCATGGTGCCGATCGGCCGCGGCCAGCGTGAGCTGATCATCGGTGACCGCCAGGTGGGCAAGACCGCCATCGCGGTGGACGCGATCATCAACCAGAAGGGTACCGGCATCAAGTGTATCTATGTCGCGGTTGGCCAGAAGGCTTCCTCCGTGGCATCCGTGGTGCGCAAGCTGGAAGAGCACGGCGCCATGGAGCACACCATTGTCGTCGCAGCAACCGCCTCCGACCCGGCCGCCATGCAGTACCTGGCGCCTTTCGCCGGCTGCACCATGGGTGAGTACTACCGCGATCGCGGTGAAGACGCCCTGATCATCTACGATGACCTGACCAAGCAGGCCTGGGCCTACCGCCAGATCTCCCTGCTGCTGAAGCGTCCCCCGGGCCGTGAAGCCTACCCCGGTGACGTCTTCTACCTGCACTCCCGCCTGCTGGAGCGCGCTGCACGGGTCAACGCCGACTACGTCGAGCAGCAGACCAAGGGCGAAGTGAAAGGCCAGACCGGTTCGCTCACCGCACTGCCGGTGATCGAAACCCAGGCCGGTGACGTGTCCGCCTTCGTACCGACCAACGTGATCTCGATTACCGACGGCCAGATCTTCCTCGAAGCCGACATGTTCAACGCGGGTGTACGGCCGGCGATGAACGCCGGTATCTCGGTGTCCCGTGTCGGTGGTTCGGCACAGACCAAGATCATCAAGAAACTTTCCGGCGGTATCCGGACAGCCCTCGCCCAGTACCGTGAACTGGCGGCTTTCTCTCAGTTCGCCTCCGACCTGGACGATGCCACCAAGGCCCAGCTGGACCAGGGTGAGCGGGTAACCGAGCTGATGAAGCAGGGCCAGTACGCGCCGCTGAGCATCGCTGAAATGGGTATCGTGCTGTATGCGGCCAACGAAGGTCACCTGCGCGATATCGAAGTGGCCAAGATCCGCGACTTCGAGAAGGCGCTGCTCAGCTACATGCACAGCGAGCACGGCGACCTGATGAAGCAGATCGTGGAAACCGGCAACTACAACGACGAGATCGAGTCCACCTTCAAGGCGGCCATCGAGAAGTTCAAGGCCACGCAAACCTGGTAATCCCGAGGACGGCAGATGGCAGTCGGAAAAGAGATCCGGACCAAGATCAACAGTATCCGGAGCACGCAGAAGATCACCAGCGCCATGGAAATGGTCGCGGCGAGCAAGATGCGCAAGGCCCAGGAACGCATGGAGGTGGGCAAGCCCTATTCCCGCCGCATGCGTGACGTGGTCGGCCACATCGCCAACTCGGCGCCGGAATACCAGCACGCCTACATGGTGGAGCGGGAGGTGCGCCGGGTGGGCTTCATCGTCGTCTCCACCGACCGCGGTCTGTGCGGTGGCCTGAACATCAACCTGTTCAAGGCTACCGTGCGCGCCATGAAGGAGTGGGCCGATCGCGATGTGAAGATCGAGCTTTGCCTGATCGGTGCCAAGGCAGCAGCCTTCTTCAAGGCCTACGGCGGCAACGTCAAGGCGGCGGTGCGGGATATCGGCGAGGACCCCTCGCTGGCTGATCTGATCGGCAGCGTCAAGACCATGCTGGATGCCTACGAGGCCGAAGAGATCGATCGTCTGTTCCTGGTCAGCAACGAGTTCGTCAACACCATGACCCAGCTGCCCCGGGTGGAGCAGCTGCTGCCCCTGGAAGCGGATGACTCGAAAGAGATGAAGCACCACTGGGACTATATCTACGAGCCCGATGCGAAGGAATTGCTCGAGCGCTTGCTGGTTCGCTATATCGAGTCCCAGGTCTACCAGTCGGTGGTGGAAAACGGTGCCTGCGAGCAGGCAGCGCGAATGCTGGCGATGAAGAATGCCACCGACAACGCGGGCGAGCTGATCGACGACCTGCAGCTGGTTTACAACAAGGCACGCCAGGCGGCAATCACCCAGGAACTCTCGGAGATTGTCAGCGGCGCCGCGGCGATCAGCAGCTAAGCGGCGAGTAACAGACAGTGACAGTGGCGGCCTTCGGGTCGACCTCCAGACAGAATCGAATTTGAGACAGAGGATCCGGACATGAGTAGCGGACGCATCGTACAGATTATCGGCGCGGTCATTGACGTGGAGTTTCCGCGTGACAATGTGCCCCAGGTCTATGACGCGCTGTTGGTCACCGAAAAGGGCCTGACCCTGGAAGTGCAGCAGCAGCTGGGTGACGGCGTGGTGCGGGCCATTGCCATGGGTTCCTCCGAAGGTCTGAGCCGTGACCTGGCAGTAGAGAACACAGGCTCCCCGATCTCCGTGCCGGTCGGCACCGAGACCCTGGGCCGCATCATGGACGTCCTCGGCAACCCGATCGACGAGTGTGGCCCGATCGGTGAGCAGGAGCGCGCTTCCATTCACCGGAAGGCGCCCGCCTACGACGAACTGGCGGCCTCCGAAGAGCTGCTGGAAACCGGCATCAAGGTCATCGACCTGGTGTGCCCCTTCGCCAAGGGCGGCAAGGTCGGCCTGTTCGGCGGCGCCGGCGTGGGCAAGACCGTGAACATGATGGAGCTGATCAACAACATCGCCACCGAGCACTCCGGCCTGTCGGTATTTGCCGGGGTCGGTGAGCGGACGCGTGAAGGTAACGACTTCTACCACGAGATGCAGGAAGCCGGCGTGGTTAACGTCAAGGACTTCCCCAAGTCCAAGGTTGCGATGGTCTACGGCCAGATGAACGAGCCGCCGGGCAACCGTCTGCGCGTGGCCCTGACCGGCCTGACCATGGCCGAGAAGTTCCGCGACGAAGGCCGTGACGTCCTGCTGTTCGTCGACAACATCTACCGTTACACCCTCGCCGGTACCGAGGTATCCGCACTGCTTGGCCGTATGCCCTCCGCGGTAGGCTACCAGCCGACCCTGGCCGAGGAAATGGGTGTGCTCCAGGAGCGCATCACCTCCACCAAGACCGGTTCCATCACCTCCATCCAGGCAGTATACGTGCCCGCGGACGACCTGACTGACCCGTCCCCCGCGACCACCTTCGCCCACCTGGACTCCACCGTGGTACTGGCTCGGGATATTGCCGCCAAGGGTATTTACCCTGCGGTAGATCCGCTGGACTCCACCAGCCGCCAGCTCGACCCGCTGGTGATTGGTCAGGAGCACTACGACGTGGCCCGTGGCGTGCAGACCGTTCTGCAGCGCTACAAGGAGCTGAAGGACATCATCGCCATTCTCGGCATGGACGAACTGTCCGAGGACGACAAGCAGACCGTTGCCCGGGCGCGGAAAATCGAGCGTTTCCTGTCCCAGCCCTTCCACGTGGCGGAAGTGTTTACCGGTGCGCCCGGTAAGTACGTGTCCCTGAAAGACACCATCGCAGGCTTCAAGGGCATTCTGGAAGGTGAGTACGACCACCTGCCGGAGCAGGCCTTCTACATGGTTGGCAGCATCGAAGAAGCCGTCGAGAAAGCCAACAAGCTGTAAGCGGTCGCGACCGAGGGGCTCTACATGACCATGACTATTCACTGCGACATCGTCAGCGCCGAGGAAGAAATTTTCTCCGGCCTGGTGGAAATGCTGGTCGCAACCGCGGACCTCGGCGAGATGGGGGTGACCTATGGTCACGCCCCGCTGCTGTCCTCGCTGATCCCCGGGCCGGTCCGCATCGTCAAGCAGGGCGGTGAGGAAGAGGTCTACTACGTCTCCGGCGGTTTCATTGAAGTGCAGCCCGGCGTGGTGACCATCCTGGCCGACGCGGCACTGCGCGCCCACGACGTGGACGAGGCCGCTGCGGAAGAAGCCCGCAAGGAAGCGGTTCACGCCCTTACCAACCAGACCGGTGATTTCGACTACGGCCGGGCCTCAGCCCAGCTCGCCGAAGCCGCCGCTCAGCTGGCGACCCTGCGCAAGATGCGCAATCGCGCCGGGCGCGGGTAACAACCGGAGTCTTACCTTCCAGGCCGGTGCGGTTCTATCGACCGGCCACCCAGCAAGGGACCGACCTCACTCCGCAGTGGCGGGATGTGGTCGGTCCCTTTGCTTTTTGGGTCTTTGTCAGAAGTGCTGACGGGTGTTAGGCTGTGTATATTTTTTATTTTTATACACATGAGGTGCTCATGCGTACCAATATCGTGATCGATGACCAGTTGATGGCCGAAGCCCTGAAGGCCTCCGGCTTGCAGACCAAAAAGGAAGTGGTCGAGCAGGGGCTCAGGCTCCTGGTGCGTCTTTGCCAGCAGCAGGAACTGCGCAAGTTGCGGGGCAAAGTGGCCTGGGAGGGTGACCTGGACCGCATGCGGAGCGCGGATTGATGCTGGTGGATACCAGCGTCTGGATCGATTACTTCAATGGTATCGCCAACGCGCACACCGACCTCCTGGATTCGGCGCTCCTGGATGGCAATGTGGTTATTGGGGATCTCATTTTCCTGGAAATCCTGCAGGGGATTCGCCATGAAAAGAATTACCAGAGAACCCGGCGGGGCCTGTTGGCGCTGGACCAGTACGCCATGCTGGGCAAGGATCTGGTCGACCCCTGCGCTGAAAATTACCGCGCCCTGCGCCGAAAGGGCATCACCATTCGCAAGACTGCCGATGTGATCATTGCCACCTTCTGTATCGAGAAAGGCTTCCCCCTGCTGTTTCGGGATCGCGACTTCCAGCCCTTCGTCGAGCACCTCGGCTTGCAAGCGGTATTGATTGAGTCCTGACCTGCGCGACTACAGTAAAGACCAGACAGTATCGAAGAGGATCTGCTGGGTCGAGGCAATTGCCGCCGAGTCCATGACCACCACCACTGGATAATCCTTCCTGGCCTGGGTAATCATCGCCACCTTGGGTGGATAGATGGCAATGTAAGACGCGTCAGTATTATCACCCGCCGGCAGCCATTTGCGCTCCGCCAGTTCCGCTTCCTCGCCCCCTTCGCCAATCGACAGCACCCGCACCCGAATACCGCGCTGGATACGCTGGCGGGTAAAATTGGGGAAAGGCCGATAGAGTTGTGCCCGAAGCACTTTGGTGGAAATCACCGAATAGCCCCGCTCCGGGTCTTTGCCAGCCTCATCCAGGATATCCCTGAGAACCAGCTCGACACCGTCGTCGCCCTCGTAAAAACGCACATTGCCCGGGCTGAAATCCGCCTGTCGCTGCTTGAGCGCGGGAATCACCTCCCGCCGCAGCTGCTCCATGGCCTGACTCAGGGCCTGCTGCTTGCTTTCCCCCAGGCTCAACAGGCGTTCGGGATCCTCCGCCTGAAAAACACGCCGACGGCCCTTCGGGAAGTAACTCACAATACCCTTGGTGGCGAGCTGCTTGAGGGTTTCGTAGGTGGTACCGCGATTGATACCGGCCTTGGCGGCGACATCGCGGATGGAGGCGGGCCCGAGGTCGAGCAGGGCGCGGTAGACGCGCACCTGGCGTTCATCCAGATCCAGCTGCCGCAGGCTGTCCAGCTTTACTGTTGTCATAAAATCTCTGACAAAAATGGTTGTATGAAAAAAAGATCGCACTAACATGCGCTTAAATTGCATGAAATGTCAAAAAACATCTGACACAAGGATTCTGGATGGCACTTGAAGTGATTGTGCTGGCCGCTGGCCAGGGCTCGCGCATGCGTTCGCGCTTCCCCAAGGTACTGCAGAAACTTGCCGGGCGGCCCCTGTTACAACATGTGCTGGATACCGCGGCCGCACTGGCGCCCAGCCGCATTCATGTGGTTGTCGGCCACGGCGCCGATGCCGTTCGCGAGGCTTTTGCCGATCGCGGTCTGAACTGGGTCGATCAGTCAGAGCGCCTGGGTACCGGCCACGCCGTCTTGCAGGCCATGCCGGCGGTCGATACCGCGGCCACTGTCTTGGTGCTTTACGGGGACGTGCCTTTGGTGGCGGAAGACACCCTGCGCAGCCTGCTGGCCATGGCAGCCAGTGGCCCGGCCTTGCTCACCGCGAGCCTGGACAACCCCGCTGGCTATGGTCGTATTCTGCGCGATGCCAATGGCCAGTTCAGCGCCGTGGTGGAGGACCGCGACGCCAGCCCCGAGCAGCGCGCCCTGCGGGAGGTGAATACGGGGATCCTGGCGGCTCCGGCGGCCCAGCTGGCGCAGTTGCTGCCCCTGGTCGGCAACGACAACCAACAGGGTGAATACTATCTACCGGACATCCTGACGCTGGCCCTGGAACGCAATATTGCTGTGCACACCGCCGGTGTGGGCCATCTGTTGGAAGTGCAGGGCGTGAACGACCCCTTTCAACTGGCCCAGCTGGAACGCGCCCTGCAGTTGCAGCAGGCAGAGGCACTGATGCAGGCAGGGGCTCGCCTGGCAGATCCGGCCCGCATCGATGTTCGCGGTGCCCTGCGCTGTGGCCGTGACGTGTCGATAGACGTCAACTGTGTGTTTATTGGCGAGGTCGAGTTGGCGGATGGCGTCAGCGTCGGCCCCAACTGCGTGCTGGAAGACTGCCGCGTGGGTGCCGACAGCCAGGTACTGGCCATGAGCCACCTTGAGGGGGCTGAGGTGGGCGCTGGCTGCAGTGTCGGTCCCTTCGCGCGCCTGCGTCCCGGCACACGCATGGCCGACAGCGCTCGCGTGGGCAACTTCGTGGAAACCAAGAAAACGCGTATTGGCACCGGCAGCAAAGTCAATCACCTGACCTACCTGGGCGACTGCGATGTCGGCGAGGAAGCCAACATCGGTGCCGGCACCATCACCTGCAATTACGACGGCGTGAACAAACACCCTACGCGCATCGGCGACGGGGCTTTTGTCGGTTCCAACGCCACCCTCGTGGCGCCCCTGGAAATCGGTGACAACGGCTTTGTTGCCGCCGGCTCCACCATCACCCGCAATGTGTCCAGTGACGAGCTGGCGGTGGGTCGCGGCAAGCAACGCAATATTCCCGGCTGGAAGCGCCCGGGCTCAGACAAGGAAGGCTGACATGTGTGGAATCGTCGGGGCGACTGCCCGCCGGGAAGTTTCGGAAATCCTGCTGGAGGGCCTGCGGCGCCTGGAGTATCGCGGCTATGACTCCGCCGGCTTCGCCCTGCTGGATGCCGACCGCAACCTGCTCATGCACAAGCGCCTGGGCAAGGTGGCCGAGCTGGAGCAGGCCCAGAAGCTGGAGCCGCTGCACGGCTGCGTGGGTATCGCTCACACGCGCTGGGCCACCCACGGCGTGCCGTCGGCGGCCAACGCCCACCCGCACCTTTCGGGCAACCGCGTTGCCGTTGTGCACAACGGGATTATCGAAAATCACGAAGCCCTGCGCAGCGAGCTGATCGCCGCGGGCTACGAGTTCGTCAGTCATACTGACACGGAAGTGGTAGTCCACCTCCTGCACCGCGAGCTGGCAGCCGGCAAAGACCTGCTGCAGGCGATGCTGGACACTATCGCGCGCCTGCAAGGCGCCTACGCCCTGGCGGCGGTGGATGCGGAGCACCCCGAGGAAATTGTCGCGGCCCGGGAGGGCAGTCCCCTGGTGGTGGGTGTGGGCATCGGCGAACACTTCCTGGCCTCAGATCCACTGGCGCTGCGTCAGGTCACCGACCGCTTCATCTATCTGCAGGAGGGCGACGTACTGCGCATGACCCCCACCAGCCTGCAGCTGATGGATGCCACCGGCAAGCCCGTGACGCGTCCGATCTCGACCATCAGTGTCGAGGAAGACACCGGAGGCCGCGGACACTACGAGCACTATATGCTCAAGGAAATTCACGAGCAGCCCCGGGCACTGGCCGCCACGGTGCCGGTGGAGGGTGCCCGGGAGATCGCCGACAGTGTTTTTGGCGAGCGCGCTGCAGAGATCTTTGACCAGGTGCGGGCCGTCCAGATCGTCGCCTGTGGCACCAGCTACCATGCCGGTATGGTGGCGCGTTACTGGCTGGAAGAACTGGCCGGTATTCCCTGCAACGTCGAGGTGGCTTCCGAGTTCCGTTATCGCCAGCGGGTACAGCACCCGGGAACTCTCCTGGTCACCATCTCCCAGAGCGGCGAAACCGCCGACACCCTCGCGGCACTGCGCAATGCCACCGATCCGGAGTTTATTGCCAGCCTGGTCATTGCCAACGTAGACCACAGTTCACTGGTACGCGAATCGGACCTGGTTTACCTGACCCGGGCCGGGGCGGAGATCGGCGTGGCTTCCACCAAGGCCTTCACCACCCAGCTGGTCGCGCTGCTGTTGCTGACACTGGTATTGGGGCGCCGCAACAAGCTGGATGCGGAAACCGCCGCGGAAATCGTTGGCGCGCTGCACCAGGTACCGGATTGCGTGGAAAAAGTGCTCACCCGGGAAGCTGCCATCCGCGAGATGGCGTCGGCCTTTATCCTGCGACACCATGCCTTGTTCCTGGGGCGCGGCATTCATTTTCCGATTGCCCTGGAAGGCGCCCTAAAGCTGAAGGAAATTTCCTACATCCACGCCGAGGCCTACCCCGCGGGCGAACTCAAGCATGGACCCCTGGCTCTGGTGGATGCCGACATGCCAGTGGTCGCCGTTGCCCCCGGCGATGACCTGATGGAAAAACTGAAATCCAATATCGAGGAAGTGCGCGCCCGCGGTGGCGAGCTCTACGTCTTCGCCGACGAAAAGGCCGGCTTCCCCGAAGCGCCGCGGGTGCATGTGCTGGGCATGCCCGACTGCCCGGAGGTACTCAAGCCGATCACCTACACGGTGGCTCTGCAGCTGCTGGCGTACTATGTGGCGGTGCAGAAGGGGACCGATGTGGACAAGCCCAGGAACCTGGCGAAGTCGGTGACGGTCGAGTAGGGCTCAGGCCAATCTCAATAAGGGCTCTTCCGGCGCCCGATAGACGGTGACTCCACCGTGCTCAATGCGATAGGTGAGGTAGCAGTGAATGCGAGGGTTGCTGAGCACCCGAGGCGTGAACACGGCCGCATTATTGCCGTCATTACGTGCTGATCGGGTCCACAGACCCGGGTGGCCCTGCTGGTGAATCTGAGCACCCAAGGCCTGGCAGGGCGCATAGTTGTCACTGACGAGTTCTGCCCATGTTTCATGCATTCCCGACAGGTCGATCAGCGCGGCGTGGCAACGGACAAGATGCACGCGGCGTTCAATCGCCACGCCTTCAATGTCCTGAAAGCCGGCATCAGCCAGCAGATCATTGCGCCAGTGATAGACCGTTTCGTGGATCGTGGTCTCCATTGCCTCGCTGCCATACCACACACCGAAGTGGCCTCTGCTGAAACGGCTTTCGCCAAGATTATCGAAGGGGAACTGAATGGCATCCAGAAAGGCAGCCTCCTCGAACGGTCGGTCTATCACGGGTTGGTGTGAGGTGTAGGAGAAGGGTTTGTGGGTGGCTTCCAGCTCGATGGCCGCTTGCCAGTCTTCCGGATTCTCACTGAGGTCATCATAGAGATCCTGCGTCTCGCGCAGTGAAACGATGTTCCGGAACAGGTCCTGGTGGATGCTCTTGAGGCTGAGTCCTTCCAGGTCGCCAAAACTCATTACTGCCCCCGCTGGCGATCGAGGTAGGCTCTCACGATATAGAGGCCCAGGATGCCCTGCTCATCAATGAGTTTTACCGGGGTCGCGCCGCCGAAAGCCCGGTTTGGCTGGGACATCCACTGGTAAGCCAGTTCGCGATTGTGCGGGAATAACAAGCGCAGTGACTTGTGGATGGCCAATAAAATGCTGGCACGCTCCAGCTTGTCGCGGTCATTCGCCAAGGGCTGCCCCTGGCGGTACTTGGTCAGGGCCGTGCGGTTTGATTTCGACAGGCCCAGCAGGCTCAGCTGCTCCGCAGTGGAGAGTTTCCAGTGCTCGAACAGACGTATCAACATGGGGCCGATGCGGGCGCGGTCTATGTCGGGCTCTTTGTGCTGGGTATCCATATTCACTTCTGTCATAATTATTACAAAATCTGTTTTTATTATAGCAGAATGCGCATCACCTGCACACGACCCGCATTCAAACAAAAATGCATCTTGTGGAATGTTAGCCGACAACCACAATCCCGGTAGCATCAAGGTGGAGTTACTCAACGCCAAGCTGCCACCCCCTGTCCAATCTCTTGGAATGAGCCTGGCGAAAGATAATCTGGAGCGGACGGCAGCAACATATTGAATTGTCCTTTTGAGGGGGAAGCTTATGCCTTGAGTTGATCCGTCTCTAAAGTGCTAGGATGGCCGGCACGGCCTTCCCCCAGGACAGAACATTATGGAAACTCTGCAAAATACGGCGCATGCGCGCTCCTTCTGGCAACTGCCCTCGCTGCTGGCGCTGCTTTTGTTGCTCACCGGCTGCGGCATCAACAACATCCCCACCTACGACGAAAAGGTGACTTCCGCCTGGGCGCAGGTAGAGAACCAGTACCAGCGCCGTGCGGACCTGATCCCCAATCTGGTGGAGACGGTCAAGGGCTTTGCCGCCCAGGAAAAGGAAACCCTGACCGCGGTGATGGAGGCGCGCTCCCGAGCGACTTCTATCCAGGTGGACGAGAGCATCCTCAACAATCCGGAGAAGCTGCAGCAGTTCCAGCAGGCCCAGGGTGAGCTGAGCAGCGCGCTTAGCCGTTTGATGGCGGTATCCGAGCGCTACCCCGATCTGAAGTCGAACCAGAACTTCCTGGCCCTGCAGTCGCAGCTGGAGGGTACGGAGAATCGCATCGCCGTGGCCCGGCGCGATTTCATTCAGGCCGTGGAGCGCTACAACACCGAGCTGCGCACCTTCCCGGGGCGTATCTGGCACGGTATTTTATATAGCGATCTCGAGCCCCGCGCCAACTTTGAAGCCACCACGGAAAATGCGCAGAATGCACCCGCCGTGGAGTTCTGATGAGGATCGCACTCCGAGCAACGCTAGTTGTCTGGCTGGCCTGGCTTCCTCTCTCCGCGTGGGCACAGTCCGCGCCGGACTTTCCGAAGCTTACCGGCCGGGTAGTGGATCGGGCCGACATGTTGCAGCCGGCCGTAGAAGCGCGCCTGGGCCAGATGCTCCAGGCCCACGAGCAATCCACCAAGGAACAGGTGGTGGTGGTGACGCTGCCCGATCTGCAGGGCTACCCGATCGAGGATTTTGGCTACCAGCTTGGCCGACACTGGGGCATCGGGCAGAAGGGCGAGGACAATGGCGCGCTGCTGATCGTGGCCAGGGACGAGCGCAAGGTCCGTATTGAAGTCGGTTACGGCCTGGAGGGCCGGCTCACAGACGCCGAGTCGGCGCTGATCATCAATCGCATTATCACGCCAGCTTTCCGTCAGGGCGACTTCCCGGCAGGTATCGTCAACGGTACCGCTGCCATGATCCAGGTGCTCGGCGGTAAGCCCCTGGCCCTGCCCCAGGGGCAGGACGGCCGTGCTAGCCAGGAAAAACCCAAGCCCGGCCTGGTCGGGTTGTTCTTTCTCATCATGCTGCTCGTTTCCCTGCTGGGGGGCGGTGGTCGTGGCCGTGGCGGCGCGGCCCTGCTGGGCGGTGCACTTCTCGGCGGTGCCATGGGCGGTCGTGGCGGCGGCTTTGGGGGCGGTGGATTTGGCGGCGGAGGCGGCGGCTTCGGCGGCGGCGGTGCCTCCGGTGGCTGGTAGTATCGCGAATCGAATCAACAAGCCAACGCACTCGCCGGCGACAATGGGAAACAGGCAATCATGACACTACTCAGCAAGAACGATCAGGATGCCGTGGCTGCGGCGATCCAGAATGTGGAGCGGGAAACCGACGCTGAACTGGTTACCGTACTGGCTGCCCGGGCGGACAACTACAGCTATATCCCGCTGCTCTGGGCAGGCATCCTGGCCCTGCTACTGCCCGGCGGCGCGAATTATGTGGGCGGCTGGCTGAGTGCCGATTTGTTGTTGCTGACGCAGTGGGGAATGTTTATTGCACTCAGCCTGCTGTTCCGTCTCCCGGGCATCAGTACCCGATTGATACCTCGGCAGGTGCGTTATTGGCGCGCGTCCAACCTTGCTCGCCGGCAGTTCCTGGAGCAGAACCTCCACCACACGGAGGGCGGCACGGGCATGCTGATCTTCGTTTCCGAGGCGGAGCGCTATGTGGAAATCCTGGTGGATCGGGGCATCGCCAGCCAGCTGGACAACACCGTGTGGGAAGACATTGTCACGGACTTCACGGCCCATGTGCGTCAGGGCAGGACACGCGAGGGCTTTCTAGAGTGTATCGCTGCCTGTGGTGAACTTCTGAAAGCACACCTGCCGGCGACGCACGAACGCAACGAGCTGCCCAACCATCTGGTCATTCTGTCCTGAAGCAGGTTTGCCGCGAGCTATACCATTTACCGGATACTGATGACTGACAGGTTGGAATGAAAACGATTGACGATAATGAACAGTACTTCGAGGCCAGCTTCGAAAAGCTGGATGAGCCCGATGCGGAATACCACGACATCGAGTTCGAGGAGTGCCGCTTTGTAGACTGCAATTTCTCGGGCGCTCGCTTTCGCAACTGCAAGTTCATCAACTGCGATTTCCTGCGCTGCAATCTGAGCCTGGTGGAGCTGCCCGGTAGCCGGCTGTTTGGCGTTGGCTTCAAGGAGACCAAGCTGGTGGGTGTCGACTTTACCCGCGCCGACTGGCCGGTTTTCCACAGCGATTTTGAGTTGCGCTTCCAGCACTGCGTCCTGAACGATGCCTCGTTTCATGGCCTGACCCTGAATGAACTGGTCCTGGAAAACTGCAAGCTGCACGATGTCGATTTTCGCGAGGGTGACTTCCGGGAATCCTGCATGACCGGCTGTGATTTCACCCACAGCCTGTTCATGCGCACTAACCTGGGCAATGTCGATTTCACCGATGCCACCAGCTACTCCATCGACGTCTTGAACAACGAGATAAAAGGTGCGAAGTTCTCCCGCTACGAAGCACTGAGCCTGCTCGACGGGCTGGGAGTGGAGCTGGTTGACTGATCACGAGAGCAACGGCGACCCACGTCGCCGCTATTCCTCTGCGGTGGTGGACGGTATTGGCAAGTCCGCCAGCCGCGCCATGCTGCGCGCCGTGGGTTTCAGCGATGAGGACTTCGCCAAACCACAGGTCGGCATCGCCTCCACCTGGAGCAATGTCACGCCTTGCAACAGTCATATAGATGAGCTGGCCCTGTGCGCCAGTCGTGGCGCCGATGCCGCGGGTGGCAAGGCGGTAATCTTCAACACCATCACCATCTCCGATGGCATAGCCAACGGCACCCAGGGCATGAAGTATTCACTGGTGTCGCGGGAGGTGATAGCCGATTCCATCGAGACCGTGGCCGGCTGCGAGGGGTTTGACGGGCTGGTGGCCATTGGCGGTTGTGACAAGAACATGCCCGGCTGCCTGATGGGCTTGGCGCGCCTGAACCGGCCGAGCGTCTTTGTCTATGGTGGCACCATTCTCCCGGGTGAGGGGCGCACCGATATCATCTCGGTCTTCGAGGCGGTGGGCGCCCACAGTCGCGGTGATCTCGACCTGCTGGCGGTCAAACAGATCGAGGAGACCGCGATTCCCGGCCCGGGATCCTGCGGCGGTATGTATACCGCCAATACCATGGCCTCGGCCATCGAAGCCCTGGGCATGAGCCTGCCCGGAAGTTCGGCCCAGAACGCGGTGTCGCAGGCCAAGCGCGACGATTGCGAAGCAGCCGGCGCCGCGGTCCTGCAACTGCTGGCCCAGGACATCAAGCCCTCGGACATCATGACCCGGGAGGCTTTCGAGAACGCGATTACCGTGGTGATCGCGCTCGGCGGTTCCACCAATGCGGTACTGCATCTGATTGCCATGGCCAGTACAGTCGGGGTCGATCTCTCCCTTGCCGATTTCACCCAGATCGGCCGGCGTGTGCCGGTACTGGCTGACCTGCGCCCCAGTGGCCATTACATGATGAGCGAGCTGGTGGCGAACGGCGGTATCCAGCCCTTGATGAAGACCCTGCTGGACGCGGGGCTGCTGCACGGTGACTGCCTCACGGTGACCGGCCGCACCCTCGCGGAGAACCTGGCCAGTGTGGCGCCGTACCCGCAGGATCAGCAGATTATCGCGCCCCTCGATCGTCCACTGAAGCCGGAGAGCCACCTGCGCATTCTCTACGGCAACCTGGCGCCGGAGGGCGCGGTGGCCAAGATCACCGGCAAGGAGGGCACGCGCTTTTCGGGCAGTGCACGGGTATTCGCCTCCGAGGAAGAAGCCCAGCAGCGTATCAACGATGGCACGGTGGTCGCGGGCGACGTGGTAGTGATTCGCTACGAAGGCCCCCGCGGTGGGCCGGGCATGCGCGAGATGCTCACGCCAACGTCGGCGATCATGGGTCGGGGCCTGGGCAGCGAGGTGGCGCTAATCACCGATGGACGCTTCTCGGGCGGCAGCCACGGCTTTGTGGTCGGGCATGTGACACCCGAGGCCTTCGACGGTGGCCCCCTCGCCCTGGTCGAGGACGGTGACCGCATTACCATCGATGCCGAGGCCGATACCATCGACGTGGACCTGAGCGATGTCGAGCTGGCGCGCCGGCGCCAGGCCTGGCGGCAGCCGGAGCCGCGATTTGCTCGCGGTGTTCTGGCGAAGTACGCGAGGACGGTCAGCTCGGCGTCGACGGGGGCGGTGACGGATTTGCCGTTTTGATGAGGCCAAACGCATTTAGCGCTGGTTTTTTTTGCTTCATATGACCGATAATTTAGGTTATAAAAAGGGAAATTTCGGTCAACAGGTGGGCGATGATTGAAGCCATTGTTGGAAGCGAAGGGGCGGAGCGCGTGTTGCTGTTTCTTGCCGCGCGGGGCGGTGGTTACCCAAGAGAAATTGCCGCTTGCTGGTCTATGGATGTCAGCACTGTCCAGAATCAGTTATTACGCATGGAACGTGATGGCTTGCTGATTAGCCGGAAAGTGGGACGTACCCGTGTTTTTGAGTTTAATCCGCGCTACGTATTCAAGCATGAAGTGGAGGCGCTGCTCGGTAAGGCACTGACCCACTTGCCGCCTGATATACAAGCGCAACTGACGCTACAGCGCAAACGCCCCCGGCGTACCGGTAAGCCGCTATGACTATCCAGTTTCAACAGCTGGAACGAGCCGAGATGGCGGCGTTAGTGGTTGAAACTCTGGCTGCGCACGGTATTGAAGTGGTACTGGTGGGCGGCTCCTGTGTCTGCATTTGGACAGACGAGCGATTTGGATCTTTCGACCTCGATTTCATTGATCTTACCTACAAAAGACGACGCGAAATCAAGGCTGCCTTGGGTAAGATTGGCTTCGTTCCGAAAGGAGCGACCAGATATTTTGAACACCCGGATAGCAATTGGACTATTGAATTTCCCACGGCACCGCTGGCAGTCGGTCACGAAATGATTGGCAGCGAGCGGGTGGCTACTATCGACACGACAGTGGGCACCATTCGTTTGCTGAATCCCACCGATACGGTCAAGGACCGTCTACTTTGGTGGTACCTTGAGGGGGACTATCAATGCTGGGAGCAGGCACTGGATATTGCCCGTCATCACCAGATCGCATGGATTGAACTGGAAAAGTGGCATTCGGGCGAGGGTTACGCTGACCGCTACCCGGATTTCAAAAATACCGTCAACCACGTCGACTGACCAGCGCAGGGAACAACAATAATGCCCGCATCAGCTGCAACACCCGACGCACCGTTTCCCCTCGCCGGCATCCGTGTCCTGGAGCTTAGCGACGCCATCGCCGGCGCCTGGAGTGGCAAGCTTTTCGCCGACGCCGGTGCCGATGTCATCAAGGTGGAGCCCCCCGGCGGCGACCCGCTGCGGCGCTGGAAGGCGTCCGCCGAGTTGGGGCAGTCGGTACCGCTCGCCGCGGGGGAAACCGGGGCGCTGTTTCACTACCTGAATGGCAACAAGCAGAGTCGCGCGCTGGACTTGCAGTCAGAGTCTGGCCGCAAGGCTTTTCGGGCACTGTGTCGGGGCGCCGACCTGCTCTTGATTGACCTGAGGGAAGCGGAGCCGGATTTAAAGCACTGGCTCCGGAGTCTGCAGGATGAATGCCCGGATCTCTCTGTCACTGAGCTGTCCAACTGGGGCCCGGAAGGCCCGTTTTCCACTCGCGCGGCAAACGAATTCACCTTACAGGCAGAGGTGGGCAGTACCGCCTACCGCGGTTACGCCGATCGTGCCCCCCTGGGGGCGGGTGGCCAGATCGGGGAGTACCTGGGCGGCACCATGGCGGCGGTCTCCGCGCTGGTGAGCTGGTTCTCGGGGCAACGCTCCGGGCAGGGGCACCGGGCCGAGGTGTCACTGTTCGAAACGCTCCTCCTGTGCCTGCAGCCCTACCAGTTCATCCACAGCCAGCTGGAGCCCGGCGTGCCGGTACCGCGCTCGGTGGAGATTCCTTCGATCGAGCCCGCGGCGGACGGCTGGGCGGGTGTCTGCACTATCACTGCCCAGCAGTGGCGGGCCTTCGCCGACATGATTGGTCATCCCGAGCTGGGTGAGGACCCGGAGATGGCCAGTAGCTACCTGCGCTATCTCAACCTGGACCAGGTGGGTCCGAAAATCGAGGCCTGGACGCGCTCCCAGACGGTTGCGGGCATTCTCGAGGAGGCCGGCCGCCGACGTATTCCCGCCGCCCCCATTGGCAATGGCCGGGAGGTACTGGGCATGGCACACATGCATGAGCGGGGCCTCTACCCGGAAAATCCCGCTGGTTTCCGGCAGCCTCGCCCGCCTTTTCACTTCTCGGCTGCCAGCTTGCGCGGCCCGGGATCGGCGCCGGAACTTGATAAGTCGCCAGGTTGGAATGATCGCGCTGCCGAGCCTGCGGCAGCAGGTGGTGCTGCAAAAACGTCAAAAGCGGGCCGCAGCCCGCAAGGCGGCCCCCTGGAAGGCCTGCGCGTTGTCGATTTCACGGCCTTCTGGGCGGGCCCCTTCGCCAGCGCGCTGTTCGCCGCGCTCGGTGCCGATGTGATCAAGGTGGAGTCGATCCAGCGCCCTGACGGCATGCGCTTTGCCGCGGGCATGCCGCCGGACGAGCGGCCGATCTGGGAACTCTCCTGCATCACCCACGGTGCCAATACCAACAAGCGCGACCTGACACTGGATCTGGAGAGTGAAGCCGGCCTGGATTTGGTCCGCCGCCTGATTCGCGACGCGGATATCGTGATCGAAAATTTCTCGCCGCGCGTCATGGAGAACTTCGGTCTGGGCTGGGAGGCGATCCACGCCCTCAACCCGGAGGCGATCATGGTGCGCATGCCGGCCTTTGGCCTGGAGGGCCCCTGGCGCGATCGCACGGGTTTCGCCATGACTATTGAACAGATCTCGGGTTTGGCCTGGCTGACGGGCTATGCGGACCGTTCACCGCTGGTGCCGCGGGGATGTGTCGACCCGCTCGGGGGCATGAACGCGGTGTTTGCCACCCTGGGTGCGCTGCGCCTGCGTGACCAGGGCCACGGTGGCCAGCTGGTCGAGGTACCCCTGGTGGAGGCGGGGCTCGCCATCGCCGCGGAGCAGGTGCTGGAGCACACGGCCTATGGGACACTGCTCGAGCGCAATGGCAACCGCATGCCCCAGGCCACGCCCCAGGGTGTATTCCAGGGTAGCGATGGCGAGTGGCTGGCAGTTTCGGTGTCACGCCCGCAACATTGGCGCGCACTGGTGGCGCTTCTGGAGGAACCGGCGCTGCAGGACCCCGGACTCGAGGAGCCCGCCGAACGCCGTGCCCGCGAGGATGAGATCGAGGCCGTGCTGTTGGACTGGTGCGCCGGCTTTCCGGCAGCCGAACTGGCCGAACGCCTGGCTGACAACGGTGTGCCGGCCGCCTTCCTGCACAACGTCCGCGATCTCAACCGCCACCCCCAACTCAGCGAGACCGGCTTTTTCCAGCGGCTGCGGCACGCGGTGGTGGGTAACTTGGACTACCCGAGCTTTCCCTTCCGCCTGGATGGGGAATACCTGCCGGTGAAGCGTCCGGCACCTTTGCTGGGGGAGCACAACCGGGAGATCCTTCGGGACCTGCTTGGCCTCGACGAGGCGGAGATCGCCGCGCTGGAGCAGGCTGCCGTGATCGGCAATCGCCCCAGCTTCATGTAAGGAACTGTCGCCATGACCTCACTGCTCACACAAGGCATGCCCGTTACGGACGCGGCGCTCACGGCCATTGCCCACATACCTACCCGCAGCCTGCCGGTGCTGATGGACGAGGGCTTTGCACGGGGACTGACGGACGCCGATTTCATGCGCATTGCCGTGTTGCTCGCGCTAAAAAGTTACCATGAGGGTGGTTGCCCGATCGGCGCAGTGATTGTCAGCCACGACACCGGCTGGATTGTCGGCAAGGGTCACAATACCCTGGTGCAGGAAAATCACCCCTACAACCACGGTGAAACCGCGGCGATTCGCGACGCCGGGCGCCAGGATTTCAGCCGTGCCACCCTGTATACCTCCCTGAGCCCTTGCACTGTGTGTGCGACCTTGCTCTACATGCGCGGCTTTTCCCGCGTGGTGGTTGGTGATGTGAGCAATGCCTCCGGTAACGAGGCTATGCTGCGCGAACAGGGGCTGCAGGTGGACATCCTTGAAGACGCCACGGGCATTGCCCTGTATGCTCGCTTCCGCGCGGAGCAGCCGGCCCTGGACCTGGAAGACTGGAAGGGGCTGAGCGCAGTGCGTGCAGAACCTGAACCGTAAATGCCGAGAGTCCTGTCATGAGTGAATTGCCCCCCTGTCCCCAGTGCCAGTCCCCCTATGCCTACCAGGACGGCGAGATGCTGGTTTGTCCGGAATGCGGCCACGAGTGGCGCCCCGGTGAAGAATCCGCGAACGACGACGCCCTGCAGGTGCTGGACGCCCATGGCACCCCCCTGAGCGATGGCGATACCATCACGGTGATCAAGGACCTCAAGATCAAGGGCTCCTCTCAGGTGGTGAAGGTCGGCACCAAGGTGAAAAATATCCGCCTGGTGGAAGGCGACCACAATATCGACTGCAAGATCGATGGCATCGGGCCGATGAAACTCAAGTCCGAATTTACCAAACGGGCCTGACTAACTGACGTCGCAGCGGGCGCCGAGAACTCCGAGCAGGTCGTGGTTACCAGACAGCTCAGGTTGTTGGCATCTCGCCTTCGGGCCGCAATAGCTGTGTGAAGAGCGTCTCTCCCTCCAAGTCCTTCAGCGTCACTGTCATCGCACGACTCTCGGTGTCTATATCCACCTGACCGAAAAACTGCATACCTTCCAGGGGGGACAGGTTGACGCGACCGTCCTCGGGGGCCTTGCGGTAGATCAGCTGGGGGCCGAAGGTATTGTCCAGGGGATTGGGTCCGAAGGTACCGGCGTTCAGGGGGCCGCTGACAAATTCCCAGAAGGGTGAAAAATGCGGGTACTGCGCTTTTTCCGGATCGTAATAGTGGGCGGCAGTGTAGTGCACGTCCGCCGTTAGCCATACCACATTGGCGATTTTTTCATCGCGAATAAAGGTGAGCAGCTCCGCAATTTCCAGTTCCCGTCCTGCGGCAGGCCCGTCCCGTAGAGCGATAGCCTCGGCACCGCGGGCATGTTCCCAGTTGTCGTAGACAACCAGGCCCAGGGGCATACTCGAGGCAATGACCTTCCAGGTGGCGGTGGACTGTCGCAGTGATTGTTTCAGCCAAGCCATCTGCGCCTGTCCGAGAATGCGAAACTCCGGCGACAGTTCCCTTGGCTGCTCGTCGCTGTTGGGGCCGCGCCAGGCCCGTAGGTCGATACGGAACACGTCCAGTAGTGGCCCGTGGCTGAAGTGGTCGTGGATGCGCTCCGGATTCAGCGGGTGTTGGCGCACCGGCATGTACTCCTGAAAGGCGCGCATGGCTCGGGCGGCGAGACGCGCAACTGAGCCCTCGCGGTAGCGCGGGTCGTTATCCCGGCGCAGTTCCCAGTACCAGTTGTTGGTGACCTCGTGGTCGTCCCACTGGGCATACATGGGCACCTCGGCATTGAAGCGCCGCAGGGGCGCATCCAGCAGGTTATAGCGAAACTGGCCGCGGAATTCGTCGAGGCTCTCGGCAACCTTGCTCTTCTCCGGTGTGACCAGGTTGCGCCAGCTGGTCCCGTCAGGCAGCTGCACGCTTTCTCCGATGGGGCTGTCGGCGTAGACAGTATCCCCACAGTGGATGAAGAAGTCCGGTTGCAGCGCGTGCATACTGTTGTAGATACGCATGCCGCCAAAGTCAGGGTTGATGCCCCAGCCCTGGCCGGCGGTGTCGCCGGACCAGAGGAAGCGGACATTCCGCTCGGCACTTGCGGGCGCGGTGCGGAAGCTCCCGCGCAGGGGTTCGCTGTGGGTTTTCAGGTCTGCCAGGTCAGTGAACACGATCTCATAGTAGATACGCTCGCCGGCCGGTAGGCCGTTTAGCAGCAGTTTTGCCGTGTGGTCGCGATCCTGCAGGGCGTGTACCCAAGGGCCGTGCACGGCGTCCGCCAGGTCCGGGCGGGTGGACCACCGCAGCTGCATACGCGCATCGCGGTCTGTGCGCGACCAGATGAGTGCGCTGTCCGATCGCACATCGCCTACCTGGGACCCCCAGTCCACTCGAGGTCTCCCCTCGCCGCGTCCATAGGCTCTGCGTACCAGCGCCGGTGCCAGCGCACCGGCAGAACCCGCTTGCAGCAGGCGGCGGCGGGACCAGCCGGCGTGCGTGGAGTCTTCCGTCATGACCCTTCCTCAGAACTGATAGCGCGCACCCAGGGTGATCACTCGCGGCGGCAGCAGCTGGAAGCTGGTGACCCCCTGGAAGAAATCGTCGGTGTGTACCGAGCTGACTTCATCGCTATCGAACAGGTTCTGGATGTTGAGCTGGAAGTCCCAGGCACTCTCGGCGGGGAGGAAGCGGAAGTTCAAATGGGCCAGGTCGTAGGACTCCACCACGTCCCGTGTCGAGTTGAATACCCGGTTGTAGTACTCGCCGCGGTGGCTCCAGCTCAGGCTGGTGATCAGGTTGCCTTGGACCTGGTCGGTCGCAATGGGCTGGTCCCAGGTCAGACGTACGTTGGCCACCACTTCGGGAATTTTCGGCAGCTCGTTGCCGCTAAGATCCACCGCCAGGGAGCGGATGGTGGCTTCGATTTCCGCCGGGTCGGTCAGGCCGGCGGTCTGGTTGACCTGCTCGGCGCGGTCCAGCGCCATGCGGCCTTCCTTGATCTCCGATTCGGCGGCGGACAGGCTGATGTCCAGGGTCAGGCGGTCGGTGATACGCGCCACCGACTCTATCTCGATGCCCAGCACCTCGGATTCCGGCAGGTTGCTACCGCCGCTCACGCCATTGCCGGTCAGGTTGAGGCCCGCGGAGTTGAACAGGTAGTTCTCGATGTCATAGTAGTAGGCGGCCAGGTTGACCTGCAGGCGACGATCGAGAAAATAGTTTTTCGAGCCCAGCTCCCACGCAGTGACTTCCTCTTCCTCGAAGATCTCCGGGAAGAAACCGGTGCCGTTTTCATCTGCTACGAAACCATTGTTGGAGGCGGCGGGCTTGATGCCGGTGGCGGCCGAGAGGTAGACCATGTTGTCATCACTCCAGGCGTAGTCGGCGGCAATTTTCCAGGTCACGTTGTCGTTGTCCTCGGACGGACGAGAGGGCGTGCCCACGCGTCCGTCGTTGGTCAGGCAGCCACTGAAGATATTGCAGCGTAGATCTTCGAAGGTATTTTCGGTCCAGCGCGCGCCACCTGTCAGTGTCAGGCGGTCAGTTACGGCGTAACTGAGCTGACCGAATACTGCGGTAGACTCGAAGGCACGGATATCCGAATTCTGGAAATCGGTATCCGGGTTGATGAAGCCGAGGTCGCGTATGTTCACCGGCAGGCCGTCGCGATCATTGTCAACGAAGTTGCGGGTGTTGCTCTCGACCTCGGTGTCCAGGTAGAAGGCACCCAGTAGCCAGCTCAGGCGGCTGTCGCTGTCCGCGCTGGAGCTGATATTGATCTCGGCGGTCAGTGTTTCGTCTTCCTGGGTCAGGCCGCCCACATGCTGGCGAATCGGCAACTGGCCCAGCAGGGTGATCTCGCCGCTCTCGGGAATCGGCAGCGGGGCCGGGTCATTGGCGGTGAGCGAAGAGCGGTCGGCATCCAGACGGCGATTCATCCGATAATCCTGATGGCTGAACAGGCCCTTCACATCAAAGGCCTTCGCCTGCCACTCAAGAATCAGGCTGGCAATCGTGTTCTCCACCTGGAAGAACTCGGTGGTGTCGTGGGAGACCACGCGCTTGTCGCTTGCGACGGTGTCGAAACCGCCCTTGAGAGCCGGGCCATTGGTGTCCATGTCGAAGTCCTGCACCGACAGGCGCGTCGAGAAGTCGGGGGTCACCTGCCACAGTAGCTGCGCGTTCAGGGAGGTATTGTTTTCGTCGTCAAGGTCATTGAAGGCCCCGGCTACGTTGTCTGGACTGGCCTCCGGGCTGGGAACATTCTTGGTGAAGCCGTCACGGCTGCGCTGTGAGGCGGAGACCCGAACCGCGACACTGTCACTGATCGGCAGGTTAAAGCTACCGCGGACGTTGTTGGTGGAGTAGCTGCCCACCTCGCCGTCGATGAAGCCCTCTGCGACCTCGGTATCGGGGCGTCGGGTGATCACGTTGACGGCACCACCGGAGGAGCTGTTGCCGTAGATGGTCCCGTCGGGGCCGCGGATGACCTCGACCCGCTCCACATCTACCAGGTCCTGGAACAGGGCGAAGTCGTTGGACATAAAGACGCCGTCCACGTGATAGGCCACGCCAGGCTTGGTGGCAGCGTTATCGGGCAGCTCGTTACCAATGCCGCGAATCGTGAAGGTGCGCCGGTAGCCCTGCACGTTGGTGGCCACCAGGCCGGGGATCTGCTCGCTGAAGTCGAAGGGATTGCTGATATTCAGTACGTCAAAATCCTCGCCGGAAAGATTGCTTACCGCGGCGGCGATATCCTGCAGACTCTGTTCGCGCTTTTGTGCGGTAACCACGGTTTCCTCCAGCACGGTGCCCTGTGCCAGCGCCTGTGAGCCGGTGGCCGCCAGCAACAGGCCTGCAGTAATCAGTGATGTGGAAGAGCGTTGCGCGCGCGTGGACAGCTTCATGGAGGTGCATCCTTGTACGGGTGGGAGTGATTCCTGACAGGCCTGCGACCTGTTTATCGGGCACGGCGAGGTTAGGGGAAGCATGTGAAGGCCATGCGACGGGGAGGTGAAGGTTTGTTTACACTGCGCGGACGTACTTGACGGTTCGTTGGTAGTATCCGCTACGGCCGATATCCGGACGAGCAGGCCGAAGCCGGGATACACGCCCTGTCAGCTGTCGTTGAAGGGTCGTCATGGAGTGAGCAGGTAGTCGTGTTTTCAAGAAGGAGCCCCGCATGCCAAACCACGCACTGGAAATCACCAATCTCCTATATCGCTACGCCGAATTGATGGACAGCGGGGACCTGCCCGCGGTCGCCGCGCTGTTTCGCCACGCCCGGGTCAAGGCTGGCGAGCAGGGTGAGCTGCTGGACGAGGCGGGAATGCTGGCGCTGTGGGATCGGCACGTGAGAATCCACCCCTGCGGCACGCCGCGCACCAAGCATGTGATTACCAACCCGATCCTGGAGATCAACGAAACCGCCGGACGGGCCACCTGCCGTTCCTACTACACTGTGCTTCAAGCGACTGACACCCTGCCGTTACAGGTGATTGGGGCCGGTCGTTATCACGACGAGTTTGAACGCGTGCTGGGCGTCTGGCGCTTTTCCTACCGGGACTACACGCTGTTCGATCTGCAGGGGGATCTGCGCGATCATCTGAACCTGTGGGGATGAGCGAACCCGCCCATCTTCAGCCCGGCACGCCAGCTTACCGTCGCGCCAACCTGGCCTTGTTCCTCGGCGGCTGGGCCACCTTTGTCCTGCTCTACGGTCCGCAGCCGCTGTTGCCGCGTTTTGCCCAGGAGTTTGCGGTGTCCGCCGCAGCTGCCAGCCTGTTGATCTCGGCGGCGGCGGCCGCTCTGGCGCTGATGCTGATCCCCGCCAGTCTGCTGGCGGATCGCTTTGGGCGCGATCGCCTGATGAAGGCCTCGCTGGTTCTCGCGGCGCTGTTTACCCTGTTGCTGCCGCTGGCGGAAACGTTTTCCCAGGTGCTGTGGTTGCGTGCCCTCTCGGGTGTGGCCGCCGCGGGGCTGCCGGCGGCAGCCATGGCCTGGCTCGGCGATGAAATGGCGCCACTGGCTCGCGCGCGGGCCATGGGCTTGTATATCGCGGGCAATGCCTTGGGCGGCATGTCCGGACGCTTCCTGGCGGCACTGCTCGCGGACTTCGCCGGCTGGCATGTGGCCTTCGCGGTGCTCGGTGTGTTGGGTGCCGCGGTGGCCGTGGGCTTCTGGCGTCTGCTGCCTCCGGCGCGGCAGTTTCATCCCCGGTCGCTGCGCCCGCGCGCGATGCTTGCCGACCTGCGGTCACTGTTCACCGATGCCGTGCTGCCCGGTCTGTTTCTGGTCGCGTTTCTACTGATGGGCGCCTTCGTGGCTTTCTACAATTACCTGGCCTTTCGTCTCTCGACGCCGCCCTTCTCGCTACCTGAAACCTTGATCGGCGCGCTGTTTCTCCTCTACGCCCTGGGAACCGGATCATCGACCCTGTCCGGGCGTCTCGCGGAGCGCTACTCGCCGGGGCACGTGGCCTTGGGTATGACCCTGCTGATGGGGTGCGGCCTGGCGCTCAGTCTCTCTCTGAGCCTTGCCTGGGTGGTAATCGGCGTGGCCCTGATGACCATTGGTTTCTTTGCCGTCCACGCGACCGCCAGCGCCTGGGTAGGGAGCTGCGCGGGGCCGCGGCGGGCACTGGCGTCCGCGCTGTATCTCACCGCCTATTACCTCGGTGCCAGCCTGCCACCGATGCTGGCGGGCCTGGCCTGGCAATGGCGCCAGTGGCCGGGGGTGGTGCTGGTGCTGGGCTGTCTGCTGTTGGGGGTGTTGGCGACAGTGGTCACGCTGATGTGGCGACGGCGGGCGGACTGATCGCTTGCTCGCCTGCCCGCAGTATGGATGCTTGGTCTTCGTCTGTGGCGCGGCGACGGTATAGTGGGCTAAGGTCGCAGCAAAGCATAACAAGCTGCGCTCTGCCGTGGCTGTAAGGAGCCAGTCATGAGTTTGTCCCGTCGCCACTTCACCCAGCTGGGTTCCCTGGCCCTGGCCAGCGGTCTCTTGCCCCGAGCTGGTGTCGCGCAAACCACGTCCACGCCCTTCGAGGAGTACCGCAGCCACGATGCCCTGGGGCTCGCCGAGCTGGTGCGGCGCGGTGACGCCTCGCCGATGGAACTGCTGGAGCTGGCCATTGCGCGTACCGAGGCCGTCAATCCGATCATCAACGCCGTGGTGCTCAAGCACTACGAGCTGGCGCGGGAGCAAGTGCGGCGCGGCCTGCCCACCGGCCCGTTCCAGGGCGTGCCTTTCCTGCTCAAGGATCTCGGCATTGCCCTCAAGGACACGGTAACCACCGAGGGCTCGCGTTTCTTCCGCGACCAGCGTTTCGACTACGACAGCACCCTGGTGGCGCGCTACAAGCAGGCGGGGCTGAACATCTTCGGTAAAACCCACAGCCCGGAATTCGGCAGCTCCCCCAGCAGTGAGAGTGCATTGTTTGGCGAAACCCGCAATCCCTGGGACCTCGCCCGCAGTGCCGGTGGTTCCTCGGGTGGCTCGGCGGCCGCGGTGGCCGCCGGCATTGTCCCGGCCGCCCACGCCAGTGATGGTGGCGGCTCGATCCGCATTCCCGCCTCTGCCTGCGGACTGCTGGGTCTGAAACCCAGCCGCGGTCTGGTGCCCATGGGGCCTGTGGTGTACGAAACCCGCGATGGCTTGAGTGCCATGCACGTGGTCAGCCGCTCGGTGCGCGACTGCGCAGCCCTGCTGGATATCAGCCAGGGCGCGGCGATCGGTGATGCCTATGCCGCGCCATCGCCGCAGCGCGCTTTTCTGGAAAGCATGGCCATTGCACCGCGTCCGCTGCGCATTGCCCTGATGCGCGAGCCGCTGCTGCCCATGCCGGTGGACCAGGCCTGCCTGGACGCGGTAGAGGCGGCTGCGCGCCTGTGCGAGGACCTTGGGCACCATATCGAGGAAGCCCGGCCACAGCTGGATGCCGGCGAGCTCTGGCGCGCCTTTAATGTGGTCAGTAACGTGCTGGTTGCCGGCAAGGTCAGTGCCCGTGAGCACAAGCTGGGCCGGCGCGCCGGTGCCGAGGATCTGGAGGCGGTCAACCTGCGCGCCCTGGAAGGAGGGCGCGAGCTGGATGCGCTGTCCCACAGCACCGCTCGAAACGTGCTGCATGCGGCCAGCCGCAAGTTGGGCGAATTCATGCGCGATTACGACCTGATTTTAAGCCCCACCATGGCCCTGGTGCCACCCGAGTTGGGCGTGCTTTCACCCAGTCAGCTGGATGAGCCCTTCATGCGCGAGGCGGGCCGCGCATCGGCCTTTACCGCGCCCTACAACATGACCGGACAGCCGGCGATATCGGTGCCCTTGCACTGGAGTGACGAGGGTCTGCCGGTCGGGGTGATGTTTGCGGGTCGTTTCGGGGAGGATGGTCTGCTGTTGCAACTGGCGGCTCAACTGGAGCAGGCGCAGCCCTGGTTTCACCGCGTACCCGAATTGGCCACCTGACCTGACTTGAGCTGACCGGTTTTCTGAGGGGCACAAAAAAGCCGGGGCGGCTGGTTAGTGGCCGACCCGGCAAGGGGAAGCATGTGGCTAGCCGAACAGCCCGCCAGGATCAGGCCGCGGCGGCAGTATCTGCCTCGGGCGCCTCGACCTCGTGCTTCAAGAGGTAGTCAAAGGCACTCAGCGCGGCTTTCGAGCCTTCGCCCATGGCAATGACGATCTGCTTGTAGGGCACCGTGGTCACGTCGCCGCAGGCGAAGATGCCCGGCTCGCTGGTGGCGCCGCGCTCGTCGATCTTCACCTCGCCGTGGGGCGTCAGCTCCACCACGTCCTTGAGGAAGCTGCTGTTGGGCACCAGGCCGATCTGCACAAAGACACCGGCCAGAGCCTGGCTGTGCGATTCGCCGCTCGCCCGGTCCTGGTACTCGATGGCGCTGACTTTGCCGTTCTCCGCCACGATCTGCTGGGTGGCAACATTGCGCAGGATGGTGATGTTGTCGCGTTTCTCGGCCTGGTCCACCAGTACCTGGTCGGCTTTCAGCTCGGGCAGGAACTCGAACACGGTGACCGACTTGACGATGCCCGCCAGGTCCAGTGCCGCCTCGATGCCGGAGTTGCCGCCGCCGATCACTGCCACGTCCTTGCCCTTGAAGAAGGGGCCGTCGCAGTGGGGGCAATAGGCCACGCCGTTGCCGATGTTTTCCTTTTCACCGGGCACGCCCAGCTCGCGCCATTTGGCGCCGGTGGCAATCACCAGGGTGCGACTCTCGATCACCTCGCCGGAGGACAGGGTCAGGCGCTTGATGTCGCCTTTCTCCACCTTGTCCACCCGCAGGTGTTCCTTCAGGGTCACCGGGTACTCGCGCAGGTGCGCCAGCAGGTTGCCGGACAGCTCGGGGCCGGTGGTCTTGGGTACCGAGATCAGGTTCTCGATGCCCATGGTGTCCTTGACCTGGCCGCCGACGCGGTCGGCGATCACGGTCACCGCCAGGCCCTTGCGTGCCGCGTAGATGGCGGCGGCGACGCCGGCGGGGCCACCGCCGATCACCGTGACATCCTGCAGGGGCAGGGCACTGCTGTCGTCGTCACCGGCCTGGGCGATTGACGGATACTTCTGCAGCAGCTTGTCCAACAGCTGTGCCGTGTCTACCTTGCCGTTGGCAAAGACTTCGCCATTGAGGAAGACGGTCGGTACGCCCTGCACGTTGCGATCCTCGACCTCCTGCTGGAACAGGCCGCCGTCAATCATCTCGGTGGAAATGTGCTCGTTGAGCAGTGCAAACTGGTTCAGCGCCTGCACCACGTCGGGGCAGTTGTGGCAGCTCAGGGAGACAAAAACCTCGAAGCGCAGGGGCTCGCTCACCTTGCGCACCAGGGCCTGAATGCTCTCGTCCAGCTTCAGCGGGGTGCCCGAGGCATGCAGCACCGCCAGTACCAGGGAGCTGAACTCGTGGCCCGAGGGAATCCCCGAGAAGCGGATGCCGCTATCGACGCCGTCGACCTCGAGCAGAAAGCTGATCGGGCTGCGCAGGGCCGGGCCGTGTTCGGCACCCTCGCTATCGCGCTCTTCCAGGGACAGCTTGTCGGAAACCGAGGTGAACTGGGTCAGGAATTCGACCAGTTCCTCGCGCTTGCTGTGTTCGCCGGTCTGCAGAACCAGTGCGACCGGTCGCTCCATCTTGCTGGTGTAGCCCTCCAGGGCGGTCATGATGTCTTTGCTCAACATGATCCTGCAGTCCTCTTGTGAATTCGGATAAAAGGGTGGGCGGCCGCAGCCACCCACCAGGGGGGGAAGCCGGTAAAGGCTTAGATCTTGCCGACCAGGTCCAGGCTCGGAGCCAGGGTCTTCTCGCCTTCTTCCCAGGCGGCGGGGCAGACTTCGCCGTCGTGGGTAGCGACGTATTGGGCAGCCTTGACCTTGCGGACCATGTCCTTGGCGGAGCGGCCGATGCCGCCGGCGTGGATTTCGGCAACCTGGATGACGCCTTCGGGGTCAGCCAGGAAGGTGCCGCGCATGGCCAGGCCGGACTCTTCGATCATCACGCCGAAGCCGCGGGTAACGACGCCGGTGGGGTCGCCCAGCATCGGGTACTGGATTTTGCCAATGGCTTCGCTGGTGTCGTGCCAGGCCTTGTGGCTGAAGTGGGTGTCAGTGGACACGGAGTAAACTTCCACGCCCAGGCCCTTCAGCTCTTCGTAGTACTTGGCCATGTCTTCCAGTTCGGTCGGACAGACAAAGGTGAAGTCCGCCGGGTAGAACAGGAAAATGGACCACTTGCCCTTCACGTCTTCGTGGGTGACTTCGCGGAACTCGCCGTTGTGGAAGGCCTGAACCTTGAACTCGGGGATGGATTGGCCGATGTTTGCCATGTGTTGATTCTCCTGTTTCAGGTGGTTGTCGCCGTTTCCGGCGTTTGATGGACACACTATGCCCGCTATTATTCTTCTTGAAAATTGATTAAATTGGAATCACACGTTCAGTTTATTGGAAGAGGCCTGCGGCCATGATCTCCCTCAAGCAGCTCAATTACGCCCTCGCGGTGGCTCACACCCGACACTTCAAGAAGGCGGCGGAGCAGTGTGCGATCTCCCAGTCCGCCCTGAGCACGGCCATTTCCGAACTGGAGAGCCAGCTGGGTACCCAGCTGTTCGAGCGCGACAACAAGAAAGTGCTGGTGACGCCGGTCGGGGAACAGATTCTGGCGCGGGCCATGGCCATCAAGGTCGAGCTGGATGACATCCACCGGCTGGCACAGGCCGGCAAGCAGCCCCTGAGCTACCCCATGAGCATGGGCGTGATTCCCACGATTGGGCCCTATTTGCTGCCCAAGGTGCTGCCTGCGGTTCGCGACAGCTACCCGGAGTTTCGCCTGGCGATTACCGAGGAGCAGTCGCACGTGCTGGTGGACAAGGTGCGCAGCGGGGAACTGGATACCGCGGTACTGGCATTGCCCTACCCCCATGAGGGGCTGCTGGCCTTCCCCTTCTGGGAGGAGGATCTCTACCTGGTGGTGCACCGGGACAGCCCGATCGCCGAGCGCGACAGCATCAGCGGCGAGGAGCTCAAGGGCAGTGGCCTGATGCTGCTCAAGGACGGCCATTGTCTCAAGGATCACGCCCTGGCCGTATGCCACATGGGGGCATCGGAGCTGGGGGCCACCCTTGAGGGGGCCAGCCTGTATACCCTGATCCAGATGGTGGCGGGCCACATGGGCGCCACCCTGGTCCCGGAAATGGCGCTGGACCAGTTGCTGGCGGGCAATTCGGAGCTGCGGGCCGTGCACCTGGCGGAGCAGGGGCCCCACCGGAGCATCGCCTTTATCGTGCGGCCCAATTTCGGTGGGGTAAACAATGTGGAGGTCTTGAAGGCGCTGTTTCGGGAGCAGTTGTCCCGCTGCGCTGCGGCAATTCGCTAGGGGGTGCCGCCCTCCCTGGGAGGGCGGCCGCGAGCCTTACTGCGGGTTGGCAGCCTTGTACTCGCGGATTTCGGTGTTGAACTGACCAGCCACCTCTTCTTCGGTGGAGACGGCCTTGTTGTAGGCATCCACGGCCTCGCTGTACTCCGCCTGGACGGCCTTCAGCGCCTCCTTGCCTTCGACCTCGCCCTCTTCAATCCTGGTCTTGGCGGCGGAGAAACGCTTCTCCAGGCAATCCATGTACTCCAGGTTTTCCGTCTGGAAGGCCTTGACGGCCTGCTGGCCCGCCAGCATCTCTTCCATGCTGGCGCTGGCGCCGTCGGGAAGCTCGGGGCTCGCCGGTTTGCTGCAGTCTTCGGCCAGGGCGGCGCCGCTGCCAAGCATCAGGGTTGCGAGCAGAATGTTCAGGGACTTCATGTGCTTATCTCCTGTCAGGATGAGCGTCAACATTAGCAGTCGGCGAGGGTGCTGCCAAGCCGGATCATTGCCGGCCTACCCAGAGGGGGGCCAGGTCGAAGCGCTTTTCCAGCTGGCCGGCCAGCTGGCGCGCGGCACTTTCCGAGGCCAGCCCGGTGATGCGCACCCGGTACAGGCTGCGTCCGTTGCTGTCGACGGGCATGACCACGACGGTATTGCCGTCCTTGCGCAGTTTGCCCGCCCAATCGTTGGCCAAGTTCTGCTCGCGATAGGCACCGAAGTTCACGAACCAGTCACCGGCGACCCGCGGGCGCGGGGCTGGCTTTGGCTTCTCCTCGCGCGGTGGCGTACTGGCGGCTGCCTCGCGGGCCTTGTCGGTGACTTCCCGCTGGGCGTCCACCTGTTGTTCCAGCCCCGCGAGGGTGTCGGACAGGCGCTGGTTTTCTTCCCGCAGGCTGGTGACCAGGGCGCGCATCTCGGTGTTTTCGCCGCGCATGTCTTCCAGGGCGCGGCGGGCGGCGAGCACTTCATCGGGGGTGGCGGATTCCGCCAGGCGTGCCTGCAGCTCGGTGATTTCGGCCTGCATGGCACTGCGCTGCTGCATGACGCCATAGCCGCCGGCAGCCAGGAGAACCAGGGCAATGACCGCCACGGCGATCAGCGCCAGTGGCCAGCGCTCCCCGTCTTCGTCCGTTTCTCCCCCGGCGTCGGTCATGGCCGGCGTACTCTGCCCGTCGTCACGGGAGCGTTCCTCCGCGGTACGGGTGCCTTCCTCGTCCCCGAAGGTGTCATCGAGCGAACTGTCGTCGGAATAGTCGTCGCTGTCCCAGTCGGGGTCGGAGGGCTCACGCTCCCCGGCCGAGTCACTGCGGTCATCGTTCCGCTGATTCAGGGGCTCCCCCCAGATATCCACCGGGTCTTCGTCCTGGTCCCGGTAGCTGAAGCTGGGCAGGTCATCGTCGCGCCCTTCCTCGCCGTTGTCGCGATCGCGCCAGGGGTCATCGGGGTCCGGGTCGTCGCGCCAGGGATTGGGCTCGTTGTCGTTGTGCTTGTCGTCGTGCATGCCGATGCTCCGCGGGGGCTGCTGTGGCTGGAGGGAGTCTACCAGAGGGTGGCCGGCAATGCCCTCGCGCGTCTCAATCCGGGGTGCGGAGGGACTGCAGTCCCCGGTTGAGCCGGGCCAGGTGGCGGCTGACATCGTCCCCCTTGGTCTTGGAAACGCCGACCGCAAGGATGTCGATCACGGCCAGGTGGGCAATGCGCGAGGGCAGGGGGCTGTAACTGTCCTCGCTGGTAGGGGTCACGTTGATCGGAATGGCGATGGTCGAACGGCGAATGACCGGGGTGTCCCCGGGGGCCAGCCCGATCAGCACGGCGCCGGAAGCCCGGGCGTGGTCCATGGCCTCGAGCAGGGCGGTGCTGCGGCCGGTCTGGGAGATGGCCACGACCACGTCGTCGGCGCTCAGGGACATGGCCGACATCGCCTGGATGTGCGGGTCCGAGTGGGCGGCGCTGGCGATCTGCAGGCGGAAGAACTTGTGCTGGGCATCCATGGCGACCGGGCTCGAGGCGCCGAAGCCGTAGAATTCCACCCGCCGGGCATTGCACAGGGCGTCCACGGCGACCTCGATGGTGTCGGGGTCGAGGGAGTCGCGCACCCGGCTCAGGGTCTCCATGGTCGCGTCGAAGACCTTGTAGGTGTAGTCCCTGGCGGTGTCCATCTCGCTGAGCTGGAAGGGCTCGTGGCTCGGGTTCGGCGCGGTGCTGCGCGCCAGTGCCAGCTTGAAATGCTGGAAACCCTCGCAGCCGATCGAGCGGCAGAAGCGCACCACCGTGGGCTCACTGACCCCGGCGGCGGAGGCCAGGTCGACGATGCGCATGTGGATGATGCCCTCCGGGTTGGCGAGCACCAGCTCCCCCACCTTGCGTTCCGAAGGGCGAAGGTCGGGCAGGTCGCTGGCAATGCTGCGCAACAGGGAGCGCTTGGGCCTTGGCACGGGTGGTCTCTCTTGAGTGGGCGTTCAGGACGTCGCCGGGCGGTCCATATCCAGGCGTCCGGCAGGCCTGCCCCGCGCCGGTGCGTGGAGTGAAGCGTGTCGAATGCCGTGCCCTGCCATGATAGTAGCTCCACGAATGGGCGCAAGGACCGCGCCATTATCGCCCTGCCAAGCCAGGTCGCAAACAGCGAAACCGAGCGTCGCCATCCAGTGGACACCCGGGATGCAAAAAGGAGCCTGCCTCTGTTTCCCGCTTCCGGTAGAATTCGCGCATGGACGTATCAGATATTCTTTCCCCCCTGAATCCCGCCCAGCGCGAAGCCGTGGCCGACGACAGCCCCAACCTGCTGGTGCTGGCCGGCGCCGGCAGCGGCAAGACCCGCGTGCTGGTGCACCGTATCGCCTGGCTGATCCGGGCCCAGGACCTGTCCCCCTGGTCGATCCTGGCGGTGACCTTCACCAACAAGGCGGCCCGGGAGATGCGTGGGCGCATCGAGGAGATGCTGCAGATCTCTGGTCACGGGCTCTGGGTCGGTACCTTCCACGGCCTGGCCCACCGCCTGCTCAAGGCCCACTGGAAGGATGCCGGGCTGCCGCAGAACTTCCAGATCCTGGACAGCGATGACCAGCTGCGGTTGGTCAAGCGCATCTGCCGGGAGCTGAACCTGGACGACTCCCGCTGGCCGCCGCGGCAGGCCCAGTGGTACATCAACGGGCAGAAGGACGAGGGGCTGCGGGCGGCGCACATCGACGTGCCGCCGGGGGATCTCTGGGGCCAGACCATGTTGCAGGTCTACCGCGCCTACGAGGCGGCCTGCGAGCGGGCCGGCCTGGTGGACTTCGCAGAGCTGCTGCTGCGCGCCCACGAACTGTGGCTGAAGTGCCCGGCGGTGCTGCGCCACTACCAGGGTCGCTTCCGGCAGATCCTGGTGGACGAGTTCCAGGACACCAATACCATCCAGTACGCCTGGCTGCGGGTGCTGGCCGGCGGGCAGATTCCGGTAGTGGCGGTGGGGGACGACGATCAGTCCATCTACGGCTGGCGCGGGGCGAAGATCGAGAATATCCAGCGTTTCACTGACGACTTCCCCGGCACCCACACGGTGCGCCTGGAGCAGAACTACCGCTCCACCCAGACCATCCTGCAAGCCGCCAATGCGGTGATTGCCAACAACTTCGGCCGCCTGGGCAAGGAACTGTGGACGGCGGGGGAGAGCGGCGAGCCGATCTCCCTCTACGCCGCCTACAACGAACACGACGAGGCGCGCTTCATCGTCGAGCAGGGGGAGAGCTGGGTCAACGACGGCAACACCCGCAGCTCGGTGGCCATTCTCTACCGCTCCAACGCCCAGTCCCGGGTGCTGGAAGAAGCCCTGATCCGCCACGGCCTGCCCTACCGCATCTATGGCGGTCAGCGCTTCTACGAACGGCTGGAAATCCGCAACGCCCTGGCCTACCTGCGTCTGCTACTCAATCGCGGCGACGATGCCGCGGTGGAGCGGGTGATCAACACGCCGCCCCGGGGTATCGGCAGCAAAACGGTGGACAGCCTGCGCGAGCTGGCCCGGGAGCGCGAGATCGCCCTGTGGCAGGCGATCAATATCGCCCGCGACGAGAAGCTCATGCCGGCCCGAGCGCTTTCCGCCCTGGAGGGCTTCCAGGTACTGATCGACGAGCTCGACAGCGGCACCGACGAGCTGGCGCTGGAGGAGATTGCCGAGCAGGTGATCCAGGGCTCGGGCCTGGTGGATTTCCACCGCAACGAAAAGGGCGAGAAAGGCCAGGCGCGGGTGGAAAACCTGGAGGAGCTGGTCAGCGCCGCCAAGCAGTTCGCCCCCGAGGGGGAGGAGCTCTCGCCCCTGCAGCAGTTCCTGGACAACGCCGCCCTCGACGCCGGCGATGCCCAGGCCGATGCCCACGAGGACAGCGTCCAGCTGATGACCCTGCACTCCGCCAAGGGCCTGGAGTTTCCCCTGGTGTTCCTCGCCGGCATGGAGGAAAACCTCTTCCCCCACCGCATGTCCCTGGAGGAGCCCGGGCGCCTGGAGGAGGAGCGGCGGCTCTGCTACGTGGGTATCACCCGGGCCATGCAGCGCCTGGTGATCAGCTACGCCGAGTCCCGTCGCCTGCACGGCAACGAGATCTACAACACCCCCTCGCGCTTTGTGCGGGAGATTCCCGCGGAACTGTTGCGGGAGGTGCGCCTGCACAGCACCACCATCCAGCGGCCGGTCAATCACTTCGCCCAGACCGAAGTGCCGGACACGGGTATCAGCCTCGGGCAGCGGGTCTACCACAGCGTGTTCGGGGATGGCACCGTGATCAACTTCGAGGGCCGCGGCGCCAGTGCCCGGGTCGAGGTCAACTTCGACGACGAGGGCAGCAAGTGGCTGGTGCTGCAATACGCCAAGCTGCAGGCGCTCTGAACCGCGGGGCGACGCGGTTGGCGCCGCCACTGGGTCGGCGCTGCAGTTGGTGATGCTGCACCCGGCGGGTTAGACTGCGCCGCCAGAGATCCACCAATAAGCAGAAACTGCCATGCCCCAGTCCCCCGTCGAGCGCCGCTACACCCCTCTTGTCATCCTGCTGCTCCTGGCGGCCCTGGTTACCGTCACGGCCTTCTGGGCGATGGACCGCGCGGGAAGCGCGGCGGCGCGGGCGGCCGGCGCCAGTGTTGCGGTGGAGGGCGGCACGGAACAGCACTTCCACTGGAAACTGGTCACTACCTGGCCCAAGAACCTGCCCGGCCTGGGGACGGCGCCGGAAAACTTCGCCCGCAGGGTCACCGAGATGAGCGGCGGCCGCATGACGGTTCACGTCTACGGGGCCGGGGAGATGGTGCCCCCCTTCGAGGTCTTCGACGCGGTGCGCCAGGGGGTGGCGGATGCCGGCCACGGGGCCGCCTATTACTGGAAGGGCAAGATTCCCTCGGCGGTCTACTTTACCGCGGTGCCCTTTGGCATGACCGCCCAGGAAATGAACGGCTGGCTGCACTACGGCGGCGGTCTGGAGTTGTGGCGGGAGGCCTATGCGCCCTCGAACATCATTCCCTTTGCCGGGGGCAGCACCGGCGTGCAGATGGCTGGCTGGTTCCGCACCGAGATCAATTCCCTCGAGGATCTGCAGGGGGTCAAGATGCGCATTCCCGGACTGGCGGGGGATGTGTTCGCTGCCGCCGGCGGCACGCCGGTGCGCATCCCCGGCGGGGAGATCTATACCTCGCTGCAGACCGGCGTGATCGATGCCGCCGAGTGGGTCGGTCCCTACAACGATCTGGCCCTGGGCCTGCACGAGGTGGCGAAGTACTACTACTACCCCGGCTGGCACGAGCCGGGTGCGATGCTGGAGTTCATCGTCAACCGGGACTCCTATGAGGCATTGCCGGCGGACCTGCGGGCTATCGTCGCCGAGGCCACCCGGGCGGTGAACCAGGACATGCTCGACGAATTCACCGCGCGCAACAATCAGGCCCTCAAGCAGCTGGTGGAGGAGCATGGAGTGGCGTTGCGGCGTTTCCCCGACGATGTGCTGAAGGCACTCTACGCAGGTACTCGCCAGGCGATTGCGGAACTGACGGCAAGCGACCCCATGGCGCGGAAGGTCGAGGCCTCCTACCAGCGCTTCTTCGAGGCGGTGCGCGACTACCACCACATCTCCGAGCAGGCCTACATCAATGCCCGGGACGTCGTCCTGGAGCCGGACTCACCCTGAGCTAGCGGCGGTTCGGTGTGCCATCCGGCAACCGGGCGGCGCGGTTGTCCCGCGCCAGCGTGACCTCAGTGCTGGATGGCGCGGGTGCGGCCCTTCTCGTCGATGGCCACAAACACGAACTCGCCCTCGGTAACCTTGATCGGCTCGCCGTCGTGCTTGGAGTTGATCCACACTTCCACCACGATACGCACCGAGCTGCGACCGATTTCCAGGACGTCGCAGTAGCAGCTGACCACCGCGCCGACATGCACCGGCGTCATGAAGGCCATGCCCTCGACGGCTACCGTGGCGACGCGCCCGCCGGCCACTTCCGTGGCGGTCACCGCGCCGGCCATGTCCATCTGGCTCAATAGCCAGCCGCCGTAGATATCGCCCGTGGCATTGGTATCCCGGGGCATGGCCACCACCTGCAGGGCCAGTTCTCCCTGGGGGACGGGGGTGGAATCGATGTCGCTCATGCTGTGCCTGCTGCGTGTTTATGAGTGTGCGCGTGTAGCCGGCGGTGGCTAGCCCTTGATTGCCGCTGGCAGCCAGGTGGCCAGGGGAGGCCAGATCCACAGGGCTGCCAATACCAGCAACTGCATGATTATAAAGGGAAGTACCCCGCGGTAGATAGCGCTGGTGGGCAGTTCCGGTGGTGCCACGCCGCGCAGATAGAACAGCGCAAAGCCAAAGGGCGGCGTGAGGAAGGAGGTCTGCAGGTTGAGGGCGATCATGATGCCCAGCCAGATCGGGTCCAGGCCCATCATCAGCAGGATGGGGCCGACGATGGGCACCACCACGAAGGTGATCTCGATGAAGTCGAGAATGAAGCCGAGCAGGAAGATCACCAGCATCACCACCAGAGTGGCGCCGACCACCCCGCCGGGCATGCCGGTGAAGAAGCCGTGGATCAGTTCCTCGCCGCCGAAGCCGCGGAAGACCAGGGAAAAGACCGCGGCACCGATCAGGATCATGAAGACCATGCAGGTGATCTTGAGGGTGTCCTGCATCGCCGCCTGCAGGCGTTCCAGGGGCAGCTCCCGCTTGATCCAGGCCAGCACCAGGGCGCCCACCGCGCCGACCCCCGCCGCTTCCGTGGGCGTTGCGGCCCCGACCAGGATGGACCCGAGGACCACGGTAATCAGCAAGAGCGGGGGCAGCAGGCTGGCCAGCACATCGCGCAGGGGCACGTGTTCACGACTGACCACCGGCGCTGCCGCCGGGCGGAGCCAGGCGACCACCAGCACATAAAGCAGGTAGAGGCCGACCAGCAGTAATCCGGGGATCAGGGCGCCGATGAACAGGTCGCCCACGGAGACCGTCTTGGGGTTGTAGATGTTCAGGTTGAGCTGGGCCTGCTGGTAGGCCGTGGACAGGACGTCGCCCAATAGTACCAGGGCGATCGAGGGCGGGATGATCTGCCCCAGGGTGCCGGTGGCGCAGATGGTGCCGGCTGCCAGGCTCGGGTTGTAGCCCCCGCGCAACATGCTTGGCAGTGAGAGCAGGCCCATGGTGACCACCGTGGCACCGACGATCCCGGTGCTCGCCGCCAGCAGCATGCCCACCAGGACCACCGCCAGCCCGAGGCCACCGCGCAGGCCGCCGAACAGCCGCGACATGTTGGTTAGCAGACTCTCGGCGATGCGGGATTTCTCCAGGATCACCCCCATGAAAATGAACAGAGGTACCGCAATCAGGGTGGTGTTGGTGACCGTGCCGAAGAGCCGCCCCGGAAAAGCAGCCAGGAAGGCCGGGTCAAAGGCCCCCGCAATCACCCCGAAGGCGGCAAAGGCCAGTGACACACCCGCCAGGGTGAAGGCCACCGGAAAGCCCAGCATCAGCAGCAGACAGATCGCCGCGAACAGCCACAGGGACAGGCTTCCTTCCATCAGGCCTCGCCCTCCACCAGGCGCGCGGCATTGCGCAGGGTTTCCGCCAGGCCCTGCAGGAACAGGTTGACCGCCAGCGCCGGCAGCAGGCTCTTGAGCAGGAACAGGGCGGGAATGCCGCCGGGCTCCGGAGAGGTCTCGCGAATGGCCCAGGAGGCCTCGACATACTCCCAGCTGATGACCAGGATGAAGGCGCAGAGGGGCAGCAGGAACAGCACACCGCCGATGGCGTTGACCCAGGCTTTCGTCCGCGGACTGAAGTTGCGGTAAAAGATGTCCACGCGTACATGCTCGTCATGCTTCAGGGCGTAGCCCGCACCGAGCATGAACAGGCTGCCGTGCAGGTAGTTGATGCCTTCCTGGGCCAGGATGGAGCCGATATTGAAGCCGTAGCGCAGCAGCACCACCGCGGCGGTCAGCAGCGCCAGGCACAACACCAGCCACGCCAGCAGTCGCCCGCAGGTTTCGGTAATCGCGTCGATGGTGCGGACCAGTGCGTGGAGGGCGGTCATTGCCTTTTCTTGGACTTTTTGCAAAAACCCGCGCAGGGTATCATAGCCCGGCGGCGCTGGCGCAAGCGTCCGCTCACCTGTCCATCCAATTTGCAGGGATGCCCCGCTATGCTGACCGTGCTTTCACCGGCGAAAACCCTGGACTTCGATCACCCGGCGCCCACCCGCCGCAGTACCCAGCCGCGCTTCCTGGAGCAGTCGGCGGCCCTGGTGGAGGATGCCCGGGAGCTGCGGCCCGAGGATATCCGCGAGCTGATGGGGGTGAGCGAAAAGATCGCCGAGTTGAATTTCCGGCGCTTCCACAACTGGGCCACCCCCTTCGACCGGGACAATGCCAAGCAGGCGCTGTTTGCCTTCCGCGGCGATGTCTACACTGGCCTTGATGCCGACAGCCTGGAGGCGGAGGAAATTGCCTTTGCCCAACAGCATCTGCGCATTCTCTCGGGTCTCTACGGCCTGCTGCGCCCCCTCGATCTGATGCAGCCCTACCGGCTGGAGATGGGCCTGAAGTTCGCCAACCGCGGTGGCCGCAATCTCTACGCCTTCTGGGGGGACAGCCTGACCCGCAGCCTGAACAGCGAGCTGGGCCGCAGCGGCAGCCGGGTGCTGGTGAACCTGGCCTCCAACGAGTACTTCCGGGCCCTGCAGCCCGGGGACCTGGACGCCGAATTGGTGACCCCGGTGTTCAAGGACCTGAAGAACGGCAAGTACAAGGTCATCAGCTTCTACGCCAAGAAGGCCCGCGGCCAGATGGCCCGCTACATCCTGCGCGAGCGCCTCAATGAGCCGGCGGGGCTGCGCGAGTTCGCCGTGGACGGCTACCGCTACAACCCGGAGTTGTCCACTGCGCGGGAGCCGGTATTTACCCGGGATCAGCCTCCCGGTTAAAGCGGGAGACGGGTTGAGAAAAAATACTTTTGAGGAAGTCGATTGCCACCTTGATCTTGGCTGGTTGGTGCTCTCGCCGATGATAAATCAGGTAAAGAGGATACTGAAAGCACGTATACTCTGTCAGGACGGCTTCGAGCAGCCCCGACTCAATATCTTGCGCTATGGCAATGTCTGGAAGCAGTGTGATACCTGCGCCATGTATTGCCGCCTCCCTGATAGCCATCGCATCGCTGCTACTGAAATTGCCTCTTATCCTGGACGCGAAAGTTTTCTTCCCTTTCCTGAAAACTAGCTTCTCATAGGTGCGCCTGTCCGGCGACATCCAGCCAAGATAGTTGAAGTGCTCCAAATCCGACGGCCTTTTCGGTCTTCCGTGCTGACCCAGGTAGGTCGGCGAGGCGCACAGGACCGTGGTAACAGCGCAGAGGCGCTGGGCGACATCGCTGGAATCCCGGAGCTCCCCGGTGCGCAAAGAAAGGTCGAAGCCAGACTCCCTGAGGTCACTTTCTCGTTCCGTCAAATCAACTTGCAGCGAAACATTGGGGAATCGTGTCAGAAAGCCGGTCAAGTGCGGCGCCAGACAGGTGTGTGCAAGCAATGGCGGGACGCTAAGGCGGATAGTGCCCTGAGGAACTTCCTTGAAGCTGCTGGCTTCCTCAGAGATACCCTCGACCTCCGATTTGATACGCGCGCAGCGCTGATACAGGGCGCGTCCCTCTTCGGTGAGTTGCAATCTGCGAGTCGAGCGGAGGAGTAATCGAACACCGAGCCGGGACTCAAGGGCCTGTATACGTTTGGTGACCGACGAGTTGGCGATCTTTAGCTTGCGGGCGGCTCTGGAAAAACTCCCGTTTTCAACGACTTGGGCAAAGATAACCAAGTCTTGCGCATTTTCCATAAGGCACTTTTTCTATTTGGAAATAAAGATATTCTTCGATCGGTATTATCCACGAAATTAGAAAAATATACACTCGCCCCGTATCGCGTCGTAAACCCACCTTTGGTGATCGCTATGAACGTTTCCGAGATTGTTAGAACGCGCCGCGCCGTAAGAAGTTTTAGCGACCGGCCGGTTAAGAAAGAGCAGGTGGAATCCGTACTGCGTGTCGCTGCCAATGCGCCCTCGGGAAGCAATATTCAGCCATGGCATGTCTATGTCATGAGCGGCGCATTTCTCGACAAGGCGCTTGTCGAGATTCGGGACAAGCTCTACACCGGAAAACTGGAGGCTCCGGAGTTCCCCACCTATCCGGAACCCTTGCAGGAGCCATATCGGACCCGTCGCTCGGAGTGTGGTGAACGTATGTATGGCGCGCTAAATATCGCCCGTGAAGACAAATCATCACGCGTAAAGCAGGTCATGAAGAATTATGAGTTCTTTGGCGCACCAGTTGGCCTGATCATTACCATGGAGGCGAACATGGGTGAGTCACAGGCTCTGGACATTGGAATATTTGCGCAGACTGTGATGCTCGCTGCCAGGGAACAGGGTCTCGATACCTGTCCGCAGGTAAGCTGGACGCTCTGGCCTCGTGCAGTAAAAGAAGCTGTCGGCATCCCGGTGGATCAGAAAGTCATGTTGGGGATGGCCATGGGCTACGCGAACTCGGAAGAACCGGTGAATAGAATTGAGCACCCCCGGGAGCCCGTCTCAAGCTTCGCAGTGTTCAGGGGCTTTTGACAGCTTCCAACAGATAGGCAGGCGGCGAGATGCGTGAAACATTCGATTATATAGTGGTCGGTGCCGGCTCAGCTGGGTGTGTTCTCGCTGAGCGTCTTTCGCGCGACCCACAGAAACGCGTTCTCATTCTCGAAGCGGGCGGGAGCGACCGAAACCCGCTAGTGCATATTCCCCTGGGTGCGCATGCTCTCCAGGGAGGAAAGCTTGACTGGTGTTATAAGACAAATCCAGAACCTGAGCTAAACAACCGATCAATTGCCTGGCCCCGAGGTAAAGTGATCGGTGGGTCCAGCAGTATAAACGGTATGCTGTATGTGCGTGGAAACCCAAGTGACTACGACACGTGGGCGGCCGCGGGTTGGTCATACCAGGACTTGCTTCCCTACTTTCGCCAGCATGAGGCGAACGCACGGGGTGTCAATGAATACCATGGCGGGGCGGGCCCCATATGGGTGGAAGATGTCGAAGACCTTTTCGAGACCTCCGATCTCTTTATAAGAGCTGCGGAAAAATCAGGAATACCCTTCAACAGGGACTTCAATGGCGATACCCAGGAAGGTGTCGGCTATTACCAAGTCAATATCAAGAGAGGCCTGCGGCAAAGTTCAGCAACGACACACCTGAAAGCAGCGAGAAAGCGAAAGAACTTGCGCCTTTTGTCTCGTGCAGCCGTTCAGCGGGTTATATTTGAGGATGATCGCGCGGTAGGCGTTGAGTTTCGGCGTGGGAATCGGACGCGCAGGGCATACAGTGTCTGTGAGGTCATTCTGTGTGGCGGTGCCATCAATTCTCCACAAATCCTAGAGCTCTCAGGTATTGGTCAGAGCGCCCGGCTCGAAGGAATGGGCATCGATAGCCGACTGGATTTACCGGGGGTCGGGGAAAACCTGCAGGACCACCTGACTGTTAACGTCTGTCAGGAAGTGATCGGAAGCAAAACATACTACGATGAGCTCAAACCAAGAAGGTTTTTACATCATGTCCTGCGCTACGCAATTCAGCGTCGAGGGCTGATGGCATTGCCTGCCGCTCAGGTGGGAGCATTCTTTCGAACGACAGAAATAAAAGAGCAACCTGACGCCCAAATTCATTTTGCACCCGCCTGCGCGGAGTATACGAGCAACCATACTATGGTCCCAAGACCGGGTATCACGGCATCCGTATGCTTCCTCAAGCCGACAAGCCGAGGTTCCGTGCATATCCAATCAGCAGATCCGGAGACCCCACCTTCCATCAAGGCCAATTATTTGGCTACGGAGGAAGACCGCCAAGCCATGCTGGCGGCTCTGAAAAAAACTCGAAAGATATTTGAATGCAGTCAATTCCAGAAAGATGGTGGTCGAGAGTTAACACCAGGAGGGAGCGCTACGACAGACCGTGATCTATTGGACTACATCAGAAAAGACGCTGTTTCCGTTTACCATCCTTGTGGTACCTGCAAAATGGGAGCTGGCCCAGAGGCAGTGGTGGACAATAGGCTACGCGTCAGAGGAGTGCGGTGCCTGAGGGTAGCTGACGCTTCCATCATGCCGCGCATCATTTCGGGGAACACTCACGCAGCCTGTGTCGTTATCGCCGAAAAATGCGCCGACATGATCATTGAAGATCAAGGTAAATAATCACCGGAAGTGAAAATAATGACCGCTATGGATGAATACGACCAAGACGCCCTTGAACGTGTACTGAAACTTCAAAAAGAGTCCTTTTTAAGCGAGGGCCCGACAGCTGCTGACCTACGAATTAACCGGATCGACCGCTGCATATCCTTGTTGGTGGAAAATCAACAGCAGTTGTGCTCCGCCGTGAACTCGGACTTCGGCTGTCGTTCTGTCCGTGTGACTCGAATGTCAGACATCTACACGTCTGTGAAGTCCCTGAAGCACGTGAGAAAAAACATCAGGAAGTGGATGCGTCCAGTTCGCCGCCCCGTGCCTTTCCCTTTAAATATTCTTGGAGCGTCCGCAAGAATACATTACCAGCCGAAGGGCGTCGTTGGAATCATGAGCCCATGGAATGTGCCATTGAATGTTGTATTCAGCCCACTTGCGGACATTCTCGGCGCAGGCAACAGGGCAATGATCAAGCCGTCTGAGCACGCCCCGAATACAGCACGACTGCTCGCGGAACTTTTTGATCGATACTTTGATCGAACCGAAGTTTCGGTCATCACCGGTGGGGTTGCAACGTCTCAAAGGTTCAGTGAGCTAAACCTTGACCACCTCATATTTACCGGCTCCACGCAGGTGGGGCGTTCCATTATGAAAGCAGCCGCGAAGCACTTGACGCCCGTCACGCTCGAGCTGGGCGGAAAGTCACCCGTTATCATATCGAAGACCGCCGATTTACAGGACGCGGCCGAGAAAATCATAACGGGCAAGGCCATGAATGCCGGGCAGGTTTGCATAAGTCCTGACTATTGTTTTGTTCCCGAAGACCGGCTGAATGAGTTTATAGAGAACTGCGCGGCTGCTTTCCAGTCGCAATACCCTGATATCGAAGCGAATGACGATCTGGTATCGATAATTAATGAATCTCACTGGCAGCGTATTCAGCAGTATCTTGACGATGCAAGCAGTAAAGGTGCTCGAGTTGTGCCCCTCTCCGAAAGTGGTAATGAGGCTCGTCTACAGCAAGCGCGGCGACAACCGATCAGCCTGGTGGTTGAACCCAATGACAACATGCGGGTGATGCAGGAAGAGATATTCGGCCCGATTCTGTGTGTTATTGGTTACCGGGATCTCAGATACTGTATTGAGTTCATCAATAGCAGACCCCGACCTCTTGCACTTTACTATTTTGGAAAGAGTGGAGCGGAAGAGGAGATGGTTCGAAGTCATACCACAGCGGGCGGCATGGCAGTAAATGATGTTGCGGTGCACTTCGCTTGCGACGATTTGCCGTTCGGTGGCATTGGCGAAAGCGGAATGGGGCATTTCCATGGCCTGGAAGGGTTTAGAACATTCAGTCACGCCAAGTCTGTCTTCAAGCAAGGTTTTCTCAATATGGCAAAGCTTTCTGGAACATTGCCGCCCTATGGAAATCGAGTCGACAAATTGTTGGACCAGTTAATCAAGAAGTAGGGTCCAAGTCTTTATATACAGAAAGGTGTTCAGATGAATAAGGAATTTAGCTTCTGGAGATTTGCTCAAGAGCAACCGGATGCGAATGCGGTCGTAGGGCCCGATGGTCAGCTTTGGAGTCGAGGCGAGCTGCTGAGGGAGTGCAACCGCATCGCCCACGCCCTACGTCAAATGGGGCTCAAGAAAGGGGATACAGTTTCGGCTCTGATGCCAAATTGCATAGAGTACCTGGCGCTAAACCTGGCAGTTACCCAGATAGGCATGTACCTGGTTCCAGTCAATTGGCATTTGACGGCTCCCGAGATCGCGTACATTCTTAAAGATAGCGAAACGAGAGCATTTTTTTGCCATGAACGCGTGTCCGACACTGCATCGAAGGCCGCCGAGGAAGCGGGAATGCCGCTCGAAAATTGTGTGGCAATCGGCAGGATAGATGGCTTTGTAGATTATCAGCGCCTCATGCGGGAGCAGCCGGACTCTATGCCTGAAGAGCGCAGTGGTGGTCTGGTAAGAAACTATACTTCGGGTACTACGGGTAATCCAAAGGCCGTCGTGCGGCCAACTTTGGATTTGGACCCCGAGACTTTGGCTACCAATATGGCAAGCATGCTGTTGCTGTTTGGGATTAAACCAGAGGACAATAATGTTCATTATTGCGGCTCTCCCCTCTATCACACGGGAGTGATGGTCTGGTCTATAAACTCGCTTCACCTCGGGCACTCGGTAGTGCTCTGTGACAAGTGGGATGCTCGTGCCATGTTGGAGGCCATTCAGCGCTACCGGGTAACGACTAGCCATATGGTTCCAACACAGTTCACCCGGTTACTCAAGCTGCCCGATTCGGTCAAGGCCCAATACGATGCCTCCAGCACCCGGCACATGATTCACGCCGCGGCACCGTGCCCACCCGAGGTCAAGCGTGCGATGATCGAGTGGTGGGGAAACTCTATTTTTGAGTATTACGCAGCGACGGAAGGTGGCGGTACGCTCGTAACTCCCGAGGAATGGTTGCAGTTTCCGGGAACGGTAGGCAAGCCATGGCCCGGGGCAGATGTCAGAATTATTGATGATCATGGTGAAGACTGCCCGGTCGGGGAAAAGGGCTCGGTGTACATGCTTATGTCGGACCACAGTCGGTTTCAATACAAGGGCGACGACAGTAAAACCGAGAAGTCTCAGCTGGGAAATTATTTCACGGCCGGGGATGTGGGTTACGTGAACGAGGAGGGCTACCTCTTTCTGTGTGACCGCAAGATAGACATGATTATTTCAGGCGGAGCCAATATTTATCCTGCGGAAATCGAAAATGTTCTGATTCTTCATCCGGCAGTGGAGGACTGCGCCGTTTTTGGGATACCTAATAGTGATTGGGGTGAGGAGGTCAAGGCGGTTATACAACCTGTCTCGGGTGTTGAGGTGGGAGATCCTCTCAGAGCGGAAATTATGCAATTTTGCACCGAGAGGCTCGCAAAAATGAAGCTGCCCCGGTCGATCGATTTTTTGGAGGAATTGCCGAGAGACCCGAATGGCAAACTCTACAAAAAATATTTGAGAGACCCCTACTGGGAAAACTCCGAGCGAGCAATCTGAGGGAGGTGGTCTAGGTGAGCTACCGATTTATCGATGTTAAAAAAGATGGTCGACTGCTGATTATGACGATCGACCGGCCCGAAGTCATGAATGCCATTAGTCCTGCCGTCAGCCATGAGATGTCGCAGGCGCTTGATGTTTTTGAGGCGGATGAGCAACTTTGGGTTGCCATTATAACCGGCGCTGGCTCCGACGCCTTCAGCGCCGGTGGCGACATCTCGGTGATGTCCAAGGCCGAAGTGGCAGATGATTATCAGATGCCGGCTACTGGTTACGCTGGGATAACCGCGAGGAAGAGCTGTAACAAACCGATCATTGCAGCGGTGAATGGCGTTTGTTTTGGGGGAGGATTTGAAGTCGCGCTCGCATGTGACCTGATAGTTGCATCTGAAAATGCGCGGTTCGCTCTGCCGGAGCCACGTATAGGAAGTGCTGCAGTGGCAGGTGGAATACATCGCCTGGTGAGAGAGGTTGGTCTTAAAAGTGCCATGGCGCTCATGTTGACAGGTGACTCCATTGATGCGGCCAAAGCCAAAGAAATGGGCCTGGTGATGGAGACCGTAGCAGAGGGTCAAGCGCTTGAAGCAGCGATCCGTGTGGCCGAGCGCCTCCTGCGCTGCGCCCCGCTGGCTCTCAGGGCGACAAAAGAGTGCGCCGTGAATGGATCGGCCTATCCCAGCGTGTTTGATGCCCTAGATGCGCAGGATAGGGGTGTATTTTCGTCCCTACAGACGATGCTTTTGAGTCAAGATATTCGCGAGGGCTTGGATGCATTCGTGTCGAAGAGAAGACCCACTTGGCGCGGTGTTTGACGTGTTTTACCTGCGTTGGCTGGTTGTGATAGTCGGGGTGCTGCGTAATGCCTAGAAACACGGTTCATATTAAAGCGGTCGTATTATTATCATACTTTTTTGCTGCAACCGGTTCAGTGCCCTCGCTGGCGACAGAAGCCCAACTTCCCTTTGAGCGAACAGAGGAAAGGGAGCCCTGTGCGGACTTTCGTGTCAACAGGAAGCCTCTATTCGGTGATCTGCACGTACACACGAGCTACTCCTTTGACTCCTATATTTCGAGCCAGCGCCGTGATCCGTGGGATGCATATCGTTATGCCAAGGGGGAGAAGATTGTCCTGCCGGACGCAGAAGGGGAGCAGTCGATAGAAACGGCTATTGATCGGCCGCTGGACTTCACGGCGGTAACAGATCATGGCGAATTTCTTGGTCAGATCGATATCTGTACGCTTGACTCCAAGAAGCTGGGTTACTGGTGGCCGCATTGTCTATTGACTCGTTCGCAGTCACTCTGGCCACAGCTCCTGGCGGCGCATTGGTGGACGATCCTGGGTGGACAGCAGGAATCGCCACCCGAGAAATCCTTTGCATGTACTTTGTCTGATTGTGATCAGGGGCAGCGCGATATGTGGTCTCGGGTTCAGAAGGCCGCGGAGGAGCATTATGACAGAAGTGAAAACTGCTCGTTTACCACATTCGTGGCTTATGAGTATACGGAGGCGTTCGATCAGAACAACATGCACCGTAATGTCATATTTCGCAACGAGTCTGTTTCCGATTTGCCAGTAACTGTCTATGACACTGGGCGCGATAGTTTTCCCAGCCTCTGGCGGCAGTTGCGGGAGACCTGTATTGATAAGGAGAATGGCTGTGATGTGATGGCTATTCCCCATAATTCCAACTTGTCCGGAGGGTTGATGTTCCGAGACCCGCGAAGCGTCGAGGAGCAGGAAGACAGGCTATTTTTCGAGCCTGTCGTGGAACTCGTACAGCACAAGGGCGCATCCGAGTGTCGGTTCGATCGCCGCCTTGGCCGCGGGCTCGATACTGTTGATGAGGCCTGTGACTTTGAGCAGATTCCCGGTGACAACCTGAACATGATGGGAACGGTCCACGGGGAGGTGCGCAGCGAGAAGGCTCAACTTGTAGAGCTGGATGAGTTCGCTCGCAGAAATATGGTGCGGAATGTGCTCAAGGATGGGCTTGCATTACAACAAGAAACGGGAACCAACCCGTTTGTCATGGGCTTCATCGGGAGCACGGATACCCATAGTGCTACCCCCGGGGGGGCAAATGAGGCGGATTACGTCGGTCATTTAGGGCGACGGGATGCCGAGTTTACCAACGTTCAGGACCATTTTTACTCAAATCCTGGCGGCTTGGCGGTAGTGTGGGCAGAAGAAAACTCCCGCGATAGCATTTTTTCAGCCATCCGTCGCAAGGAGACCTACGCGACGAGTGGCACACGCCCTGAAGTCAGGTTTTTTGCGGGGGATTATGCAGAAGACTTGTGTTCAGATCCTGAGATGCTGACAACCGCTTATCGGAAGGGTGTTCCCATGGGCGGGGAGTTGAGCGATGTGGATGAACAGGGCCCAGAATTCTTGATTGCTGTTCGCAAGGATTACGGGACCCAAGTCTATCCCGGTACCGACTTGCAGCGTGCGCAGGTCATCAAGGGCTGGGTGGATGGCGAAGGAAAAACCCGAGAAAAAGTCTTTGACGTTCTGGGACAAGCTGACAATGGTGCGGGTGTCGACGCCCAAACCTGTGCCCCGACTGGTGAAGGGATCAAGCAGGCCTGCACCGTATGGCGGGACCCCGATTTCATTCCTGGAGAGAATGCCTTTTACTACCTCCGAGTACTGGAGAATCCGACATGCCGCTGGAGCACCAGGCAGTGTCAGGCCGCAGGGGTGAACCCTTTTGCGTCCTCCTGTGAAGAACAGGCTGTACGTGCCAACGAGGCGGCAAGGGAAAGTGGTGCAACCGGGGATGTGTACAACAAGTGTTGTCTGGATCCAGCGGAGCAACCGTTCTATTCTCCGGTTATTCAAGAGCGCGCCTGGTCATCACCTATTTGGGTGAATACCCACTCTGAGAGCCTCCAATAATAGTGCTTTTGGCTCGGCGACGGGGTCCCGGTGCCGAAGTGCAAATGTTGGCGAGCCGGGCGGCATTGTTTGTTTGGTTTTAGGTGTGCTTGAAAGGCAGCAGCGTGGCCGCCTCCCGCTGGTAGGCTTCACTGTGGGGCAGTTCCCGGCGGGTGAAGTCGGCCACCGCCTCGGCGAGTCGCGGGTCGGCGATCCAGTGGCTGGACCAGGTGGCCACCGGCTCGAAGCCGCGCTGGATCTTGTGCTCCCCCTGGGCGCCGGGGTCGAAGCGCTGCAGCCCCTCCGCGATGCAGTATTCGATGCCCTGGTAGTAGCAGGCCTCGAAGTGCAGGCAGTCGAACTCTTCCAGGCAGCCCCAGTAGCGCCCGTAAAGGGTATCGCTGGAGCGGAAGTACAGCGCCGCGGCGACATCCTCGCCGGCGTGTTCGGCGATCACCATGACCACCTGCTCCCCCAGGGACGGTGCCACCTCGGTAAAGAATTCCCGCGTCAGGTAGCCGCCGTGGCCACTGCGCTTGGCATAGGTCATCTGGTAGAAGTGGTGGAAGCGCGCCCAGTGCGCCGGCTGGATCTGTGCCCCGCGCAGGGTGCGCAGCGCCAGGTTTTGTTCGGCGACCCGTTGCCGTTCCCGGCGCAGGGATTTGCGCTTGCGGCTGGTGAAGGTCTGCAGGAAGTCGTCGAAGGTCGCGTAGCCGCGATTGAACCAGTGGAATTGGGTGGCTCGGCGGCGGGGCAGGCCCCGGGCCAGTAGGGCCTCGCTGACCGCCGCCTCCGGGAACAGCAGGTGCCAGGAGGAGACTCCCCGGTCCTGCGCAAAACCCTGGATCGCCGTGAGAGCGGTGTCCCAGGCTGCAGCCTCCGCTTCGCCCGGGGCCAGGCACAGTCGCGGGCCGGTGGCCGGGGTGAAGGGAATCGCGGAGACCAGCTTGGGGTAGTAGGCCAGGCCCAGGCGCTGCCAGGCATCGGCCCAGGACCAGTCGAAGACATATTCTCCCCAGGAGTGGCATTTCAGATACAGGGGCAGCAGGCCGACGGCTCGCTCGCCGCGGGTCAGCAGCAGGTGGAGGGGCTGCCAGCCCGACTCCGCAGTGGTGCAGCCGCTGCGCTCCAGGCCGTAGAGAAAGGCGTGGCGCAGAAAGGGGTAGTCGCCGCCGGTAATCGCATCCCAGTCCGCCGCGGGGATTTCCGCCAGACTGCGAAGGAAGCGAGCCCGCAAGGCATCGGCCATCTGGGGTCAGTGACCCTGCAGGGCAAAGTGGGCCACCGCGCCGAGGTACAGCAGCAGACCCACCCAGTTGTTGTGGCGGAAGGCGCGGAAACAGGCCTCCCGCTGCCGCTCGCGAATCATCACCTGGTGCCAGGCAAACAGGCAGGCGGCGGCGGCTACCGCCAGGAACCAGGGCGCCCCGAGGCCGAAGCGCTGGCCCGCCAACAGCCAGGCCAGCACCGTCAGGCCCTGCAGGGCGCCAATGACCAGGCGGTCGGCCTCGCCGAAGAGCACGGCGGTGGACTTGATGCCGATTTTCAGGTCGTCGTCGCGATCCACCATCGCGTACTCGGTGTCGTAGACCACGGTCCACAGCAGATTTGCCACATAGAGCAGCCAGAGGGCGCTCGGCAGCTCCGCCTGCTGGGCGGCGAAGGCCATGGGGATGGCCCAGGAGAACGCCGCCCCCAGCACCACCTGCGGCCAGTGGGTAAAACGTTTCATGAAGGGGTAAGTGGCGGCCAGCAGCAGGCCGAAGACCGACAGCAGTACGGTCAGGGCATTGGTCAGCAGGACCAGCCCGAAAGCGGCCAGGCAGAGCACCACGAACAGGACCCGGGCCTGCAGCACGCTGACCTGACCCGTCACCAGGGGCCGGCCCTGGGTGCGCTTGACGCCGCCATCCAGGTGCCGGTCGGCGAGATCGTTGACGATACAGCCCGCCGAGCGCATGAGGAAGGTGCCCAGGATGAAGATCAGCAGCAGTTTGGGGGAAGGCACGCCATCGGCGGCGATCCACAGGGCGGTCAGGGTTGGCCAGAGTAGCAGCAGGGTGCCGATCGGCTTGTCGAAGCGGATCAGCGCCAGCAGGGCCTTGACGTCAATGGCTCGGGACATGGGTACACGGTGTGAAGGATCGTGCCTGCAAGCTTACTGGTTTGAGTCGCCGATTGCAGCGCTGACCGTGCCGCGCTGGCTGCGGTGCACCGGCATGAGGGCGTTCCAGGGCTGGAATCCGGCCAGGAAAACCTCGCTGACCAGCAGGTGCGAGCCGCGGATATTGAAGCGCGAACGGCGCGCCCAGGCGGGCTCGGCCTGGTCGAGCCAGGGCTCCAGGTAGGCGCTGCCGGGGGCCAGGCGGGCCAGTTCGAAGGGGCTGCGGCGCATGCCCGGCTGGCGAAACAGGATGGCGCCCAGGGGACGGTTCTGCAGCCGGCGCAGGTGGGCCAGGGGCCCCTCGAGGGTAGCCAGGGGGAAGACGCTGCGGGCGAACACCACCGGGCGGCCATCCAGCTGCAGCAGCACCTCCCGCACCAGGGCGCGCTGGCGCAGGGGCAGCCCCAGGGCCTGTCGTTCCGAAGGCAGGGGCACGCACCAGGCCTGCCCCAGGCGGCGCACGCTGAAAGCGCCCTGGTCGAGGGCGATCAGGCGGGCGGTCAGTGAGCGGTCGTCGAGTAGCCACTGGCGGCAGTGGTGGGGCAGGGTGGCGGCGGTGAAACGGTGCTGCGGGCGCCACAGGGGGTCGCGAGCAGCAGTGGCCGGCGGGCTGCTGGGCACGTTGCGGTCATCTCCAGGCAAAACGGGAGGATGCGACAAGGCCGCGCGGCATGCAAGTCATTGAACCGCGGGCCTTGCTTGACCCTGGCGCCGGATAAAATCCTTGCACATTTTTCACACAACTTTATAGTGGTGCGTCCCGATTTGAACCACCCCTGCCTGCCCCGGCACGTGCCCCCGTGCAGGTCGAGAACTGAGAGAGAGCAACAGCTTATGAGCAAGTGGGAATGCATCGTCTGCGGCCTGGTTTACGACGAAAAGGAAGGCTGGCCGGATGACGGCATCGCCCCCGGAACCAAGTGGGAAGACGTGCCCGAGGATTGGCTGTGTCCCGACTGTGGCGTGGGCAAGGAGGATTTCGAGCTGATCGAGGAGTCCCCGGTCGACGAGACGCCCCACCACGATGAGGAGCCGATGACCGCCAAGCCCCAGGCGCCGGTGGTCATTCTCGGTACCGGCCTGGCCGGCTACGGCGTGGCCAAGGAGTTCCGCAAGCACGACAGCGAGACCCCGCTGATCCTGATCAGTTCGGATGACGGCTATGCCTACTCCAAGCCGATGCTTTCCACCGGCTACACCAAGGACACCGATGCCCGGGCCCTGGTGCAGCAGGACGCCGGTGCCATGGCCAAGCAGCTCAAGGCCAGCATCTGGACCATGACCAAGGTCACCGAGATCGATACCGCGGAGCAGATCGTCAAGATCGGCGATGCCCGCACCTCCATCCATTACGGCAAGCTGGTACTGGCCCTGGGAGCCCAGACCATCCAGCCGCCGATCGAAGGGGATGGCCTGGAGCTGGTCTACTCGGTCAACGACCTGATGGACTACGACGACTTCCGCACCGCCGTGAAGGAAAACGGGGTACGCAAGGTATGCATCATCGGCGGTGGCCTGATCGGCTGTGAGTTCACCAACGACCTGCTCAACGGTGGCTTCGAGGTCGAGGCGGTGGATCCGCTGGGCTACTGTCTGCCCACCCTGCTGCCCGAGACGGCGGGCAAGGCGGTGCAGGCGGCCCTGGAAGAGAAGGGTGCGACCTTCCACTTTGGCCCCCTGGTGACCAAGGTCAACAAGGCGGACAAGGGTGTCGTGGTCGAGCTGAACAATGGCGAAACCATCCACGCCGATATCGTGGTGTCCGCCGTCGGCGTGCGGCCGCGGGTCGATCTGGCACAGGCCGCCGGCATCCAGGTGAACCGCGGTATCGTTGCCAACCGCCTGCTGGAAACCAGTGCACCGAATGTCTATGCCCTGGGCGACTGTGCGGAAGTCGAAGGTCATGTGCTGGTGTACGTGGCGCCCCTGGCCGCCGCGGCCCGTGCCCTGGGTCAGACCCTGGCAGGGAAGGCCACCGAGGTGAGCTACCCCGCCATGCCGGTGACCATCAAGACTCCCGCCTGCCCGGTGGTGGTGGCTCCACCTGCCGGTGGCGCCGTGGGCGAGTGGCAGATCCAGGCCGAGGGCCACAGTGTGCGTGCGGAGTTCCGCAATGCCGCTGGCGATTTGCTGGGCTTTGCCCTGACCGGCGATGCCACCAAGGCCAAGCTGGAGCTGCAGAAGGCCCTGCCCGCGATCCTGCCCTGAGGCTGATTCACGGGGCGCCCTGCCGGCGCCCCGCTGTCCACCCCACGATCTCCTGTCTCCGATTTCGCCCGGTTGTGCGTCTCACACCCGGGCGAACTGCGTTCTCTCCCCTGTCCAGCGTCGTATCATTGCATCCACGATGGCCGGGTCCCCCGACTGCAGACGCTCGGCAATCTCTTGCACGCGGTCCAACAGGTGCTCGTGTTCCGGCAATGAGGCCACGCGAAATGCCATCAGGCCGGTCTGGCGCGTCCCCAGGACCTCGCCGGGTCCGCGCAACTCCAGGTCTCGCTCGGCGATGTAAAAGCCGTCGTTGCTGTCGCGCAGGGCCTGCAGGCGCTGGCGACCGTTGCGAGACAGGGGCGACTGGTAGAGCAGGACGCAGTGGCTGGCCTCACTGCCACGGCCGACCCGGCCGCGCAGCTGGTGCAGCTGCGCCAGGCCCAGCCGCTCGGGGTTCTCGATCACCATCAGGCTGGCGTTGGGCACGTCGACGCCGACTTCGATCACTGTGGTGGCGACCAGCAGGGTAAGTTCCCCGCTCTTGAAGGCTGCCATCACCGCCTCTTTGTCCGCAGGCTTCATGCGCCCGTGTACCAGACCGATGGCGAGATCGGGCAGGGCCTCCCGCAATGCCTCGGCGGTGGCTTCCGCCGCCTGCGCCTGCAGGGCGTCGCTCTCCTCGATCAGGGTGCAGACCCAGTAGGCCTGGCGGCCACTGGCGCAGGCGGCGGCGACCCGTTCCACCACCTGGTCGCGGCGCTGGCTGTCGATCAGCACGGTGGTGACCGGCTGGCGCCCAGGGGGCAACTCGTCGATCACCGAGCAGTCCAGGTCGGCGTAGGCCACCATCGACAGGGTGCGCGGAATCGGCGTGGCAGTGAGGACCAGCTGGTGGGGGCGCAGGCCCGCGGCGCCCTTGTCGGTGAGGCTGAGGCGCTGGTGCACACCGAACTTGTGCTGCTCGTCCACCATTACCAGACCCAGTCGCTGGAAGCGCACGTCCTCCTGGAACAGGGCGTGGGTGCCGATGACCATGCCGGCCCGGCCGGCGGCGATGGTCTCCAGGGTGGCCTGGCGCTGACGACCCCGGCTGCGCCCGGTGAGCCAGGCCAGTTCGATGCCCAGGGGTTCCAGCCAGGCGGCAAAATTGCGCCGGTGTTGTTCCGCGAGGATTTCCGTGGGGGCCATCAGCGCGACTTGAAAACCATTGCCAATAGCCTGCAGCGCCGCGGCGGCCGCCACCAGGGTCTTGCCGGAGCCGACGTCGCCCTGGACCAGGCGCAGCATGGGCACGGCGCTGGCCAGGTCGCGCCCAATCTCGCCAATTACCCGCTCCTGGGCAGTGGTCGGCTGGAAGGGCAAGTGGGCCTGAAGCTGCTGCCAGAGTTTGGGCCGGGGCTGTAGCGTAGGCGCCGGGTCCGACTGCTGGCTGGCGCGCAGTCGCAGCAGGGATAGCTGGTGTGCGACCAGTTCCTCCAGGGCCAGGCGAAGCTGGGCCGGATGTTGACTGTCCAGCAGCCGCGCCAGCGAGGCATCCGGTGGTGGTGCGTGCAGGTAGCGCAGCGCCTCGACCAGGCCGGGGCCCTTGAGCCCGGCGCCAGCCAGCAGGTCTGGCGGTGCGGTCCGCTCCAGCCAGGCCAGGGCCTGGGTACAGAGCTTGCGCCACTGTGCCTGCCCGATGCCCTCGGTGGTCGGGTAGATTGGGGTCAGGGTCTCCTCGACGTCGATGGGCGTCGGGCCGTCGAGCACCCGGTACTCGGGGTGCGCCATCTCTGCACCGTTGGCGCCCCGGCGGGCCTGGCCGAAGCCGCGGATGCGGACACCCGGTTTCAGGGCCTGCTTCTGCGCCGCACTGAAATGGAAGAAACGCAGGGTGAGCATTCCGCTGCCGTCCTGTACCCTGACCACCAGGCTGCGCCGGCGGCCGAAGCTGATATCGGCGAGCCGTACCTCGCCCTCGAAGGCGGCCTCGACGCCGTCCTGCAGGGCGGCGAGTGGTGTGATGCGGGTGCGGTCCTGGTAGCGCAGGGGCAGGTGGAACAAGAGATCCTCCACCTGATGGATGCCGTAGTCGGCGAGGCGCTGGGCCATGCGTGGCCCGACCCCGCGCAGCTGGCTGACCGGAACCGGTTCCAGGACTGCCATGCAATCAGTGCCCCGAAAGGGGGAGCGGCGGGAGGTCTGTCGGGGTCATGGCTCCGGTACAACTGCTGTATGGACGCACAGTGTAACCAGTGGGAGTGGTAAAGATGAAGGGTGCACATCTGGCGATTGTGGGCTGCGGCGACCTGGGCCAGCGGGTGGCAGCACGGCTGGCGGATGCGTCCTGGCGGATCAGCGGTCTGCGGCGCGACCCCGCGGCGCTGCCGCCGGGTATCGACGGGGTGGCAGTGGACTACGGCGAACCCGCTTCCCTGGGGGTGCTGGCGGCCCTCGCTCCCGACTACCTGCTGCTCACGCTGAAGCCCCCGGGACGTGATGCCGAAGCCTATCGTGCGGGCTTTCAGGAGGCCACCGCTGCGGTCCTGCAGGGCCTGGGCTCGCACCGGCCCCGGGGCATACTGATGGTCTCTTCGACCCGGGTGTATGCCGAGGATGCGGGCAACTGGGTGGATGAACACAGCCCTCTCAACCGCGACGATCCCGCTGCGAAGGCGATTATCCGTGCCGAGTGTCAGCTGCTGGAGGAAGCCGGGGTGCCGGTCTGTGTCGTGCGCAGCGCCGGCCTCTACGGTAGCGACAGTCCTTACCTCCTGCGCCGGGTGGCGGCGGGAGAGTTCAGCCCCGCGACACCGCTGCGCTATACCAACCGCATCCACCGCGACGACCTGGCGGGGCTGCTGGTGCATTTGCTGCACCAGGGGGAGGCTGGCGAAGCCTGGCCGCCCGTGATGAATGCCGTGGACGACGCTCCGGTGTCCCGGCAGGCGGTGGAGCAGTGGCTGGCACGGGCGCTGGCACCTGCTGCGGCGAGTTCGGGCGCTGCGGATTCCAGGGCGAGTTCCGCCTCCGAAAGCACAGGTGAGAGCGCGCCGGAGGCGGTCATGGCGGCAAAGGGCAAGCGTATCCGCAACCGGGTCCTGCATGCCTGCGGTTACCCGCTGAGGTACCCGGACTTTCGCAGCGGCTACCGGGTCGCGCTTGCCCCGGGTAACAGGGCGGGCTGACTGGGTCCGGCTTAGGGGCGCAGCCAGAAGGCGTCGTTAGACCGCCAGGATCGCTTCCACTTCGATGGCCACGCCCTTGGGCAGGCCGGCGACCTGGACGCAGGCCCGCGCCGGGTAGGGCGGTTGCAGAAACTCCGCCATGACCTCGTTGACGGCGGCAAAGTCCCCCATGTCGGTCAGCGAGATGTTGATCTTGACCGCATTGTTGAGGCTGCCGCCGGCGGCCTCTGCCACCGCGGACAGGTTGCGAAAGACCTGGCGTGCCTGGTCGTCAATGCTCCCGGTGACCAGCTCCATGCTGCCCGGCACCAGCGGGATCTGGCCGGACAGCCAGACGGTGTTGCCGACCTTGATGGCCTGGGAGTAGGGCCCGATGGCCTCGGGGGCGTCGGGGGTGGAAATCACAGCTCGATTATTCAACATTCTCTCCTGCTTGCTGGGCGGGACAGGGTCTCCCTGCCCGCGGCTATTTCCTCATGCGGGTGACGCGGCGCACGTGGGTGACCGTGCGCAGGCGCTTCATGATACGCGCCAGATGCACCCGGCTTTCGACCATGATGGCGATGTCCACGCAGGTGAACTGGTGGTCCTTGTCCTCGGTGGAGATCTTCTCGATATTGACCCCCATGCTGTTGATCCGCGTGGCCAGTACCGCAATCATCCCGCGGCGGTTTTCCACCTCGATACGCAGCTCGGTGAGGTATTCCCCCTGGATCGGATCGTCCCAGCGCAGGGCCACCAGTCGTTCGCGGTTTTCACGCATCTCCGCCAGGTTGCGGCACTGCTCCCGGTGCACCACGACGCCCTTCTCAGAGCTGAGGTAACCCTCGATCGGGTCCCCGGGGATCGGGTGGCAGCACTTGGCGTAGGTCACCATGAAGCCCTCGGTGCCGCGGATGGCGACCGGTGGCAGCTGGTCCTGGCGGGGTGTCTGCTGCGGGTCGATGCCCAGCTCGCCGAGGATCTGCTGGGCGGTGATCGCCGGCAGCCGGTTGCCCCGGGCAATGTCCATCAGCAGGCTGTCCAGCTCGCTGTAGTCGTGGCGCTGCAGGTACTCTTGCAGTTGCGCGGCGGGCAGTTGCTCCAGGCCGCTGTCGCAGGCCTGCAGCGCCTTGTCCAGCAGGCGTTTACCTAGGGTGACAGCGTCGTCGCGGGTCTGGTTCTTCAGGTAGTGACGGATGTTGGTACGCGCCTTGGCGGTCACCGCGTAGTTGAACCAGGAGGGATTGGGCCGCGCGCCCGGTGCCGTGAGGATTTCCACCGTCTGCCCGCTCTGCAGGGGTTCCGACAGGGGAGCCAGGCGGCGGTTGATGCGACAGGCCACGCAGCTGTTGCCGACGTCAGTATGCACGGCGTAGGCAAAGTCCACCGCGGTGGCGCCCCGGGGCAGCTCCAGGATGCGCCCCTTGGGGGTAAAGACATAGATCTCGTCGGGGAAAAGGTCGATCTTGACGCTTTCGATGAACTCCAGCGAGTTCCCCGCGCGCTGTTGCATCTCCAGCAGGCCCTGTACCCACTGCCGGGCGCGGGCCTGACTGGTGTTGGCCCCCTGGGCGTCGCTCTTGTACAGCCAGTGGGCGGCGATGCCGTTGTTGGCCATCTCCTCCATTTCCCGGGTGCGGATCTGGATCTCGATGGGCACGCCGTGCATGCCCATCAGCACCGTGTGCAGGGACTGGTAGCCATTGGCCTTGGGAATCGCGATGTAGTCCTTGAACTCCCCCGGCACCGGTTTGTACAGGCTGTGTACGCAGCCCAGCACCCGGTAGCAGGTATCCACCGAGTCGACGATGATGCGGAAGGCGTAGATGTCCATGATTTCCGAGAAGGACTTCTTCTTGGACTTCATCTTCTTGTAGATGCTGTAGAGGTGCTTCTCGCGGCCGATCACCTCGACGTCGTGGCCTTCCTGCTCGAGGGTGGTCTCCAGCTGATGGCGGATCTTGTCCACCAGCTCCTTGCGGTAACCGCGGCTGGCCTGGACCGCGGCGGCGATGCGCCGCGCGCGCATCGGGTGGAGGGCGCCAAAGCCCAGGTCCTCGAACTCCATGCGCACCGCGTTCATGCCCAGGCGCATGGCGATCGGGGCGTAGATATCCAGGGTTTCCCGGGCGATGCGGCGGGCCTTCTCGGGTTTGAGCACGCCCAGGGTGCGCATGTTGTGCAGGCGGTCGGCGAGCTTGACCAGGATGACGCGAATGTCACGCGCCATGGCCAGGGCCATCTTCTGGAAGTTCTCCGCCTGCTTTTCCGCCAGGGAGTCGAATTCCATCTGGGTCAGTTTGCTGACCCCGTCCACCAGTTCGGCAACCTGCTCGCCAAACTGCTCCCGGATCGCCGATTTGTCGATGCCGGTGTCCTCGATCACGTCGTGCAGCATGGCGGCCACCAGGCTCTGGTGGTCCATGTGCATGTCGGCGAGGATCCCGGCGACGGCCAGGGGGTGGGTGACGTAGGCTTCGCCACTGCGGCGGGTCTGGCCGTAGTGGGCCTGCTCGGCGAAGTAGTAGGCGCGCCGGACCTGTTGTGCCTGTTCGGTCTTCAGGTAGCTGCGCAGGGTGGCGTCCAGGGCGTCGATGGTCTGCATGTCAGTCCTGGCCGCCGGTCATTGCAGGGGCAGGCTGATCAGAGGGCGTCCTGTGACGCCATGACTTCCGCCAGCTCGTCTTCCGCATCCATTTCGTCTTCGCGCACGAGCAGCTCGGGGGTGATCAGGCCCTCGGCGATTTCGCGCAGGGCGATCACGGTCGGCTTGTCCGACTCTTCCTCTACCAGCGGGCTCTTGCCGCCAGTGGCAATCTGGCGCGACCGTTTGGTGGCCAGCATGACCAGTTCGAAGCGGTTGTCGACGTTTTCCAGGCAATCTTCTACAGTTACGCGAGCCATCAGTTCGTTCCCGTGCGGTTTCCAGGGGCCTCCCTTGCGGGGGCGTCGGAGATAGCCGGGGCGGCCCTGCCGGCCCCGGAAGAACCCTCAAGTATACCGGTTGGCAGGCCTGGCTGACAGGGCCCCGGGCGTGAATTATCCCGCCGGATCGAGCAGGTCCCGCAACAGCCCGTCGAGGACCTGTTGCTGGCGCGAAGCTCGCAGGCGCTGGGCGCGAACGATGGCCTCGAGGTCGGCCAGGGCCTCCTCGAACAGGTTGTTGACGACCAGGAAGTCAGCCTGCTTGTGGTGGGACATTTCCTCTACCGCCAGGGCCATCCGGTTGGCGATGACCTCGGGGTCGTCCTGGCCGCGGCCGGTGAGCCGCTCCTCCAGGGTTTCCCGCGACGGCGGCAGGATGAAGATGCCGCAGGTGGCGGGGAGCAGCTTCTTCACCTGGCTGGCGCCCTGCCAGTCGATTTCCAGGATGACGTCCATGCCCGCTGCCAGTTGCTCTTCGACCCAGGGGCGCGAGGTGCCGTAGAGATTACCGAAGACGCGGGCGTGCTCCAGGAAGGCCTGCTCCGCCAGCATGGTCTCGAAACGGGCGGTATCCACGAAGTGGTAATTGACGCCGTCCACCTCTCCCGGGCGCTGCCTGCGCGTGGTGTGGGACACCGATACCCGCAGGCTCTCGCAGCGCTGCACCAGGGCGTTCACCAGGCTGGTTTTGCCGGCCCCACTGGGGGCGGAAACGGTGTAGAGCGTACCGGTCATGGTGTGCGCATGTCCTCGTCAGGTTGGGGTGGCGGCCGTCGCGGCGGGAGCGGGGATGATAACAGGCGCACACGGGAATTGTGAAAAGCCGGCGGCGGGGCGAAAATACGCGGTTTGATGATTCCCGGAGTGCCTCATGTCACAAGCCGACCCGCGCCCGCAGCCGCGGTTGTCCAGCCGGCTGGCCTGGCTGGGCTGGTACGGCCTGGCCTGCGGACTGCTGGCGGGCCTGATCGGCCTGCGCTACTTGCCCTGGATACCGCTGCCGGATGCCGGTGTGACGGCCTACGTTGTCCTGGTCTACCTGGCGCAGTTTCCCTTCCTGGCGGTGCTCGCCCTGCTGCCCCTGCTGCCCCTCGCCCTGGTACTGCGCCGCCCAGTATGGCTGGGTGCCGCGGCGGTGCTCTGGGCTGGCCTGTGTCTCAGCCTGCTGGGACTGGATACCGTGGTCTACGATCTCTACCGTTTCCATCTCTCGGCTTTCGTCCTGGAGCTCGCCCTGGGGGCGGGCACCGAGATCTTCGACTTCTCACCCCAGACCTGGTGGCTGGCGCTGACTCTGATCCTGGCGCTGCTGGCGCTGCTGGCGCTTCTCGCGCTGCTCCTGTGGCGCTGGCAGGGGACGGGGCGGCGCGCGGCGGCGCTTTTCGCCGGGGTGTTCGGCCTGCAGCTTCTGGTACATGGCTGGCACGCCTGGTCCGACGCCAACTACGACAGTCGCATCACTGACGTCACCCGGCACGTGCCCCTGTACTACGCGGCCACCGCCAAGCGCCGCATGAACGAGTGGGGGCTGGTCGACCAGCAGCGGGTGCGCGACAACCAGGCTGCCAGCGGCCTGGCGGCTTCCCGCGGTGGCGGTGCCCTCAACTACCCCACGCAGCCCCTGGCCTGCCGGGCGCCGGAAAAGCCGCTCAACCTGCTGATGATTGTCGTGGACGGTGCCCGCCGGGATACCCTGGACCCTCGCTGGGCGCCCAACATGACCGAGTTTGCCCAGTCGAGCCTGCGCTTCGAGCAGCACTTCAGCAACGGCAACGCCACCAAGCCGGGCATTTTTACCCTGTTCTACGGCCTGCCCGCCAGCTACTGGGATGCCTTTACCGCCGTGAAGCGGCCGCCGGTACTGATGGAGCGTTTGCAGGCCCTGGGGTACCAGAAGCAGGTGCTGGCCTCGGCGACTCTCACCAGTCCGGCCTTCGACCAGAACGTGTTCGCCGGTGTGCCCGATCTGCGGCTGCATACTCCCGGGGAGGAAAAGTGGGACCGGGACATCCGCATCACCGAGGACTGGCTGGCCTTCACCGCCGGGCGGGACACGCAGCGCCCCTTCTTCGGCTTTTTGTTCTATGACACCACCCACGGTCACCGGGTGCCCCCGGACTACCCGGTGCGTTTCCAGCCGGAGTGGGAAGACGTCAACAAACTGGCTTTGGGCCGCGGCTTTGACCCGCAGCTGGTACGCAACAACTACCGCAGCACGATGCACTTCGTCGACAGCCAGGTCGGGCGCGTGCTGGCGGACCTGCGCCAGCGTGGCCTGTTGGAGGACACGGTGGTGATGATCACCGGCGACCACGGGCAGGAATTCAACGAATATGGTCTCAATTACTGGGACCATGGCAGCAATTTCGGTCACTGGCAGCTGCAGGTGCCCCTGGTGGTGCACTGGCCGGGGCGTACAGCCCGCCGCATAGACTACCGCACCGAGAATTTCGATATCGCCCCGACCCTGATGGGGGAGCTGCTGGGTTGCGAACAAACCGAACCGCGCAGCTACGCTTCGGGGAATGGCCTGTTCCGGCAACGGGAGCGGGAATGGAGCATTGCCCACAGCTACATGGACTACGCCCTGCTGCTGGAGGACCTGCAGGTGGTGACCCGTGCTGTGGGCAGTGTCGAGGTGGTCGACGATACGCTGCAGCGGGTGCGGGACTACCGCCTGGACCCGGCGGTGACCCGGGCGGTCCTCGAGGAGCTGTCGCGCTTTTATCGCTGAGCCCTGGCCGTGTACACTCGCGGGTCCGATGACTTGAGGGAGTGCCCTTCCAATGCCGCATGCAGGGCGTGCCCTCGCCAGCAGTGAAGGTGCCTCCGCGCTGACGGCGCTGCGCGCTGCCACCGCGTCTTTGCACGGCGCTACTGAACGTCATGCTCTGCTCCAGGCGGCGCTGGAGCCGAAGGCCGGCGCAGCGGATCTGGCCTGGTTGTACCTGGCCTTTCGCGACTTCTATGCGCTGGTGGAGCCTCAGCTGGTTACCGCCGACCTGCCGGCCTCTTTGACACGGACCGGATACCGCTACCAGCCCCGCCTGCCTTTGCTGGAGGCGGACCTGCGTGATTTGGCCCACCCTGCCTCGCTTGTGCCCGGGCCTTGCGAGGATATTCAGGCCCAGACCCTGATAAACCCCCTCGGACTCCTGTATGTTGTGGAGGGCTCCAGTCAGGGCGGTCGCCTGATTGCCCCGCGGGTGAGGGCGTCCCTGGGGGTCGATCTCGCCCGGGGTGCGCGCTATTTGCATCTTTTCGAGACGGCGCAATGGCCCTTGTTGCGCGACTGGCTGTCGCGGGAAGCGGCGGGCGTCCACAATGGCACCCCGGATTCGGGCTGTTGGGCATTTACCCTGTTGCACCGGGTCTTCGACCGCGCACAGGCAATGAAATCGGCAGGTGATGGCAGTGAATGAAAGGCTGCGCAGGGCACTTGAGCACTGTGCCAATGAACCCGTGCAGCAGCCCGGGGCGATACAGCCCGCGGGGTTTCTGTTCGCCGTCGATCCCGGTTTTGAGCGGGTGACTCACGTCAGCGCGGGTATCGGCGAGTACCTGGATGTGGACCCGCGGACGATCCTCGGCGGGTCGCCGGCGCAGTTGTTGAGCCATAGCCTGCTCGGGCGCCTTGAGCGCAGCTTGCGGGAGACTGACGTGGTTCGCGGCGCGGTGCGCGCCCAGATCACATTCCGTGGGCGCGGCAGCCGCTATCAGCTGTTTGCCTACCTCAGCGGCGGGCACGTCGTGGTCGAGGCGGAGCGCTTGCAGCGCAGCCATCGCTCCGGCGTGCTCGGCACCGTCAATGACTGGCTGTCGCATTTTGCCCGACTGGACAGCCGGGACCACCTGATGCAAGCCCTGGTGGATGGTGTTCGCTTTATCACCGATTACGACCGGGTATTGCTGTATGTGTTTGACCGCGACTGGAACGGTCAGGTCGTGGCAGAAAGCCTGGCGTCCGGGGTCGATGGTTTCCTCTATCACCATTTCCCCGCCACGGACATCCCGCCACAGGTGCGCGCTCTCTATGCCACGAACCCAGTGCGCTGCATCGTCGATGCCCGCGCGCCCGCCGAGCCGGTCCTCGTCGCCGAGGGCGAGGGCGGCAGTCCCCTGGACCTGTCGCCGGGTGTCCTGCGCGCAGTATCGCCGGTGCACGCTGCCTACATGAACAACATGGGCGTTCGCTCCTCTTTCTCCATTGCCCTGGAAAATCGCAATGGCCTGTGGGCGCTGATCTCGGGCCATGCCCTGGAGGCCTGCCAGCTCAATCCGCCGGTGCGTGATGCCTGCCGGGTGATGGTGCAGATGGCCAACCAGCGGCTGGCCCTGCTGGAGGCGCGACGCGAGGCCGAGTTCCTGGAGGCGGTGCGCGACAGTCGCGGACAGGTGGCGGACTGGCGAGGCAAGGCCCTGTCGCCGCAGCGGATCCTCGACAAGTTGGGGCCGACGTGGCTCAAGCTGATGCGCGCGGAGGGCTGCGCCCTGCTCGTCGGTCGCGAGATTGCCGGCTTCGGGCGTGCGCCGGAGCGGGACACCCTGCGCACTGTCCGCGGCTGGCTGAACCTGGAGCAGGCCTCCAGCAATCTGTGGCACAGCCATGCACTGGGGGAGACTCCCCTGGCTCAATGGGTGGACAGCGAACTGGCTTGTGGGCTGCTCGCTGCGTCCTTGCCCCTGGGTGACATCGGCAGTGGCAGCCTGATGTTCTTTCGTGCCGAACAGATGGAGACACGGCGCTGGGCAGGGGAGCCCATCAAGCTCCTGGACGAAGACGACGAAGGCCCACGCCTGTCGCCGCGTCACTCCTTTGCCAACTGGGAGGAGGAGGTTCGTGGCCGTAGCGCGGAGTGGACGCAGCTGGAACAGGAGGCGTCGATGGACCTGGCCGAGGACCTGGCCGTGGCCATGTCCAGCCAGGCCCTGTTGGAGAGCAACGAGCGCCTGGAGGCCGAGCGCGAGGCCCTGCGCGAGGCCAACCTGAAGCTCGAGCAGTTGGCCTCTACCGATTCACTGACCGGGATCTGGAACCGCTATCATCTGGAGGCCAGCATCGATGCCGAGCTGAGTGCGGCCCAGCGTTACCAGCGCCCCTGCGCGGTGATTCTCTTCGACATCGATCATTTCAAGCAATTCAATGACACCCACGGGCACGAGGCGGGAGACCGGGTGCTCAAGGAGGTGACCGCGGTGGTGTCGGAGAGCCTGCGCGATACCGACCAGCTGGGCCGCTGGGGGGGTGAGGAATTTCTGGTGCTGGTGACCAACAGCAACCTGGACAGCGCCTTGCGCCTGGCAGAGCGTCTGCGCCATGCCGTCCTGGCCCTGGATCTCGGGGAGCTGGGTTCGGTGACCGCAAGTTTCGGCGTGGCTGCCTGCCGCGAGGGTGATACCCGCCGCAGTCTGGTCAAGCGTGCCGATCGCGCCATGTACCAGGCCAAGGAGGCGGGTCGCAATCGGGTGGCCGTGGAGTCGGAGGCGGACTGAGTGCGTTGCGGGTGTTTGTCTGCCCTGTTGCTACAGGGCCTGCTCTCGGCGCGGCATGCCAGACCATAACCAGAAGACCAGCAGCAGGCAGGTAATCAGCAGCGCCATCACCGCCGGCCAGCCCCGCCATTCCCAGGCGAATCCCGCGGCCACGTTGACCAGTGCACCCCCCGCATAAAAACAGCTGAGATAGATGCCAGCCGCGGTGCCGCGGGCGAAGGGAGCTCGTCGGGTGACGCTGCTGTTGCTGGCGGTATAGCTGAAAAAGTAGCCCAGGGTAAAGGTCACCAGCCCGATGCCCAGCCAGATCAGGTGGGGCAGCAGCATGCCGACCAGCCCCAGCAACATCAGCGCGGCACCACCGCCCAGGGGCAGCCACGGTCCCCGTCCATCCACCAGATGGCCGCTGAACATGGACACCGGAATGCCCAGCAGCAACAGCAGGAAGAGCAAGCTGGTGTCACCCAGGGAAAGGGAGAAGGGCGGTGCCATCAGGTGAAAACCAATAACACTGTATAGGGAGATGAAGGTGCCCATGAGCAGGAAGCCGATGGCGAAATAACGCCGCAGCTCCGGATTGCGCCAGTGTGCCTGAACGCTGAGGAGAGACGTGCTCAGGCTGTGACGAACGGGCCGGAACTGCCGCTCGCGCGGCAGCAGTTTCCACAGGGCCAGGGTGGCCAGCAGCCCCAAAACCCCGATCACTGCCAGGGACAGGCGCCAGCTGTGCCACTCGCCCAACGCCCCCGCCGCCAGGCGCCCGCTGACGCCACCCAGGGCGTTGCCTGCGGCGTAGAGGGCTATGCTGCGACCGACAATACCCGGCGCCACTTCCTCTGACAGGTAGGCCAGGGCAACCGCGGGTACCCCGGCTAGTGCCAGGCCGGTCAGTGTGCGCCAGGCAATCAGGTCGCCAAAGCGGGGTGCCAGTGCGGCGGCGACGGTTGCCAGCGAGGCCAGACCCAGCCCACCCAGGAGGAAAGCGCGACGGCCAAAGCGGTCGGACAGCAGTCCCACGGGCAACAGCATCACGGACAGAGCCAGCATGGTAGCGGAGAGCGCCCAGCTGGCACTGGACGAGGGCACCCCGAAGCCCGTGGCAAGCTCCGGCAGCAGCGGTTGGGTGCCGTGCAGCACTGACACCGAGCAGAAGCCGCAGAGAAACATGGCCAGTCGCAGGCCGGGCAGCTCGCGACTGCCGGTCTGAAGCGGACCGCTTGCGGTTTGGCTATGCTCTGCCCGGGATGACATGGCTTGACGCGTGGCTGGGGGAGGGCTACCGTAATAATAAATTATGAATAAGTAAAGTGTGCTCGGAGCGCGCATTCTGCGGTCTGCCCGGGCCGGAGGGTATCCAGTGTGATCGCATCCGACGCGTTTATTCCCGTTGTTCCGCCGCGCCTGATTCAGGGTGTCTACAGCGATCCAGAGCTGGAGCGCCTGTTCAGAGTTCTGCGTACGGAGGGCCGCTGGCCGCTTATCGCCGGGCTCTATTTCCGTTCCGTGGACGAATTGCTGGCGGTCAGTGGCAGAGCGCCTGATACGGCGGGTGCTGCTCGACTGGAGGACTTTCTGACGCCCGCGTTTCGCGGCATTCTCGGCAACAATGGCCTCTGTTACCACGACGATCTCCACGAGATTTTCTACAGTCGCAAGCTCCTGGACCCGGTTAAACAGATGCACGGTGCCCGCTACGGCGCCCCCTACCTGTTCCAGTTCAATATCCAGGGCCCGAGTCGCGGCCTGGATGGCGGCCACTTCGACGGTCGCAGCTGGCGCGGCATGGACCCCACCAACACGCCCGCCTGGTTGATGAGCGTGATGGCCAAATCCGGTCTGTTTGACGCCTGGGCCGTCAAGGCAGGGCAGGTCATAACCTACTTTTACGACTCAAGCATTGATGGTGGCTTTACCTACTGGCCGGACGGCCCGGATGGCGAACCGCGGCGCCTCGCGCCACCCTTCTGGAACAGCGGAATCGTGACTGACAACCAGCGCATGTTTCACCGCGGCGAAGCCTGCGGGCCCCGAGACCGACGTGACCTCCCGGACGGGTTCGGGCTGGAATCCCGCCTTCGTGCCGCGGGCGAGACTGGCTGGGACGTGGTCAACGACGACAGGGTGATTGCGCATTACGGTGCCGAGGAAATCCGTCTGCTGTTCCATTACAGTGCCCACGTGTTTGAGGACATGAGTGATCTGAAACGCTATTTTGATCACACCGACGATCTCACTCTGGAACGGGCCCTGAACATGTTGATGGATGACCTGCGGGCACGCGGCGTGCCATTCGAGGAGCCCAGCGATCCGCTCCAGGATTCGGCATTTATCGGTACGCTCAGCAAGACCTATGCGGTCTCGCCCTCCCGATTTCCGCCGCAAGCCCCTCTGGACAGCGCGGCCTGAGTTCCCAGCGAGGCCCGGGCGTGGCATCCTGTGGCAGTGGGTGCCAGCGTGCGCCCCGGCGCCAGATAATAATCCGGAGATTGCGTCGTGCTGCAGCGTTTTGTCATGTCCCCTGCCGGGCTCGCCCTGGATCGCTTCCTGGTGCGCTGGACGGGCTTTTCCCTGACCACCTGGGTGTTTGCCCGCGCCAGCGGCTTTGCGCCGGGCCCGGTGCTGTACCTGGAGACCACCGGCCGGCGTAGCGGGCGTACCCGCGGCGTGGTAGTGCCCTACTTTGATCGCGACGGCGAGCGCCTGCTGGTCGCCTCCAAGGGCGGCGCGCCCAGTGACCCCTATTGGGCGCAGAATCTGCGCAGCAACCCCGATGCCCTGGTGCGCATCCGGCGTCGGCCCCAGCCCGTGCGGGCGCGATTTCTGACCGGTGAAGAGCGCGCCCGGGTGTGGGAAGCGCTCAAGGCGGATGTGCCCACCTATGCGCACTATGAAAGCCTCACCGACCGCGAAATCCCCGTCATCGCCCTGGATCCCCGCTGAAACCGGGGCTGCCGTAGCCGAAGGCGCGGCCAGATCAGCTCGACCCCCATGACTGACAGGCGCAGCCCTGTCGGTGCTTGACCCGCGTGTTTTCGGGCGACTAAACTTATGCCTAATATAAAGTTAACCCAAAACGGAAACTGCGATGGCCTACACGATTGATGACAAGGGCACTGCCTGGCTCGGCGATCATCCGGTACCGGTGCCGACCTCGGTCAGTGATGAAGCGCGTGCCTATCTCGCCGGCAACCCCTGGGGCGACGCCCCGATGCCGGACGAGCCGGTTCCCATGTGGACATTCCGCGAACCCATGGCAGCTGCCTTTGAAGCCCTGAATCAGCAGGCGCAGTCCCTGTACCCGGTGGAAATCGAGGAAATGCAGATCGGCGGTGTCCGCTGCCACGTGATACGGCCCCTGGACATGCCCCCGGAGCATGAGAGGCGGGTGTTGATCAACCTCCATGGCGGTGGTTTTGTGGTGGGTTCGGGTGCTTTGATCGAGGCCATTCCCATCGCCCATCTGGCCCGTGTGCCGGTGATTGCCGTGGACTACCGGCTGGCACCGGAACACGCCTACCCGGCCGCGGTGGACGACGTGGTGGCGGTCTACCGTGAGGTGCTGGCGCATCATCCGGCGGACAAGGTGGGAATCTTTGGCAGCTCTGCCGGGGGGATTCTCACCGGCCAGGCGGTGGTCCGGCTGGAGCAGGAGGGTCTGCCCCTGCCGGCCTGCGCGGGGATGTTTTCCGCCGCGGGCAATCTCTACGATTTCGGCGATACCCGCAGCATCTTTACCCTGAGCGGCTTTTACGGTGCCCACAGTTTCCCCCTGGACCACGAGCTGAGCGAGGTGCGCAGCTATCTGGGCGGGGCGGACCCGAAAGATCCGCTGGTGTCACCGGACCGGGCCGACCTGTCCCGCTTCCCGCCCACGCTGCTGGTGTCGGGTACCCGGGATGCCCTGCTCAGTGCCACCACCATGTTTCACCGCGCGCTGCTGCGGGCTGGGCGGCCGGCGGAACTGGTGGTCTTCGATGCGCTGCCGCATTCCCACTGGTATGCGCTGCACCTGCCCGAGACCCGCGAGGCGCTCGACGTCATGGTGCGTTTCTTCAACAGCAAACTGGCCTGAGGGCCCACGGATCCCGGCGCCTCAGTCCCGGGAAGCGATGAGGTAGAACAATGGATATCGAACGCGCAAAAATTTTTCGCCCGGTGGCCGAGCCGCGGGTGATCGAGGGGGCCTACAGCGAGGACCAGCATCGCCGCCTGCTCGAGGTCGTCCGCAACAATGGCCCCTGGTCACTGATCATCTCCCAGCACTTCAAGTCCGCCGAGGAGCTCATCGCCACCACCTCCGGCTCTCTACCGGAAGGTGTCGAGCCCACCCTGGACATGTTTCTCAGCCCGGTATTCCGCGGCTACTACTCCTACGGCGGGGTGTGCAGCCAGCCGGAGATCGAGGACTGCTTCTACAACCCGAAGTTTCTGCAGCTGGTGCGGGATTACTGGGGTGCGAAGTATGCCGAGCCCGACAGCATGCTGTTCAACATTCAGGGCCCCTGTGGCGGTGCCGGCAACCCCCATGTCGATGCCACGCGCTTCCGCGGTCTCACCCTGGACAATACGCCGATCTGGCTGATGAATACCATGGTCAAGTCGGGCCTGTTCAAGCACTGGCAGGCGCGCAAGGCCCAGGTAATCGCCTGGTATTACAAGGGCAAGGTCGGCGGCGGCTTCACCTACTGGCCGGATGGCCCCCACGAGCAGCCAAAACAGATTCACGCCCCCATGTGGGGGCGCGCCGTGGTGGTGGAGAACGAGATGATGTTCCACACTGCCCAGAGCAACGGGCCGAGCGCTTTGCGCAAGCCCGAAGGTCTGGCTTTCGAGTCGGTGATGGAAGCCGATCCGCAGGTTGCCGGTGGCTGGCGCATTCGTACCGGTGAGCAGGTCATTCAGCAGATCCCGGAGGAGGAGTTCCGCTTCCTGGTGCACTGGGGAGCGAATGTCTACATGGACCTGGATGAGCTCAAGCGTACCGTGGACCATACCGACGACATCTCCCACCAGCAGGTCTTCGATATCTTTATTCAGGATCTGAAACGCCGGGGCATTCAATTCGAGGAACCTACGGACCCGCTGACGGATCGCGCCTTTATCGGCTTGCTGACCAGCGTCTACGACGTGGGCGCTCCGCTGTATTTCCCGCCGGAGCCCGAGGAAGAGCTCGCCGCGTGATACCAAGCCGGTTCTGGCCCTGGGTACAGGTAGGCGTCGCGTTTCTGATCCAGGCGACGGGCGCTGGCGCCCTGAGTTATTCCTACAGCGTGATCGCGGTTCCGCTGGCGGAAACCTTCGAGCCCAGCCGCATGGTGTTGATGCTGGGCCTGACCTGCATGACGCTGGGCGCCGGATTCGTTTCGCCCATGGCCGGTATCGCCATCGATCGCCTGTCCCTGAAGCTGATCATGGTCGCTGCGATCCTGATGACGGCGCTGGGCTATGTCGGGCTATCACTGGCCGCGGCGATGTGGCAGGTACCGCTGATCTATGGTGTGCTGCTCAGTTTTGGCTATGTGCTCCTCGGCCCGCTCTGTGCCTCCACCCTGTTGACCCGCTGGTTCCACGAAAATCGCGGCATGGCACTGGGCATAGCCGCCGCCGGTACCTCCTTTGGTGGCTTTCTCTATCCACCCCTGATCCAGGCACTGACCGAGCTGGTGGGTTGGCGGGAAGGCTTGCGCTGGGTTGCGCTGTGCATCGCCGGTACCGCCCTGCCGGTCTGGTTGCTGGCGGTGGACCACCCGACGCGCAAGGGCTTTGAGCCTGCCGCGGCCGGTGGCGCCCAGGCGCCGGACGCGTCGGGGCGTTTCAGCTCCACCTACGCCATTATCCGCCACCGCAGTTTCTGGATGATTGCCCTGGTGGTGACGCTGATGTTCGGCTGCTTTACCGCGACCATGGGCAATATCGTGCCCTTTGCCCTGGATGTGGGGGCGACGCGGGAGCAGGGCGCCATGATGATCTCGAATATCGCGCTGTCGGCGATTGCCGGCACCTTGTTCTTTGGCTGGCTGTCGGACCGTTTTGATGTGCGTCTGGCTCTCGCCGGCCTGATCAGCATCATGGCGCTGGCGCTCACCTGCTTCTGGGGTACGCCCGACTTCCCGCGCCTGGCACTGGGCTCGCTGGTGTTGGGCCTTGGCAGTGGCGGCATGTTGCCGGTATGGAGCGCTCTGCTGGGGCAGGTCTACGGGGCGCTGAACTACGGGCGGGTGATGGGGCTGATGAGTCCGATCCTGCTGCCTTTCAATTTGCTGACGCCGCCGCTCACCGGCTGGATACGCGATGTGACCGGGGCCTATCACTGGGCCTTTGTCGGCTTTGTTGCGCTCCTCTGCCTCGCGGTGCTGATGATACCGCTGATTGAACGCAGCGGCGGCAACCGGACGGTGCCTGCGGCGGCTGGCTGAAATTTACTCCGATGGCGGCATCGCGAAGGCCGCCATCGACAACCACAAGGAAGCATGACGTGTTTGCAATGATCATTGAGGAAACCGGCGGGCCGGAGGTGTTCAAGTACGCCGAGCTGCCGACCCCGACGCCCGGACCGGGCGAGGTGCTGGTGCAGATTGCCTGTGCCGGCGTCAATCCGGCCGACTGGAAGAACCGCGAGGGGCACCTGGCGCAATACCGGCCCTATACCTTTCCCTACATTATCGGTTTCGACGCGGCGGGTATCGTCGCCGCAGTGGGCGAGGGCGTGACGGAGTTTCAGCCGGGCGAGCGCGTTTTTACGCCGACCAATCACGGTCAGGGCGGACAGGGCAGCTATGCCGAGTACGCGATTGCCAGTGCCGATCGCGTGGCCCGCATTCCCGAGGGCCTCAGCTTTGCCCAGGCAGCGGCGCTGCCGGTGGCCTCACTCACCGCGTGGCAGGGCCTGTTCGATCGCGGCGGGCTCAAAGCGGGCCAACTGGCGATGATTCACGGCGGCTCCGGTGGCCTGGGCAGTTTTGCCGTGCAGTTCGCCCGCTGGGCTGGCGCGCGGGTCGCAGCCACTTGTTCGACCCCCAATGTGGACTACCTGAAATCTCTGGGGGTCGAACGCGTGATCGATTATCGCACGGAGACGATTGCCGACGCGGTGGCGGCCTGGGCGCCGGAGGGCCTGGATTACCTCATGGATGCCGTGGGCGTCAGCACCTTGCCGAACGGGCTCGACCTGGTGAAGCCGGGTGGCACCTTCGTCTCCATTCCGACCCTGGTGGATGACGGGGATATCCCCGCCCAGGCGGCCGCGGGTGCCGCGAAAGGGGTGAAGCGGGTGTTTTCGACCATGGACGATGTCGGCTGCGGCCCAACCCTGCAAAAAATCGGCGAGTTGCTGGCGAGCGGCGATATCGTTTTGCCGCCACTGCGTGAATTCCCGCTGCGAGAGGTAGCCGAAGCCCATCGTGTTATCCAGGAAGGCCACAATCGCGGCAAGACTGTACTGAACGTCGCCGATCTCTGAGCTGCCCACAACCTAGAGCTCCCGCGTGTGCCGATCGCACACGCAGGGGCTTTTATCGTCATTAAACTTAGTGATACGATAAACATATATTAATTTTATAAAACTTATGAAGAGGCCTCTGATGTCTGTCAAACCCAGTTCCGGAAAACTCCTGTCATTGTCCGTGCGAGCCCTGATTGCGAGCCTCGCGACTGGCGCGCCGGTGCTTGCGACCCCGGCACTCGCCCAGGATTCCGCACGGCTCGAGGAAGTCGTGGTCACCGCGCAGCGCCGCGAGGAGAGTATCCAGGACGTGCCCATCGCGATCAGTGCCATCGATGCCGAAAGCCTGCGTCAGCAGGGCATCAGCAGTGCGATGGACCTGTTGGGCAAAGTGCCCTCCCTCAACGTGAGCAGTGCCGGCAACCCGCGCAACGCCGAGGTGGTGACGATTCGCGGCCAGGGTGCGACCTATCTGGCGCCGGTGGGGGTGGTCAATTACTTTGCCGAGGTCCCCCTGATCCAGTCCGGCATCATCGCCAACCAGGGCGGCCCGGGGACCTTCTTCGACGTGGGTTCATTGCAGGTGCTGCGCGGCCCCCAGGGGACCCTGTTCGGTCGCAACACCACCGGGGGGGCGCTCCTGCTGGGGCCGCAGAAACCCTCAGAACAGCTCCACGGCTATCTGCAGGTACAGGGCGGCAACTATGACAATCGCGAGTTCGAGGGCGTCTTCAACCTGCCGGTGATCGACGACACGCTGATGTTGCGCCTCTCCTACAAGGACGTGGAGCGCGACGGTTTCACGGAAGATGTCGGCCCCGAGGCTTTCGGTTTCGACGACGTCTGTGCGCCGACCCAACAGCCGCTGTGTGGTGCCTTTGCGCCCGACGCCCGTTCACCCGGCTATGCGGGAAAGGACTACGACAACAAGGACTGGTCGCACCTTCGCCTGGGCGTGTTGTGGCGCCCGACCGAAAATATTGAAAACTACTTTGTGGCCCTGCGTTCGGAGTCCGAGGACAACGGCACCGGTTTTGTCTTCAGTGGCGCCGGCCCGGGCTCCAACGTGGCCAACCTGGCGGGGAACTTTGCCTACGGTGTGGGCAACCTGTTTTCCGGGAATGTCTTCGATCCCACCATCACCCAGGGCATCGTCGAGCGCCAGCGTGAACTGGGCCCGCGCAAGACGGCGATGAACCACGATCAATTCACTGAGATTGATCACGACGCCTATATCAACACCCTGTCGATCCAGCTCACCGACAACCTGACGCTGAAAAATATCGTGTCCTATCAGGAAATGGAAGTGAACTACGACTGGGATCTGGATGGTTCTTTGCTCCCGATGCTGGCGCAGTTCCCACCTTTCATTGGCGACGACGAGCTGGACAATGCCTTTGGCGAGCCGGGTGATCGCGGTGTGATCTCCGACAACAGCCAGACCACCTTCGAGCTACAGCTGCAGGGCATGGCGCTGGACGATAACCTGGACTGGGTGGTGGGCAGTTACTATTCCAGTGTGGAGCCGGAGGGGCTGCAGGGCACCGCGTCCTTCAATGCCGCTGATTTCAACAGTGGTTCATTCTTCGAGCAGGACATCACGGCGCTGGCCTTCTACTCCCAGGGCACGCTGAACCTGGCCGCTATCAATTCCGACTGGGATCAATGGCGCCTGACCCTGGGTGTCCGTCACACCGACGATGAAACCGAGGGTAGCCGCCTCACCAACAACTTCTATTCAGACCGGGTTTACAGCAGCCCCAATGAGTATGAGCGAGTGGTAAAGACGGCCACCCAGCGCTCGAAAGAGTGGACCTGGACCGTCGGGCTGGACTATCAGTACAACCCGGATACGCTGTTCTACGGCAAGGTCACCCGGGGCTACAAGGCCGGCGGTTTCAACTATGCGGCACCGCGGGCACTGACCTACGAGCCCGAATTTGTCACCAGCTATGAGCTGGGTGTAAAGGCCGACTTTGCGGTTGCCGGTATGCCGGCGCGGGCCAATATCAACCTCTACAGCATGGACTACGAGGACATTCAGCGCGCGGCTGCCGACAATGCCCCGATCGGTGGTTTCCTGCCCGATGTCAACGATTTCAATGGCAATGGCAACACCAGCGAGTTTGTCTGTACCGGTCCCAATGGCGAAAACTTTGCCGACAATGCCACCTGCCTGGACCAGGGCGCGGTCACGTTCAATGCGGACTCCGCGCGCATTTCCGGCGTCGAGATCGAGTCGACAATTGCGCCGGTGGAAAACCTGGAAATCAGCCTGGCCTATTCCTATACCGATGCGGAGTATCGTGACTACGATCTGACCATCGCACCGGACCCCCTGCGTGGCGGCACCACCCTGTATCCCTGCAGCGGGCCCACTACCTGGCCCAGCGTGGGTCAGCAGGCTGTGGACCTTGACTACTCCTGTATTCCCTTCCAGAACACGCCGGAACACATCGCGGCGCTGAGCGTACGCTACTACCTGCCCCTGGTGAACAACCTGGGTGAGCTGGTGTTCTTCGGCAGCCTCAACCACCAGGGCAAGATTTATTCCTCGGCGACGACATCGGAGCGCGAGGATCCCAGTGCCTGGATCGATTCCTACGAGGTACTGAATCTGTCGCTGGAGTGGAATGGCATTCTGGGTAGCAATCTTGACGCGCGTGCCTTCGTCAACAATGCAACGGATGAAACCTACGCCGTCAACGAGTACGTCGGCTTTTCCCAGTCGGGTGGCTTCACCAACACCGTCTACGGCGAGCCGCGGATGTACGGTATGTCCCTGCGTTACCGCTTCGGCGAATAAAAGTTGTGGTACCGGGAAGGGCCTCGCTTCGAGTCCGGGCAGGCTCTTTCCTATTTCAGGCCGCTGTGTACGGGGGTGCACAGCGGCCTGCTTTTTTGTGCTAGCCCTCGCCGAATCCCCAGCGCGGAATTCGGTCGCCTCGGGGCAGGTACGGCAGTACCTTCCGTTCGAACAGTTTCAGCATCTTCCAGGCCCTGTCGGGCGCTATACCGCCGAACAGCGGGGTCAGGTAAAGCGAACTGAAGCTACCCAGCTCCTGCGCCATGGCGGCGGTCTGTTCTGGCGTGAGTACCTGGTAGGCCCCACTCTCGCGGATGGTTTCCGCAGTCATACCGCCGGCGTAGGGGCCGACAGGCTTGCCATAGGCGGCCGCAGTCCAGCGCGAATAGGAGTCCAGTACGTGCAGAACGTGGGGCGCAATCCACTGCCAGTCCCGCTCCGGTTCTTCCGACACCCACAACAAGGTGGGGCCCTGATTGGGATATTCACCGGGGTCGGCTTTACCCAGTTTCAGGCATTCATCGCGGTAGGGTTGCCAGGTCTCCGGGCCGAACAGTGGCACCAGAAAACCATCGGCGATTGCCGCTGCCGCACGGGCCACCTTGGGCGCCATGCCGCCCAGCAGAATGGGAACCGGCTTGTCGGGTACTGGTAGCACCTGGCACGGTCTGCCCCGGTATTCGAAAGGTTGGCCGGTCCAGGCCTGACGCAGGAGCTTGACGGTGTCGCAGGTAATTTCGAAGCGGTCCTCGACCCGGTGGCCATACATGCCGAACTCGACCGGGCGATAACCGAATCCCAGACCGAGCTCAAGCCGGCCGGCGCTGGCCAGCTGGGCGACAGCCAGATCTTCGGCCAGGCGTACCGGGTCGTAGCAGGCCGCCAGCAGCACTGCCGTGCGCAGGCGTATATTTCGTGTGCGACCGGCCATGGCGCTGGCCAGAACCAGTGGCGAGGGGTTGTAGCCATCCTCCGAGCAGTGGTGCTCGCCAAAGCCGAGCACATCGAAACCGACCTCGTCGGCCCAGGCCGCCATGTCCAGTGCCGCGCGGTAGAGCTCGCCTATCGGAGCGCCAAAGTCCGGCGCGCGCATGTCGAAAATCATGACCTTTTCCATGGGGAGGCTCCTGTCTGCCGCTTGCCTGGGGGGCGGCGAATATTTTTATCAATAAGGGCTTTTCAGGCATATAAACTTAGAGCTACTATAAATCAAACATTAATTCTAATTAATAAAGTAGAGGTGATTCATGCCCGTCAATTCCTTCCGTGTTGACCCGATTGCCCGGGTTGTTCAGGCCCTTGCCTCCGCCGCTGTCTGCATTGCACCCTTGAGCGTGGCGCCCGCCTTTTCCCAGGATACCGCGCGTCTCGAGGAGGTCGTCGTCACCGCCCAGCGCCGCGAGGAGAGCATTCAGGATGTCCCCATCGCCATCAGCGCCCTGGATGCAGAGAGCCTGCGCCGGCAGAACATCGCCAGCGCCTACGACCTGCTGGGCAAGGTACCTTCCCTGATTGTCACCAGCCACGGCAACCCGCGCAACGCCGAGGCGGTAACCATCCGCGGCCAGGGGGCTACCTACCTGGCGCCGGTCGGCGTGGTGAACTACTTTGCCGAAGTGCCGATGATCCAGTCCGGCATCATCGCCAACCAGGGTGGGCCGGGCACCTTCTTTGATGTCGGCTCGCTGCAGGTTCTGCGGGGCCCCCAGGGCACCCTGTTCGGTCGCAATACCACGGGCGGTGCACTGTTGTTGGGGCCGCAGCGACCCAGCGAGACCCTGCACGGGCACCTGCAGCTGCAGGGTGGGAACTATGATGACCGCGAGTTTGAAGGGGTTCTGAACCTGCCCCTGGTCGAAGACACCCTGATGGTTCGGCTGTCCTACAAGGATGTAGAGCGGGACGGCTTCACCCGTGACGTGGGTCCGGCGGCCTTCGGCTATAGTGACGTCTGCGCGCCCACGGCCCAGCCCCTGTGCGCCGCCTTTGCGCCGGGCGAGCGATCCCCCGGTTTTGCCGGCAAGGATTACGACAACAAGGACTGGTGGCACGGGCGTATCGGTGTGCTGTGGCGTCCCACGGAGAATGTTGAAAACTACCTGGTTGCCTTCCGCTCGGAGTCGGAGGACAACGGCACCGGTTTTGTGCTGAGTGGCGTGGGTCCCGAGCCCAATGTGGCAACCCTCGCGGGCAACTTCGCCTACGGAATCGGTAATGTGCTGTCCGGCAATGTTTTCGACCCCGCGATTGCCCAGGGTGTACTCGACCGGCAGCGTGAACTGGGTCCGCGCAAGACGGCGATGAATCACGATCAGTTTACCCGGATCGAGCACGAAGGCTACATCAACACCTTGTCGATCCAGCTGAGCGATGACCTGCAGCTGAAGAATATTCTCAGCTACCAGACGATGGAGGTCGGCTATGACTGGGATCTCGACGGCTCGCTGTTGCCGATGCTGGCCCAGATCAATCCGTTTATTGCAGACGGTGATACCAGCAACCCCTTTGGCCGGCCGGGTGAAAAGGGGCTGATTTCCGATAGCAGCCAGACCACGGCGGAGCTGCAACTGCAGGGCGCGGCGCTGGATGACAACCTCGATTACGTCATCGGGGCCTACTATTCGAGTGTGGAGCCGGAAGGCCTGCAGGGAACCGGTTCCTTTAACGCTGCTGCCCTGAATGCCGGCACCCTTTACGAGCTGGATATCAGTGCCCTGGCCTTCTACTCCCAGGGCACTTTGAACCTGGGGGCACTGAACCCCGACTGGGACCAGTGGCGGCTGACGCTGGGCGTGCGCCACACGGATGACGAGACCGAGGGCCGTCGTTTTACCAACAGTTTCTTTTCCGACCGCATCTACTCCAGCCCCAACGAGTTTGTGCAGGCTGCGCGTTCCGCCACCCAGCGTTCCAAGGAGTGGACCTGGACCGCGGGCCTGGACTACCAGCTGAATCCCGATACGCTGTTCTACGGCAAGGTAACACGAGGCTACAAGGCGGGCGGTTTCAATTACGCCGCGCCCCGGGCGCTGACCTATGAGCCGGAGTTCGTGACCAGCTACGAGCTGGGCATGAAGGCGGACTTTGCGCTCGCAGCCATGCCGGCCCGGCTCAACCTGAATGTCTACAGCATGGACTACGACGACATCCAGCGCGCCGCGGGTGACAATTTCCCTATCGGTGGCTTCCTGCCGGATGTGAATGACTTCAATGGCAATGGCAATACCAATGATTTTGTCTGCACCGGCCCCAATGGCGAGAATTTCTCTGCCAGCGCCACCTGCCTGGATCAGGGTGCGGTAACCTTCAACGCGGATTCCGCGCGTGTGCAGGGCCTGGAGCTGGAGGCGACCATTGCGCCGCTTGAGAACCTGGAGGTCAGTCTCTCCTATTCCTACACCGACGCCGAGTACAAGCACTTCGAGCAGGTCATCTACGCCGACCCTCTGAAGGGCGGCGCCACCATCACTACCTGTGATGGACCGCTGAGCGTGCCGACTCTGGGCCAGCCCTCGGCTGTTGCCAACTACGACTGCATTCCCTTCCAGAATGCACCGGAGCATATCGCGGCCCTGAGCCTGCGCTACACGCTGCCGCTGGTGAATAACCTCGGCGAGCTGGTGTTCTTCGGCAGCCTCAACCACCAGGGTGAAACCTACGCCGCGGCAAACTACCATCCCGCGGATGAACCGACCGCCTGGATGGAAAGCTTCGAGGTGCTCAACCTGTCCCTGGAGTGGAACAGCATTCTCGGCAGCAAGCTGGATGCCCGGGCCTTTGTCACCAATGCCACCGACGAGACCTATCGCGTCAGTGAGTACACGGGCTATCTGACCTCCACCGGCTTTACCAACTCGGTCTACGGCGAACCGCGGATGTACGGCATGTCCCTGCGCTACCGCTTCGGGGACTGAGTATTCCCTGCAGGGCTCCGGGCTTCTGGCCGCCATGTGCGCAAGTGCATGGCGGCCATTTGTTTTGTGGGTGAAGCCCCGGCCAGAAGCGGGAAACGGCACTTGCACCACAGATAACTTATAGATAAGATAAATCTGTAAAGCAGCTAACCCTGGCCGCTGCGGCGCGACCCGACTGATAAGAGGCACAGCCATGAACGCACAGATTCTCGATCACAGCCCGACACTGCCCATTCGCGATCACGACGCCCTGCGCGAGGCGCTCGAGCAAGGGGATGTCCCCACCCTGCTGATGGTGCTCACCCACTTCCAGGGCGACGTGGCATTCATGGACCGCTTTCGCCCCTATATTGGCTCTATTTTCGAGGAACAGGCGGCGATCCCCGATGAACTGCTCAAGGAGTTGCGGGAGCGACTGTTCCAGGTGCTGACCCAGGACCCGCCGCCCGCCGACGCGTCCCCGGACGAGTCCCTGTGGCGCAAAATGCTGAGCACCGATGTCGGTGAGCCGGTGGAAGATGAATTCATCCCCATGCTCAAGGAGCAGATGGGCTTCGAGGCACCCGAGCAGCGCAGCCAGCGCCCCGGGCGTCATGCACCGGACCCGGATTTCAAGGTATTGGTGATTGGCGCCGGCCTCACCGGCCTGCTGGCCGCGATCAAGCTCAGCGAAGCCGGCTACAACTTCGAGGTGGTAGAGAAAAACCCCGAAGTGGGCGGCACCTGGTGGGAAAATACCTACCCCGGCGTGGCGGTCGATACGCCCAGCCATTTCTATTCCTATTCCTTTGAGCTGAACCCGGAGTGGTCCCACTACACCCCTACCGGGCCGGAGTTTCAGCGCTACCTGCTGCGTGTGGCGGACAAGTACCAGCTGCGCCAGTACGTGACCTTCGAGACCAAGGTGCTGGGCATGGTCTGGGACGACACCGCCCGGGAGTGGGAGGTCGAGCTGCAGGACGCGAAGGGCAAGCGCAAGGTGCGCGCCAATGCGGTGATCAATGCCCACGGCCCGGTGAATCGCTGGAAACTGCCGGATATCCCCGGCCTGGATGATTTCAAGGGCCCGGTCATGCACACGGCGGGCTGGGACAGCTCGGTGGAACTGAAAGGCAAGCGGGTGGCGATGATCGGCACGGCAGCCAGTGCGGTGCAGCTCGGTTCGTCGATTGCACCGGAAGTGGCGCACCTGACGGTGTTCCAGCGCTCGCGTCACTGGGTGATGCCCAACCACTTCGTGGAAGTGCCTCCGGCGGTCCGCTGGGCCCAGGCCAACATTCCCCACTATGCCGAGTGGTTCCGCTTCCGCGCCTACTGGTTCGCCGCCGATGGTCTGTACGAAAACATCAAGCTGGACCCGAGCTGGGTCAGCGAAGACGGCACTTCGGTCTCCGCCTATAACGAGGGGGTACGCCAGTTCGCACTGCAGAACTACCGTGAGAAGCTCAAGGACCGTCCGGACCTGCTGGAGAAACTGGTGCCCGACTATCCGATCTTCGGCAAGCGCATCTGCATGGACATCGACTGGCTGGATACCCTCTGTCGGGACAACGTGACCCTGGAAGACAACACCCTGGATCACATTGTCGAGGATGGCATTGTGCTCAAGGACGGCAGCAAGGTGGAAGTGGACGTGATCCTCTGTGCCACCGGCTTCAGTATTTCCGACATGACCGGCGGGCTGAAGATCATTGGTCGCGGTGGCCGCAACCTGAAAGAGGAGTGGGGCGAGGACGACCCGCGGGCCTACCTGGGTGTCACCGTGGCCGGCTATCCGAACTTCTTCCTGACGGTGGGGCCCAACAGCGCGCCCAACCATGCCGGTGGCCAGAACATAACGTCTGAGACGCAGGTCCACTACATCCTGGAATGCCTGGAGTGGATCAATCAGGAGGGCATGGCGGCTCTGGAACCCACGGAAGAGGCGCAGGAAGCATTCAACACCCGGGTGGACGAGACCATCAAGGGCCTGATCTGGTCGCACCCGAAGGCGAAAAGCTACTACAAGAACAGCAAGGGCCGGGTATTCCTCTCCTGCCCCTACCGTCTGGTGGATTACTGGCACATGACCCGCCGGCCTGCGCCGGAAGACTACCGCCTGATTGCGCCTGCCCGCGCGGTCGCCTGAGGCATGCCGGGAAGAGACCTTGGCCCGGTCGGCTTTGTCGGCCTGGGCAAGATGGGGGCACCGATGCTGTGGCACCTGCTGGCGAGTGGCCTGGCGGTCACCGCCTTCGACAGCGATCGCGAGCGGCTGGCGTCCCTGGCGTCAGAGTGGCCGCAAAACTTGCGTGCCGCCGCGTCCCTCGCGGAGCTGGCGGACTGCGACACGGTGATTACCATGCTGCCGAACAGCCGCGTCACCAACCAGGTGCTGGTCGACGGGGAAGACGCGCTGATTCATGTTCTGCACCCCGATGCGTTGGTGATCGATATGGGGTCTTCGGATCCGGTGGAAACCACGCGTCTGGCTGCGCTGTTGGAGGCCGCGGGGCTGCGGCTGCTGGATGCACCGGTGTCCGGCTCGGTGGCAAAGGCAGAGAGCGGGCAGCTCTCGATCATGGTTGGCGGCGATAGCGATCTGCTTGAACGGGCGCGGCCACTGCTCGAGGTGATGGGCAGCGTGATCCTGCCCACCGGCCGCGTCGGTTCGGCCCATGCCATGAAAGCACTGAACAATTATGTCTACGCGGCGGGGCTGCTGGCCAGTTGCGAAGCACTGCTGGCGGTGCGGGCGATGGGCCTGGACGCGGAGACGTTTGTCGATATCCTCAATGCCTCGAGCGGCCGCAATGTCGCCACGGAAACCAAGCTGCGCCAGTTCATTCTGTCCGGCAGTTTTTCCGGGGGCTTTTCCCTGCCCTTGCAGGCCAAGGACCTGGCCACCGCGAAACGCCTGGGTGACAGCGCCGGACTGGATATGCCCCAGCTCTCGCGGGTCGCGTCTCTCTGGTCCGGCGCAGTGGCCGTGCTGCCGGCGGAGGCTGACAACACCGCTATCTACCGCTACCTGGAAACCCTGCAAACAATCCCGGAGCCCCAGTGAACCCCCTGATTGAAATCCGCAAGCGAGCCCTGACTGTCGAAACCGTCTACCACGAGGGTGGGCCCGTGGCCGAGGTGCCGCTGAAAATGGCCGCGGCCATGGCCGTGGTGCGCAACCCCTATGCCGGTTGCTATGAAGAAGACCTGATGCCCTTCATGGCGGCGCTGCGCAGCCTGGGGCGCGAACTGGCCGAGGAGCTGGTGGAGGTCTTCGGCGGTCGGGAGCAGGTCGAGGTCTACAGCAAGGCCGCCATCGTCGGTATCAACGGCGAAATGGAGCACGGTGCGGTGTGGCACGAGGCCGGTGGCTGGGCCATGCGGGAGGTGCTGGGGCAGCCCAAGGCCATGGTGCCCGCGAACAAGGCGGTGGCCTGCGCCGGCTACCGCATGATGGTACCGGTGCATTACATTCACGCCGCCTATGTACGCAGCCATTTCAATTCGATGGACGTCGGCCTGCAGGATGCGCCGCGACCCAATGAGATCCTCTTTGCCCTGGTGATGGGCAGTGGCGGGCGGGTGCACTCGCGCCTGGGTGGCTTGCTTAAGGAGAATGTGCAGGGCGACGACGGCCTGCGCTGAGCGCACTGACCGTCTTTTTGGGGAGAGGGCCGTTGCGGGCCGCGTAGGTGTCGCGGCTCGCAAGGGCTTGTCCGGTCTTCAGCCCTTGTCCGGCGCCCCGGGCAGGGTGTCGTAATAGCGGCCGATCAGTAGTCCGCCATCCACCTTGACCTCTTCGCCGGTGACGTAGGAAGCATCATCGCTGGCCAGGAACAGTGACACACGGGCCACTTCCTCCGGCTCGCTGATGCGCTGCAGGGGAATGTCCCGGTAGGCCTTGTCGATCTGGTCCTTGGGTTGCTCGAAGGGGTTGGACATCACGGTGTTGACGCCGCCGGGATGTACGCTGTTGACCCGAATGCCGCGATGGCCAAACTCCATGGCCGCCACCTGGGTCAGGCCGCGCACGCCCCATTTGCTGGACGCGTAGGCGGACAGCGCGTTGCAGCCCTTCATGCCGTCCACCGAGGAAATGTTGACGATGGAACCGGCGACGCCCGTCTCCACCATGTGCCGGGCGATGGTTTTCACTCCCAGGAACGTGCCCACCAGGTTGATGCCGAGTACACGCTCGTAGTCTGCCTTGCTGGTGTCCAGGATGGACTTGAACATCAGCACGCCGGCATTGTTGACCAGCACCTGGACGCCACCAAAGCGGGCCACGGTGGCTTCCAGTACTGCCTGCCAGCTCTCTTCGCTGCTGACATCGTGGTGCTGGAACAGGGCGGCCTCGCCCAGTTCGCTGGCGAGGGCCTGGCCTTCCTCGTCGAGAATGTCGGCAATCACCACGTTGGCACCTTCAGCGACAAACAGTCGCGAGGTGGCGGCACCCATGCCGCGCGCACCACCGGTGATAATGGCGGTCTTGCCCTGTAATCTACCCATCGTTCTGTTCCTGTGCTGTGGCTTTATGGAATACCCCGGGACACCGGCAGGCGCCACGGCGCCCGCCGGAATCGGCGGGGCGCACAGGGTAGCGCAATTTCAGGGATTGAAGGCGACTTTGATCGCTCCCTGCTTGCGGTCGGCGGCAATCGCGAAGGCCTCCGACGCCGCTTCCAGGGGCAGTCGGTGCGTGATCAGGGTCGGGGCGATCATGGGATTGCGGGCCAGGGTGGCGGCCGCGATCTCCACGTCGCGCACCAGTCCCTGCCGGGCCTGGGCCATGGAAGTGACGGTGCGCAGTTCCTTCATCATCATTTGCATGGCGGGCATGGTCAGGCCTCCCCAGTAGGAGGCCAGCATCAGGATGGTGGCGCCGGGTCGGCAGAGATTGGCCGCCTGTTCCATGGCACTGTCGGTCCCGGCGCAGTCGATCACCAGGTCGTAGTCTTCGGTTTCGCCGCCGAGGGTTGCCCCGAGGATCTCGCCGGCCCGCAGCTGGGCCTCGTGGCGGGCGAAGAGATGCACCTTGCTGGTTGCCTGGCGCGCGATGGCCACCGCGCACTGGCCGATGGTGCCGCCGCCGATCACGGCCACCTTGTGCTTGTCGCTGATGCCCGCCAGGGCAATCCCGCGCACGGCCACCGAGAGGGGCTCGACCAGGCAGGCATCTTCGGCGCGGATGCCCCCGGGCAGCGGCACCAGGCATTTTTCCGGAACGATCAGTTCTTCGGTCATGCCGCCATCGCGGCCCACGCCCATCACGGCCTCGCTGCCGCGCACGCACATGTTGTAATCGCCGCGCACGCAGCGCTCACAGTGACCGCAGTAGACCGTCGGCTCAATCGCAACCGGCGTACCGTCGGCGGCGATGCCGGCGATCTCGTGGCCCAGGGTGAAGGGAATCGGGAAGCCCAGTTGCCAGAAATGCAGATCGCTGCCGCAAATGCCGGCGGAGGCAACCCGCACGCGGATGCCCTCCCCACTGGGTGGGGGGACATCGTGGACGTGAATTTCGTGGTCGTGGCAGCGGACGGCTTTCATGATGGCTTCCTCGTTGATGCAGTGCAGGTGTTCGCTGGGTGGTTTTTCAGGCGTTTCGCTGCGACGCAATTGCTTATTGATAAAAAAATGCAAAATACCGTCTTTCATGGGGCGTATGCAAGCTTGTGTGCAAGTTTGGGACCACGTTCGCTTGCTGTAAACTAGCGGCCAGCGCTATATTGAAACCTTATAGGTAACGGGTGCCAACATTGCGCCCGGCAGCGAATTCCAACTGGGGAAACCATGGCATCCAGCATTGAAGTCGACGACAGCGCCACCCGGGAAGACACCGGTCGGACCCCGCGTGCGGCCAAGCGAAAAGCATCGACGGCCGCCAAGGCAAAAGCAAGCGGAAAGGCTTCGTCCGTGGGCAAAACGGCCACCAGCAAGACGGCCAGGGCGAAGAAAGCGCCTGTTAAAAAGGCCACAGCCGGAAAAAAAGCTGCCGCCCGGAAAAAGCCCGCCGGCGCGCGGGGCAAAGTTGCGCCAGCCAATGGCCGCGCACGTTCCGCGGCGGGTCGACCGCCGCGGCTGTCGCGCAAGATGGTCCTGGACAAAGCCATGCAGCTGCTCGAAGAAGGGCCGGTGGAGGATTTCACCATGGCCCGCGTGGCGGCCTCCCTGGATACCGTGTCCATGGCGCTCTACAACTACTTCCCCAGTCGCAAGGCCCTGCTGGCGGCGGTGGCCGACCATATTTGCCTGCGCTTCAAGATGCCTCCGCGCAAGCGCAACCAGAGCTGGCAGGACACCCTCTGGCAGTGGCTGTGGACCTTCAAGAAGCTCTCTGATGAATACCCCTTTGTTCTCAAGGTGATGGGGGTGGATGGCAAGAGCTCGCCGGGCTGGTTGCGGGTCACCCTGACGGTGTCGCGTACGCTCCACGAGATCGGTTTCCGCGAGCACAAGCTGGCGGTGCACTCCTGGATGTTCTGCAGCAACGCCATCGCGCTGGTGTTCAACGAGCGGGAGGGGAGTATTTTCCGTTCGCCCATTTCCCTCTCGGATATCGACGAACTGGAGCCGGACGAGCAGGATTTCCTGATCATGCTGCGTCGCTATCACTCCGATATCGCCAGTGAGGAGGTTCTGGAGCTGGGATTCCAGGGCATCATCGCCAATGTCGAGCGGGAACTGGCGACGATGGCAGCTAGCGCCTGAGCTGATCGCCGGCACCGGACAGGAACAAGTCCGTTACCGCCCGTGCATGTTGATTGACCGCCTCTTCCCCCGGCAGCGGGTCGTTGAAGATCACCGTGCGCTGCCATTTGGCCAGCACCAGGGCTACGAAATGCGACGCCAGCTCTTCGGCGTCCCCAGGGGCTTCCATATAATGGGCCAGAATACGTGCGACCGGTTGTACCTGATGGTCGATGAACTGCTGTCGGGCCATGTCGCGCAACTCTTCAAATTCCAGCCCCTCGCGGTATAGCAGCCTGGCCACCTTGATCGCCGAGTCGCTTCCCATCGCCAGCTGCAGGCTGGTGGCGTGGGCGAGCAGTCGCTCGCGCAGGGTGCCGGAGGTCTCTGTCAGATCCAGCTCGATCGCTTCCGAGCCAAACTCGAGGCAGGCCCCGAACAGCGCGAGTTTGTCGGCGTAGTGATTGTAGAGGGTGCGGGTGGATACCTGCGCCCGCTGCGCAATCCGCCGCATGGAGGCCCCGCGAAATCCAGACTGCACGAACTCCTCCTGGGCCGCCTCCAGAATCGCCTGACGCTTCAGGGCCGCCTGTGCGGCACTGGGGCGGCCGGCGCCGCCTGCTTTCCCTAGCATGAATAGTTGTTCCTGTCTGGTTGATATAATTACATCATATGTTGTAAAAAGCGCTTCCACAACATAACACGGCAACTGCCGCATACAGAGTGAGGGAAACTAAGATGCAATCCGCCACAACGCAAGTCACGGAAAACACGATGACGTCGCAGGAGCTTGAGTGCATTGCCGAAGCACTGGACCCGGTGGTCTGCCTGGCGGCGCTGATCCAGATCACCGGGGACCGTTCCCTCCTGCACCGCTATGGGCCCGCGCTGGAGGGCAGCCAGCACGTGGTCAAGGAAGCCTTTGTCGATTTTGGCGAGGACGAACGCGCCCCCTCGCCGGAGGCCGAGCGCGCAGCGGCGGAAGTACGCGACCGCCTGCGCCAGGCGGTCAAGGCCGGGCGCCCACCGATCATGCCGCACCTGGATCGGCAGCTGTTCCATGCCCTTGCCAACCTGGTGACGGGGGTGGAGATTCCGGCCATGTCGCTGGATCCGGCTTACCAGCATGCGGGCTTCACGACTGATACCCGGGTGCGCGAGCCCCGGCGCCTGCCGCCCGCGGATTTCAAGGTACTGGTGGTCGGTGCCGGCATGATGGGTATCAACGCCGCGGTCAAGCTGCAGCAGGCGGGCTTCGAGTTCACCATTCTTGAAAAGCTGGACGCCGTGGGGGGCAACTGGCTGGAGAACACCTATCCGGGGGCGGCGGTGGACACCCCCAGCCGGGTGTATTCCTTTTCCTTCGAGCCCAATGCCTCCTGGAGCAAGTACTACCCCAATGGCCCCGAGTTTCTGTCCTACCTCGAGCGCGTGACGGACAAGTACAGCCTGCGGGAGCGGATTGATTTCGGTACCCGCGTCGAGGGCGCCACCTGGGATGACGCGCGCAAGTTGTGGGTGGTGAAGACCCTGCGCGATGGCCAGCCGGTGACCTACGAAGCCAATGCCCTGATCATGGCCGTGGGCCCCAACAACGAGCCCAATTACCCCCGGGTCGAGGGGCTCGACACCTTCCGGGGGCCGGTAATCCACTCCGCGCAATGGGACCATTCGGTGGACCTTTCCGGCAAGAAGGTCGTCCTTGTGGGCACCGGCTGCTCCGGCGTGCAGGTGGCGACGGCGATAGCCGACAAGGTGGGCGAGCTGGTGATCGTACAGCGCCAGCCCGAGCATATCCTGCCGAACCCCGCGGCCCATGCGCCGGTGGAGCGGGAAGAGATCCGCGCCATGGAGGCAATCCCCTTTGTTGCCCAGTGGAAGCGCCTGCAGAGCCTGGCCAGCCAGATGGTCGACATGCACGGCATGGTGATGAAAGACGAGGACTACGCGGCCGAGACCGGGGGTTTCGGGCCGATCAATGACGGCATGCGAATGCTGTGCGAGGGCTACCTGAAGAGCCAATTCCCGGACGACCCGGTGATGGTGAAACTGCTGACCCCGGATTTCCCCGTGTTTGCCAAGCGACCGATCCTGGACTGCGGTTTTTACGACACCCTGAAAAAGCCCCAGGTCAGCATTCTGCGCGGCGCACTCAAGGCCGCGGAGGAAGACGCGGTCATCCTGGCGGACGGCACCCGCATCGAATGCGATGCCGTGGTGCTCTGTACCGGCTACAAGCTGCACTTCGGGCGCCAGTTCGACATCGTCGGCAAGGCCGGCAAGACACTCCGGGAGACCTTCGAGCCGTATCCCTTCTCCTACGAGGGCATGCTGGTGCCGGGTTTTCCCAATTTTGTGCTGGGGGGCGGCCCCTACAGTTTCCTGGTGGCCAACCACGCCGTGGTCAGCGAACAGCAGATGCACTATGCCGTCGAGCTGCTGCAGTGGATGGTGGACGATGGCCTGTCGTCGGTGGATGTCACCGAGGAGGCGACCCGCGCCTTTGTCGAGGATGTGGATGCCGAGCTGCAGAACTCCGCCTGGGTCCAGTGTGGCGACGCCCACGGCTATTACCGCGACCAGGGCAGCAAGGTGATTCTCGCCATTCCGCGGCACAACTCCCGTATCTGGCACGACCTGCGCACGCCCCGGGAAGCCGATTTCACCGTGACCCGCCGCGATGACCTGGCCCCTGCCGGTGAGCCGGAAGTGAACATGCTGACCATCTAGGTAGCCTGGAACGTTCCAACTTCAACAACGATATGGCAGGAGGCAGACATGCAGGACCCCAGACCCAGCGGCAGCAACTTTGGCACCCTCTATTCATTCGCCAAGACCTTCGTCCACGACCTGGAGGCCATGGGCACGTTCTACGAAAAGGTTTTCGGCTTGATTCCCTACAACCGGCATCAGGATGCCATGCTGGGCCGCAAGATTGATGAAATCACCTATCAGAGCAGTTACCCGGGCGGGCCGGCCCTGACCCTGATCCAGTATCTGGACTCCCGGGGCCCCGCCACCCAGGAATCGGTGCAGGGCTTTGTCACCGAGGATCTCGAAGCCCTGTGCCAGCGTGCCCGGGATGCCGGCGGCACGGTGCCCGAACCGATCCGCGACATCGCCGAATTCGGCATCCGGGTGGCCTTTGTGCTCGACCCCGAGGGCCACATCAACGAAGTCGTGCAGATGACGGCGCAGTAGCGCCGAGGAGGATGACAGCATGTTGCGTGAACTGGCGGAAAACTTTCGTCCCGTGGCGCCGCCGCGCCTGATCGAAGAGGCCTACAGCGAGGACCAGCACCGGCGCTTGCTGCAGGTGGTACGCGACAAGGGGCCCTGGCCACTGATCCTGGCGGAAAACTTCAGCTCCCCGGAGGAGGTGATTGCCACCACCTCGGGGGAGGTGCCGGAAGGCGTAGAGCTGACCTGGGACATGATCGGGCTGAACCCGGTCTTTCGCGGCTACCTGGCCCGCGGCGGCGTGTGCTTCTATCCCGAGCTCGAGGACTGCTACTACAACTCGCGCTTTCTGGAGCTGGTGCGCGAGTATGCGGATTGCCAGTATGCCGAGCCGGAAACCTACCTGTTCAATATCCAGGGGCCGTCACCCATCGGGGGGCCACCGCACCTGGACGGCACGGTATTCCGCGGCATGACCATGGAGAACACGCCGCTCTGGCTGCTGTTGACCATGGCCAAGTCCTGCCTGTTTCGCAAGTGGCAGGCGCGGAAGGGCCAGGTCATCGCCTGGTACTACCAGGGCAAAATCGGAGGGGGGTTCAACTGCTGGCCGGATGGCCCCAGTGGCGAGCCGATGCAGATCAATGCGCCGATGTGGGGCCGGGCTGTGGTGGTGGAAAACGAGATGATGTTCCACCACGGTCAGGCCTGCGGGCCGGTGGCCAGCCGCCAGCCCCGGGGTCTGGATATCAGTTCGACCTTCGGGGCCGATCCCGCTGATTCTGCGGGCTGGCAGATCGAAACCTTCGGCGAGGTCAACCAGAAGGTGCCGGCGGAGGAAATGCGTTTCCTGGTGCACTGGGGCGCGCGTCTGTTCAAGAACATGGACGAGGTGCGTGTCGCCTACGATCACACCGACGACATCAACGCCGAGATGGCCCTGAACATGCTCATGGACGACATGCGCAAGCGGGGCATCCAGTTCGAGGAACCCAGCGACCCGATGCAGGATCGCAAGTTCATTGCCCTGCTGAGTCAGGTCTACGACATCGGTGGCCCTACCAACATTCCAGCTGACGCGACGGATGAGGCGGCATGAACAGCCGCCTGCGGTAGTTGCGGTATATGATTAGTGGTAAGATAAACGGCTCGCTAAATCCATTTGTTATTAGATAATCAGGAGTAAAACGGAATGACCCAGGGCATGGATGTATTCAAGGGCGGCGTCGCCGTCATCACCGGCGCCGGCTCCGGCATTGGCGAAGGCCTGGCCCGCCTGGCGGCCAAGCAGGGCATGCGCGTGGTCCTGGCCGATGTGGCGATGGAGCGTGCGGAAAGCGTTGCGGAGGAGATTCGCGCGGCTGGCGCCGAAGCCCTGGCGGTACACACGGATGTTTCCGAGCCGGAAGCCCTGGACCGTCTGGCCGCGGTCACCCACGAGACCTTTGGCGATGTCACCCTGCTGGTGAACAATGCCGGCATCGAGACCCTTGGCTTTTGCTGGGAGCTGCCGGCGGCGGTCTGGGAAAAAACCCTCAACATCAACATCCACGGTGCGATTCACGGGGTGCGCGCCTTCGCCCCGCGCATGCTGGAGGCGGGCAAGCGCGCCTGGATTGCCAATACCACCTCCATCGGTGGCCTGGGCATGATGCCGATCCAGACCTCCTACGTGCTCAGCAAGCACGCCATACTGTCTTTCAGCGAGTGTCTCTACCTGGAGATGCAGGTGAAGAAGGCGCCGATCCAGGTCTCGGCGATTCTACCGGGGCCGGTGGCCACGCGGATCTTCGAGGATTCGAAGACTGGTGAAGACCCGGTCAATGCCCACCACCGGGAGATCATGCGCAACATGCTGAAGGCCGATGGTATCAGCGGTTACGAGGCCGCCGAGCGCATCCTGCCGCAGCTGGCCGACGGCAAGTTCTGGGTCTCCACCCACCCGGAAATCACCGCGGAGTTTGCCGCCAACCGGGCGCAGCACCTGTCCAGCCAGGCGGATCCGATGTTGCCGCCGGAGGTGCTTGCGGGGCTTGGTGTGGGCTGAATACCCAGATCAATTTGCCACGGGGCCTGCTTTCAACAGTAAAACAGGCCCCGCTGGCCCAGCGCGGGCAGCGAGAAAGGACGCTGTTCAGCCCAGCGCCGGGTCGATCAGCACCTTGCAGTGGGGTGATGCACTGCGCAGCGACTCGAAAGTCTCCGGTAGCTGATCCAGGCTGACCGTGGCGGTATGCAAGGGCTGTGGCCTGGCTTCACCCCTGGCAATCGCGCGGATGACCGCCTCGAAATCCGACTCGTCGTAGGCCTGGCTGTAGCGGATGGAGACTTCCTTCAGCAGTGCGGGTAGGGGCGAGAAACTGTCGTCCTGCAGCACCACGCCCGCCACTACGATGCGGCCGCGAATCCCCACCAGACGCACGGCTTCCCGCAGCATCCCCGGCACGCCCACACATTCAAAGACGACCTGCGGGTTGCCGCCCGTGAGCCGGGCGAAGGCCTCTGCCGGATCCTGCTCTGCCGGATCAATCACTGCCGTGGCACCGACCTCCCGTGCGCGTTCGCGCCGGGTGGGGAAGCGCTCGCTGACGACCACTTGCCGGGCCCCGGCCATGCGCGCGAACAGGGTCACCGCGGCGCCGATGGGGCCGGCCCCGAGCACCAGCACTGAAGCGCCCTTGATCGACTCCGCCAGGCGCACCGCGTGGTAGCCCACCGAAAGGGGTTCGATCATGGCGCCCTCCTCAAAGCCGACACCCTCGGGCAGTGTCTGCAGCATGTCGGCGGGTACCCGCACATACTCCGCGTAGGCACCCGGGTGGTCGAGGGAGGTGCCGGCAAAGACCACCGACGGGCACAGGGCGTGGTGGCTACCGGCGCAGGCTTCACAGTGGTGGCAGACGTGCAGGGGCAGCGCCGTCACCCGCTGGCCAGAGCGCCAGGGGCCGCCCACGTCGTCGCCGAGGGCGACAATGGTCCCGGCGAATTCGTGCCCCATGATCAGCCCGGGCGGCATCACATCCGGATATTCCGTCATGTGCAGATCGGAACCGCAAATGCCCGCTCGGGCCACCTGCAACACCACCTCGCCCGCGGCCGGGCGGGGGTCGGCAACCGTCTCTATCGACAGGGGCTGGCCGGCCTTGTGAAATACCGCAGCGCGCATGACACTCTCCTTGCCTGATGGCTGTCAGATATCCGGGTGAGCGTATTCCGGGATTTGTGGGGGTGGCAGTTGTTCCTTGCCGTCGAGACTGTAGACCGGGAGCTTCTCGCGATAGGGGAAATGCAGGCTATGGGTGATAAGCCCGGTGCGCTCTGCCGCCGGCAGGTGACTCATGGCGAGGACGGTCTCGGTGAGGTATTCCACCGGTTCGGTGGGGTAATCCTCCGGGGTAAAGCGGTCTGCTCCCGGGGTACTGATCGCGGTGCTCGGCCCGACAACGTTGACGGCAATATTGTCATGCTCCAGCTCGGCGGCCAGGCCCTGGCTGAAGCGGTTGAGCGCCAGTTTGATTGCCGCGTAGATAGTGGCACCACCCAGGCGCTCCCAGTCGCCCCAGGGCTGAATCGGTCGCTGGGCGGTGACTGAGCCGATGTTGACGATCCAGCCGGCGCCCTGCTCCCGCATGACAGGGATGGCCTTCTGGCAGAGGATGAAGGGCGCCCGTAGGTAGTGCTGCACCGTGAGATCGAAGGTCTCCAGGGGCATGTCCTCCACCCGCGCGTAATGGGCGATGCCGGCATTGTTGACCAGGATATCCAGGCGACCGGCAGCCTCGACCGTGCGCGGCACCAGGGTTTCCAGATCCTCAACCGATTCGATGTCAGCGCGCAGGGCAATCGCCTTGCCACCGTTCTGTTCGATCAGGGAGACGGTTTCCGCCAGCGTGCCGGGAAATTCCGCCGACTGGTCGACACTGCGGGCGGTCACCACAACGGTGGCGCCGGCGCTGGCCAGTCGTTGGGCAATGGCCCGGCCGATGCCACGGCTGGCGCCGGTGATCAGGGCAACCCGGCCCTGCAGGGTGTTGGCTGCAGACATGAAGGACTCCTCGTTATGTGATGAATTGGCGGTGGCAAAGATCAGTCGCGGCCGACGATTGTCGATTCCAGTGGGCAGAAGGCGTGACACAGTCCTGTATCCACGACCCACACTTCTGGAAACTCCGGGTCGAAGCGCCGGTCCACCCAGCCCCAGTGATAGGGGTGCAGCAGGTATTCGCCCATCAGGTCATTGATGGTGGTGTACTCCTGCTGCCAGACATGGGTCCAGTGCGTGCCCGGGGAGGTCACCCGTCCCAAACGCCAGTTGCGGATGCCGCGCATGTAACGCGGCATTCCGAGTGTCTCCTGTTCGAATTTCGCGACCTCTTCCGCCGCGGCGCCATCGCGGATTTGCAGCATCAGTGTGCGCCAGATGCCACCCTGGATGTCGGGCTCGCGCAGGCCCTGCTCAATGGTCTGGTACTGCACACCGTCGGTGCGTTCAAAGCCGGGGACGCCGCTGAAGTCGATGGGGCGATCGGCGCTGTCGGCCTCGCGCAGCAGGTCTACGGTCAGCTGCCCCGCACCCCAGCAGCCCTCGAGGTTAAGGCCCACATGCCAGGATTGCAGGCCCGTTGTGCCAGCGAGCTGGCTGCGGATGGCGGCGTCAGCCTGGGCGGCATCGGCGCCCGGCTTCAGGTGGATCTGTAGGGTCTCGCAGATGCTCATGCGTCCTCCAGTGGCTGTGGCAGTGGCTGGGTGGCATCACCCATGACGTGGCGGCGGCGCTCCCGGCAGAGCTGATCGACCTCCGCCCAGAAGCGCATCACGCCCTCATCCGCGGTGCCGCGCATGGTGTAGTAGCCGTAGGCGTCGGTGACCTCCCACAGCAGCCAGAGGGTATTGTTCTGATTCTCCAGCTGTACCGGTGGTGATACCCAGCGCTGCTGCAGACTGAGTGTCTGGCGGGCGGGCAGACCGGGCAGATAGTGCTCCTCCAGCAACTGCAGCACCTGCGCGATGGCATCGGGTGCGAGGACGATTTCGTCCAGAATGTGTATCGTGCTCAAGCCGTTCTCCTTGTGGTCAATGGGGTGTCACGCCTGGCGCTCGTCGTGCACACGGTGTCAGGCGGCCAGCTCCTGGCCCGGCCCGGGTGCGTCCGACGGGTACAGGCGGGGCGCGCCGATATCGTATGCGCGGGTCAGCAAGCTGATGAACGCGGTATCCCGCAGCGGGTCGCTGGGCGGGTCGAACTGGTGGCCCTGGCGGCGCAGGTCGGCGATCAGCATGTCGAAGACCTGCTCGTGGCTCAGGTCGTCGGTCTGCTCCATCACCATCGCCAGTTCCTCTTTGTCCTGGTAGATCTCGGCGCTCCAGTGGATCAGGAAGCGGAACTCCCCGGCGGGTATGCGCTGTACCACCTGGTTGCCCGTGGTGATCTGCCAGCCGTCGGCACTGGCCGGGTCCGCACCGAGCAGGGACTCAAAGGCGAGCCCGGCCGGCTTGCGCTCAGCCTGCGGCCCGCAAGCCTCGCCGCGGTGGTACATCATTTCGTTTTGCACCACCACACCGCGGTTCCGCATGGGGGCGGCTACCCGCTTCGGCGCCTCCAGGGGGCCCTGTGGCCAGTAGGTGAAGCCGCCGCCGATTCGCCCCGGGTAGAACCAGGTGATGACCTGGGCGCGCTTCATCAGCCAGTGGTCAAACAGCCCGGACTTGGTCATGGTATTCATCAGCCAGATCGGGGTGTTCTTCTGGTTGATGCCGCGGAATTGGGTGGCGTCCAGGTGTGCCGGGTCGTGGCTGTCACAGGGGCCGTTGATGTTGAACAGCATATTGTCGGGGCGCGCGTACTCGGCCTTCCAGTAGTCCCTGACCAGATCCAGGAACTTGCTGTTGAAGAAGCAGTCCTCCAGCTCGGGGTAGAGGCAGGTGCCGTGCTTGGCGAAGTAGCCGCGGAAATTGCTGGTCAGGAAATGATCAAAGCTGGGTTCGACACCCTCCGGCAGGGCGCCGGACAGGGTGGCCACCACCTCCTGGGCCGAGGCGAAGTGCTGGGCCAGGATCAGCTGCCAGGGCCCGCGGTCGCGGACCACACCCAGCATGCGCTGGTACTGGTCTTCACTGTAGACCTCATCGAGGATGCGCGGCTCGGCTACCGGGCGGATACGGCTGGCAATGGCCTGTTGATCTGTGTTCATGCGGGTCACCGTTTTTTATGCAGTAAATTTACGGGTAATATATTCCAATAATAACTTATCTGTCATTAAATGTGCATTGCGGTGCGGAAGTTGCCCAGCAGGCTGGGCCTTCCTGCATGCCGCAAGCTGTTGAAGACAGTTTCCGATAATATTGTGTGTATGGAGTGACACCATGGCTGACAACGCATCCGCGTCCCTGTTTACCAAGCTCATCGTCGACGATGAAGAGAAAATGACCGAGTACTACTGCGCCGTCTACGGCCTCAACGTGGTCGCGCGCGTGGGCGGTGATGCCGGTGGCATGGGCGAGCCCTTCCGCGAGGTCATCCTGGGTACCGGCGAGGCGATGGACGGGGGCCAGACCCTGGTCATGTTCAACTTCCTGGATCGGCCCAAGCCGCGCGATCAGCAGGTCATCCTGGGCTTTGTGACCGACGACCTGGACGCCCTCAAGGCACGCATTGTCGCCAACGGTGGCAAACCGCTCGGGGATATTTTTGAACAGACCGACCACGGCGTGCGCGTGTTGTTCGCCGAGGACCCCGAGGGCGCCCTGACCGAAAATGTACAGATGCTGGCGCACTAATCGCGCAGCGCGGCATCCGGCGTATACAGGTTGGCCAGGGTCTCGGGAGAGCTCTCGCAGACCTCGGCCAGCAGGTCCGCGGACAAGCCCACACCCGGGGGTGGCTCCAGCCGGGTGATCGCTTCGGAGGCATCGTCCAGCCACAGGCTGAGCATGGCGGCCCAGGGGAAGCGCTGCTCGCCTTCCTGGTAGTGCGGCGTGGTGTAGTCGACACTGATCCGGCTCAGCCCGTGGTTTTCCGCCAGCGCCTGGGCCCAGCCGGCGATGGCCGAGCGGAAGGCGGTATCGTCACCCTGGCGTTGTAGCAGCAGTATCTGTCGCCGCCGGCCCGCCGGCGTCACCTCGCGCGCCGGACCCACCAGTATCAGTTCTTCCGCCGCCGCCGGGCGGATCAGTCGCTGGTTCATAAAGGCGCGTTCGTCGGCATCCAGAATCTCTCTCACCCGCCCGCTGTGAACGCCGGCGACGTCGGTGCTGTCGTCAAAGAAGAACTCGGTAATGACGTCGAAATCGACCGGTTCATCGCTGGCCAGCAGGTGATTGCGCACGTACTTGGCGAAGGGGAAGTAGCGGCTGCCCAGGGGGGCGTGGCGATTCTCGTAGTACTCGCGGAAGGCTTCGCGGGTCGTACCGGGCTTGCGCGACAGCAGGCAGACGGATTTCATGAATGATCCTTGTCAGGGTCGCGCGACTGGCGGCGACTATCGTTATCTTGTTTATAAACTATATACTGTTTGGCAATTACTGCGCAGCGCTGTCGGTAAAAAGCGCTCCGGCGATGCTCGCAGCCCGATAATCAACCATAACAGGGGACAGGACAATATGCAGGAGATGCGATTTGACGGCCAGGTCGCCATTGTGACCGGCGCCGGCGGCGGCCTGGGGAAGGCCTATGCGTCGCTGCTGGCCGAGCGCGGGGCCCGGGTACTGGTCAATGATCTGGGTGGCGACTTCCAGGGTGGTGGCGGCGACGCCAGTTACGCCGAAGCAGCCGCGGAGGCGATCCGCGCCGCAGGCGGCACGGCCGAGGCCAACACCGACAGTGTGGCCAGCTCAGTGGGCGCCCGCGCCATTGTGGCCGATGCCATGGAGCGCTGGGGCCAGGTGGACATCCTGGTCAACAACGCCGGCATTGTCAGCGGCGCCGGGCTGCTCGAGGACATCACCGACGAGCAGTGGGCAAAAGACATGGCGGTTTCCGCCAGTGGCACCTTCTATCTTTGCCGCGAGGTCTGGGCGCACATGAAGCAGCGCGACTATGGTCGCATCGTCAACGTCTGCTCCGGTTCCTGGTTCGGTATGGGCAGTGGGGTGCCCTATCCAGCGGCCAAGGGCGCGGTCTGGGCGATGACCCGGGCATTGGCGTCCGCCACGCGCGCCCAGGGCCAGAACATCGCGGTCAACGCCATCATGCCGATCGCCGGCAGCCGCATGACTGCCCTGATGGGCGAGCACATCGACGCCCTGATGCAGCGGGATTTCCCGCCTGCCGCGGTGGCGCCGGTGGTGGCCATGCTGGCCCACGCATCGGTGCGCTGCAACGGCGAGATGTTCAGTGTGGGCGGGGGCGGTTATGCGCGGGTATTCGCCGCGGTCTCCGAAGGGTATCGCGGCACACAGAAGGACTGGAGTATCGAGGATGCTGCCGCGCACTTTGATGAGGCCATGCAGACCGAGCGCTTCCGCGTGCCGACGGACTCCATGGATGATGCCGAGATGTACCACTCGGACGTGCCCTGGAGTGCCTTCCGCGAGTTCATTCAGTAGTGCCGCACTGGCTTGCTAATAACTTCTACATAAATTAATGTTCCCGCTGCAACCTGCCCGCGGAGGTGCGGGTAGGCGATTACCGCTTGTCACGCACTTTCCGCGTGTCTCTTTTCCGGCGAGGAACACACTGCATGAAAACCGCGATCACCGAACTGCTTGGTATCCGCTATCCCATCATCCAGGGTGGCATGATGTGGGTGGGGCGTGCCGAGCTGGCCTCGGCGGTATCCAACGCGGGGGGGCTGGGTATTCTGACGGCCCTCACCCAACCGAGCCCCGAGGCCCTGGCAGCTGAAATTGCCCGTTGCCGCTCAATGACGGACAAGCCCTTTGGGGTCAACCTGACGGTGCTGCCCACCGCAAACCCGCCGCCCTACGCGGACTATGTTGATGTGATTGCGAGCAGTGGTTTGAAGGTGGTGGAGACCGCGGGGAATGTGCCGGCGGAATTCTTCGAGACCTTCAAGCGCGCGGATATGCGCATTCTGCACAAGTGCACGGCGGTGCGGCATGCCCTGAGTGCCGAGAAGAAGGGCGTGGATGTGGTGAGTATCGACGGCTTTGAGTGCGCGGGGCATCCGGGAGAGGATGATATCCCCGGCCTGGTGTTGATTCCCGCCGCGGTCAGTGCGTTGAAGATTCCCGTGATCGCCTCTGGTGGTATCGCCGATGGTCGCGGCATGGCGGCGGCGCTATCCCTGGGCGCTCAGGGTGTCAACATGGGTACCCGCTTCATGCTGACGCGGGAGGCGCCGGTGCACGACAACATCAAGCGGGCGGTGGTGCAGGGCACGGAGAAGGATACGCTGCTGATCTTTCGCACGCTGCGCAATACCGGGCGCGTGTTCCGCAACGCCATATCCGAGGAAGTCGTCAGTCTCGAGCGGCGCCCGGGTGGCTGCGAGTTCAAGGACATCCAGCACCTGGTAGCAGGCGCTCGCGGGCGGGCCGCACTCGAGTCCGGTGCGGTGGATGACGGCGTGGTCTGGGCAGGTCTGGGCATCGGCCTGATGCAGGATATCCCCAGCTGTGACGAGCTGCTTGAAAGAATGGTCGCCGAATGCCGGGAGCATTTGACCCGGGCGCTCGGCTGGGTGGCCTGAGGGGATAAGGGGGCCCCACAAGCCGCGTGCTGGCGGTTTGTGGGGGGCTAGCTTTGGTAAAGCGCGCTGTGTGCCAGGCGCAACTCCCGTTTCAGAATCTTGCCAGAAGGGTTGCGCGGCAGATCGCTCGCAAACACAACCCGTTTCGGCACTTTGAAGGCTGCCAGCCGTTCGTGACAGAAGGCAATGACCGCGGCCTCATCAGGGCTGCTGTCGGGTTTCGGCACCACCACGGCAGTGACGGCCTCCACCCAGCGATCGTGGGGCAGGCCGATGACCGCAACCTCTGCCACCCAGTCCAGCTGGTAGATGGCTTCCTCGACTTCGCGCCCGGAGACGTTCTCACCGCCGGTCTTGATGATGTCTTTCTTGCGGTCGACGATGGTCAGGTAGCCCTCTTCGTCGACAGTCGCCAGGTCGCCACTGTGGAACCAGCCGCCGGCAAAGGCCTCGGCCGTTTTCTCCGGATTCCTGAAGTACTCGGTCAGCAGCTGCGGTGAGCGGTGAACCACTTCACCGATCTCGCCGGGTGCCACGTCTTCGCCGGCGTCATTGACCACACGGGTTTCCACATGCAGCACGGGCCTGCCCGCGGAGCCGGCCTTGCGCAACTGGTCCTCGGGTTTCAGGATGGTTGCCGTGGGGGCGATCTCCGTCTGACCGTAGAGGTTCCACAGGCGCAGTTCAGGCAGGCGCCGCTGGATTTCCCGCAGGATCTCCACCGGCATGATGGAAGCGCCGTAATAACCCTTGCGCAGGGCGGACAGGTCGGCAGTGTCGAAGCCCGGATGCCGCAAGAGCGAGATCCACACCGTCGGGGGCGCAAAGAAGGAGGTGACCCCTTCGCCCTCCAGCAGCTTCAGCAGATTGTCCGGGTGATTGTCGGCGGTGATGATATTGCTGGCGCCGACGTGAATCGATGGACCCAGGAAACAGTCCAGCTGGGCACAGTGGAAAAGGGGCAGGGCGTGCAGCAGCACATCGTCGCCGGCCACTTCGGCGTCAGCCAGGATACTGCCATACTGCCACAGCACGGCGGCGTGGCTGAGCACAGCGCCCTTCGGCGCGGACTCGGTGCCGCTGGTGTAGATGATCTGCGCCGGGGTAGTGTTGTCGATACTGGGTCGCTGGGTCAGGGCCGGCCCGGCGGCCAGGGCATCCAGCGCCTCGAAGCCGGCGGGTGGGGCGCTGCCGAGGGCCAAACTGTAGCACTTCTCCACCGACGGGCACTCGCGCGCCGCGGCCAGCGCCTTGTCCGCCTCGGTGTCACCCACGAACAGCAGCTTTGCGCCGCTGTGGTTGATGATGTACGCGGCCTCCTCGGCGTTGAGCATGAAATTCACCGGTACCAGCACCGCACCGCGGGCAGCGATGGCGTAGCGCAGGGCCGCGAAGGCATTTGAGTTGCGCGAGAGAATGGCCACCCTGTCACCGGGCTCGACGCCCTGGGCGGCGAGCCCGCCGGCGAGGTTCAGACAGAGGTCGTTGAACTCCCGGTAGGTCCAGTTCTCACCGTGCTGCCGGATGGCCAGCTTGTCGGGATGTCGCGCCGCGGTACGGCGCAAGGTGTCGTACAGGGACTGCTGGCGCAGACTGTCAGCGTGCATGGGTTACCAGACCTTTCACGGTTGTTCTGTCGGTGGCCGGCCGCGACTCAGGCGGCATCGATGTACAGCGGGGTTACCGGCGCCTCTTCCGGGTACTGCATCGGGCCACCGGTATCATAGGCGGCATTCAGCGCCTGGATGAACTCGCCGTCGTGTAGCGGGTCCGAGGGCGTCTTGATGTCGATGCCCTGGGCGCGGACATCGTCGATCATCATTTCGATGGCGCGCTCCTGGGTCAGGTCGTCGCTGCCGTCCATGTTCTTCTTCAGCTCCTCGAAGTCCTCGAACACCTCCGCGGACCAGTGCACCAGGAAGCGCAGTTCGCGGGTATGGTGGCGGGCGATGACGCGATCACCGGTCTTCAGCAGCCAGTGGTCGCGATCCGCGGGGTCGCCGCAGAACACGCTGTCAAAGGCCAGGCCGTCGGGGCGTTGCTGCGCCAGCGGGCCGTTGGCTTCGCCGCGGTGGAACATCATTTCGTTCTGCACCACCACGCCACGGTTGTAGATCGGCGGCTGCAGGCGCTGGGGTGGCTGCATGGGGCCCTCGGGCCAGAAGGTGAAGCCGCTGTCCGGGCAGTGGGAAAACCAGGTGATGACCTGGGCCATCTTGATCAGGTAGTCCTGGAACAGGCCGGACTTGCCCATCACGCTGCACAGCCAGGTGGGGGAGTTCTCGTAGCGAACCCCGCGGAAGCTGGGGCTGTCCAGGTGCCCGGGGTCGGTGTTGCCGCAGGGACCGTTGACATTGAACAGCATCATCTGGGGCTTGGCGTATTTTGCCCCCCAGTAGTCCTTGGCCATGTCCAGGAAACGTTCGTTGTAGAAGCAGTCGTGGATCTCCGGGTAGAGCGCCGCCGAATAGTTGGCGTAGAAGCCGCGGAAAGTGGGGGTCATGAACCAGTCCAGACTGATCTCCTGGCCTTCCGGGGAGCCGCCGGACATGGTGGCCAGCAACTCCTGGGGCGAGGCGAAGTGCTGTGCCAGAATCAGCTTCCAGGGGCCGTGGTCACGCACCACCCCCAGTAGCCGCTCGAGCTGGTCCTGACTGTAGACGTTGTCGATTTCCCGCGGCGGGGAGGCCGGGCGCAACACCCGGGCCAGAGCTTCCTTACGTTCCTGCGTCATCATGGCAAATAGCCTCTCGCGCGACTCTTGTATGTGTATGTGCCCGGGCGCCGGCGTGTCGCGTTTCCGCGGCGCGCCCGTAGGCTGTGGATCTGCAATTATATTATAGCTAAGTAAATAGAATCGAGTTGATCCAGATCAATGGCACAGTATTAGCTTATTACTAATATAAATGCAAATTCATTCTTCGTGAGAGGCGCCGTGATGACTCAGCGCATGCAGGAACCCGGGCGGGTGCAAGGCCTGCCAATTACCGACCACCAGGGCCTTCAGCAGGCCCTGCAGGAGGCCAATCTGCCTTCGCTCCTGATGGTCTACGTGCAGCTTAGCGGTGACGAGGCCATGCTGGATGCGTTTGCGTCCCATCTGCAGTCCATCTACACCACGGAGGTGAGCGAAGTGCCCGAGGACCTGGCCACGGACCTGCGCCAGCGCCTGTTCGCCCTGCTCACGGCGGAGGAGCCGATCAACGAGCCGCCCCTGAGTACCGACTTTGTGCGGCACATGATGAGTGTCAGTGTGGGGGAGGCCGTGGACCCGGAGCTGGTGCCCGTGCTCTATGACCAGATGGGCTTCGAGCGACCGGTGCCTCGCAAGGAGCAGCCCGGGCGCCCGCAGCCGCCGGCGGACTTCCGGGTGCTGGTGATCGGCGGTGGCATGAGCGGGATCGCTGCGGGGGTGAAGCTGGGTGAGGCTGGCTACAATTATGTGATCGCGGAAAAGAACAGCGAGCTCGGCGGAACCTGGTGGGAGAACCGTTACCCCGGTGTCGGCCTCGATACCCCGAGCCACTTCTATGCCTATTCCTTCGCACAGAGCCCGGACTGGAGTCACTATCACCCCAAGGGTCCCGAGATCGAGCGCTATCTGCTGAACGTGGCAGACCAGTACGGCGTGCGCGAGCGAGTGCAATTCAATACCCGGGTGACGGCGCTGCGCTGGGACGAGCACGCCAGCCTGTGGCGCGTCAGCCTGGAGAGCCAGGGCGAGGTGAGCGAGGAAAGTTTCCAGGCGGTGATCAACGGTCACGGCATTCTCAACCGCTGGCGCATGCCGGATATCCCCGGGCTGAAGGATTTCCAGGGCGTCGCCATGCACACGGCTGGCTGGGACCCGGAAGTGGACCTCAAGGGCAAGCGTGTGGCCATTATCGGCACCGGTGCCAGTGGCGCGCAGCTGGCGGTGGCGATAGCGCCCGAGGCCTCTCAGCTGACGGTATTCCAGCGCTCCCGCCACTGGGTGATGAACAACCCGGAGATTCACCTCGGGGTGACCGAGGGTGTGAAATTCGCACTGCGCCACATCCCTCACTACATGGAGTGGTTCCGCTTCCGTGTGTACTGGTTTACCGGCGACGGTTTGTACGGCAATGTGCTGCGAGACCCGACGTGGGAGGACCAGAGCCTGTCGATTTCCGCCCAGAATGACGGTGCCCGCCAGTACGCCCTGGCCTACATGCAGCGGAAATTCGCCGATCGTCCGGATCTGCTGGAAAAGATGCAGCCCGACTACCCGATCTTTGGCAAGCGTATCGTGCTGGATGCGGACGGTGGCTGGCTGGATACCCTCAAGCAGCCCAATGTCAGCCTGGAAACGGCCGGTATTGAGCGCATTGTCGAAAACGGCATCCTGACCCGGGATGGCCGGCTCATCGAAGTGGATGTGATTGCCCTGGCCACGGGCTTCGAGCTGGCGCCGGCCCTGGGCAGCATGCAGGTCTTTGGCCGCGGCGGGGTGGAAGCCGGCGCGGTGTGGGGGCGGGACGAGGCGCGCTCCTACCTGGGTATCATGGTGCCCGGCTACCCGAACTTCTTCATGACCCAGGGCCCCAACAGTGCGCCCAACCACGCCGCCGGGGTCAATATGGTGATCGAGTCCCAGGTCAACTACATCATCGAGGCCCTTGATCTGCTGGTGGCGCGGGGTGCAAAAGCACTGGAGCCGACGGAGGCCGCCTACCGGGAGTGGAACGAACGGGTGGATAGCCAGATGCAGAACATGGTGTGGCTGCACCCGAAGGCCAGCAGCTATTACCTCAACAGCAAGGGCCGCAACTGGGTCTCCTGCCCCTTCCGGCTGGCGGATTACTGGTCGATGGTGCGGGAGCCGGACCCGGAGGCGCTTGTGCTGAAGTAAGTGCCCGCCTATCCGCACGGCAATCGGTCTTCGGGATCCGAAGCACAGTTTTTGCTGGAAACTTTCAAAATATGAAAGTATCTTGCATTTATGGAAACGTTAACCCGCATCATCAGCAGCGCTGGCTTGCGTGGCAGGGTGCTCAACGAGCACCAGCTGGCCCGTTTGGTGGAGGGTACGCCGCAGCGACGCTATAACCTGGTCAACCGAGCCCTGCGTAGCGGGGAACTGGTGCGCCTGAGACGGGGGCTGTACCTCGTCGCAGCTGATGTCTCGGGTTCCTGGCCACACCCCTTCGTGGTCGCCGAGAGCCTCTCGCCCGGTGCCTATGTCTCGCTGTTCAGCGCGCTCTCATACCATGGCTGGGTTCCCGAGTCCGTGCCGGTTACCCAGTGCATTACTCCACATGTGCGCCGCAGCGAGGTCTCCAGCGCGGAAATGGGGGAGTTCCGCTTCTATCCTCTGGCGATCAGGCACGGTTATTTTCTCGAGGGGGTAGAGCGCGTGGTGCTTGCGGGCTCTCCAGCGCTGGTGGCTAGCCCGCTGAGGGCCTTGCTGGATGACTTCTGTCTGCGCAAGCGAGAGTGGACGAATATCGGCCAGCTGACTGAAGACCTGCGTATCGAGGAGGCAATGCTGCGGTCGATCGACAGGCTTGCGCTGGAACGCCTGCGGCCGGTCTACAAACATCGCCGCATGCAGCGGGCCATTGATGGTCTAAGCGGGGAGATTGGCGAATGATTGCACTGTTACAGCAACGTCTGGCTTCCTACCGCTGTACGGACGCCCGCGGTGAAGAGCAGGCGCTCAAGGAGATTCTTCAGGAACTGGTCCTTTATGGGCTTTGGCGAGCGGACTTTTTCAGCATCGCTGCCTTCCAGGGCGGCACAAGTCTTCGCATTCTCCACGATCTGCCGCGTTTTTCGGAAGACCTGGATTTCATACTGAAGGTTCCGGACCCCGACTTTGCATGGCCGACGTATTTCGGCGCACTCGAGGAGGTGCTGGCGGAGTTCGGCGTAGAGGCAGAGCTGCTTGACCGCGGAAGGGCAGACCGCGCAGTGCGTCAGGCCATGCTCAAGAACAACTCCATTGGTCATCAGCTGAATCTTGGCTTTGTTGATGCCCGCGATGGGCGAAAGCTCAAGGTCAAGCTGGAAATCGACAGCAATCCGCCTCCGGGTTCAGACTTTGATTACCGCTATCTGGATTTCCCCCTGGACTTTGAAATCTGCTGCCAGGATCTGCCCAGCAACTTCTCCCTGAAGATTCATGCTCTGCTGTGCCGGCCCTATGTGAAAGGGCGCGACTGGTTTGACCTGGCCTGGTATGTGCGTCAATCGGTGCGCCCGAACCTGCCGTTGCTGTCAGCTGCCCTGCAGCAATACGGACCCTGGCAGGGCCAGGGTGTAGAGGTTGACGCAGCTTGGCTGGAGATCGCGCTGAAGGAAGTGATCGACCGGATAGACTGGCCTCAGGCGGCTGCCGATGTCGAGCCGTTTCTTTCACAGCCGGAGCAGCGCAGCCTGTCCCTGTGGAGCGCCCGATTTTTCCACGACAAGGTGGAGCGTCTTTGTCGGGCCGGCGAATGATCCGGCGCGGTGGCGCAGTCATAGCCCAGAACCCTTTGCTGGCATATTCCAGGCTGATCAGGCACTAGCGCCAGCCGACAGCGCCTGGCGATAGGCTCGGGGTGACACGCCACCGCTCCAGCGCTTGAAGGCGGTGGTAAAGTTGCCGGCTTCCGAATACCCGAGCATTGCGGCCACCTCCGCGATGGAGAGCTTGCGGTTGCGCAACTGCTCCCGGGCCTGCTGGAAGCGGACATCCTGCTGCAGCGCGGTGAAGCTGGTCCCGGTCTCTTCAAGGCGCCGGCGCAGGGTACGCGGCGAGGTGCCCAGTTGTCGGGCGATCGATCCGATATCCTGCAGATAGCCAGGCCGCTGGAACAGTTCGTCGCGTACCCTCCCGGCAATATCCCGGTTGTCGGCCAGCTCCGAAAGCTGCCTTTCGCATTCCCGGACACAGAGCTCGAAGGCGGCGGCATTGCGGTAGGGGTTGGGGCGGTCGAGCTGTTGCGCGGAAAAGGTGACACTGTTGCTGGGAGCATTGAACTCGACCGGGCAGCGAAAGAAGTCCTCGTAGGCCCGCGCGTGGCCGCCATCGCCGTGTTCGAAGGTCACTTTCAGCGCCGTGTGCAAATCACCCATGGCAGTGCCGCGTGCGCCGATGGCGGAAGAGGCCAGGTCACGATCGGCGAAGTAGGCCTTGAGCGTGGGGTCGAGATTGAGGCCGGTCGCGGTGAACTGGAGTATTCCCATGCCATCCCTTTCCATGAAGTGCAGGGCCTGGAGGGTGTAGGTCAGCCGGTCAAAGCGGTCGGCGAGCCGCAGGCTGGTTCGAATATCCGGGGCGGCCATCATGGCGTAGCCAAACATGCCGTAGGCCTGGAGCGGAAACAGGGCTGACATCTTCAGGCCGAGCAGTGGGTCGTCCATGATTTCTATCAGGCGTCGGTAGAATTGCAATTGCCGGTGCATGCTGAAGGCCGCATTTTCGCGGCCAAAGTCGAGGGGAAACTCCCGCCACAGGCTGTCGGGAATGGGCATGCCCAGGGCGGGCATCAGTTCGCGGGCGATCCGGATGCCATTGATGTGGTGGTCGGTCGCGTACATGGCCCCTTATACCCAGTAGATGCATGAAAATACCGATCAGATTCGGGATAGTATGCGGATGATGGCCGATATTCAAAAGTTGTTGTCCTCTCGCCACATGGCAAAATGCGCAGCAGTGAGTAGAGTTCCCGGTATCCCGCACCGGTGTGCCCCGCCTGCCCGTGCAAGAAAAGAACTGTCTGGGAGAACATGCCATGAACATGAGTGTTTCAGGGAAGGACCTTCAGCCCACGGGGGCCTGGACGACGGAGGGTCGCCAGCCCCGCATTGCCATTATCGGCGCAGGCTTTTCCGGCATCGGTGCCCTGATCAAATTGCGCCAGCAGGGCTACACGGACCTGACCTGTTTCGAGAAGGCCGGGGAAATTGGCGGCACCTGGCGGGACAATCACTACCCCGGCCTGTCCTGCGATGTGCCCTCCCACTTTTACTCCTACTCCTTTGCCCTGAACCCGGACTGGAAGCACCGCTTCTCCTACGGTCCGGAGATCCTGGCCTACATGAACCAGGTGGCCGACAAATACGGCGCGAAGCAGGATATTCGCTTCAACTGCGGAGTCACCGACCTGACTTACCTGGGGCCGCAGTGGCAGCTGACCACGGAGCAGGGTGACGTGGAGCGCTTTGACCTGGTAATTGCAGCGACCGGGGTCCTGGTCAATCCGGCCTATCCGGATATCCCGGGGCTGGACAGCTTTGCCGGGGAGCAATGGCACTCGGCGCGCTGGCGTGACGACGTCCCCCTGAAAGGCAAGCGGGTTGGCATTATCGGTACGGGCTCAACCGCCTGCCAGATTGTCGGGGCGATTGCCGGAGACGTGGGGCACCTGGATGTCTTCCAGCGTACACCACACTGGATCACGTCAATGCCCCAGAAGCAATATTCCGCCACCTGGCGATTCCTGTTGCGCAGGGTGCCGGGCCTGCAATTGGCGATTCGCAACTTCATGCGCTGGCTGATGGAGCATACCTTTGCCCGGGCCACCCTGGGCGATGAAAAGCAGCAGAAACGGGTGCAGGATGCCTGCCTGGCCTTCCTGAAGGAGCAAATTCCCGACCCCGAACTGCGCGCGCGGGTAACCCCCGACTACAAGGCCACCTGCAAGCGCATGATTATGTGCTCCGACTACTATCCCGCGCTGCAGCAGGACAATGTCGAGCTGGTCACCGAGCGCATCGATGCAGTCGTCCCGGAGGGCGTGAAGACAGGCGATGGCAAAGTGCATGAGCTGGATATTCTGCTGCTGGCGACTGGCTTCCACGTGTCGGATTTCATTCTGCCGACCCGGGTCACTGGTGAGAATGGCCTGGAATTATCCGCGTTCTGGCGGGAGGCGCCCCGTGCCCATCGCGCACTGACCTTCCCGGGTTTTCCGAACTTCTTCATGCTGGAGGGCCCAACCGGCGTATTTGGCAATACCTCGCTGATCGACATTTCCGAGCATCAGATTGACTGTGTCATCGCGATCCTGGACAAGATGAAGCGCGACCAGGTGGCTGTGGTCGCGCCGAAGCAGGAAGCCTACGAGGCTTACAACCAAGCTATGTCCCGGGATATCGGCAAGTCGACCTGGGCGACCGGCGGCTGCGACAGCTGGTACCTGGATGCAACGGGGACGCCGAATATCTATCCCTGGCTGCCGCAGCAGTACCGCGAAGACATGCTCAATCCGGATTTCAGCGAGTACCGCTTCGAGCCCTTGAAGGTGGCCGTGTAGCCGCAGAGCGGGGCCGGGTTGCTCCCGGCCCCTATGCGCGCTTTATTCCGGCAGGTCGGGTACCCAGGCGACGCCATTGATGTGGCCGCCGCCATCGACATACAGGGTGTTGCCGGTCATGTAGCGGGCGTCCTCGCTGGCCAGGAACGCCGCCACACCGGCGATATCCCGCTCCGGATCGCCCATCCGCCCCATCGGGTTGGCGGCTTCCATGGCCGCGGCGAGCTCCGGCTGCGCCTCCTGGAAGCGCCGGAAGGCCGAGGACACGGCGGCCGGGCAGATCACGTTGCAGCAGATGCCGTAGGGGGCCCACTCCCGCGCCGCGGAGCGGGTGAGGGTGCGCAGTGCCTCCTTGCTGATGTTGTAGCTGGCGGTGCCCATGTGGGCGTTGACGCCGTTCAGCGAGCAGATATTGATGACACGGCCCCAGCCGCGCTCGCGCATGTGCGGGTAGGCGGCGAGCATGGACCACTTGCCGGCCCAGAAATTCATCCGCAGATTTTGCTCGAAGTCCTCGTCGGCTTTCTGCTCCAGGCGTTCCGGGGGCTGGCCGCGATAGGCGTTGTTGATCAGGATATCGACGCTGCCCCAGGTGGCCACGCAGTGGGCGACCATGCCCTCGACGTCCTCCCGCCGGGTGACGTCGACATGGCGGTACTCGGCCTGGCCGCCGGCATCGCGGATCGCTTCCGCCACCGCCTGGCCTTTCTCGTCATCGATATCTGTGACCAGGATGGCCGCACCTTCGCGGGCCAGGCGTTCGGCCATGGCGCGGCCGATGCCATCACTGGCGCCCGTCACGATGGCGCTGCGCCCTGTCAGTTTCTTCTCTCCCATGACCCTTCCTCGGTTCGGTGTGATTATCGTCTGTGGATGACCTGTGTCGCGGGCGCTGCCCTGATCTCGCTCACCGCGCGCGACTGTGTCAGTCAGTGTGAAAGCCGTTCCAGTGGAGCACTTGCTCAACCGGTCGCCGCCAGGCGGGCCTGAAATCGGCGCCCAGGGTGTAGGCAACCGGAAACAGACCGGCCTGGGTGTGGTCCTCGGGGATGCCCAGCAGCGCGGCCATCTCGGCTTCCCGGTTCAGGTGGCCGGTGGTCCAGGCACTGCCCAGGCCCCGCGCGCGCAGGGCCAGCATGAAGCTCCAGGCGGCTTGGAGGATGGAGCCCCAGAAGCTGGCCTGGGCAAACACATCCAGGCCTTCGGGGCGCCCGCGAATGACCGGTACCACCAGCGCCGGTACCTCGGCCATGTGGTCGCGCAGGTACTGCACGGAGTCGCCAACCCTCTCGAAACCGGGCACGGCGGCCCCGACATAGTTGTCCCCCACGGCACTGCCCAGGGAGCGCACATAGTCCTCCAGTGCGGCATCGTAGATACCTGCCATCCGGGCAATGGTCTTGCGATCATCCACCGCGATGAAGGACCAGCGGTTCAGGTTCGAGCCATTGGGCGCCTGCAGCGCCAGCTCCACGCACTCGGTGATGATCTCCCGGGGAACCGGGCGGCTGAAATCCAGGCGCTTGCGCACGCTGCGGGTGGTGGACAGGACTTGGTCCGGTGTCAGGTTCAGCATGGTGTCGCCTCGCGTAGGGTAGCCTCGCTGTGGATCATTCGGTCTCGCGCTCCCAGATCAGCACCGCCCGGGTGCCGTGCTCGTTGACGGCAGTGGCGGATAGCGTGAGCCGCGTGCCCTCCAGCGCGTAGCGCCGGGGGAATTCACTGCCCGCCCAGGCCAGCACCGAGGCACCTTCCAGGTGGTGGGTGACCAGTTGCTGTGCACTGTCCACGCTGTAGCGGCCGAAATAACTGGAGTAGCAGGCGTAGGAGAGCGCCAGGTCCGGGCTGACCCCCGGCGGCAGTTGCTCCGCAGCTGGCGGCTGGGTACCGGGCTGCGACAGGTGCACCGACATGTGGCCGCCGGGACTGTAGACCAGCAGGCCGGCGGGCTGCTCGCCCATGGGATGAATCACGCTGCCGTCGGGCTGTTCCAGCTGGTAGGCCTTCAACAGCCAGCAGCCCACTAATCGCTGTGTATCAGTCATGTCGAATTACCACCTTGCCAATGTGCCCGCGCCCGGCGAAATAGCGGTAGGCCTCGGGTGCTTCGTCGAAAGGGAAGACCCGGTCGATATGCGGGCGCAGCTGGTGCAGGCTCACTGCCTGCAGCATGTTTTCGAGATCCGCCAGGCTACCCATGGAGTTGGCGAACAGTGTCAGGGCCTTGTGGATGATCGGGATCATGTGCAGATAGTCCACGCTGCCCATACCTCCCACAATGCCGATCAGGGCCAGCCTGCCGCCGGGGCGCACGGCCTTGATGGATTCCGGCAGGGTGCCGGGGCCACCGAGCTCCACCGCCAGGTCGACGCCGCGGCCGCCGGTCAGTTCGACGACGCTGTCACCCCACGCGGAATTTTCCCGGTAATTGATTACCGCGTCGGCACCCCGCTCGCGCAGAAACTCGGCCTTTTCCGCCGTCGAGGTCAGGGCAATGGCCCGGCAGCCCGCCAGTTTGGCGAACTGCAGCAGAAACAGGGCGACACCGCCGGTGCCCTGGACCAGCACGCTCTCGCCCGGGGCGCAGACCCGCCGGTGGGGTGGCCCGCCCATGATGCTGTTCCAGGCGGTCAAGCCGGCGCAGGACAGGGCGGCGGCCTCCTCGTCGCTCAGGTGCTCCGGTGTCGCCGCCAGCCCGGTCTCGGGCACCAGCGCATAATCCCGCAGGGTGCCGTCGATCATGCCACCCAGCACCGCACCGTAGTTCGGCGGGCGCAGCTCGCCGGCCAGCCAGTTCTGGTGGGGATTGGCGATGACGCGATCACCCGCCTGCCAGCGCTGGACGCCCGGGCCCACCGCCGCGACTTCGCCGGCACCATCCAGCAGGGGTATCAGGCCTTCGGCATGGGGCATGTGCCCGGCGAGAAAACTGAGATCGGCATAGTTGAGTGCGCTGGCGCGCAGGCGCACCAGCACCTGGCCGGGACCGGGTTCGGGGGTGTCGGATTCGCGTTGCGCCAGCCCGAGGGCGGCGCCGGGAATATCCAGGGTGGGCGCCTGGGCGGAAAGATGGTAACTGTGCACGGAAACGGGATCCTTTTGATTATGGCAATTCCATGGCGCTGCCGCTGCCCTGAGGTCTGCACGATCAGGGAGCCGTCCAACACGCATGATGTCAGTCGAAGCTGGACAGGCGCTCGTCCACCACGAACATGCGGGTGCAGCTGCGGTCCAGGAAGTTCTCCTCGTCCTCGGCGATGGCCTGTGCCACCTCGGGGCGGGCGTGCAGGGCCATCGCCGCATCATAGGCGGCGCGATCCGGGAACCATATTTCGGTGATCACATCGAAATCGCGCGCCGCGGCACCGGCATTGATAAATGCGCCTTCGGGCTCGACGAAATTGCGCCGGTAGCCACAGATCTGGGGCAGCAGGCTGCGGATCAGCGGAACGTGGTGGTTCTCGTAGTAGTCGATAAAAGCCTCGCGCGAGAGGCCGGGCTTGCATTTAAGAAGCGCAATGGTCTTGAACAAGGTTGATGAACTCCTCGTCTTATTGTCATGGCGATGCGCCCGCCGCCGCTTGCGCCGGGCGAGCGCTCCGTGATCACTGCGGCACGGTCAGGGGCTGACCCATGTCCGCAAAGATCTTCGCCATGGTACCACCGGCGAAGGCCCGGCGCTGCCGGTCGGACAGTCCTGCGAGCAGGGCCCCGTAGTGTTCCGCCGGGTCGGTGAAGCCCTCGAAATGGGGGAAGTCGCTGGAGAAGACCAGCATCTCCTCGGGCAGATCTTCCATGATGCGCAGCAAGGGGCGGTCGTTGCCGCCATCCAGGGGCGTGGCCTTGACGTTGCGCGCCAGGTATTCGCTGGGTTTGAGCTTCAGTGTTGATTTGCCCAGGAAGAGTTCTGCCACCGGCGACACGCGGTCGTCGATTTCCCGGTACATGAAGGGCAGCCAGCCCGTGCCGACTTCCGCAAGGAGTACTGTGAGGGTGGGGAAACGCTCGAAAAGGCCGCTGTAGATCATGCCGTTGAGCAGGGTGGTGGGGGCCACGTGGCGGTGGGCGCCCCCGAGCATGCGCAGCAGGGTGGTGTCCCCCCCGGTATTGGCCCAGCCGGGATCGAAGCGCATGTGTTCGAAGCCCGTGTGCATCATCGGCACCATGCCGTTGTTGACGGCGGTATCCCAGATCACGTCCCAGTCCGGATGCATGGGTGGCACGCCGTTCACCGGATAGGCGGGGATCAGGAAGATCCGGCAGCCGCGCTGGCGCATGCGCTTGAGCTCAGCAGCGGCCCAGTGGAGGTCGGTGTAGTCGACCGCCGCCACCGGCAGCATGCGCTCGCCACCTTCGTCGCAGGTATCCGCCAGCCAGTTGTTGGCGGTGGCGGTAACCTCCTGGCGCAGGCCGACATCGTCGATGGCGCTGCAGTAGGAAATGCCCGACAGACAGATGATGTTCTGCACGTCGATACCCTGGGCATCCATCCACTGCAGCCGGGCCTGGGCGTTGGCGGTCTGCATCTGGTTGCGCCCCTCGAAGGCCTTGCGCCGCTCCGCCTCTTCGGCCTTTTCCTTGCCAAAGAGAATCGCGGCGCCCGGGGGAACCAGATCTTCCATCGGCGGGCGCTTGTCCTCTGGTACATCGTGCAGAAGATCGCCGCAGATGCTGTCGACGGCCAGCTTGCCGGGATTCACCACCGGCAGGCGCGCCTTGAGGTCGGGGTAGGGTGCCAGCCAGTCGTCGCCGGGTTCGAAATGGGCGTCGACATCGATGACCGGTGCGCCGTTCAGATTCAGGGCGCTTTTCAGTCTTCCCGTTTCGTTTGTCATGGTGCTGCCTCGCAGTGTGTTATCAGGTTCAGATGTGCATGATTTCGGCGGCGGCCGCGCCGAAGAACAGTTCCCGGGTGCGCGGGTCCACACCCTCCAGCTGCGAGTCGTAAAGTGCCACGGCTTCCTGGTGCCCCTCGATATGCGGAAAGTCGGAGGAGAACACCACCAGCCCCGGGGGTATCCGCTCGATGGTGGGCCGCAGACGATCCTGCTGATGGACCACCGAGACCCGGACCTGGCGCTGCATGTACTCGCTGGGCTTGAGGGGCAGATCGTAGGGCGCCATCGTGAGCATCTGCGGGCGTTCGTTGTCGGCAGCGGCATCGATGCTTTCGAGGAAGTGAGGCAGCCAGTCGATACCCAGCTCGGACACCAGGATTCCCAGTTTCGGGTAGCGCTCCAGCACGCCGCCGAAGATCATGGCGCCCAGGGCCATCTGCGGAATCATTTCCCGGGCCAGGGAGGCCTGGCGGTAGAAGGCGGCCATGTCGCCACCATTTACCGCCCAACCGGGATGCATGGCGGCGCGGGCGCCGCCGACGTGAAACATGATGCTGACCTGCAGTGCCTCGGCCTCGGCCCAGAAGCGTTCAAAGTCGGGGTGGTTGAGGGCCTTGCCACCGTGGGGGTCGGCCTTGACGAAGGCCACCCGGGAGCCCTGTTTGCGCAGTTCGCGCAACTGGCGCAGGCTCCAGTCGACGTCCGACAGGTCCACCACCACCGCGGGAATCAACCGTTCGGTGTGCCCGGCCAGGCGCTCGGCGGCCCAGCGGTTGTAAGTGTCCAGGGTGTCCAGTGCCAGCTCCGGGGCATTGCGCACGGCGTTGCGGTAGGGGTGGTAACCCAGGGTGGGCAGGATGACCTGTTTCTCGATCCCGCGCGCGTCCATCCAGGCCAGGCGGGCCTCCGGCTCGCTGGCCGCGGGCAGGAAGGCGCCGGCCTCCACCGCCACTGGCGGCGGCTCGCCACCGTTGATGAAGCGCTCGTAGCTCTCGCGCACGAACTCCGGGACCAGGCTCATCGGCTCCGGCCGCATGGCGGGGGGAATGGAGGCAAACAGGTCGCCCACCACCACATCGAGAAACTTTTCCTCGACGGACATCTTGGGCAGTTTTGCCGCGAGGGTGGGGTTGGCCTGCTCGAACCAGTCGGCGGGCTCCTGGAAGTGGCTGTCCACGTCGAGGATGCGCATCTTGTCTCTCCCGGTGCGCGAGGGCACCTGATGTTATTGATTTACTGGTAAGTTAAATCAAAGCCGGGGAGCTGTAAACAGGGACGCATGAAGAAGAATGGCTTGGGGTTACTGTTAGCGGCTCACTTCCGAAACAAGTTTGGTGAGTTTCTTGCTGTCTTGAGCATGGGCAATAGCTCGGGTAGATCATCGCGGATGATACTCCAGAGAGTATCGTTATCTATGCCGAGGTAACCATGGATGAGCCTATTGCGAGTAGCGACGATCATCCGCCAGGGGATTTCCGGGAGTTGTTCACGAACCGCCACCGGAATATGACCGGCGGCTTCGCCAATCAATTCCAGATTACGCAGAGTGGCGTCGTAGGTCAGTCCACTGTTTATGAAAGTTGTCTGGTCAAAGCCTTCAGTGTAAGTGAGAGCCTTCTCGGTAAAGGAGATCATGTCATCCAGATAGAAGCGCCACTCACGCCGGCTAGTTTCAGACATTGATGCGGTCTTGCTCGATATAGGGACGAAGTTCCGGGCGCAGAGCTTTTTCTGTGACCAGGTCGACCGGACGACCAAGCAAGTCCTCCAGATAAAATTGCACACCAAAATAACGTTTGGAGGTTGCGGGTCCGTCGAAGGCCACCAGGATATCGATATCGCTTTCGCGATTCGCCGTGTCCCTGGCGGTCGAGCCGAACAACGCCAGGCGGGTTACCCCGAAGCGGCTACGCAGTTCCTCTTTGCTGCGGCTCAGCAGGTCTACAACGTGCTGCTTTCTCATTGCTTCGCCTCCTGTGTTGGAAGTTGTTGCTCGGCTGGATTCTGGTGTACTCCAGGTTCCGATAATAGCAGAGGTACTGGTAGTAAAAGAGCAACTACTTGTCAGCCTTCCGCCAGATCCCGATACGCCTCGGCAATCACCCGCGGCCGCATGTCGATATTGATGTGCGGCGGCCAGTACTGCACCAGGAAGAGCAGGAAAAACTTTCGCGTCGGGTCGATCCAGCAGGCGGTGCCCGCGGCCCCCGGCCAGCCGAATACACCCTCCGGTGCCTCGCCGTCCCCGGTCTGCACCGACATGGCCGCGCCAAAACCCACATTGGGCCAGGTGTAGCCCAGGGGCAGTTCGATGTGATCGACACCCTCAGGCAGCAGGTTGGAGCGGGCCAGGCGGGCGGTCTCCGCTTGCAGCAGGCGAACGCCGTCGAATTCACCATCGTTCATCAGCGCGGCGGCAAAGCGGGCGTAGTCACGAGCGGTGGAAACCAGGCCGCCACCCCCCGAGGGCAGGGCGGGTTTCGCGTACACGCTGTCTTGCGGGTCATCCACGAGCTGCCAGCCCTGCTCCCCCTGTTCCGCCAGGGTGGTGAAGCGGTGCAGCTGGTCCTCGGGCACCTGGAAGCCGGTATCCGACATGCCCAGGGGCTTGAAGATGCGCTGCTGCAGGAAGGTCTCGAAGGGCGCGCCGGAAACGCGCTGGATGACCAGGCCCAGCAGGTCGATTGCCAGGCTGTACTCGAAGCGGGTGCCGGGGTAGGTGGCCAGGGGCAGGGGCGCCAGGCGTTCGGCGAATTCCTCCAGGGTCGATGCCGGCGGCAGCTGCCCTTGCGCGGGGCCCCAGTTGCGGGTACCGGGTACCAGGCCGTGCTGCAGGTAGAGCTCGGCCATGTGATCGCCGGCATTGTGATAGCCAAAGCCGGCGGTGTGGGTCAGCAGGTGGCGAATGGTGATCGCGCGTTTTGCCGGGCGGGTCTGTGCCGGGTCGCGGTCAACGATGACCTGCATGTCGGCAAAGGCGGGCAGGATTTCGGCGAGGGGCTGGTCCAGGCCCAGCTTGCCTTCCTCGATCAGCATCATTGCCGCGGTGCCGGTAATCGGCTTGGTCATGGAGAAGATGCGGAAGATGCTGTCCGGCCGTATCGGGACCTGACTGTCCCGGGCCAGGGTGCCGCTGCAGTGGTAGTGGATCTCGCCATTGCCCAGGGGCCAGGCGAGTGCGACTCCCGGGACCAGCTCGTCGTGGATAAATTGCTGGACCAGCTGTTCAGTCCCGGGCAGTGTTGAAGGGTGTGCAGGCATCATGCGCTCCTATTATTCTTCGGCCATCCAATCGCCATAAAACGGGGGCATGGACGAAGCCCGGGCCGTGAAGGCCGGTTTGCGCTTCTCCAGGAAGGCCTGTACCCCCTCCTTGCCGTCGCCCACGCTGCTGTAGAACATGGCCAGGGACTCGATGCGGTGCGCCTCCAGCGGCGATTCCAGGGCCGCGTTGCGGTAGAGCATCTGGCGGATCAGGGCCACGCTGACCGGTGAGCGATCGGTGATCAGGCTGCGGGCAAAGCTGCAGGCAGTCTCGAGCAGCGCTTCCGGGCTGGTCACCTCGCGCACCAGGCCCTTGTCGCGGGCCTCTGCAGCGTCGAAGATATCGGCGCGATAGAGCCACTCGAGCGCCTGCTCCATGCCGACAATGCGCGGCAAGAACCAGGTGGAGCAGGCCTCGGGGGTGATGCCGAGGCGACCGAATACAAAACCCATGCGCGCTTTTTCCGAGGCAAAGCGGAAGTCCATCGGCAGGGTCATGGTGGCGCCAATGCCCACGGCGGCGCCGTTGATGGCGCCGACAATCGGCTTGCGGCAGGCGAGCATGGCCAGAGCCACCCGGCCCCCGGTGTCCCTTACCCCGGTTTCGATGTCCGGCTCATCGAGGCGCTCGCGCAGATCCCCCAGCCCCGGTTGCTGACTCTCGTCGAGGCCAAAGACGTTGCCGCCGGTGGACAGATCCATGCCGGCGCAGAAGGCCTTGCCGGCACCAGTGACCACAATCACTTGTACGCTGTCGTCCTCGCTGGCGCGGTTGTAGGCGTCCACCAGCTCGTTGGCCATCTCGACGGTAAAGGCGTTCATCTGCTCGGGACGGTTCAAGGTCAGCAACAGCAGGCCCTTGTCCACCTTATAGCGCAGGGTTTGATAGTTCATTATGGTCTCCTTGGATTGCTTCGGGGGACTGGTCTTCGCGGGTTGGCCGGTCCAGACTGTCGGCTCCCCCGCCGGCGTGGTCCGGCTCGCCGGGCATGATGCTTGAGGGGGCAATATAAATTACCTCTAATATAAATGTAACCGCGGGGCCGGTCGTATTTCCGCCTGGTTATCGGCCCCCGCAAGCACAGGAGAATACCGTGACCGTCAGCCGCGAAGAAACCCAGCGTATTATCGACCGTCACCGCGCCGCCGCCGGCGGCATGATGATGCGTCGCGACTACCTCGTACCCGACTGCTTCGAGGAGCAGGCGGCGCGCCTGGGCGAGCGCAGGGCACTGGTCTACGAGGGGGAGGTGGTCACCTGGGCGCAACTTGAGCAGCGCTCCGCCCACTACGCCCGTGTCGCCCTGGGGCTCGGCCTCGGGGCGGGGGATGTGGCGGCGGTAATGATCGAGAACCGTCCCGAGTTTTTCTACGCCTGGCTTGGCCTGGCGCGGATTGGCGTGATTGTTGGCCTGATCAACACCTCCGCGGTGGGCACTGCCCTGAGTCATGCCCTGAGGGTCACCGGCGCGGGCCTGCTGTTCATCGGCGATGAGTGCATGGCGCAACTCTGCAGTACCGATGATCTTCCCGCAGCACTTTCGATCGTCCGCATTGCCGATGCGGCCACGCCGGACGCGGTCAGTCACCCCGCGGCCCGGGATCTGCAGCAGCTGCCCGCCGCCGCGGCGCCGGCGGACGGTTTCAAGGCGCTGCGCGCCGGCATCGACAACATGCGGCCGTGTTTCTATATCTTTACCTCGGGGACCACCGGCCTGCCCAAGGCAGCCCTGATCAGCCACGGCCGTTTTCTCTCGGTGGGCGCGGGCTGGATGAGTGTGGTCGAGCTGGGTCAGGAGGATGTCTTCTACTGCGCCCTGCCGCTGTTCCACGGCGCCGCGCTGATGTCGCTGTACAGCACCGCCCTGCAGTGTGGCGGCGCGGTGGTAGTGCGGCGACGTTTCAGCGTCTCGCGCTTCTGGCCGGATGTGCAGCAGTGGGGGGTGACGGTGTTTCAGTACGTGGGCGAAGTGGTGCGCTACCTGGTCAACGTACCGCCCGTGCCCGAGGAAAAAAACCACAGCCTGCGCATGATCATGGGCTCGGGGATCGGAATCGACGTCTGGCAGCGCTTCAAGCAGCGTTTTGGCGAGCAGGTGCTGGTCATGGAGGGCTGGGGCGCCACGGAGTCCAACGCCAACATGACCAACTTCGACCAGAAGCCGGGGGCCTGTGGCCGCATTCCCTTCCCGGAGCAGAGCCATGTTCGCCTGCTGCGCTACGATCAGGGTGCCGACGAGCTGATGCGCGACGAGCAGGGGCATTACATCCTCTGCGGGCCGGGGGAAGTGGGGGAGCTGCACGGTCAGATCCGTCGCGGCAACGGCGAGTGGGTCGCGCCCTTCGAGGGCTACACCACCCAGGCGGATACCGAGGCCAAGATTCGCCGGGACGTGTTCGAGGCGGGGGATGCCTGGTGGCGCTCGGGGGACCTGTTCCGCTTCGATGAGGACGGCTACTTCTATTTTGTCGACCGCATCGGCGATACCTTCCGCTGGAAGGGCGAGAATGTTTCCACCACCGAAGTGGCCCAGCAGCTCTCGGTCTACCCGGACACGGAAACCACCAATATCTACGGCGTGAAGGTGCCGGGCCACGAGGGGCGGGCCTGCATGGCGGCCCTGGAGCTGAAGCCGGGCCACGACTTCGACCCGGATGCCTTTTACCGCTGCGCAACGGAGAACCTGCCGGCCTACGCCCAGCCGCTGTTTGTGCGCATTCTGCCGAGGCCAGAGGTGACCGCCAATTTCAAGTTGCAGAAGGTGCGTCTGCGTAACGAGGGCTTTGACCCGACGGAGGTGGCCGATCCGCTCTACGGGCTGGACCGCGAGCGGGGCACTTACGCAGCCCTGGATGATGATCTGCTGGCGCGGCTGACGAGCGCCTGAGGGGAGTGTGCGGGCACCGGTGCAACTCGGGGCCCGCGTTGTGGGAAACGGTGTCTACCCCGGATCCGGGAGCAGCCGCCGTTGTGCAGAGCGGGCGGGAGCTTCAGCCCGCTTTCTGCTGCTCGATGAATTCGTCCAGCACCTGGTAGAGGTACTGGCAATCCTCCTCGGTCATGGTCGGGTGGCAGGGAAGCATCAGGCCTTGACGCATGACCTGCTCGGCGTTCGGGTAGCCGGCGGGGTCGAGGCGGAACTCGGCATCTTTCATCATCGGTTGCAGGGCCACATGGCCGGAGAAAATTACCCGGGTGAAGATGCCGGCGTCCTCCAGGTGCTCCTGCAGCTTGCGGCGGCTCCAGCCCAGTTCCGGGCGCAGCATCACCGGGTAGCAGATCCAGGTGGTGAAGACATCGTCGGAGACCCGCGGCTTGATGAAGTACTCGCTGCGGCTGTCCATGTAGTCATCGTGACGGCTGAAACGGGCCTGGCGCAGGCGGGTGAATTCTTCCAGCTTGTTCAGCTGCTCGTGGCCGAAGGCGGCGCCCGCCTCGTTGGGAATGAAGCCGTAGCCGAGTTCCTCGAAGATGAACATGCCGTCGTATTCGATGTCACCCAGGTCTTCCAGGAAGCGGCCGTCGCTGTCCTGCTGGCGGGTGCCGTAGAGGTACTTCTCCGAGGAGCGGCCCCAGGCGCGCAGCATCAGGGCGCGGTCCCACAGGGCGGGGTCATTGACCGCCACCAGGCCGCCGTTGCCCAGGCAGGTGATGATGTGGAAGATGGAGAAGCTGGTGACGGTGATGTCGCTGCGCTTGCCGGGTGGCGTGCCGCGGTAGGTGCCGCCGAGGGTGTCGCAGCTGTCCTCGATCAGTTTCAGGCCGTGCTTGTCGGCGATTTCCCGCAGGCGGTCCCAGTCGGGCATGCCGCCGACCAGGGAGGGCACCAGCATGGCCTTGGTCTTCGGGGTGATGTTGTCTTCGATACGGTCAATGTTGATCTGGTAGGTGTCGGGTTCGACGTCGATCAGCACCGGCACATGACCGTTCATCACGATGCTGGAGATGTCGGTGCCGAAGGTCAGGGTCGGGGTGATGATCTCGGAACCCGGGGGCAGGTCCAGCAGGCGAATGGCCAGCAGCAGGGCGGAGCTGCCGGAGTTGACCATCACGCCGTAGTCCTTGCCCAGCAGATTGGCGCAGCGCTTCTCGAAGGTGGTGACATTCTCGCCGACCACCATGCTGGTCTGCATGACATTGACAACGGCATCGACTTCTTTCTGGTCGAGCATGGCGCCGCCGTAGCGGATCTCGCGTTTGGCTAGTTTCATGATTATTCCTCGTATTCATGCGGAGAAAATGCAGGGCATGCTGCCACTGTGCCCACAGACTATACTGCGGCGGCGGCTCGAGGAGAGGACCAAAGCCGGCAGCAGGGGGACATTTTTTTGCAAGAACGACAACGCCCAGCATCGACCGAAGCGCGGGAGGGCCTGGCTGCCGACTGTGCCGGCCTGCCCGAGGGACTCGGGGCTTTCGTTGACGCTCTGGTGCACGAATATGTTGCCAGCGGCGGGGACATGGCGGAGCTTGGCGACGGCCGGGCCACGACGCTGGATGCGGCCCTGGGCATCCTCGAGCACTGCATCACGGCGCTCTCCGAGCGGGCCAACCGGGAGGGTGAGCTGCCGCCGATGAGCAAGGAGGAGGTGGACATGCTCTGTTACTGCGTGATCACCTGTCGCACCCTGCGCGAGGCCATCGAGCGCGCGGCGCGCTTCTGCGCCATGCTCGGTGGTCGCGGCGCTCAGTTGTCGCTGGCCGTCAGCGGCGGCCGGGCGCGTTTCCACATGGCCACGCGGCGTTTGCGCGACAGCCCCAGTGCCCTGCTCACGGATCTTTTTGGCCTGGCGTTCTACCGGCGACTGTTTGCCTGGCTGATCGGCAGCAATCTGCCAATCCAGGGCTATGCGGTGTATGCCAACCAGGTGATGGAGCGGGAGGTCCTGGAGGGCTTTTTCCTGCAGCCACTCACCTTCGGTGCGCCGGACAACAGTTTTGATTTCCCGGCGCCCTTGCTGGATCGACCCGTGGTGCGCGATGCAGCCGATCTGCGGGAAGTTCTGGCCGTACTGCCCTTCGATCAGCTCTTCGAGCCGGGCGGGCAATGGCGCTTCCGGGACGCGGTGGCGAGCATTATCCAGACCCAGCTGGTGCGCAACAGGCGCCTGCCCAGCCTCGATCAGATTGCACGCTTCTTCAATACCAGCCCGGCGACCTTTCACCGGCGACTGGTGCAGGAGGGCACGACCTATGTCGGGATCAAGCGGGAACAGCGGGAGCAGCGGGCGCGGGCCCTGCTGCGACACGGCGATGCCAAGGTGGGAGACATCGCTGCGCAGCTGGGCTTCAGCGATGTGCGCGCCTTTCGGCGGGCCTTTGTCGACTGGACGGGGGAGACGCCCCAGGGCTGGCGCGCGCGGCACGCCGCTCCCGGGTAAAGTGCTGAATGTAGAGCCTTGTCCGGCCGCCGGCGGGTCGTGCCGGCGCCGGACAAAGCCTCAGCTCAGCCCTCAGTCACCGAAACGCCAGGTGGCGGTCACGCCCACTGTGCGTGCGGGGATCACGGTCACGTCACTGTAGCCGGAGAACAGTGTCTGCGCGGGCGCGCCCGGCAGTACTGCGTTGGTACCCGAGACCGCGTGGCTCTTGCCCAGGGCATTGGTGGCTTCGCGGTCAAACAGGTTGCGCGCCCACAGGGACAATTCCCAGCGCTGGTCCGGGGCCTGCAGGCCGGCGTAGAGGTCCCAGGTGCTGTAGCTCTTCACCCGGTAGCCGTCATAGAGTGCCGGGTTGAAGGCGGCGTTGTCGTCTTCGCGACTGCCGACGTAGCGCACCAGGCCGCGGATGTAGGCGTCGTTGCCGGCAACCAGTCCCGGGAAGCGGTACTCGCTGCTGACGGTGGCGCTCAGGTTGGGCGCGGTACCCATGCGGCCGTCCGTGCTGCAGGTGCGCAGCTGGCTGCCCGGATTGGCGGCGTCGCCGAAGTTGCCGCAGGGTACCGCGGCATCGTCGAACTTGCTGTCGTTGTAGCTGGTGGAGAAGAACAGGTCCCAGTTGTCGGCGAGCATGGCGCGCCCCTCGAACTCTACGCCGCGGATGACGGCATCAGCGTTGAAGTTGGTGCCGCCCGAGAGCGCGGTATCCAGCACGCCGTCGCCGTCGAGGTCGAGCACCGTGCCCTCGTTGCGTTGGATGAAGCCATCGAACTGCTGGTAGTAGGCTGCGCCGCTCACCTGCAGGCGGTTGTCCGCGGAGACGTACTTGAAACCCAACTCGATGTTGTCGCTGGTCTCCTCGTCGTAGGTGATCAGCGAGGGGTCGATGCCCACGGTGGGCTCCATCACCGAGCCGCCGGGGCGATAGCTGCGGGCATAGCTGCCGTAGACCATGACCTCGGGTGTCATGTCCCAGGACAGGCCCAGGCTGCCGGTTACCGCTTCGTCGGTGTAGGTCTGGAATTGCTCCGGGATGCTCGCCAGCACCGTGCCCCCGGGCAGGACAAACTCGGGGCTGAAAACCACGTCACTGCCGGCCAGCGTAGTGACATTGCGGAACAGTTCGTTGCGCTGCCAGCGAAGGCCGGCGCTGGCCTGCAGGGTGTCACTCAGGTTGAATTCATTGGCCACGAAGAATGACTCGGTCTTGTTGTCCGCGGGTGCCAGGGACAGCGAATCGACCAGGCCCAGGGTGGGCATGCCGGGCACCCCTGGTTGGCTGGGCAGCACACCGGGAATGCGCGAGAACAGCGTTGGCGAGAAGCGCGTGTCGGTGGTGTCGGTGACACTGTCGAAGTAGTAGGCGCCGATGATGTAGTCCCAGAAACCGCCGAAGTCGCTGGCCAGGCGCAGTTCGTGGCTCCAGGTTTCATAGCTGCTTTCCGTGACCGTGGGCAGGGGGAAGTCGGGGAAGATGTTGCCGAAGTCGGTATCCCGCTGGCTGGACTGCCACAGGTCCAGGTAGCCACTGACCAGGGTCAGGGTGTGATTGTCCAGGGCGTAATTGACGGTCAGGTTGGTCATCTGGTTGCGGCGGAAGACGCTGGCGCTGGCGTCCTCCAGGGAGCGCCGGTCATTGCCTGCCAGTGTCGGGTTGCCGTTCCCCAGCAGATCGCGGCCTTCCACAGTGGTCAGGGCGTCGGCGTCGACTTCCAGGTAGTCATAAGTCAGTGACAGATCCAGGCGGTCGGTGGGCGCGGCGAAGAAGCTGATGCGGCCGCCCTGGGTGCGGGAGTAGCCTTTTTGTCCCGAGGCGGCACTGCGGGCGTCGCGGTCTTCGTCGGAATACACGCCGGCAATCCGCACCCCGGCCATGCCGTCCATCAGCGGCAGATTCACCGCGCCCTCGGTCAGGCTGTTACCGCCGCTGACCAGGTTCTGGCGCAGATAGCCGTGCACGCCGGCGCCGTCGGCCTGCTGGGTGTGAATCTGGATGGCACCGGAGGGAGAGGTGGCGCCCTGGACGGTGCCCTGGGCGCCGCGCAGTACCTCGATGCGGCTGATGTCGTAGAGCTGGGCGAAGGCGGCATTCGGGTAGACCTTCAGGCCGTTCCAGTAGGTGACCACGGTGGGTTCGGCACTGGAGTCAGGGTTGTAGGGCGCGCCGCGCAGGCTGACGCTCCAGGAGCGCGGTGTGGCGGTTTCCAGGTCCAGGCCCGGCGCCATTTTCTCCATGTCCTCGAACTGGAAAATCTTGAACTCGTCGAGCTGATTGCCGGTGACCACGTTGACCGTCTGGGCCAGGTCGGTGACCAGCTCCGATCGCTTGGTGGCGGTCACCACGATTTCCTCCAGCTGGGCTGCCGCGGTGGGGGCGATGCAGGTGGCGGCGATGGCCATGGCCAGCTTGTGTCTTTTCAGCCCGGCGCTGATGATACTTTGAGTACTTTGAGTACTTTGGCCGGAACGAGCGAAAGCGGGACGATTCATCCAATGGGTCCTTCTGCTTGTGGTTTTTGGGAGGACGGGCGGACTGCCCAAATTTCTGAGCGACTTATATTAACAATATATTACACATAATTTATTAGGCAGGTAAGCCCGGCGTGCGACTTCAGGCTGTCGGGCTGGAAGGGGCCGTGGGGTGCGGTGAGGGAAGCTGGCGTTGAGGAATTATCCGCGCGTGCGCACGGCGATACCTTCCAGCAGGACTTCCACGGTCTGGTTGAACAGCTCTTCGCTGTTGTCGGGGCCGAGTCTCGGCAGGAGTTCCTCCAGCTGCCTGCGGTCTCCCTCGGACAGTGCGGTCAGCGCGTCCCGGGCATCCTGCCGGTGCACCGGGCTGACCACGGCGTCGTGTTGCAGCTCCACCATGACCAGGCCGGCGACCCCGCGGATAAAGCTCTTGAAGGCAACAAGCAGAGCTTCGTCGCGCAGGCCGCTGGCGCGCAGCAGGCGCAAAACCGGGAGGATGACCCGGAACCAGCCGGGCGGTACATAGGGGCTCATCTGCATCAACAGGGCGATGTGGGGGTACTGCAGGTAGCGGGCACGTACGGCCTGGGCCCAGCGCTGCAGGTTGTCGCGCCAGGGCCCCGCTTCGTCGATGCCGCTGAGGTCAATGCCGTTGGCCACCTCCATGGCGGCGGCCTTGAGTAGCTCCTCCTGGCCGGAAAAGTAGGCGTAGAGGGCGGCCGGGGTGATGCCGAGACTCTGCGCCAGGCGGCGCAGGCTGAACTGATCGGGGGGCAGTTCGGCGAGCAACTCCAGGGTGCGCTGGACGATCTTCTCCCGAGACAGCGAGGGCTTGCGTCCCCGCGCCGATGTCTGTGTCGCCATGTTGTCCCCCTCCTGGGCCATGTGCCGACTGCGATCCACCCTTTGGGTGGTGCGGCCGGTACAGTCGCCTGAACCGTTTTTTCTTGACCTGACTCGCCCCCGCCTCTTATTCTGAACGGCGTTTACTAAATAATGTTAACAATGATCCAACATGCCTGAGAGTACTGCAAGCACCGATCTCCCTGCGAGTGGACAGGCGGCTGCCGCACGCCCCCTGGACACGGTGCAGACGAGCAGTTTGCCGGACCCGGAACGCCATGCCCGGTTTATGGCCGTGATCGCCTTTGTCGCCCAGAACACCGCGGTTGGCCTGTGCTACGGCTCCTTTGGGGTGCTGATTCTCGAGTTCGAGCGGCATTTCGCCGTGGGTCGTGCCCAGGCGGCACTGGCCTTTTCCCTGGTGGTGCTGGCCACCGGTCTGGTGGCGCCCTTCATCGGCAGCCTGCTGGGGCGGATCTCCATTCGTCCGGTGATGATGAGCGGCGCGGTCCTCGCCTCCCTGGGCTTCGCCGGTATGACCCTCACGGACAGCTACCCGGTCATGCTCGCCTGTTTCGGCCTGCTCATCGGCCCCGGGGTCAGCCTGCTGGGCAATATTCCCGCGATCACCCTGGTCAACAACTGGTTCACCCGCCGTCAGGGCTTTGTGCTGGGGCTGGTGATGATGCCGGTGGCAGTGACGCTGGTGCCCCTGGCCGTGGTGAAGCTGCTTCCGGTGCTGGGCTTTGAGGGGCTGCTGTGGCTGATTGCGGCGGGATACCTGGCGATTTTGCCCCTGCTGCTGTTTGTGGTTGATCGCCCGCAACACCTCGTGGGGGCCGTCGGGAGCGACGCGGAGAAGCGGAGAGCTGCGGGCGGGCAGGGCGTGAGTAACAATCCCCTTCTGCGCGATGTGCTCGGCCATCCCGCATTCCTGCCCCTGGTGCTGGCGACAGGTCTGATGATGGGCGCCGGCATCGCCAAGAACACCCACATGGTACCCCTGCTGGTGGAGAGTGACTGGTCGATGGAAAAGGCCACCCTGCTGCTGGCCATTTCCGGCGGCTCCGCGGTGATTGGCTCGCTGTTGCTGGGCACCCTGGCGGACCGCTTCAATGCAGCGGGGGTGCTGCTCGGCAACGCTTTGCTGCAGATGGTGGTCTGGCTGATCCTGATTGCGCCGGTCTCCTACCCCCTGCTGGTCCTGGATGCCGTACTGATCGGTATCTGCCTGGGGGGATTTGGTACCGCCAAGGCCGTCGTCGTGGTGCGCATCTTCGGCCAGCAGCGTTTCGCCTTTGTCAGCGGCCTCACCGGCCTGACCACGCTGCCCTTTCTGTTTGGTCTGTCCCCGGTGGTCGGTCTGGTGCGGGAAATGACCGGCAGCTATGTGGCTCCGGTGAGTCTGATGATCGGTGGTTTTGTGATTTCCGCCGCCTGCCTGGCCCTGGTGGGGCTGCGCGAGCGACAGTACGCGCTGGCGGCCAATTGACGTGTTGAATCAACAGTGGAGATAAACCCCATGAACACTACCCTGATTCGTGGCGGCTCGGTCGTCGATGGTACCGGTGCACCGGCTTTTGCCGCGGACGTGCGCGTGCGCGACGGGCGCATCGCCGAGGTCGCCCCCGGGCTGCAGCCGGAGGCCGGCGAGCAGGTGGTGGATGCCAGCGGCTGCTATGTGGCGCCGGGCTTTATCGAAACCCACACCCACTTCGATGCCAACATGTGGTGGCAGCCGGACCTGGATCCGCTGCCGGGTTACGGTGTGACCACCACCATCCTCGGCAACTGTGGCTTCACCGCTGCACCGGTCTCCGACGACGAGGCCGTGCGCATGGAGATGGTGAATATCTTTTCCTTCTTCGAGGACATCCCCGTGGCGCCCTTCCTGGAGCACCTGCCCTGGGATTGGCGCAGCTGGCCCGAGTACAAGGCGTCCATGACCAGCAAGGTCAAGGTGCCGGCCAACTACGGGGCCTTTGTCGGGCACCTGGCCATTCGCCTGGTGGTGATGGGCCTGGAGGCCTGGGAGCGCGCGGCGACCCCCGAGGAAGTGCAGCGCATGTGCGACATGCTTGACGAGGCCCTGGCTGCCGGTGCCCTGGGCATGTCCTCCAACCTGCTGGATCACGACGGCCAGGATCGCCCGGTCCCCACGCTCAAGGCCGACGATGCGGAGTGGGAGGCCCTGCTGGATGTCCTGGCGAAACATCCCGGTGCCACCCTGCAGGTCATCGTGGACACCTTCATGCGCAAGACCGCGCCGCAGTCCATCGAACGTATCGACCGGCTGATTGGCGACCGCCCGATCCGCGCCCAGGTGGCGGGCATGGCGCCGACCCTGACCTTCCAGAAGGACATCGAGGAAAAGGTGGGTCCCCTGCGGGAGCGCTTCAAGCAGGAAAAGCGGGACATACGCGCCGGCTTTGCCCATGTGCCGCCGACCAGCGTGATCAGCATCAAGAAGTCGCTGATCTTTGCCCAGTCCAATGACTATGTCTGGCACGAGGTCGTGCTGGTGGAAAGCGAGGAGGAAAAACTCCGACTGTTGCAGGATCCCGACTGGCGCGCCCGTGCCCGGAGCAGCTGGGACGAGAAGGTCTGGAAGCATTCCCCCTTCGCCAACCCCCAGAGTCTGCTGTTGATCAACTCGGAAAACGGCGTTGGGCCCACTGACATCTCCCTGGCCGAGTATGCCGAACAGCTGGGTGTGCATCCCTCGGACGCCATGGCCGAGTGGCTGGTGAAGAACTCCGTGCACTCCACCATTCACATGGCGCCTTTCCCCCAGGACGAGCAGATGGTGGTCGGCCTGATCAAGGACCCCTGGACTGTGCCCAACATCTCCGACGCCGGCGCCCACGGTCAGATGCTCTGCGGCGGTGGGGAAAACATCCGCCTGTTGAGCTACTACTGCCGCGAAAAGGGCTGGATCAGCGTGGAGGAGGCGGTGCACGCCCAGACCGGCAAGATTGCCGACTTCTTTGGTCTGCAGGACCTGGGCAAGATCCAGGTCGGCAAGCGTGCCGACATCACCGTGTTCAACCTGGATGAGGTCGATCGCCGGCCGATGAAGAAGGCCTTCGACGTGCCCGACGAGAACGGCGGCACCACCTGGCGCTTTACCCGCGACCCGGCGCCGATGCGCCTGACCATGGTCAATGGCGAGGTGACCTTTGCCGAAGGCCGCCCCACGGGTGCCGCTCCCGGTGAAATGCTCAGTCCGGCTGCCGCCTGAGGCAGCCACGACCGATCCCAACAGACGAATCGAGGTACCCACAACATGACGGACAAGAAAACCCCCTACCTGATGAAGGGCGTCAGCCAGCCCGTTTCCGAGAGCTCGATCCTGCTCAGCTCCTCGAAGTATCTGAACGACGCGCGGGTGCGCGACGCGATTGCCCTGCGCATGCTGGGGCGCACCGGACGCGACCTGCCTTCCACCTACTCGCTGCCGGCCCTGTTCGAGGCCCTTGGCGCGGTGGAGGACCCGGAGGAGATCCAGCAGCTGTTTGATGAGGAAAAGGCCGTCAATCCTGCCTTTGCCAAGTGGCTCTCCGAGCGCTATCTCTCCACCATGGAGCGCGACGACTTCAAGGACTACCCGCCGGAGACCGTGGGGGGGATTTACTACCGCTATCTCTACGACCGCCAGTTCGAGCCCAACATCATTGAGCTGCACGAGCCCCGCAGTGACATGGAATACTGGGCGATGCGCAGCTCGCAGATTCACGACATCTTTGAGCACATTCTCGCCGCGGCCCCCTTCGACATCATCAACGAGATGGTGCCCACGGCGATGAAAATCACCAATACCCACAAGCACCTGGGTCCAAAACTGGCGGGCAAGCTGACCATCATCAACAGTACCCTGTTGACGGGTCAGCTGATGCGCACCACGCTGCACTATCCCGAGTGCATGCAGGCGATCGTCGAGCGCATGGAGCGGGGGCTGCTGATTGGGCGGACTTCCGAGCCATACTTCATGCTTAAGTATGAAGACATTCTGCATTTGACCCCCGAGGCTGCTCGGGAAGCCATCGGCATGCGCAATGTGCTGGCGGTGGATTACCCCGAGCTTTCCAATGTGATCAGCGAGGGGGTGTATTATGAGGAAATGGAGGAGATGAAGGTCCGCGCCCGGCAACGGGAGGCCGAGCGGGCTGCCTGATTGTACTGCCAGTTTCCGGCAGTTGATGGATAATGGCCCTGGGCCCAGGGTGCCCGACGGTGTATCGGGTACCCGTTGATAACCAGATATAAATTATAAATGACTGGAGAAAAGCATGAGAGCAACGTCCCTGCCTGTTCGCGCCATGGTATCCGCCGTAGCCTTGGTCATCGGCGGTAGCGCCCTGGCCCAGGAGGCTGCTCAGCGCAGCAGCGCCCTCGAGGAAATCATCGTTACCGCGCAGAAGCGCGAGGAAAATCTGCAGAACGTACCGATTGCCGTGACGGCCCTCAGCAGTGACACGCTGAGTGATTTTCGGGTGACCAACCTTGAGGGACTGAGCAATCTCGCGCCCAACCTCAACATTGTCAATCAGGGCCGCAGTACCATCCCCCAGATCAATATTCGGGGTGTCTCCTCCGGGGTGTCCGATGCGGCAGTGGATCCGAAGATTGCTACCTATCTGGATGGTGTTTACATCGGGCGCACCATCGGCTCCATCTTCGATCTTGCCGACATCGAGCGGGTGGAGGTGTTGCGCGGCCCCCAGGGCACCCTGTTCGGTCGCAACTCCACCGGGGGGGCCATCAGTATCACCACGGCGGCGCCCACGGGGGAGTTTGGCCTCAAGCAGGACATTTCCATCGGCAATTACAGTGCTTTCCGCAGTCGCACAACGCTGAATTTGCCGGCCATGGGACGCCTCAGTCTGAAGATGAGCTACCTGCATGACGAGATGGACGGTTACACGAAGAACCTGATAGCGGGGGACAGTGTCGATCTTCGCTTGCGTGATCCCAGCATGGGTGTACTCACCTATGCCAACGAGCTGGGTGGCAAGGAAGCTGATGCCTTCATGCTGGGTGCCCAGTTCGAGGCCAGCGACAGCGTGCTGATCGATTACCGCTTTGACCACACCGACAGCAAGACCGTGGGTGCTCCCGTGCAGCAGCTGGGTATCGTCGGTGCCACGGCGCCGCTGGTGGCGGGCATCAATGCCTTTCAGCCGCTGTTTGGCGGCATCACCAACCTCAGCACCGAACCACTGAACCGTGTTGCCAATGCCACCAGTGAAGAGCCTCTGCGCATCAGCGGACACAATCTCACCCTGAGCTGGGAAATCAATGACCAGCTCAGCTTCAAGAGCATCACGGCCTACCGGGAAATGAAGCAGCGCCCGTCCATCTACGACCTCGGTGGCACCGGTGGCTGGAAATTCACCACGGCGCAAATGGGCGCGCTTTTCGCTGGTGATGTTGCCGGAATTCTCGCCAATCCGCCGGGCCCTAATGACAGCTTTTTCACCTTGCTTACCGCGCGTTCACTGGAGCAGGACCAGGTCAGCCAGGAGCTGCAGCTGACCTGGACCACCGATCGCCTGACGCTGGTCACCGGCCTGTTCTACTTCCAGGAGGAGTCAGAGGCGCACAACGTGCTGGGCGTGCTGCAGCCGGTTGAAAACGGCGTGGTCGTGCCGTCATTCCTGGACCCCATTTTCGGCAATGGCGTAAACACCTCGGCGACTGACAACGATTCCATGGCTGCCTTTATCCAAGGCACCTACTCGGTCACTGACAAGCTGGATCTAACCCTCGGCCTGCGTCGCACCGAGGACGAGCGCGAGATCAACCTGATCGAGACGGGGGCGTCCGCCGGCGCCGGGGACCTGGGGGAGGGCATCTACACCCTCGACTACGGCCAAACCAACTACACCGTCGTGCTGAGTTACAACTGGGCACAGGACATCATGAGTTATGCCAAGGTGGGCACCGGCTTCTCCGCTGGCGGTATCATGAACGGCATTGCCTACGACCCCGAGGAGATGACCAACTACGAGGTGGGTCTGAAGTCACAGTTCCTCGACAACCGCCTGCGGCTCAATGCAGCGGCCTTCTTCATGGACTACGAGGATCTGCAGGTACAGACCTTCAACGATGGCAAGCAGCGCTTCGAGAATGCCGGCCAGGTGGAAATCACCGGGGCGGAACTGGAAGTCGATGCGATCCTCACCGATGGCCTCACCTTGAGCACGACCCTGGGCTGGTATGACCTCGAGTACAAGGAGTACCTGCGCAATGGTGTCGATATTGCCGACCAGGTGCGCCCGATTCGTGCGCCCGATCTCAACGGTCGCATATCGCTGGATTACGAGTTTCCGCAGCAGCTGGCCGGTGGCAACCCCTTCGCTCGCCTCGATGCGCGCTACCTTTCCGAGACCGATAACGTGGCCCTCGCCACTGGCTTTCCGGAGGCCGACAGGTTGTCGGTGCGGGATGCCTACTGGATTCTCGATGCACGAGCCGGTCTTGCGGGCATTGCCACGGGTCCGGGGATGATCAACGTCTCGGTGTGGGCCAAAAACCTGCTGGACGAGGATGACATCAACGTGTTCGGTAACGAGGTCATCAACATGACAGCGGTTTACAACATGCCGCGCACCTTCGGCATCGACTTTACGCTCGAGCTGTAACCATCCCGGCCCGACCCGGTAGCGGGTCGGGCCTCTCCCCGCCCATTCCTTGCGGCAACCGGGTTCTCCGGTTGCCGGCTTTACTTTGAGCTCCCGGACCGTCAGGTCTTCCCCTTCTGGGCGCTTGCGACTCCGCTCGGACTTTAATATATTATGAATAATTAAATAATAAGCAAGACAGCTGAATGGCTGCGGCCAGTTTCCCTCAAGCCCTGTTTCATCTTTGCCTCTGGATTGCCCAATGACCGAGATTCCCCAATTGCGTTCCACCGCCAACGACTTGTCGGTACTGCCCATCCGCGACCACGAGGGCCTGCGGGAAGTGCTCGCCGGGGCGGATGTACCCACTTTGTTGATGGTCTACGTGCACCTGTCCGGCGATACCGCCGAACTGGATCACTACGCACCATACATTCACCCACAGATGGCGGGTGGTGCCGCGGTCCCCGAGGCGCTGGCCGAGGCCCTCCGGGAGAAGCTGCAGGCGCTGCTGACCCAGGATCCGCCGCCGCGTCCGCTCGTACATGACGAGAAGACCCTGCAGCGCATGATGAGTGTTTGCGTGGGTGAGCCGGTTGCCGACGAATTTGTGCCGCTGGTGCTGGAGCAGTCGGGTTTTACCCACATTCCCGGCCAGGACCCGGTACCCTACGGACAGCCGCCCGAGGGTTTCCGTATTCTGATCATCGGTGCGGGGCTGACCGGCATCAATGCCGGCGTGCGCTTCGCCGAGGCCGGCTATGACTACGACATTGTCGAGCGCAACCCCGAGGTGGGCGGCACCTGGTTCCACACCCGCTATCCCGGCCTGGCGGTGGATACGCCCAGCCATTACTACTCCTACTCCTTCGAGTTGAACGGTGACTGGAAGCACTGGTTTTCCCGGGGCCAGGAGAATCAGGACTACCTGGTGCATACGGCGGAGAAGTTTGGCATCCGCAAGCGGGTGATTTTCAGTACCGAGGTGGTCAGCTGCACCTGGAACGAGAAAACCGGCCTGTGGGATGTTCTCACCCGTTCCCTGGCGGATGGCAGTGAAACCCTGCGCCACTACAACGCGGTCATGACAGCCGTGGGTTTCAGTACCCGCCCCAAGCCCTTCAATATCCCCGGGCACGAGAGCTTTCGCGGCGAAAAGATGCATACCGCACGCTGGGACGACAGTATTGACCTGGCCGGCAAGCGCGTGGCGGTGATCGGCACCGGCGCCAGCTCCATGCAGGTCTCCCCGGAAATGGCGAAAATCGCCGCGCACCTGACCGTTTTCCAGCGCTCGAAGCACTGGGTGATGCCCATCGCCAACCTCAACGAGAAGGTGCCGGAGCCGGTCTGCCGGGCCATGCGCGAGATTCCTCACTACGCCCAGTGGTGGCGCCTGCAGACCTACTGGAATGCCTCGGACAACTGGTACAACAACGTGCTGATCGACCCCGAGTGGCAGATGCCAGAGGTCTCGGTGAACGCCACCAATGAGCAGATCCGCCAGTACCTGCTGGGCTATATCGACGAGAAACTGGCGGGTCGCCCGGACCTGAAGGAGAAGGTGACGCCGGATTACCCGCCCGGCGGCAAGCGCTTCTGCATGGACAATGGCTGGTTTGACATGCTCAAGCGTGACAATGTGAGCCTGGAGACCGATGGCATCGAGCGCATTGTGGAAAACGGCATCATCACCGCGGACGGTCGCCTGGTGGAACTGGATGTGATCATTTTCGCCACCGGCTACCAGCACGCCAAGATGCTCTCCACGGTGGAAGTGACCGGCCGCGATGGTGTCAGCATCCGCGACCTCTGGGGCGAGGAGGATCCCCGGGCCTATTACGGTCTGCTGGTGCCCGGCTTCCCCAACCTGTTTGTCGGCTCCGGTCCCAACAGCGCGCCCAATCACGGCGGTGGGGTGAATATCCTGGCGGAGAGCCAGATCCATTACATTCTCGCCTGCCTGGACCTCATGCATCAGCGTGGGGCGAGCACGCTGGAAGTGACCCGCGAGGCGCACGATGCGTACAATGACCAGCTGGATGCCAAGCTGAAGCAGATGATCTGGGGCCACCCGCGGGTCAAGAGTTATTACCAGAACAGCAAGGGGCGCCTGTACCTGTCCAGCCCCTGGCGCCTGGTGGATTACTGGAACATGACCCGGGAACCGAAGCCCGATCATTTCCTGCTGGACCAGGCGCCGGCAGGTGAACAGTCACGCGCGAGGGCAGTCGGCGAGGAGTGAGTGCGAGCACGCAGCTCATCCTCCCGGTGCCACCATCGAGAGCCTGGGAGGGCCGTGAGATCATGTCAGATAAACCGATGAACGAAACCGAAATCAGCCAGCGCCTGGCGGCGCTGCCGGGCTGGGAGCTGCGCGAGGGCAAGCTGGCTCGGGATTTCCAGTTTGCCGATTTCAAGGCGGCTTTCGCCTTCATGAGCCGCAGCGCCCTGCAGGCGGAGCAGATGAATCACCATCCCGAGTGGTTCAATGTCTATAATCGGGTATCGGTGGCGCTGACGACCCACGACGCCGGGGGTATCACCGAACGGGATTTCACCCTGGCTGGCGCCATGCAGGACTACGCGGCAGCGCTGTAAGCACTGTCCGCCTGCGTCACAGCCGCCGAGCCCAGGTTGTTCTGGGCCTCAGGTTTTCGCGGCCAGCAGTGCACCCGCCAGCTCGCCCTGGTCTATCAGGCTCTCGATGAGCGCGCGGATCTGCGCTGCCACGCAGAGGGTAGCGCGACCGGGAGGCAGTCCCGGGGCCTGGGCCAGCACAATCTGTCGCATCAGCCGCGGTCCTTCCACGGCGGTGGCGGACAGGCGACCCGTGGCGACATCCTCCCGCAGTGCCGAGGCCGGCAAGATGGTGTAACCGAAGCCGGCCGACACCAGCGCCTTCATCACCCGGAAGGAATCCACTTCCATGGCAACCTGCAGCGTTCTTCCTGCCTGGTGGGCGGCGCTCTCGACCCGTCCGCGCAGGCCGTGCCCGGTACTCGGCAGCACCAGTGGCAGGTCGCAGATGGCCTGAATCGTGCTGGGCCGCTCGTGGCAGAGCTGTCCCGGTGGGCCGGCCAGGTGCAGGGGCTCGTAGAACAGTTCGCGGCTGGGGCAGTGGAATTCGCTACCTGGGCCGTACATCAGCGCCAGGTCGATATCGCCCCGGTAGAGCCAATCCAGCAGGTGACCCCCATAGCCGTCTACCAGGCGCAGCGAAATATCCGGGTAGGCCTGCTGCAGTTGCAGGGCGAGGCGAGCGGCGAGCAGGTCGCTGACCGAAGGCACCATACCAAGGACCACGCGGCCGGCGGGGTTGGCTCCGGCGTCCCGCGCCTCGTCAATGGCGCCCTCCAGCTGGCGGACCGGGCCGCGTACGCGCTCCAGGAGCTTCTCGCCTTCGGCGGTCAGGCTCATGCCCCGGGCGTGGCGGTCGAACAGCGGCTGTCCGACGGCTGCCTCCAGCAGCTGGATCTGGCGCGACAGGCCCGGCTGGGACAGCTGCAGGCGATCGGCGGCCCGGCTCAGGGTGCCGCTCTCGGCCACCGCGATAAAGGATTTCAGCTGGCGCAGGTCCATGGCGGTGTTGTCTAGCGCTTGCTGAAGGCCTCCACCGCGTCCCGGTGGGCATCGGTGGTATGCATCAGTGCCTGAATGGCCGCGGCGGTTTCCAGCAAGGTGGCCAGGCTTCCCTGGCGGCCCTGTACCAGCAGGCGCTTGGTTTGCTGCACCGCGTGGGGCGGGTTGGCCGCGATGCGCGTGGCCAGGGCGCGCGTCTCCTCCATCAGCGATTCCTCGGGGACCACCCGGGACACCAGCCCGCAGGCGAGGGCCGCCTCGGCGTCCAGCATGTCGCCGGTGAAGGCCATCTCCGCGGCCTTGGAGAAGCCGACGATGCGCTGCAGCAGCCAGGCGCCGCCATCGCCGGCAATCAGGCCGAGCTTGACGAAATTCTCCGAGAAGCGCGCGCGGCTGCTGGCGATGCGGATGTCGCACATGCAGGCGAGGTCGCAGCCGGCGCCCATGGCGGCGCCGTTGACCGCGGCGATTACCGGGGTCTTCAGCTGCTCGAAGACCAGCGGAATACGCTGGATGCCGCGCTGGTAGTTGGCGGGGGTGTCGACCGGGTCCGCCGCCGCCAGGCTGTCCGGGTTGTCGGGCAACATGGTCTTGATATTGCCGCCCGAGGAAAAGGAGCGGCCGGCGCCGGTGAGGATGATCACTCTCACCTCGGGGTCGGCGTCCACCTGTTGCAGAGCCGCCACCAGGGCGTCAACCGTGGGCCGATCGGAGATCGGATTGTGCAGCTCCGGCTGGTTCAGGGTCAGGGTGGCGATGTGCGCATTGATGTCGATCAGTACCAGGGACATTGGGGCTTCCTTTGTTAGAGCGCCGGGGCGAGTTTTTCCTGCACGGTGGCGTAAATCCGGTCGTTGCCGTCCAGGCAGAAGGTACCCAGCTGCCGGGACCAGTAGCTGTCGGATCCGCAGCTGCGGCGCCCGGCCAGCAGGCGCTGGGTCCACAGCTGCAGATCGTACTCCTCGGTGACCCCGATGGCACCGTGGACCGCATGGGCGACGTCGGCGGCCGGTTGCGCCGCCTCGCAGATGACCACGCGCCCGGCGGCGACATGGGCCGGGTCAAGCAGCAGCCGACCTTCGTTGAGGCGGGCACCACCGGCGGCGACCGAAAGGGCCACCACGGCACTGTGGCCGTGACCCGTCATCACGCTGATCTGCTGCTGCAGGGCCTGGAATTTGCCGATGGGGCGACCAAACTGCTGGCGCTCGTTGGCGTAGTCGACGGTCATTTCCAGCAGCCGCTGCAGGGCGCCAACCATCCAGGCACTTTCGATAAAGGCGCCCAGCGCGAGCTTGTCGACAGCAAACCCGAAGCGCTGCTGGATCGGTCCCAGGCTCACCTGCGCACCCTCGCGGCCGGTGACCGGGCGGAGCAGGGTTTCCTCCCCGCTGGCGATAATGACTGCCTGTACACCGCGCAGGGCTGGTTGCAACAGCAGGGCGCTGTCGCCGCTCGCGTCCAGTTGGGCCAGCGCAATGGCTTGCTCCGCCTCGCTGTCATCGATGCCGAGGGCCGCACGGATCAGCAGGGTGTCGATAAAGGGCAGTGCCAGGCCGTGATAACCGGCAGCCTGCAGCACTGGCAACGCCTCGGCCAGTGACAGGCCGACGCCGCCCGCTTCTTCCGGCAGCAGGGCATTGAGAAAGCCGGATTCCACCAGGGCTTTCCAGGTGTCGTCGATGTTCTCTTCCCGCTGCTGGGCGCGCAGGCCCGCGCTGTGGCAAAGATCCCCGAGCAGGGTGTGAATCGCGTCTGCGTAGAGTGAAGTCATCAGCGTAACCCCATGCCGCGCGCGACCATGCCGCGCAGAATTTCCCGTGTGCCGCCACGCAGCGAGTAGCTCGGTGCAATGGCTGCGGTATAGACCAGCGTGCGTTCCAGTTCCGCCGGTAAGGGCTGCTCTGGTCGCCGGCCCAGGGCGTCGCTGATCAGCGGCGGCAGCGACTGCTCGAAGCCGGTCCCCACGTCCTTGAACAGCGCGGCCTCGATGACCGGGCTCTCTCCCTCGGCCAGGCGACCGGTCACGCCCATCGAAAAGGCGCGCAACACTGCCAGGCGCGCGGCGAGACGCCCCGCCAGTTCCTCGTCGGCGCTGTCGTGGCCATGCTCCCGCAGCCAGTTGATCCAGCACTCCAGCAGCATGATCGCGGAGAGGATGCGTTCGGGGCCGCTGCGTTCGAAGGCCAGCTCGGCATTGACCTGCTTCCAGCCGGCGCCTTCTTCACCAATCAGAGCATCCGGGGGCAGCTGGACGTCGTCGAAAATCACTTCGTTGAAGTGGGCATCACCGGTCAGGTCGCGGATCGGCTCCACGGTCACACCGGGCAGGCTGAGGTCGATGATGAACTGCGACAGGCCCTCGCGGCGATCCTCCGGCCCCCCGGCGGTGCGGACCAGTGCGATCATGTAATGGGAGTGGTGGGCCATGGTGGTCCAGATCTTGCGCCCCTTGAGCTGCCAGCCCCGCTCGTTTCGGGTCGCCCGGGTCTGCACGCTGGCCAGGTCGGAGCCGGAAGCCGGCTCGCTCATGCCGATGCAGAAGTAGAGTTCGCCGCGACAGATGGCGGGGATGTACTGTTGGCGCTGGGCCTCGGTGCCGAACTTGAGGATCAGCGGCGCGCTCTGGCGGTCGGCGATCCAGTGGGCGGCGACGGGGGCGCCGTGGGCCAGCAACTCCTCGACCACCACGAAGCGGGCAAAGGCGTTGCGGCCAGCCCCGCCGTACTCGCTGGGAATAGTCAGGCCGAGCCAGCCGGCGGCGCCCAGTTTGCGGGAAAACGCGGCATCGAAACCCATCCAGGAACGGGACAGGATATCCGCGGGCAGGTCGGGGAGGTGCTCCGCGAGGAAGGCGCGGATCTCGCTGCGCAGGGCCTCGTCCTCTGGTGGAATGCGCGCCGGGCGCGGCCACTCAAGCATGGGGTTTCTCCGTATCGGTCGTTGGCAGGTTCGGTTCCGTCGAGTCCCCCGTTCCCATACCCAGCTCCGCCAGCACCTCGGCGGTATGTTCGCCCAGGGACGGCGGGGCAGCGCGGTAACGGGGTGGCGTGGCGGAGAGTCGCAGGGGACTGGCCACCTGGGGGATGGATGCCCCATTGGGCAGGGGCATGTCCAGGCGCATGTCCCGGGCCAGTACCTGGGGGTCCTCGAAGATCTTGTCGATGCTGTTGATCGGTCCGCAGGGCACCGAAGCGGCCTCCAGCGCGCGGAACCAGTCGTCACTGCGGCGCTGGTGCATCAGGGGCTGGATGACCTCGGCCAGGGCCTCGCGGTTGGCCACGCGATCGGCGTTGCGGGCAAATCGCGGGTCCTCGCTCAGCGCCGGCACGCCGGCCTCGCGGCAGAAGGCCGCGAACTGTCGATCATTGCCCACGGCGAGGATCAGGTAGCCGTCGGCAGACTCGAAGACCTGGTAGGGGGCGACATTGGGGTGGGCATTGCCCAGGCGCACCGGTGTCTTGCCGGAGACCAGGTAGTTCTGGGCCTGGTTGGCGAGCAGGCTGACCTGGCAGTCGAGCAGGGAGATGTCCAGGTGCTGGCCCTCCCCGGTGCGCTCGGCGTGGCGCAGGGCCGCGAGGATGCCGATGGTGGCATAGAGCCCGGCGGACAAGTCCGAGGTGGCCACCCCCACTTTCATGGGCTCGGCACCGGGCTGGCCATCCGGCTGGCCGGTGATGCTCATCAGGCCGCTGCGGCCCTGGATCAGGTAGTCATAGCCCGGGCGCCTGGCATCGGGGCCGGTCTGGCCAAAACCGGTGACCGAGCAGTAGACCAGGGCGGGGTTGACCTGGCGCAGGCTGTCGTAGTCCAGGCCGTATTTGGCCAGCCCGCCGAGCTTGAAGTTTTCCACCAGCACCTGGCTTTGGGCGGCCAGGCGGCGCACCGCCTCCTGCCCCTCGGGACGGCTGATATCGAGGGCCACCGAGCGCTTGTTGCGGTTGGCGACGAAGTAATAGGCGGCATCGCGGGAGCCGTCCTCCCGTTCGACAAAGGGCGGCCCCCAGCCGCGGGTGTCATCGCCGCCCTGGGGGTGCTCGATCTTGACCACCTCGGCGCCCAGATCGGCCAGGATCTGTGTCGCCCAGGGGCCGGCCAGTACCCGGCTGAGGTCGAGAACGCGCACGCCCGCCAGGGCGCCCGCGCTGGGTAGTGCTGTCGTCAAAGTAGCCTCCCGGTCGTCGGGGAAAGCGCCATGCTAGCACCGGGGGGAGCGGTTTAACTATCAGCTTTTGTTATGCCTATTATGCGACATATCCAGGAAACTTAAGGTTTGTAGTCGGGGGCGGCGCGCTTGTTTACAGGGGGGTGACCGCAATCTTCGGTGCCACCTGCTGGAAGAAATTCTTCAGCGTGCGCCAGCTCAGTTCGGTTTCCAGGCCGCCCACCAAGGGGTGCAATACCAGGGCGTCGTTGTCCGCCATCTGCGGCGCACGGGCAACCACCTCCTCCGCCTTGACGACCTGGTAGGTGCCCAGTGCTTTCAGTGCGTCGGCATCCATGGCGCTGCTGAAGAGCATGTCCAGGTCGGTACTTTCCTGCCATTTCGCGTAGCAGTTGGTTTCATAAAGCGCGAAGGGCGCCAGGCGTTCCCAGTCCGCTTCGGGCTGGTCCGACACATAGAGAAAGGAGAAGGGCATCTCGGCCTGGAAGCGCGGGGTCTTGCCCAGGCGCTGGCACTCCGCGACATAGATATCATTCAGGTGGGGCATGCCGCCGATGAAGCCGTCCCCTTCCCGGGCAGCGCGTCGCGCCGCCGGGGCCGAGCTGCCACCCATGTAGATGGTGGGGTGGGGTGACTGCAGTGGCGGCGGGGTGATGCGCGCGGGGCGACCGCGGTATTCGAACGCGTCGCCGCTCCAGGCTTTCTTCAGGGTCTGTACGCCCTCCTCCATCAGGGCGCCGCGCTGCTTGGGGTCGACCCCGAACATGGTCATTTCGCTGCTGACATAGCCGCCCAGCAGAAGCACCTCGGCGCGGCCCCGGCTCAGCTGGTCCAGCACGGCGACATCCTCGGCGACCCGCAGGGGGTCATTGAAGGGCATCAGCACATTCACCTGCAGGCGCACATTGCGCGTGACACGCGCGGCGGCGGCCGCCATGGCCACCGGGCTGGGCAGGTAGCCGTCGGCGCTGCCATGGTGCTCGCAGAAGTTGATGGTGACCGGGAAGCCCTGGGCGTCGATCCAGGCGATCTGCTCCAGGGTCAGGTCGTACATGTCGGCAAAGGACAGGCGGGTAGTTTCCGCGGGTGCCCGGCACTCGTATTTGATCATGACGGAAGGCATGGGGTTCTCCTGGTCGGGTCAGGCTTCGTCAGGGACGTTGAAGTAGGTCTGGTAGCGCTGGTAGAGCTGGCGCTTGCGGGCATTTTCCCGCTGCTCCCCGAGGCTGTACTGGTGCTTGCCGAATTTGCCTTGCGGCTTGCGCGCGAGGTAGGTCTGCATGGCTTCCCGTGCCGTTTCGTCCAGTGACTGACCCATGTCCCGGTAGAGGGACTCGAGCGCTGGCAAGGGCTGGCGCACCAGGTCGGCGTAGAGGAAGTTGTGCACTTGGCCTCGCGACACCGAGCCCTGCTCCAGCAACTCGACGACCGCATCCAGCCGCGCGGCGCCGGCTTCCGGGGTCATCAGGTTCTCGAAGGCGCGGGCATCGAAGGCCTGGCTGCTGCGCATCCAGTAGAGGGTGCCCAGCAGGTTGGTCACCGAGGCCTGGGCCACGATGGGGTCGCGGTGGGTGATTACCACCCTGGCGTCCGGAAAGGTGTCGAAGACCACCGGCAGGTTGCCCAGGTGGGAGGGCGCCTTGAGCAGCCAGTGGCGGCGCGGGTTCTTCCACTGCAGCAGTTTGAGCATGCGCCGGTAATAGGCGTAGGCGGGCCTGAGGTCCTGCTGGTAGTACCAGGCGTTATAGCTGGGTATCTGGTACTGGCCGGGCAGGTTCTCCGACAGGAAGGTGCAGCTCATGGCGACGATGCACTCGTTGGGAATCTCCGCGCCCATCTCGTGCATGGCGGCGTAGGTGGGGACCACCCGGTTCCACTGGGTCACCAGGTGCTGGCAGCGCTCGATACGCGGGTCGCTGTGGTAGCTCGCGGCTTCCGGCGGCGGGTAGGGGAACATGATTTCCCAGTTGCGCGGCGAACCGAACTGCGGGTCCTGGCTGAGCAGCTCGAACAGGATCGAGGTGCCGGAGCGGGGCAGGCCGGTGACGATCACCGGCTGGTCGATCACTTCATCCTCGATTTCCGGGTGCTTGGCGTAGGCTGCCTCGATGCCCAGGCGCGCCTCCAGCCAGCGCAGGATATCGGAGCGGGTCATCAGCCGGCCGAGCAGGTGCAGCTCCGCCTCTTCGTCGAGCGCCTGGAGGAAGACGTGAAAACCCTCCAGCCAGCTGTCTTCGCCGAAGTCGTCGAAACCGGTATTGCGGCGCGCTGTGGCCATCAGCTCCTCCGGCTCCAGGGGAACCAGGCTGCGGATGTCCATGTGCCGCCCTTCGTCGATGACCTGTTGTACCCAGTCGGGGCGTGGCGGGGGTGTCCACTGGCTCATGGCATCCAGGCCCCACCGCTGACCGATACCATCTGGCCGGTGATGTAGCCGGAGCGCTCGCTGGCCAGGAACAGGGCCAGCCAGGCGATGTCCTCGGGGCGACCGAGCCGGGGAATGGGCAGGCCGCTCATGTTGTAGAGGCTGCCTTCCTCCAGGGCTTTTTCCATGTCATCGGGTTTGCCCATGGTCTCGAAGCCGAAGCGGTTCCAGAAGCTGCCTTCACCCACCTCGCTCTCGTCCCGGGGCACGATCCAGCCGGGACAGATATTGTTCACCCGCACGCCCTTGCGCGCCCATTCCCAGGCCAGGCCCTTGCTGAAGCTGTTGACGAAGCCCTTTACACCGCCGTAGTGCACGATATTGGCGGCGGCCTCGCCGAGCAGCGAGGAGTTGGAGGAGACATTGATGATGCTGCCGGTCTGGCGCGAGAGCATGTCCTCGGCCACTGCCTGGCAGCAGTTCACCACGCCATCGACGTTGAGGGCGATTTCCCAGCGCCGGGCGTCCGCGTCCAGCTTCTCGAAATCCGAGGGGTGGGCGACGCCGCCGGCGTTGTTGACCAGCACATCCACCGGACCGAAGGCTTCGCGGGTTTTTGCGACCATGGCGTCCACGCTGGCGCGGTCGGTGACGTCGGTCTTCACCGCCAGGACCTTGCCGGACAACCCCATCTCCGCCGCCTCGGCGGCGAGCTTTTCGCCGGTGGCCAGGTCGCGGGAGGCGCTCACCACATTCAGGCCCTCGCGGGCGAATTCCAGTACCAGCCCGCGGCCGATACCGCCGCTGCCGCCGGTGATAATGGCGGTCTTGCCTTGCAGTTGCAGATCCATGTTCCTGTCCTCGTCGTCAGTCTCGCAATCATGTTGTGACAGCCCGGCCCGGATTCGCTGCCGCTGCAGTCGGGTCGCTGTCGTGGTTGTTACACCCCAAAACGCTGAATCACCCCGCGCCGCCGGGCGGCGATCTGTTCTGCCCGCTGCTCGGCGGTGACTGTCCTTGCCCCGGCGGGCAGGTGTTGATCGAGTTCCTTGAGTTTGACCTGGGTCGCCTGGGGAATCGGGTAGTGGTCGGCCTGCATCCAGCGCACGGTCACGTAACCTTCCTGGAAGCCCGCCGGGTCCAGCCAGTTGGCGTGACCCGTGTCGACGTGGGAAATCACCAGGATCAGTTCACCGTTGTCTTCCAGCTGCGCATAGTGGCAGTTGGTGTTGCTGAGGATGCTGCGATAGTCCATCGAGCACCACCAGTAGTTGCCGAACTCCACCGCCCAGTAGTGCGCATCCGGCGGGGTCACGCGAACCACGATGGCCTCGTCCGCCGGCAGCTGCCAGTAGGCGATCAGCGGTTCGCCGCCGGGCGTCACGTCGAGGGCATTGTCGTCCAGCTGCCGATAGGACAGGAAGGTGTTGGGCTGTACCTTCCAGCGCTCGATCATGTCGGCCCAGTAGTTGAGGGAGTCGCCCACCCAGCGCGACACGGTATCCAGGCCGCGATGCAGGCGCTCTGGATCCATCACTGCCTTGGGGGCGGGCTCACCGCTGATGCGATCGATGCTGGCGTGCATGGGGCGCTCGTTCTCCCAGTCGGCAAAAAACTGACGGAAGGTCACCCGGAAGGTGTTCGGCGTGGTTTTCAGCCAGTTGCCGGGATGCGGATCGGGGCTGCAGATCAGCTCAAAGCTGCCGTCCTCTTCCACCTCGAGGTCCTGGCTGAAGAGGGAACTGGCGACACCGCCACCCCAGGGCGTGTTGCCGGTTTCCACCACGGTGACGGCAAAGTAGCGCGCGCTGCCGCGATTGCCGTGAATACGGTAGGTGTCGGTGCCGTTGATCGGCGCGCCGACATAGACCGCGTCCGGGTTGTCGCCGCCCTGCTTGCGAATGGGGTCGAAGTAGTGGAGCAGCTCCGGGTGCAGGGGGTCGTCGTTCTCGAGGAAGAACTGCATCCCGAGACCGATGTTCTGTGCCAGGCAGCGGAAGCCGGCGCTGCGACTGAGATCGCCCGCCGGGACGCCGTTGCGAAAGGGAATGCGGCCGGCGGCCTTGAGCTGGTCGCAGAACTGGTCCCAGGCCTGGGTGAGCAGGGCGTCGTCGGCGCTGTAGTCGCGTTCGGTCATGGTTGTGGCTCCCGTGTCAGGTGGTCGAGGGTGCGGTCGATGAGTGATTCCAGGTAGTCGCGGCTGTAGTACTCGGGATCAAGCAGGGCGCCACAGGCCGCGCCGGCCATCAGCAGGCCGAGATCGGTGGCGACCTGCCCCGGCTCGGCCATTACCCTTATCTCGCCGTTTCGCTGCGCGGCCTGCAGGTCCTGCAGGTAGCGCTCGCGGGTCAGTGCCAGACGCGCTTGCTGCTCGCGCCGTGTTGCGGGATCAATGGCAGCCACACTCCAGAAACACAGGCGGATCTTCCAGGCCTGGCGGGAGTCGGCATCCAGCGGCAGCACGCAGCGCAAACGGGCGCGCAGCGCCGCGAGGCCAGTCAGTCCCGCGGTCAGCTTCCGCTCACGGGCCAGGTAGCGAACGTTGACCTGCTCCAGGGCCGCCTCGATCACTTCATCCTTGTTGGCAAAGTAGTGCTCAACGATGCCTTTGGAAACGCCGGCGCATTGCGCGATGACCCGCATGGTGGTGCCGTGCAGGCCCTGCTCGGCGATGCAGCCGGCGGCTGCCGCTGCGATCATCGCGCGGCGTTCGTGGTGGTCGACTTGCCTGGGCATGGGGTGGTTTCAGGTATTCAATCAACTGGGATTGCCAGCATGCCGGTCTCGCACTTTTTTTGCAAGCCAGTCGTCCCATAAAAAAGAAAGCGGTTGTTTGTGTCAGCCTGCAGGCTGGCGAGATCGTTCTCCAAGCCAGGGACTGTAGAGCAGCGGAATCACCATCAACATGAGGAGTGCCAGAAACAGGGTGCGATAACTGCCTGTCAGATCATGCAGCCAGCCGGACAGCAGGGGTGCCAGTGCGCCCGCAGTGACGGTGAAGAGCGTCATGGTTCCCATGACGCGCGCGTAGAACTGGATGGCGAAAAGTTTGCCCACCAGTGCGCTCCAGAAGGAGGTCAGACCACCGCCGCTGATGGCAACAACGGCTGTGGCCGCCATCAGACCAGGCAGATCATCGGCGCGCAGGAACAGGGCCATCGAGGTGATATTGAGGATCAGCAGCGCGGTAAAAACCCAGCGAATATCGAACATGTCGCAGGCCCGCCCGATGATCGGACTGGCGATCGTGCCGACGATAGCATAAAGAGCGATCAAGCGTGCGGCCTGCTCCCTTGGTATGCCCATGTCGGTGGCGAACAGTGCGAGGTTGGCCAGTACGGTGGTGAACATGGCCACCATGATGGCGATGCCGAAACCGCCCAGCCAGAACTTGCGCTCGGTGATTATCTGCCGCAGGGTGATTGCCGTGGCACCGGATGTGGGTGCGCCCTGACGACCGTCCGTTTCCGCTGGTGGATCGCCATCCACTCCCAACCCGATCATCGAAGGGCGATCAATGACAAGGCGGGCGAGCAGGGGGATCAGCAGTGCCACACACAGGCCCACCGCGCGCAGCGCGAAGCGCCAGTCAGCACTGTCGATCAGCCAGGCCAGCGCGGGTGGAATGGCAAATCCCCCCAGCTGTGTGCCAAGCGCGGCAAGGCCGATGGCGAAGCCGCGCTGGCGCAGAAACCAGCGTGACAGCAGTACCGAGGCAGACATCATGCCAAGCGCGGACAGGCCCACGGACACCAGCAGAGCGTAGCCGGCCACGAAGCCCCATACGGTCGGTGAAAAGGATATCGCGAAAAAGCCCGTGCCCATGATCACTGCGGTCAGCGTCATGGTACCCCTGATCGAGACACGATCGAGCAGCGCCCCCAGCCAGGGTGCCAGCAGGCCGATCATGATGCTCTGCCCAGTCATGCCCAACATCACCACGGCACGGGAGGCCTGAAACGCCTGTTCGATCTCACCTGCATAGAGGCTGTAGGAGTAGATGGTCACTCCCGTAACGATGCCCTGGATCAACAGACATGCCAGGACCAGCCACCATCCGTAGAATAGCCCTTTCACGATTCGCTCCGCAGTATTCTCGTTATCCGGCCGACGCTACCAGCAGCTCGCCCGGGCCACAATCTTCCTGTACATATTCTTTTCAGACGGTTGAAGTTGTTGCGTTCCAGAACAGCGGGGTTCACGTCCTCATGAGTTTGTAGGATGTCCCTCTGTACTGCGTTGCGGATACTGCTGCTAAATCCTTCCCCGGAGATTTTCTGCAGTGAATGAATCAGCAAGCGAGTATTTGCAGCGTCTCAGGCCGGTGAGTGCACCGTATCTGTCCGAGCGCAGCCGACAGCTGCGACTGGAGATTCTGGATGTGATCAGCCATGCCCCCATGGGCCACTATTCCAGCTGTCTGTCCTGTGCCGAGATTCTGGTCACCCTTTACCACCATGTCTTGCGTCTGCGCAGGGGCGAACCGGACTGGCCGGATCGTGACCGCTTCCTGCTGGGCAAGGGGCACGTGGCTGTGGCGCTCTGGCCTTTGTTCGCAGAGCTCAACTTCTTTCCGCACACGTGGCTGGAGACCTTCGGCAAGCTGGACAGCCGGCTGACTGACCATCCGGACATGCACCGGGCGCCGGGCGTTGACTTCAGTTCAGGTTCCCTAGGCCACAATCTTTCGGTTGGCTTGGGCATGGCGATGGCCGCCCGCAGGCGCGGTAAAGATCACCGGATTCATGTGCTGCTCGGCGACGGCGAGCTGCATGAGGGCCAGGTCTGGGAAGCGGTTATGGCGGCTTACCACTATCGGGCAGACAACCTGGTGGCGATTGTCGATGCCAACGGGTCGTGCGCCGATGGCCCTACCGAATCGGTGATGAGTATCGAGCCCCTGGTGGAACGCTTCGGCAGTTTTGGCTGGCGCTGCGTAGAGGTGGACGGCCATGACCCCGGAGCGCTCATGGCCGCCTTTGCCGAAGCCATGACACCGGACCACAGACCCTTTTGCATCGTGGCGCGAACACTCAAGGGCAAGGGTATTTCCTTCATGGAGGCGTCACCGCGAGAGTGGCATCTGGGCGCATTGAGTGGCGAGGATCTTGAGCGGGCCAGGCGTGAAATCAGGGAGTCAGCATAATGAGCGGCATGAGTGATCCTTTCAGCTTCAATGCGGGTGCGGTCGAAAGCAGTTACGTCGGGAATCTGGGCGAGGCTTTCCGCCGTTATGGCGAACAGGACGAGGAGGTTCTACTGATTTCCCCGGACCTTGGCGCCGGCCCCGTCACGGGTGCCTTCGTTCAGCAATTCCCGGAGCGCTTCATTGACGCGGGCATCGCCGAGTGCAATGCCATGTCCCTGGCGGCGGGGCTGGCAACCTATGGATACAAGGTGTTTGTTCTGCAAATGGGGGCATTCGGCGCGCTGAAATGCGCCGAACAGATCCGTACCGATATTGCCTTTGCTCAGGTGCCGGTGCGCATCCTGTCGGCCTGGAGCGGCCTGGCCATGGGCTTTTTCGGCACCACCCACCATGCACTCGAGGATATTGCGATAACCCGTGCAATCCCGGGTCTGACGGTGCTTGCCCCTGCGGATGACAACGCTGCCTCGGCGATGCTGGCGGCCTCGGAGCAGGTCGGCGGACCTGTTTTCATTCGCCTCACCGATGCCAGCATCAATCCGGTATACGATGAGCCACCGGAAGTCACTATTGGTCGCTTTGGCCTCGTCCGGGAAGGGCGTGACGGGACCATCATCGGTACTGGCCTCGGTGCTCAGCTGGCGGCCGGAGCAGCCGACCTGCTGGCGAAGGAAGGCCTGTCCATCAGGGTGCTTGATGCCTACAGCCTGAAGCCACTGGACGAGGCGGCCGTTGTGGCCGCCGCCCGTGAAACCCGTGCCATTCTTACCGTGGAAGAGCACCTGGTTACCGGCGGACTTGGCAGCGCCATCGGCGAAGTTCTTGCCCGCAATGCGTTGGCGATTCGCTTTGCCATCCATGGCCTTCCTGACGAAACTCTCACGACGGGCATGCCCGATGAGCTGTACGTCCGCTACGGTCTCACCATTGAGGAAACCGCAGTGCGGATGCGAGCGTTAGTTGAAGCGCGGTGAATTGGTGCGTGCCGATACGCCGCCGTCGACACAGAGCAGTGCCCCGTTGATGTAGGAGGCCTGCTCCGAGACCAGGAAGACGATCGCCCTGGCGATCTCCTCCGGTTGCCCAAGCCTGCCAGGAACGGTCTGAGCAGCCCAGCCTTCCACCCCCTCCGGTGATTGCGCTGCGGCTGCAAGCATCGGTGGCGTGGCGATCGGACCCGGCAGGATGACATTACAGCGAATGCCCGCCCTGGCATTTTCCACGGCAGTGGTGCGGGTGAGATTGACCAGGCCTGCCTTGGCGGCTCCGTAGGCTCCCAGGCCCTCTTCCCCGGCCAGTGCTGCGCCAGAGGCGATGTTGACGATGGCGCCAGCTGCCGGGCCCGGATTGCGAACCATGGCCTGCAGGGCACTGCGCACCCCGTAGAAGGCGCCGTTCAGGGTAACCTGGAAAACCGTATCCCACTCTTCGTTGCTACAGCTTGCGAGAGGACCGAACAGCGAGCGGGCTGCATTGTTCACCCAGATGTGCAGTGCGCCGAAGTGTTCTATGGCAAGTGCTGCCAGCTGGTCGGCAGTGGCCGGATTGCCAATGTCTCCGACCAGTGTGACGGCGCGATCGGGCGCCTGCAGTTCGGAGCGGGTGGCTTCAACCTGATCGGCGTTGACATCATTCAGGACCAGCTGGCAGTCCTCCTGGCTGAGCAGCTGGGCAGTAGCGCGACCTATGCCGCTGCCCGCGCCGGTGATGACGGCAACGCGATTCTGCAGATCCTGGTACATGAGATTGACTCCCTGCCTGTGTGTGGAAAGTTGCGTCGTCATGATGGTGTCGCGGATGGTGGCCGGCATCATGCATATTCATGAGGCGTCCGGTCAATCCTCATAGGAGACTTCACGTATGGCAACATGAAAAGCGCCCTTGGAGAAAAGGATCATGCTGAAGCTGACTCTGTGGCCCTCCGCGCTTCTGCTGGTGACGCTGGCTGCAGCCGCGCATTCGGCACAGCCGGCTGGTGAACCTTTCAGCTACAGCCCCGCGCGGACCGATGTCCCGACCCGGCTGCTGTGGGGTGATACGCACTTGCACACCACCTATTCCCCGGATGCTTTCAGCATGGGCAACGTGGCCCTGACGCCCGAGCAGGCCTATGCGTTCGCCCGCGGTGAAACGGTGGTGGCCAGCAACGGCATGCCGGCGCGGCTCAAGCGCCCGCTGGACTTCCTGGTGGTATCCGATCACGCAGAGTACTTGGGTGTGCTGTCCGCGCTTGAACAGCGGGATCCTATTGTGACTGGCCTGCCGGCGGCCCGGCGCTGGATGGAAAGGCTGCATGGTGACGCCAGTGGGCGTCTCGCGATGATCGGCGAGATCGGCATGAAGTTTTCCATGGGCACACTGGACGAAGTGGAAGCCGAAGCCGTCAGTGCGCTGCGACAGTCTGCCTGGCTGCGCGTCAATCACTACGCCGAGGCGGCCAATCGGCCCGGTGTGTTTTCCGCCTTTGCGGGTTTCGAGTGGACGTCCATGCCCTCTGGCAAAAACCTCCACCGGGTGGTGATGTTCCGGGATGATGCGGATCGTCTGACCCGGGTGGCACCTTTCTCCGCACTGGAGAGCATCGACCCCGCACGTCTGTGGGATTATCTGGAGAACTATGAGGCGACGACCGGTGGGCGGGTCATGGCCATTCCACACAACGGCAATGCCAGCAATGGCCTGATGTTCACGCCGCAAACCTTCGATGGCGAGCCAATGAGCAAGGCATACGCAGAGCGCCGGGCGCGCTGGGAACCCGTGGTCGAGGTAACCCAGATCAAGGGTGATGGCGAGACACACCCGCTGCTGTCCACCACCGATGAGTTTGCCGATTTTGGCACCTGGGACTATGGCAACCTGTTCGGCACTCTCGACAAGGAGCCGGAGATGCTGCAGTACGAGTATGCCCGTTCCGCGCTGAAGACGGGCCTGCAGCTCGGTGAGGAAACCGGTGTCAACCCTTTTCAGTTTGGCATGATCGGTGCTTCCGATGCCCACAATGGGCTTGCTGCGGTGGAGGAGGACAATTTCTGGGGCAAATCGGCAGATCACGAGCCGGCTGTGGATCGTGCTGTAGGTCGTTTCGTGAATGCAGAGCCAGCCAGCCCGAAGGTGGATCGCTGGCAGCAGGTTGCCTCGGGCTACGCCGGCGTATGGGCAACTGATAACACACGAGCGGCTATCTTTGACGCCATGCAGCGCCGTGAAGTCTATGCCACCACCGGGCCGCGCATGACGGTACGTTTCTTTGGCGGCTGGGCCTTTCCCGCCAATCTGCTGGCCCACCCGGACTACGTGCGGCGCGCCTACCAGCTGGGCGTTCCCATGGGTGGCGAGCTGACGGGGCGCGGAGGCGAGGCCCCCGCATTTCTTCTGGCGGTGCAGCGCGACCCGGAAGGCGCCAACCTGGATCGCCTGCAGATCGTCAAGGGCTGGCTGGATGCCGATGGCAACACCCATGAGCGCATTCACGATGTTGCCTGGTCGGGCGATCGCCAGCCGGATGGTACTGGTCGGCTGCCACCGGTGGGCAACAGCGTGGACCTGGCCACGGGTGAGTACCTGAATACCATTGGCGCCCCCTACCTGGCGGTGCAGTGGCAGGATCCCGAATTCGATGCCGAGCGCCCGGCGTTCTATTACCTGCGGGTGCTGGAGATCCCTACGCCCCGCTGGCCGGTGTACGACCGGGTGCGTCTGAATGGCCAGATTCCCGGGGAAGCGGAACTCGTTCACCAGGAGCGGGCCTACAGTTCGCCGATCTGGTACACGCCAGGCTGAGACCTGTCACAGTCCGTGGATTGTCCGGATCACGTGACTTACCAGCGAGGACTGCTGGGACACGCCCATCTTGCGGAAGCTGGCGTAAAGATGCGTGCGCGCGGTGTTCTTGCTTACACCGGTCTCGCTGGAAAACTCCTCCAGGGTACCGCCGTTGGCCAGGGCAATCACCAGGCGGGCCTCCTGGGGTGTCAGGCCGAAGGCCTCCATCACCAGCTGTGTCTGATCGATCTGGCGCAATTCGGGGTCGGTCATGTACAGCGCAATGTGGTGCTGATTGTCCAGTTGTTCCTGCTGAGGCAGGCGCCGCAGGGTCAGGAACAGTGGCGAACGGCCTGCCTGCCTGGCAATCGGAATGACCTGAGGCAGGCTCCGGGCATTGTCTGACAGCAGGCGAGCGACTGCCTGCTGCATCTGCTGGTGCTCCTGCTGGCGCATCAGCCGCAGCTTGCCATGTACCCGGGTAATCGCCGGGTTGTTATCGATCAACTGCTCCGCCACGCTGTTCATGTAGGTAATGTGCAGCTGGGCATCGAGGATGACAGAGCCCAGCACCAGGCTCGAGAAGGCCTGCTCGTGCAGGTGATGTTCACGCAGGGAATTGCGGTTGTGCGCAAGCCAGTTGGCCAGCTCCCTGCTCGCGGGCTTGAGCAGGTCAAGAAGGCGACGTTCCCTGGCGCCGAAGTCGGGCTCTCCGCGGCCGCGGATCAATCGCAGGAACAGCGCGACCTGACCGTCGTGGTGGATATCGAAGCCCACCAACTGCTCCTGGTTGGCCGGCTGCATGAAGGACTGGTAGTAGATGGTCTTGTGCAACTGCTCCCTGCCTATCAGGTCGTCCACCGAGACGGTTTCTCCGTCCGGCAGGTCTACCAGGGGTGCCAGGGCCGAATACTTGTTGGCAAAGTTGGCCAGGTCCTGCGGGGAGTAATGGGCGCCGCCCACATAGGCAATTCCGCTGTCACCCGGGGTGGGCAGCCGCAGGCCAATCACGGTCAGGCACGGCGCGGCCAGTGCACGCAGCCCTGCCAGGAAGTCCTCCCAGGGGGACTCCTGGAAAGGCCCGCGGTACAGGGCCGCGACCAGTGACGCATAGTGATCGAGGCTGCACGGCTCGCTGTCAGGGGGCATGCCGGGTGTGGCTACGGGAGATCGCATGTTATGGGCTCCTGCAAATGCATGAGGCTGGCTGGTCCGCGCTGGCGCTAAGGTATCATGCAGGCAAGGCGGGGAGGACCTCAATGAATTCCGGAGCACTGGGACGATGCGCACGCGCGACGCTGTCACTGGCGTTGTTGGTGACCGGGGGCTGGATGGCAGCCGGAGGTGCCTGGCTGGCCGCCCTGGGTGGGTCGCTCCATTACCTGCCGGCGGGGGTCGTTACGTTGGTGGTAGCGGGCCTGGTCTGGCGGGGGCGGATGCTGGGGCTCTGGCTGTATTTGGGGCTGTTGCTGACAACCCTCGCCTGGGCCCTGGCTGAGGTCGGCCTGAATTTCTGGCTCCTCCTGCCCAGGCTGGGCTTGCCACTGGGATTTGCGATGCTCATTCTGCTGGTGTTCGGCTCCGGTACCCGAGGACACCGGGGCCAGGCGCCTGTCTGGATCGGTACCGGCGTCGTCGCTGTTGTCGGCGCAACCCTGCTGATCGCATCACTTGGGCAAGAGGTGATCTTGTCGAGCGACTCAAAGGCGTCGCCGTCATCGCTGCCAGCTGCCCGCGATGATGCGGAAGAGTGGCGAGAATACGGGCGGACCCAAGCGGGTACACGATACGCACCAGCCAGCCAGATTACCCGCGATAACGTGCATCAGCTGGACGTCGCCTGGACCTACCGAACGGGTGATCTGCCCGAGGCCTACCCGCAAGCCCGCAACGCCTACAGCTTTCAGGCCACCCCCCTCAAGGTGGACGACAGCCTGTACTTTTGCTCGCCGCGAAATATCGTGATTGCCCTGGAGGCCGAGACCGGTCGGGAGCGCTGGCGACACGATCCGCATATTGATGCCAGTGGCGCATACATGCTGGCCTGCCGTGGCGTGTCCTATCACGAAAGTGTCGAACCGGATGCCGCCTGCCCGCAGCGTGTTCTGGTTGCCACCCTGGATGCCCGGCTGATTGCCTTGGACGCCCGGAGCGGTGAGCGCTGCGAGGATTTTGGTCGCGGTGGCGAGATCTCCCTGCTGGAGGGCATGGGTGAGGTGAAGCCCGGCTACTATCTGGTGACGTCGCCTCCGACCGTGGTTGGCGATGTGGCGGTGCTGGGTGGTTTTGTGCTCGATAACATGTCGGTAGACGAACCGCCCGGTGTGGTGCGCGCCTATGACGTTACCAGTGGCAGGCAGCTCTGGGCCTGGGATTCCGGGCGTCCGGTCGAGGCTGGCCCCTGGCGGCAGGGAGAGGCGTTTACCCGCGGCTCACCGAATGCCTGGAGTCTGTTCAGCGCGGATGATGCCCTGGGGCTGGTCTATGTCCCCACCGGCAATGCCACGCCCGACTACTTTGGTGGCCAGCGCAGTGCGGCCCAGGACCGCTACGCCAGCTCGGTGGTTGCACTGGAGGCCGCAACAGGGAAGCTGCGCTGGGCCTTCCAGACCGTCCATCACGACCTGTGGGATTACGATGTGGCCTCGCAGCCGGTGCTGGTTGACCTGCCGGTTGGCAACGAGGTGGTGCCGGCCCTGGTCCAGCCCACCAAGCACGGGGAAATCTTCCTGCTCGACCGACGCAGTGGCGAACCCCTGGCAGCCGTCGAGGAGCAGGTGGTGCCCGCGGGCACAGTGCCCGGTGAGCGCTACTCACCTACGCAGCCCGCTGCCACGGGCATGCCGAGCCTGACCCCGGCACCCTTGACCGAGCAGGACATGTGGGGGGCCACTGCGCTGGATCAGCTGTGGTGCCGCATCACCTTCCGCAGCCTGCGTTACGAGGGCAAGTTTACACCCCCTGGCCTGGATCGCAGCCTGCTCTGGCCCGGCAACAACGGCGTCATGAACTGGGGCAGTGTATCGGTGGACGAGTCGCGACAGTTGATGGCGGTCAGTTCCTCCTACATGCCCCTGCTGGTGCAGCTTCTGCAACGCGATGAAGCGCCAGCGGGTGAGGTGATCAGCTTTGATGAGCGCGGGGTGCCGATTTCGCCGCAGATGGGCACGCCCTACGCGGTCAGCACGGAGCGACCTTTCATGTCGCCTTTCGGAGCGCCCTGCAATGCGCCGCCCTGGGGGCGCCTGTCGCTGATCGACTTGAACAGCCGTGAACTGCTCTGGCAGCGACCACTGGGCACTACGAAAGACGTGGCGCCTCTCGGACTGCCGGTAGCGGGCGCCTTTTCCCAGGGCGGTACCATGACCACCGCGGGAGGGCTGGTGTTCGTGGCGGCGGCCCAGGACGACTACCTGCGGGCCTTTGACATCGACACGGGCGAGGAGCTGTGGAGGGGGCGCCTGCCGGCAGGCGGTCAGGCCACGCCGATGAGTTTCGTGTCGGCGCAGGATGGCAGGCAGTATGTGGTGATTGCCGCGGGCGGTCACCAGTACATGCAGACCACCATCGGGGACTTTGTGGTTGCCTTCAGCCTGCCGGACTGAAGGCAACCGGAAGAGCTGATCCGACTCAGCGATCGAAATCCACCCGGGTTACGGTGTCTGGATCGCGCTGTTGCGCGATATCCGCTGTGCGCTGCTCCAGCATGGGCATGAACCGGGTATCGGGGATCAGCCAGAAGCGGCCGGCGTCGATTCCCGTGAAAACGCTGGTGGCAAACGCATCCGGGGACGGACCTGCCGCCACGTTGCTGGCCACGCTATCGTGGAACTGCTGCTCGTCTGCTCCCAGTCCGACGTGCTGGTCCGCGGGTCGCAGTCGCTCTGAATGCCAGATGCCGGTGGCAACCTCCGCCGGGCAGAGTACGGAGGCAGTCACCTCGCCTGGCTCGCCCGCAAGCTCTTTGTAGAGGCTCTCGGTCAGGACCACTACCGCATGCTTGGTGGTCTGGTAGGGGCTCATGTAGGTCCCCCCACCGAGCAGGCCACCGATGGAGGCCGTGTTCACCACCCGCGCTGCCTGACCCTGCTGCAGCATGCGTGGCACAAAATGGTGGATGCCGTGAATGACCCCCATCACGTTGACATCAATGATCCAGCGCCAGTCGCGCAACGGACGCTCCCAGCACTTGCCATCCACCAGCACGCCGGCATTGTTGAACAGGAGGTTGACGGCACCGTGTCGGGCGTAAACCCCGGCGGCGAATTCCCCCACGGCATCCGCATCGGTCACGTCGAGCACCTGAGTTGTCAACTGGTCGCGATGCTCAGGCACGCTTTCCACCAGCCTTTCCAGGCCGTCGGAATCCACGTCGGCGCCGACTACCTGCATGCCGCGCCGCAGGGCCTGGCGTGCCAGCCCCGCACCAATGCCGCTGCCTGCGCCGGTGATGACGCAGATTGATCCTTTCATGTTGCTCATGGCTCGTTACGTGTCTCCTGCACTGGTGTGCTTTTTGTCGTCGGCGCCTGGCTTCCGGCTTTCTCGACCGCTTCAGTATTCGTAATTGAGTTCAATGCCGTAAGTCCTTGGTGGTCCGTACTGTTCGGTTACCAGGCCAAGCCCGCCAAAGTTGATTGAATAGGTTGGGTAGTCATCATCCAGCAGGTTTCTTCCCCACAGGGTGACGCGCAGATAACTGTCGCCCAGCTGGATGTTCTCAAGGCTCACACGCGCATCGACCAGTGTTCTTGCGTCCATGCCAATCTGGTCGTAGATAACTGGGTCGCCATTTACCAAGCCTGACCAAAGGGGGTTTTCATCCCATTCTCCCTGGTGATTGACCTGTAGATAGCCGCGTACATCACCGAATCCGGTACGCGCAAATACGTAGTCGAGTGAAGCCGTGAGCTGGTAGTCAGGTGATGTTCGCCTTGCGGCCCGGCTCCCATCCAGACATTGGGTGGGAGTATTTGAGCCACAGACATCGGGATAGTCGTCAAAGTCGCCATGGATATAGGCATAGCTCAATGCCACCACCATGTCCCCCATTGGCACTGCGGATATCTCGAGCTCACCCCCCCAACGGTCGGCAGCGCCCGCATTGGCGATAAGCGTGGTGGCAGCTCCATTCACTACTTCCGAGCGCGTTACCTGCAGGTCATCATAGGAATAGTGGAACAGCGATCCATTGATACGCAGACGATTGTTCAGCCAGTCGCTTTTGAGTCCTGCTTCATATTGAGCAATGGTTTCCTCCTCGTAGGCATTGTCGAAGATTTCACCGTTAAATCCTCCACTGCGATAGCCGGTAGAGTAGGTCAGGAACGCATTCACATCATCGGTGATGGCGAAGGCGGCGGTCAGATTACCGCTGGTATTGGTAAAACTCTGCTGTCGACTGACAGAGCGCGGAGGAATCACGCCGAAAGGTGACACGACCTGTCCGTAGTCGTAATCAATGGTTTTGTCTTCTTCGGTGTAGCGCAAGCCCGCTGTGAACGAAAAGCGTTGCCCCATCCAGTCCGGTGTCCATGTCACCTGGGAAAATACTGCCCATGCCTCAGTTGAGTTGTCGTAATACTGGCTGGACCCGATACCATTCAGTGGAGCGGCAAAGGTCGAGTTGCGACGATATTTCCCTTCATCTTCAAAATAATACAGGCCAAGAACATATTTCAGGCTGTCGGTACTTCCGATCATCTGCAGTTCTTCGGACCACTGCCGGTACTTCGTCGTAGTATCCTGCTTGGTATGGAATGCTCCACCGGATGTGATGGATCCCCACAGATTGTCGAGTAGTGGATAAGCGAATCCGGAAGAGGGGCCGTAGAGCTGTCCCAGGGTCAAATGCACCAGGTCTGAATAGGCACCTACTCCATTTGCATCCAGTCGGGAGTCAATATCCTCCAGGTCACCAAACACATAGGTTTCGAGGTCGCGCAGCGCCGAGATTGAGCGGAACGTGACATCCCCCAGGACGCCCAGATCTCCTGCATCCCAGGTGATGGTGAGGGCATGGCCGTCGACGTCATTGGTGGTGGCTGGCGAGAAGTCGGCTCGTCCGGAGCTGCGGCGTCCTTGTCCGTTTGCTTCTGCCTGCTGGTAGGCTGCGATGGTCTTTTGCAGTGACGGTATCCACCGTTCGGAAATTCGGGGGTCGGACCCCGGGATGGCAGCCCAGCCCTGTGCCGCTCCCACCAGGCCCTGCAATGCGCCGATCCGGCTAACCCTGGCAGACGGATCTAGGGCGGTGAAGCCAACGGTCTGCTGCAAGGCCATTGCTTCATCGAGCTTGCTCTGGTCATAGGCGTAGTCGAGAATCAGCGATTCAGCGGGTGTCCAGCGAGCGGCCACTCGCCACGCCTGTCTATCCATGTCGTCGAAGTCCTGACCACCGGGGGATCTGTTCTTGTAGAGAGCATCCCTCAGCCTGGTCTGGTAACCGAAGCTGAAGGCCAGCTCCCCGGGCCCACTGCCCACAGTGCCGAGGGAATCCGTATCCAGGTTCAGCTTGAGTTGCCGGAAGTTGTAGTTGCCGATGCTGGCATTGGCGCGAATGCCGAACTCTCCGGTCGGTTTTTTCGAGATAATGTTGACCGCGCCACCCGTGGAGTTGCGTCCATACAGTGTGCCTTGCGGGCCACGCAGCACCTCAATTCTTTCGATCTCCGCGACATCCATGGCGGAACCAATTTGTTTGCCGATGTAAACGCCGTCCTGGTACAGAGCAATGGCAGGATCGACAGAGAGATTGTTTGGACCACCGCCAGAAATGCCCCGCATGTTCAATGCCACCGCGGAGCGATTGCCGGGGGAGTCAAACCCGGAGAGCCCGGGAACCTGGCCCATCAGATCCTGGGTGTTATAGATGCCTCGGTTTTCGATGGCCGATTCGCTCAGGGCAGTAATGGATATCGGGGTGTCCTGACTCGACTCCTCGCGTTTCTGTGCCGTAACGACGACCTCCTCCAGGCCGGCGCTCTGTGACAGCGCTGGGGCTGGACAGGAAATGGCAGCAGCTACTGCCAGTGCGATGGCTGACACAGGACGTTGACTGGGGGTATATGCGCGCATGTTTGCCTCTTATGGTTCGTATGGGATGTATGTACATTGAAGCCGGGTCTGGGTTGCAGTGTGGCTCCTGAGCGTCAGGCAGCCGCGGTAGTGCCGAAGCATCGAGGGACATTACTAAAGCGAGGTTTGCCCGAGCATCCTACAAATGCATGAGCGTCTGGCCGCCACGAGCCTGTTGCGGCATGGCCCGAAAGTCTGTCCTGGAAACAAGGCGGCTCAAGAAGTTGTCTTTTGATGAGGCCTTTTGTCTGTTGATGAATATCCACAAGGCTAATCTGTAGTAAGTTCGCAGATGTTCAGCCCTGTTTCTGAGGAGGAGAGATGCGATCACATGCTCTGGTGCTTTATCTAGCGCTGATTTCTGGTGCGGTGTTCTGTGCGCCGCAGACTGTCGCGCAGGTCCAGCCGGCAGCCGAGACACGCTCCCCCGCCGATATCATCGCCCACCGCCAGGAGGCTATCGCCTACTCGGTCGGCCTGCAGGCCTACTTCTACGGCTACCCCGTGGTTGACTACCTGCGGGTGATGCGAGAGCAGATCAACGAGGGGTTGGACCCCAACGGTGTCTACGCACCAGTCAATGCCTTTGCCTATCAGGAAGACCTGGCGGCACCGGGTGGGCTTTACGCCGGTCGCGGCCCCAATAGCAGTACCCTGTATTTCACCGCCTGGCTGGATCTGAGCCAGGGGCCGGTGCGGGTGCAGACGCCGGATACCGGCGATCGCTACTATGTGCTGACCTGGGCCGACCTGTATTCCGAGGTACAGCACACCGGGACGCGCACTACCGGCAGTCAGGCCCAGACCCTGCTGGTCGCTGGCCCCGACTGGGAAGGCGAGGTACCCGAGGGGACCGAACTGGTTCGCCTGCGCACCCACCGTGGCTACCTGCTGGGCCGGGTGCTGGTCAATGGCCCGGAGGACCTGCAGGCGGCGCGCTCCGTGATGCGTGCCATTGAGCTGGAGGGGCCGACCCGCAATGCCGCTGACTACGACCTGCCGAAGCCCGGGGCGCTGACCTCCCTGGACTTTTTCGAATACCTGAACCGCTTCCTGCGCGGCAATCCTCGCCTTTCCGAGGAGGCGCTGCTGATGGCAAAGATGGACCAGGTGGGTATCGGTCCCTCGGTGGATTTTCAGGCGGAGAAGCTGCCGCAAGGCCTGCGTCGTGGCCTGGAGCGGGCGATCGCCGACGGCCAGCGCATCCTGCGTGAGTCCCCTCAGGCGGCACCCAGCCATACCGGCTGGAGCACCCCCGCCAGCGAAACCTATGGCAGTTACGGTTTTGACTACTTCCGCCGGGCGATGGTGGAGTACCACGGATTCCTCGGCAATCACCCCGAAGAAACTATCTATTTATCTGCCCTCACGGACGCCGCTGGGGAGCCACTGCAGGGCAGCCGGCGCTACGAAATTGTGTTTCCCGCCGGCGCGTTGCCGCCGGCCGAGGCTTTCTGGGCGCTCAATGTCTACGATGCCCGTACGGTGGATCTGATCCCCAACACCCTGGACCGCTACGCCATCAGCGACCGCATGCAGAACCTGCGCTTCCGCGATGACGGCTCACTGGTGGTGCGTCTGCAACAGGTGTCGCCTGAGGAAGCCGACGTGAACTGGCTGCCGGTGAATGACGGACCGCTGTTCGTGACCCTGCGTTTTTTCGCGCCGGCGCCCGAGGTGTTGCAGGGGAGTTATGTGCCCCCGCCGCTGCGCAGGCTGGACGCTCAGTAAACACGCTGCGCGTCTTTCGCGATTGACAGTCCTTTATTTATATATAAGATAAATAAAATCTGTCTGCGGGTTCCCCTTTCCTGGGGGTGGACCTGCGGGCTACTTTCAATAATGGACAAGGAGATCTATTCATGGCGCGTCTGCAGAACAAGGTTGCCATCGTCACCGGCGCCGGCCGCATCGGCAATATAGGCCTGGCGGTGTGCGAGGCTTTTCTTCGCGAAGGTGCCGCGGGTGTGGTAGCCACGGACATCCTCCTCGATGACGCAGCGGCCATTGCGGCAAAAATGGCTGACACGCACGGCGAGGGACGCTTTCAGTTGCTGCAGCTTGATGTGACCTCCGAAGCTGACTGGCAGCGTGTCGTCGAGGAAACGGTCGCCAGCTTTGGCCACCTGGATGTGCTGGTGAACAATGCCGGCATTTCCATTCACGGCGGTGTCGAAAGCACTTCGCTGGAGGATCTGCGCAAGGTGATGGCAGTCAACCACGACGGCGTTTTTCTTGGCACCAAGGTCTGTGCACCCTTGCTCGCGGAAGCGGTCAATCGCCACCCCGGTGGTGGCTCGATCATCAACACGGCATCGATGGCGTCGTATATGCCCAATGCCAACAATATCGGCTATCACGTCTCCAAGGCCGCCGAGCGGATGCTGACCATCTGTTCTGCGGTGGAGTTTGGTCCGAAGAAGATTCGCGTCAACTCGGTGCACCCCGGTACAACCATGACGCCACTGATACGCCAAGGCCTCGAGGACTATGTCCGCGGCGGCCTCTGGAGCACTACGGAAGAAGCCGAGACAGCGCTGGCCGGAATGACGCCGCTGAACATGAACAGTCAGCCGGAAGACACGGCCCACGCCTTCGTCTACCTGGCTTCCGACGAATCGCGCTTTGTGACTGGCGCGTCCATTTATCACGATGGCGGGATTGGGCTGCGTTACTAGATTCTATCCAGGTCGCCACCCAGGCAGTTGGCTGGAAGCCACTGATATTGTGCAGAATAAACTAATGAGGAAAGGCGTATGCAGGGCAGACTGAAAGACAAGGCCATCATGGTGATCGGCTCGGGTAGCGGAATCGGGGCAGCCACTGTGAAACAGCTCGCCTCGGAGGGTGCTCGTGTCTGCGTGGCGGACATTAATCTCGAGGCGGCGCAAAGCGTGGCAGATGAAGTCCGCGATAGCGGCGGCGAAGCTCATGCCGTCTACATCGACATTGCCGAGGAGGACGTGGTCAACCGCGCTTTCTCTGAAGCCGTGACGGCACTCGGTGGCCTCGACGGCGTGCATGTGAATGCCGCCGACCTGCGGGTGATTTTCGAGGACAGCGATGCCCTGGCCGAGGATCTGGCGGTGTTTGATCGTACCCTTCAGGTCAACCTTCGCGGCCACCTGCTGTGTACCCGCGCAGCGCTGCCGCATCTGCTGAGCAGGGGGCAGGGTGCGATCGTCTATACCAGCTCCGGAGCCGCGGATTCTGGCGACAGCACCCGGCCGGCCTACGCGGCGGCAAAGAGCGGGCTGAATGCGCTCATGCGACATGTGGCAGCGCGCTGGGGGCGCGAGGGCATCACCGCCAACTGTGTGGCGCCGGGCTTTGTTTATACACCGGAAATGCAGGCCAGCGGGCAGGTGCCACAGGAGTTGCTGGATGGCTTCCAGGCGCATACACCGAGTACCCGCCTGGGGCGGGTGGAGGATATCGCTGCCATGGTTTGTCTCCTGCTGTCGGAGGAGGCGCGCTGGATCAACGGCCAGGTGTACAACGTCAACGGTGGCGCACTGATGCCGTGAAGGCCGAGGACGCGAGATGCTCAAGAACCAGAAAATTCTGCTGACCGGGGCCGCCGGCCAGATCGGTTTTCCGCTGGGTGAATACCTGGCGGCGGACAATGAGGTCTGGGCGGTCGCACGTTTCACGGCACCGGGTTCCCGGGAGCGCTGCGAGAAGGCAGGCATGCACCCCTTTGTGCTTGACCTCGCCAGCGGCGACTTCACTGGCTTGCCCGACGATTTTGATTATTTGCTGCATTTCGCGGTGTTCCAGTTGGGAGGCGCCGACTATGATCACGCGCTGCAGGTCAATGCCGAGGGGACCGCGCTGCTGATGGCGCATTGTCGGCGGGCAAAGGCCTGCCTGGTCATGTCGACCTGCGCGGTATACGACAATCAATCCGATCCTCGTCATGCCTTTTGCGAGAGTGATCCCCTCGGAGATTCACACCAGCCCTATTCACCCACCTACGCCGTATCCAAGATTGCACAGGAAGCCGTGGCCCGCAGCTGCGCCCGGCTTTACGCTCTGCCCACGACAATTGCGCGGATGAATGTTTCCTATTCGGCCAACGGTGGTATGCCCGCCTATCACATGGATGCGATCCTGCGCGGCGAGGCCATTTCCCTGCCACCTGGTGGAGAAGCCTGGTTTACCTGTATTCATCAGGATGATATCAACCGGCAGGTTGCCGGGCTCCTGAGTGCGGCATCCGTGCCGGCGACGGTGGTCAACTGGGGTGGTGATGAAGCTGTGGAGGTGCGCAGCTGGTGCCAGTATCTCGGCGAGCTGGTGGGGCGGGAAGTCCGTTTTCGCGAAGAAGAATCTGCCATACCCTCGCGGGTGACCGATAACCGGCGCCGGATCGAGCTGGTGGGTCCCTGCCAGCTGGGTTGGCGCGAGGGGCTATCGGCGGTGCTCCGCGAGCGTTATCCGGAGATCATTCCGCCAGCGTGAACAGGCACTGTTCCTGAGCCCGGGTAACGCTCACCCGTCGGCCGAGGGGTTCACCCTCCAGCAATTTCCGTGGCGTATCGGTGTCGCCCTCTGCGGTCTTGGCCAGGAAGCGCGTGTTGTCGACCGAGCGTCCAATCATCAGGGCATGGTCCGGCGTGCCTCTGCGGAAGACCACCGAGCAGGTTTCGATGCTGCCCTGCCCGCTGAAAGTCGGATCCACGGTGACAGGAGTTTGCGCCTGCATGCTGCGCTCGGCGCGCTTGTCCGCCGGCTGCCAGTCGTCCACCGCCCGGGTCGAGTAGATGCCCACCGACTGCTTGGACAGGTAGCCGCCATTGGCTGTCACCAGGCCGAATGCACCGGGTCGCCGGCGCAATTGCTGCAACATTTCCGCGACGCCGTGCAGGCTGTAGTTATTGCCGGGGCCGCCAAAGAAAGGCAGGCCACCGGTCACGGTGAGTGGCCGCGGATCATCCGGTCCGATGTCCAGCGCTTCACAGGCGGCCAGCACTGCCACCGGGAAACAACTGTAAAGGTCAAACAACTGGATGGCATCTGTGCCCTGTCTCGCCATGGTGAGCGCTGCATCGGCGGTGCTCTTTAGCGCCGCAGATGTCGACAGGTCCGGGCGTTCGGAGACCCAGGTGTCGTCGGCATCGGCGTAGCCATGCAGGAAGACCCACTTGTCCCGGGGGATACCCAGCCGCTCGGCCTGCGCCACCGAAGTGAGTACCACCGCGGCTCCCTGGTTGACCGCATCCTGGGCCACGCTCCATTTGTTGTAGGGCTCGGCGATAGGGAAGTTCTCCGCCGAGGCGCGTGCCAGGAAGGCGTGCTCGCGAGGCGTGGGGAACTGGGCCAGGGGATTGCTGCGGGCCACCTGGTTCAGGCGCAGCAGCACATCGGCCATAAGCTTGCGGTGTGCTTCCACGGACAGACCGTGGCGATGGCGCCAGGCATTCTCGAACAGCGCGTACACTTGCGTCGGCAGTGTAATGTGATGCTGTGCTTCAAAGTCGGTCTGCAGGGCTGCGCAGCCGCGATCTTCAAAGCTGCCACCCACCTCCTCGCGCCAGTCGGGCTGCCAGCCCTGACGCCCGGCCAGCTTGGCGGCACCAATGGCTTCCGCGCCGCTGACCACCGCCAGGTCGCTCTCGCCACGGGCGATGGCCTCGGCGAATTCATTGATCAGGCGCTGGGGGCTGTGCCCACCGACGGGTCCGTAGATCAGCCGCGCGGGATCTGCCCCGGCGCGCTGTGCGACCGAGCGCGGCAGGTTGTCGCTGCTGCCGAAGGGATGCAGGGAGAGGCCGGGAACGGAGTCCGCAAACAGGCGTACCAGCGCCAGTGTGTCCACGCGCGCAGCCAGATCAAGCACCCCGGTGTCCGCGAGAGCCAGGTTCACAGCCTCGCCGGCGAGATCAGCCGGAGAGGGTATCTCGGCGGCGGCGTCGATGCTGTGCCGCGTGATCTGACCGCTGCCAACCAGAATGGGGGTGTTGGGATGCATGTTAGGTCTCCGATAGGTCGGTCTGTTCAGGGGGCGCGCGCTCGACATCGATCAGGCCCTTGGCCTGCAAGGCATCCAGACTGCTGTCGATGTGTTCGCGCAGCACGGCCTCGGTCGCGCGCGGCAGCACCAGGCACCAGCCGTTGCGGGTGCCGTGCTTGATGGTGTACAGCCCCTTGTCAGCCAGTTCGATAGCCAGCTCCCAGTGGCCCGTGGGAGCATGCGGCGCAGCAAGGGGGTAGGGGCACAAGCCCAGTGATGCAGTAAGCGCGACGCTGCGCCCGTCTTCCAAAGTAAAGGCGTGCTGTTCAATGGATCGCACCAGGCGCTCCGCCAGCCCCGCCAGGTGCTGTTCCGGCAGCGGCTGCAGGACCAGCAGGAATTCCTCGCCGCCCCAGCGGAGCACCTCGTCCCGCGGGTGCACCATCGCGCGGAGGAAGTCGGCAAACTGACGCAGCACCTGGTCTCCCGCATCGTGGCCAAGCTGGTCGTTGACGCGCTTGAAGTGATCCAGGTCCAGCAGCGCGAGCAGGCGGCAGTTGCCCTGGTGCATACCGGCCGCCTTTTCCTGCTGGAACCGGGTCAGTTCGACGGAGATTTTTTCGCTGAGATAACGGCGATTCCACAGCCCGGTGAGGGGGTCGGTCATGCTGGCGGTTTCCAGCTGCCGGCTGTACTGACGCAGGTTTTCATTGGCGACACGCAATTCTTCTGTGCGCTCGCCCACGAGTTGTCTCAGCTGGCGCTGCCGCTGGGCCAGGTTGCGGGTTCGCCAGCGCACTCCCAGCCACATCAGCAATAGCAGAGTGGCCGCCGCGGCCAGTTTGGCCCACAGGGTTTCGTGCCAGTAGGGGGCAATGTGCAGTGTCAGCTCTGCCTGGTCTGGCGACCAGACGCCGGCGTTATTGCTGCCACGCACCTGAAAATGCAGCGTGCCCGAGGGGAGGTTGGTAAAAAAGGCCGTGCGGTGCTCCGGGTCGTCCAGGGCCTGCCACTGGTCCCGATAGCCGAGGAGGCGGTACTGCAGCTGGACACTGCCGGGGTCCTGGTAGCTCAGCGCGGTAAAACCGAAGGCGATATCCCGCTGATGTTTATCCAGCTGCAGACGGGTATCGTTGCTTGCGGGCTGCCAGCGCCCGTCCAGGCGCACCCGATCGATATGCAGTCGGGGCGGATAGCGGTTGCTGCCGGTCTGCCCGGGGTGCACTGCGATGATCCCCTCGCGGGTGGGGAACCACAGCGCACCATCCTTTACCAGGGCGCGGGCGCTGCCGGCCCCGTTACAGCAGGTGGTGTTCTGTGCGCCGGCGACATCGCCGCGTTCGCTGAGCAGCATCCTTGCATTGAGCGATGTACTGTCGCCGCGGAGGTAGGCGTCGAGCTGCTGCAGGGGCAAGTGGTAAAGCCCCCGGTTGCCCGCCACCCACAAGGTACCCTGTTGCTCGACCAGGGCGAACACCGTATTGCCGGGCAGGCCATCCGCTGGGCCCAGTGTGCGCCAGCCATCCTCCCCGGAAATCAGCAGCTGCTCGCTCCGGCTGCCTGCGACCACGCGCCCGTCCGCAAGTTGAGTCAGGGCCATGACTTCGTGAACTTCGTCCAGCCCATCGACCGGGTCAAAAGTGCCGTCCTCACCTTCGAGCAGGATGCCCCCCACGGTTCCTGCCATCAGCTGTCCGTCGCGGGTCTCCAGGAGTATCCAGGTCTGGTTGGCGCTGCTGTCACTGGCCGAAAGGCGCTGTTCAAGCCTTTCGCCATCCCAGCGCCAGATGCCGCTGGTGGTACCCAGCCAGTAGCTGCCGTCGCGGCGGCGCAGAATGGCCTGGACGTGCTCGCCTTGCAGTGCGTCGAAGGCGGCAGGTCGTTCAATCCGTTCGTCCTCCCGCCACCACCAGTAGAGTCCGGCGCGCGTGCCCACCCAGATACGCTCGGGCTCGGGCAGCAGGCTGTAGGCGTGCGGATGCGGTTGTTGCTCGCCGCGGACCAGCTGCTGGAATCGACCATCCTGATAGCGGGCGAGGCCGTCCGCGGTGCCTACCACGATGGCGTCATCCACATCCCTGGCCAGGGTCCATGTCAGCTCGGCGTGCAAGCCCTCGGCGCTGTCGTAGCGCATGACGTAGCCATCCCAGAGGCGCACCAGGCCATAGGAGCGGCTGCCCAGCCACAGGCTGCCCTCGTGGTCCTCGGCCATGGACAAGACGTTGCCGTCGGCAAAGGGGCCTTCCGTGCCGAGGGTGTCAATAACGCGCCCGTGTTGCATCCGGTAGAGTCTGCCGGTGGCGCCGACCCAGAGCGTACCGTTGGCATCGGTAAACAGCGCTTCGACGCGGCGGCTGTCGATATCTTCGCTGATGGCAAGGTGCTGCCACTGTCCGCCCTCGCGTCGCAGCAGCCCGCGGCTGGTTCCCGCCCACAGGCGACCCTCGTGCCAGACAAGATCGGTGACTTGTACGCCCGCGAGAGACGCGGGCAGAGATTCCGCGATCCAGGTACCGTCATGCTGTTGCCAGATCTGCCCCTGCCCGCCGACCCAGGTCTTTCCCTCCCGGTGGTAGACCGTCAGCAGACTGTCCAGGGGAGCGCCAGGACTGCGCTCCAGGGTGTCGCCGCGGGAGCGCCACAGGCCACTGCCGGTGGCCAGGAGGATCCAGCCATCGCTGGTCTCCGTCATGTCGAGAATGTCGACGGGTTTGCCGCTGGCAGTCGGGACCCGCTGGATGCTGCCGTCCTGCAGCCAGGCGGCACCCCGCAGGGTCCCGATCCAGAGGCGCTGGCTCGCGTCGACATAGAGAGAGCGGATCAGGCGGCTGGGCAGGACCGGATGGTTGTCCGGGGAGTACAACTCGAAGCGCGTGCCGTCAAAGCGGGCTAGTCCCGCCTGGGTGCCGGCCCAGATATAGTTGTCGGGCCCCTGGGTGAGCGCGTGGACGGTGACCTGGGGAAGGCCCTGCTTGATGCTCCACTGGGAGAGCTCGAACTGGTGAAAGCGCATGTCGGGAGAAAGTGCCTGGAGCCCCGGGGAGGCGAGCAGCAGGAGCCACAGGCAGCCGGCAAGCGATGCCGGCAGGTGCCTTCGTCGCAAGGGGCATGCGGGTGCCAGCCGGCGGAGAACGTTCATCGTGTCAGGTCAGGGACATCTTTTGCGTTTACTCCACATTCTGAATTTGTTCCCGCATCTGTTCAATCAGTACCTTCATCTCCACCGCGCTGTGGGTGCTGCTGCTGGCGGTGGATTTCGAGGAGAGGGTATTCGCCTCGCGGTTCAGCTCCTGCATCAGGAAGTCCAGGCGCCGCCCGCAGGGGCCACCGCGATCCAGGGTGCGCCGCACCTCCTCCATATGACTCTCCAGCCGGTCCAGTTCCTCGTCGACATCTGCCTTGTGGGCTAGATAGACGAGCTCCTGCTCCAGGCGCTCGGAATCGGGTGTCTGCTGCAGTTCCGCCAGCCGTGCCAGCAGACGCTCCTGCTGGTGGCGTTTCAGCTCCGGCATCTTCTCACGTACGGCCTGGGTTTCCCGGCTCAGCAGTTCCAGCCGCTCGCGGATAAACAGGGCGAGTTTGCGACCCTCGCGGGCGCGGTTGGCGGCGAGTGACTCCAGGGCACAGGCGAACAGCGCCGAGGCCGAGGCCTGGATGGCCTCTTCGTCCGCCTGCGGCGCGCGACAGACGCCGGGGAATTGCAGGACCGCTAGCGGGTCCAGCGGGCGGGCGTCGGGGAGTGCCTGGCGGACCTGCTCTGCCGCCTGCAGCACGGCCTCCAGGCGCTCCGCATCCACCTGGAGGCCGGCGGACTGCTCGCCATCCGTCTGCAGGCGCAACTGGCACTCCAGCTTGCCCCGGCTGACGGTGTCCGCGACCTGCTCGCGCAGGCCGGGTTCCAGGCTGCGCAGTGTGTCCGGGAGCCGGAAGCTGGTGTCCAGATAGCGGTGATTCACCGAGCGCAGCTCCACGGTCAGGGTGCCCAGCGGCGTGCTGGTGGATTCCCTGGCGAAGGCGGTCATGCTGTGAATCTGTCCCACGTTTGCGCTACCTCTGCTGACGGTGAGTCGGCCAGTGTAGCAGCTTGCGTCGCCTGGAAAAGGTGATCGATTGCGCCCGAAACGGCCGGGCATCTCCAGTATACTGTCCGGCTGGTTTTACAATTACGGAGATTTTGCATGTCACGCCCCAGCGGCCGCGCGCCGAACGAGCTGAGAGAGGTCACGCTCACCCGCGACTACACCTGCCATGCCGAGGGCTCGGTGCTGGTCTGCTTCGGTGCTACCAAGGTGATCTGCACCGCCTCGGTGGAGGAGGGCGTGCCGCGCTTCCTGCGCGGCACGGGCAGTGGCTGGATCACGGCGGAATACGGCATGTTGCCCCGGTCGACCGGCTCGCGGATGGGGCGAGAGGCCAGTCGCGGCAAGCAGGGTGGCCGTACCCTGGAGATCCAGCGGCTGATCGGCCGCTCCCTGCGCTCGGCGGTCGACCTGAAGAAGCTCGGGGATTTCACCATCACTGTGGATTGCGATGTCATCCAGGCCGATGGTGGCACCCGCACGGCGTCGATTACCGGCGCCTGTGTGGCCCTGGTCGATGCCATCAACCACCTGCAGCGACGCAAGTTGCTCACCACTGATCCCTTGCGGCAGATGGTCGCCTCGGTCTCCGTCGGCGTGTGGCAGGGCACCCCGGTGCTGGATCTCGACTACCTCGAGGACTCCCGGGCGGATACCGACATGAACGTGGTGATGGGCGAAGACGGCGGCTTTATTGAAGTCCAGGGTACCGCGGAGGGGCAGCCTTTCCGGCGCGAGGAGATGGACGCGATGCTGGACCTCGCCGACAGCGGCATCCGGCAGCTGATTGAGTGCCAGAAAGCGGCCCTGGCGGGCTGAGGCCGGGTCGCCGGGCAGATTCCTGCCGGCCCTGGCGGGGCCGGCTGATCCTCAGACCTCGATATCGTAGTCCATGATGATCGGGGCGTGGCTGGAGAACTGCTTCAGCTTGTAAATGGCGCCGTGATCCACCGAGTACTTCAGGCCCTTGGAGATCAGGTGGAAGTCGGTGCGCCAGCCGTTCTCACCGGGGGTGCCATCCGGCCACCAGCTGAACTCATCGCGGTCGGAGTTGACCTCGCGGAAGGCGTCCACATAGCCGGCTTCAACGATCTCGTCCATCCACTGGCGCTCCTCCGCGAGGAAGCCCGGTCGGCTGCTGTTGGCGCTGGTGTCCTGGACGTCGGCTGCGCTGTGTGCGATTTGCCAGTTGCCGCAGATGATGAATTCCCGGCGCTTGTTGCGTACCTTGAGCAGGTGGTGTTGCAGCAGGTTGAAGAACTCGCGTTTGCGGCCCAGTTGTTCTTCGTTGCCCGGCTCCGCATGGGGAGCGAGCAGGCAGCCGACGCTGAGGTTTTCGTAGTCGGCCTGGATGTAGCGCCCTTCCATGTCGAAATCGGTGAAGCCGAGACCGGTCATGATGGCCTTGGGCAGCTTGCGGCAGTAGATGGCGACGCCATTTTCCTTGCCGTTGATGTCGTCGAAGAAGTAGGCGTTGTACTCCCGCGGGAAGTAGAGATCCTCCTGCAGGTCGTACTCGCTGCAGCGCAGGTCCTGGATACAGATGAAATCCGCATCCTGTTCCGACAGCCAGTCGTACAGCCCGTTTTTCGCGGCATCGCGGATGCCGTCGGCGCTGAAGCTGATAATCCTCATTCGTGGCCCCTTGTCTGGAGAGCGTGTATGATGCGCACACCGCCGCCGGCGATCGGCCGGCTAGATAGTTGTGGGGGTTCCTCCCCTGCAATCGCGTATGATAACCACGGCGCTGCTTCAGCATAACCCCCATTTGCGGGATTTGCCGACGGTAAAGTGATCTGCCCTCCAGGAACTGTCACCCCATGCAGGCGTATCAACAGGAATTCATTGAACTGGCCCGTCACTACCAGGTGCTCCGTTTTGGTGAGTTTACCCTGAAGTCGGGTCGTATCAGCCCCTATTTCTTCAATGCGGGCGCCTTTGCCAGCGGCGCTGCCCTGGCCGCCCTGGGGCGCTGCTACGCCCAGCGCATCGTCGACTCCGGCCTGGCCTTCGATGTGCTGCTGGGGCCGGCCTACAAGGGGATTCCCCTGGCGGCGGCGACGGCCATTGCCCTCGCCGACCAGCACGGGCGCGATGTGCCCTTCGCCTACAACCGCAAGGAGGCCAAGGACCACGGCGAGGGGGGAACGCTCGTGGGCGCGCCGCTGGAGGGCCGGGTCCTGGTCATCGACGATGTCATCACGGCGGGTACCGCCGTGCGCGAAGTGATTGGCATGATCGAGAGCGCCGGCGCCGAACTGGCCGGGGTGGCGATCGGCCTGGACCGCCAGGAGCGCGGGAGCGGCGAGCTTTCCGCCATCCAGGAAATCGAGCAGGCCCACGGGATTTCGATACTGAGTATTATCGATATCAACCACATCATTGCCTGGCTGGAGGGGCTCGGCAGCGATCGCGCCAGTGATCTGGCGGCCATGCGTGCCTACCGGGAGCGCTACGGCGTGCACTAGCGGGCGGGGCAGCGACTGTCCACTCACGGCCGGCTTGTCCACATACCCGGGGCCTTCTATAGTGAGCGCATGAATTTCCGAACCCGACATCTGCTTCTCGTCCTGCTGGCACTGCCCCTGTTACAGGGCGCCTCCAAAGGCGGGGAGCTCTATCGCTACCGCGATGACAACGGGCAAATGGTCGTGGGTAGCCACGTGCCGCCCGAGCATGTCGGCAAGGGCTACGAAGTGCTCAACGAGCGCGGTATTGTGGTCCGTGTGGTGCCCCGGGGCCTGACCGAGGAGGAGCGGGCCGATGCCAGCCTGCAGCGCGAGCTCGAAGCCCGCGCCGCCCGGGAAGAGGAGCGCCTCAGGGCCTGGGATGAATCCCTGCTGCTGCGTTACAGCTCGGTCGAGGATATCGAGGCCGCCCGCGAGCGTGCGGTGGGTGAGCTGCGCGTTCGGCTGAGTATCCTGCGCAGCAACCGCAGTTCCCTCAAGCACCAGGTCGAAAACTACCAGGCGCAGGTGGCGGACATGGAGCGCCGGGGCGATGTGCCCGACGCGGCGCGCCTGGAGAATATTGCCAACCTGCAGCAGGAAATCGAGCAGACCGAGTCCCAGATCGAAGAGCGCGAGCGCGAAATTCGCGAGGTGGAGGCTGCCTTCGCCAGGGATATCGAGCGTTTTGCGCAGCTGGAGGAAGTGGTTGAATTGCGCCGTCGCCTGTCGGCGCGGGGCGACTCCTGAGCGCCGGATTCTCGCGCGAGACCCCGCCGGGCCCTCAGGCTGCCGGCGTACCCGGGGCCCTCACCACGGTCTGGAAAAAGTCCCGTTGCAGCTGCAGCCACTGCTCGTCCCAGTCGCTGGTGGGCAGGCGTGTGAAGCCGCTGCGCACATACTGACTGATGCGCCCCTCCGCCGCGGCCATGAGGAGGTTGGCGGCCGCCGCCAGGGTGATGCGCGGACGCAGGCCCTCGCGCAGCTCGGCTTCCCGCAAGACCTGCCGGATCTGGGTTTCAAAGCGATCAAACATCTGGGCCACCCGCTGGTGCAGACGCTCGGTTTCACCCGCGAGGGCGTCGCCGGTCAGTATCCGGGTGATGCCGGGATTGCGCTCGGTGAAGGTCAGCAACAGCAACAGCATCTTGCCACAGCGGGCGGCGGCCCGCTCCTCTTCCTCGAGGATGATCCGCACGCGGCTGAACAGCGTTTCCTCGATGAACTCGATCAGGCTTTCAAACATCTTCGATTTGCTGGGGAAGTGGCGGTAGAGCGCCGCTTCGGAAACCCCGACCTCACGCGCCAGTCCGGCGGTGGTGATGCGGCTGCCGGGCTCCGCTTCCAGCATCCGGGCCAGGGCTTCGAGGATCTGCTGGCGGCGTTGGGATCGTCTCGGGGGCATGTCGCTCGGGTCTGCTGGGCCGGGCCTTCATGCTAGCGACTCCCCCGGAGGGCTGCAACACACCCGCGGATGTCCCGAAGCATTGACGCGTTTGCGTCAGGGCATCAGCTGTCCGCGAGAGCCTCGCGACGGGTGATCAGGGTGCCGATGCCGACGTTGGTGAAAATCTCCAGCAGCACGGCGTGGGGTACCCGGCCGTCGATGATGTGCGCGCTGGCCACCCCGCCCTTCACGGCGTCCAGGGCACAGCCGATCTTGGGCAGCATGCCGCCGGCAATGGTGCCGTCCTCGATCAGGGAATCCACCCGTTCGGTGCTCAATCCGGTCAGCACGTTGCCCTCGCGGTCCAGCAGGCCGGCGACGTTGGTCAGCAGCATCAGCTTCTCGGCCTGCATCACCTGGGCAATGCGACCGGCGACCAGGTCGGCGTTGATGTTGTAGGTGTTGCCCTGGTTGTCGACGCCGATCGGAGCAATAACCGGGATGAAGTGGCTGTTGAGGATCACCTTGAGCACCTCGGTATCGATTTGCTCCACTTCACCCACGTGACCGATGTCGACAATTTCCGAGGCCCCCAGCTCGGGGCTATAGCGGTTGACCTTCAGCTTGCGGGCGCGAATCAGCTGCCCGTCCTTGCCGGTCACGCCGATCGCCTTGCCGCCGGCGCGTTGGATCGAGGAGACGATCTCCTTGTTCACGCTGCCGCCCAGCACCATTTCCACCACATCCATGGTTTCGCTGTCGGTGACCCGCATGCCGTTGACGAACTCGGTGTGGATGTTGAGCTTTTTCAGTAGTTCGCCAATCTGGGGGCCGCCGCCGTGGACCACCACCGGGTTCATTCCCACCAGCTTCATCAGTACCAGGTCGCGGGCGAAGCTCTCGTGGAGCTGCGGGTCAACCATGGCATTGCCGCCGAACTTGACCACGATGGTCTTGCCGGTGAAACGCTGGATGTAGGGCAGTGCCTCGGTGAGTACCCGGGCGATCGTTTGGGCGGATTCCAGATCCAGGCTCATGCTGTGTCCTTGCTCAATGGTCGGAGTCGGCGGTACCGGGGGCATCGGGGAGTGCCACCGGCGGGTCCAGGGCCGCCAGCTGCTGGCGGAAGGCCGCCATGATACTCGCAAGCTGCGCCGGATCCGAGGCCTCGAAGCGTGCGGTCAGTGCCGCGGTGGTGTTGGAGGCGCGCACCAGGCCCCAGCCCTCGCGGTAATCGACGCGCAGCCCGTCCAGGGTGTTCAGGGTCGCGTCGGGGAAATCGGCGCGGTCGGCGAACTGGCGAATCAGGGAAAACTTGCGCTCTTCGGGAACCGGGAGCAGCAGCTCCGGGGTGCTGACGGTGGGAGGAATGTCCGCCAGCAGGCTGTCGAGATCCACCCCCTGGCTGGAGAGAATTTCCGCCAGACGGGCGGCGGCATACAGGGCGTCATCGAAACCGTACCAGCGCTCGCCGTAGAACACGTGGCCGGAGAATTCGCCGCCCAGGAGTGCCCCGGTTTCGGCGACCTTCTGCTTCATGAAAGCGTGGCCGGTCTTGCACAGAACCGGGCGGCCGCCGTCCGCGACGATGCGATTGGCCAGTTCCCGGCTGCACTTGACGTCGAAGACCACATCGGTCCCCGGGTTGCGGGACAGTACGTCCCGGGCCAGGACCATCAGCAGCTCATCGGTACGCAGGATACGGCCACTGGCGCTGACCACCGCCAGCCGGTCGCCATCGCCATCGAAGGCCACGCCGAGGTCGGCACCCTGGTCAACGACTCGGGCGGCCAGATCGGCCAGGTTTTCCTCGCGGCTGGTATCTGGCGGCCGGTTGGGAAAGTCGCCGTCCAGCTCGCAGTACAGGGGCAGAACCTCGCAGCCCAGCGCGCTGAAGAGGGCGGGTGCCGCCTCGCTGGTGGCACCATTCCCGGCATCCACGACCACGCGCAGTGCGGCCGGCAGCACGATATCGTCGACTACCTCGTCGAGGTAGGCGGCGACGACGTCCCGCTGGCTCAACTTGCCTTCTCCGACACAGAAGTTGCCCAGCTCGGCGCTCTGGCGCAGTTGCTGGATCATGCCCGCTGCCAGGGTCTGCCCCTTGATCACGATTTTCAGGCCATTGTCAGCGGGCGGGTTGTGACTTCCCGTGACCATCACCCCGGAGCTGCAGTCGAGGTGGTGGGTCGCGTAGTGCATCAGGGGGGTCGGTACCACGCCGATATCGATGACGTCCCGACCGGTGGCGAGGAGGGCGCGGGTCAGCGTCTCGCGGATACGCGGACTGGATCGCCGGCCGTCGCTGGCGACGATAATCGCCGCTTGGTTCTTTTCCGCAGCCAGGGTGCCAATCGCCCTGCCAACCCGGTCCACCACCGTGTCGGTCAGGTCCCGTTCAGCGTGGCCACGCAGGTCGTAGGCGCGAAAAATCTCGGTGGGCAGCCCGACCGGATTGTCGTCGTCGGCTTCGGGGCCGTCCGCTTCTGCCGCGGCGAAGAGATCGTCGAGGGAGGCGGGTTCACCGGGGCTGTCGGACACCCGCTGGCGGGGCTGTGCGACGGCACCGGCTGTGGCAGCTGGCACGGAGCCGACCGGCGACAGGCCCGCCAGCCTGCGCAGCAACAGCCACAGGGCGCAGAGGGCGCCGATCAGGCCGCAGCCAGCCACGGTCAACCAGTCCCGCAGCCCTGGACGCAGCTCCTCGACCAGCTCCGTGGCGGTCGCGAAGCCGACCTCCCAGTTGCTCCCGGGCACGCTGTGATAGCGGGCAGGTGTCGCCCCGGGCGCGATTTCCCGACCCAGCTGCAGCACCTCCCGTCCGCCTTCGCCGTAGCGCTGGCGGATTGTCACCTGCCCGACCGCCTGACTGCTGCGACCTAAAGGCCTGAACAAGTGCCTGTCGTCAATCGATGCGAGCAGTACCAACCGCTCCGGGCTTGCCTGCCCGGGTGCCACGAGCAGCGCCAGGGAGGTGTAGACCGCTTCGCCCACCGGGTAGATTTCCGGCGCGGGCGGCTCGCCTGCCGCCGCGCGCCGGACCAGGTCGATCTCGATATTGTTGCGCAGCCCCGCCATACCCTCTCGCAGCGGTGCCGAGCCAAGGTCGTCGACCGGTATCAGGCGCAGGCTCTCCAGTTCCGGGAAGAGCAGGCGCAGCTCCTGCTCGATGACCTGCCGTTCCTCGGGCGAGGCCGTCACGCTGGCCTGTATCCGGGGTGAGCGGGCCGCGTTGTCCAGTCGTTCCCGCAGGCCCTGCTCCAGGGTATGCAGCACCTCGGCCTGCTGTCGGGCGAGCAGCTCGTTGAGGTTTTGCTGCATGCTGGCGGTGAGCTGTGGTTCGCGCACCAGCGCCAGCCAGGCGACACCAGCGAGCAAGGGTCCCACGGCAATCACTGCCGCCAGCAGGAGGGTCCGTGTCAGTGCCGGGCTGGCCGTTGCCGATCGGGGCATGTCAGGTCACCGTTTCCCGGTAGCGCCGGGCGAGCCGGGTAATAATGTCGCGGGCGATCTGTTGCTTGCCACTGCGGGGCAGGGCCTCTTCAGCGCCGTCCCAGAGCACGGTCACGGCGTTTTCCTGGCTGTTGAAGCCGATACCCTCCGCCGACACGTCATTGGCCACGATCATGTCCAGGCCCTTGCGCTCCAGCTTGTCCCGAGCATAGCTCAGCAGGTCCCGGGTTTCCGCGGCAAAGCCGACAGTGAAGGGGCGCTGCGGGTGAGCGGAAACCGCAGCCACGATATCCGGGTTGCGCACCAGCTCCAGTGTCATGCGTTCCTCGTTCTTCTTTATCTTGTCGCCGGCGACGTCGGCGGGCCGGTAGTCAGCCACGGCAGCGCAGGCAATAAAGATGTCGCAGTCGGTCAGGCGCGACAGGCTGGCCTCCAGCATGTCCTCGGCGCTGACCACGTCAACGCGCTCCACGCCCTCGGGGGTGTGCAGGTCCACGGGGCCGCTGATCAGGGTGGTCCGCGCCCCGGCCTCCGCGGCAGCGCGGGCGAGGGCGTAGCCCATGCGGCCTGAGCTGTGATTGGAGATATAGCGTACCGGGTCCAGGGCTTCGCGCGTTGGCCCGGCGGTGATCACCACGCGCCGGCCCGCCAGCTCGCCGGATTCAAACAGGCTTGCCGCGGCGGCGGCGATAATGGCGGGGTCTTCCATGCGACCCGGCCCCACGTCGCCGCAGGCCTGCTCCCCGGCGGCGGGGCCGACCATGTGCACGCCGCGCGCTTGCAGCCGCTGCAGGTTGTCCTGGGTGGCCGTATTGCGCCACATCTGCTGGTTCATTGCCGGCGCCAGCATCAGGGGGGCGGGGCATGCCAGGGCCACCGTGGTGAGCAGGTCGTCGGCGCGTCCCTGGGCCAGGCGGGCCAGCAGGTCGGCCGTAGCGGGGGCCACCAGGAGCAGGTCCGCCCAGCGGGCCAGCTCGATGTGCCCCATGCCCAGCTCTGCTTCGGGATCGAGCAGGTCAGCGTGGACCGGGTGCCCGGACAGGGCCTGCAGGGTCAGCGGCGTAATGAACTCGCGGGCGCCCCGGGTCATGACCACGCGGACATCGGCGCCGCGGGTCTTCAGTTGACGGATCAGTTCAGCGGACTTGTAGGCCGCGATGCCGCCGCTGACGCCCAGGACCACATTGCGTTGAAAAAGATGTCCCAATACGGTCACCGACTTGCGAGAATAGGAATCAGAAAGCAGGGCAAACGATACCACTGGCGGCGCGGCTTGGACACTCTCCGCGCGGCTTGACACCAGGGAGGGTGATGGTATGTCGATGCGCGACTGGGGGGCCGGCGAAGGCCCCCGGGACAAACTCCTGCAGCGCGGGGCGGCAGCCCTCTCCGATGCCGAGCTGCTGGCGGTGGTGCTGCGAACCGGCCGCCGGGGTTGCAGTGCCGTGGACATGGCCCGGGATCTTCTGGGCAGTCACGGCAGCCTCGGCGGCTTGCTGACAGCGCCCGTGTCGGAGCTGCTCGGCTGCCCGGGTCTGGGGGCTGCCAAGCTGGCGCAACTGCAGGCTGCACTCGAGCTGGCGAAGCGGCAGGCGCTGGAGGAAGCCCGCGCCGGCAGCGCCCTGACCAGTCCGCAGCACACGCGGCGCTTCCTGCAGCATCACCTGGCGGGGCAGGCGCGGGAAGTGTTTACCTGCCTGTTCCTGGATAACCAGCACCGCATCCTGCGCTGTGAGGACCTGTTCTTCGGTACCCTCGATGGTGCCGCCGTCTATCCCAGGGAGGTCGCGGTGCGCGCTTTGCAGTATCATGCAGCCGCGGTGATCTTTGCCCACAACCACCCTTCCGGGGTGGCCGAGCCCAGCCACGCGGACCGTCGTATCACCGAGCGCCTGCAGGCGGCCCTGGGGCTGCTCGACATCCGGGTGCTGGATCACGTGATCATCGGGCGAGGCGCGGCCTACTCCTTTGCCGAGCGGGGGCTGCTTTAGCGGGCCCCCTCGCCGGCTGCGGCCCGGGAAAGGGGCGTATATAGCGCTTGCGATAGGGGGGGTGTTCTGGTATAAAGTCGCGCTCCGCGCGGCCGGGGTACCTGTGGCACCCCCTCGGCCACACCTGTTTTCACGAATCCCGTGGTCTATGGGAGAGGTACACATGTCAAGAGTCTGTCAGGTCACCGGCAAGCGTCCGGTCACCGGTAACAACGTATCACACGCCAAGAATCGTACTCGTCGCCGGTTCCTGCCGAACCTGCACCAGCACCGTTTCTGGGTGGAATCCGAGAAGCGCTTCGTCTCCCTGCGGGTTTCCAGCAAGGGCATGCGCATCATCGACAAGAAGGGCATCGACCAGGTGCTCGCCGACCTGCGCGCCGACGGCGTCAAGGTCTGAGTCCAGGCCGCCAAGGAGAGTAATCATGAGAGACAAGATCCGGATGATTTCGTCAGCGGGTACCGGTCACTTCTACACCACTGACAAGAACAAGCGCACCACCCCGGACAAACTGGAAATGAAGAAATTCGATCCGGTTATCCGCAAGCATGTCATGTACAAGGAAGGCAAGATCAAGTAAAGCTTGCGCGACCGCATGATGTCCAGAAACCCCGGCGCTGTCCGGGGTTTTTTGTCTGGGCAGGCTCCGATTATGATCCTGTGACCGCTAGAGCCCCCTCCCATGCCTGAATTGCCGGAAGTCGAAACAACCCGCCGCGGCGTGGAGCCCTGGGCGCTGGGGCAGCGCGTGGCTGCCGTGGAGGTGCACGAGCCGCGCTTGCGCTGGCCGGTGCCCGCGGACCTCCCGGCCCGGCTCGGAGGCCAGGACATTCTTGCCGTGGAGCGCCGGGCCAAGTACCTGCTGTTCCATACCGCCGCCGGCAGCCTGCTGCTGCACCTGGGCATGTCGGGTTCCCTGCGCGTGATCCGCGACGGTGCCCCGCGCCGGCTTCACGACCACGTGGACATCCTGCTCGCCAGCGGTGACCGTCTGCGCTACAACGACCCCCGCCGTTTTGGCTGCCTGCTGTGGCTGGAGCCGGGCGAGCGGCATCCGCTGCTGGCCAGTCTGGGCCCCGAGCCCCTGTCCCCGGCCTTTTCCGGGGAGCACCTCTACCGTCTGTCCCGCGGGCGTCGCGCAGCGATCAAGCCTTTCATCATGGATAACGCCGTGGTGGTCGGGGTGGGGAACATTTACGCCAGCGAGGCCCTGTTTCTGGCCGGCATTCGCCCCGATCGCGCCGCCGGTCGGGTCTCACTGCAGCGTTACCAGCGCCTGGCCGAACGCATTCGCGAGGTTCTGGCGGCGGCGATTCAGCAGGGTGGCACCACCCTGCGCGACTTCGTCGGTAGCGATGGATCTCCGGGCTACTTTGCCCAGCAGCTCTTTGTTTATGGCCGCGCCGGGCAGGCCTGCAAGCGTTGTGGCGGCCTGCTGCGCGAGCGACGCCTGGGCCAGCGCAGCAGTGTATTCTGCGTGACCTGCCAGCGTTGATGGGGCTACACTGGTGGGGCGGTTCGCGTCACCCCGCGCAACGCGGCAGGTGGCGGAGCAGGAACAGGACTTCAGCCGGGAGACCACGGCCATGAAAACAAACACTATCGGGCGATTCTGTCGGCATGCCGCACTGGCTGCTGTGGTGGCGGGGACAGCGGCGCTTGCCCCCCCGCTGCAGGCCCAGCAGCCCATCGACGAGAGTCCCTCGGAGGCGGAAATGATCGGCGACCTGCTGGTTGCGCGGCCGATCGGGGCGGTGATGACCGTCGCGGGCACCGCGGCCTTCCTGGTCAGTCTGCCGTTTACCGTCCTTGCGGGGAACGTCAGCGAGGCGGCGGAAACGCTGATGGTCGGGCCCGCGAAAACCACCTTCGTACGCTGCCTGGGCTGTCGCAAGCCGGGTTACAGCTACAAGGACATCGAAGCCAATCGTGCGCGCAAGGCGGCCGAGGCCGAAGCGGAGTACTAGCCGGGCCTTGCCCCCGGCAAGCAGTCTGGCCGGGAGCTGCAGCGCGCGAGCTTCCGGGTCACTCCGGGGCAATGATAGGCTCAGCCGCGGAAGCGTGCCTGCAGGGCCTCTGCGACCGGAGCCGGCACGAAGCTGCTGATATCGCCCTGCAGTGAGGCAATTTCCCGCACCAGCGATGAAGAAATGTAGGACAGGTGCTCTGCCGGGGTGAGGAAGACGCTTTCAAATTCCGGATCCATGGCCCGGTTCATGTTCGCCAGCTGAAATTCGTACTCGAAGTCCGCCACCGCCCGCAGGCCGCGCAGCACACAGCGTGATCCCTGGCTGCGGGCGAAATCAATCAGTAGGTTGCTGAAGCCCACCACCTCCACGTTGTCCAGGTGGGCCAGGGATGCGCGACACAGCTCAACACGCTCCTCCAGGCTGAACAGTGGTGTTTTTTTCTCGCTGTGGGCAATCCCCAGCACCACGCGGCCAAACAGGCGCGCGGCGCGCTCGGTGAGGTCAACGTGGCCATTGGTGATCGGGTCGAAGGTGCCGGGGTAAATGACCGTCTGGGTTTTCATGGGCTGCTCGCTGCCGGGTCTGCAAGGGGCGGATGGTAAACAGTCCCCGGTGCAGGTGCAATGCAGCCACTCCGCTCAGTCCAGCCGGTACAGCCGGCTGGTGACACCCCCGGCATGCTTTTCCCGGTGCAGTTGCCAGCTCGGGGGCACTGTGGGGGCGGGCTCCTCCCGGGCGGTCTCCACGTAGACGCAGGCGCCGGCGGACAGACAGTCGTGTTGAGCCAGCAGGTCGCAGATTGGCTGCACCAGTCCAGCGCCGAAGGGCGGGTCGACGAAGACAATGTTCCACGGGCCGGCGGCCGCGGCGACAAAGGCCTCGGCGCTGCCGCCGTGGCACTGGCCCGCCTTTTCGGCTTCCAGGGTACGCAGATGCTGTTCCAACTGCCGGATGGCCCCGGGCTCGCGGTCGACAAAATCGCAGTGCTCGGCCCCCCGTGACAGGGCTTCCAGCCCGAGTGCGCCACTGCCACAGAAGAGGTCCGCGCAACGTGCGCCGAGCACGTCCCCCATCAGCCAGTTGAACAGGGTTTCCCGAACCCGGTCAGTGGTCGGGCGCAGCCCCGGTGCCGCGTGAAAGCTCAGCCGCCGACCCCGCCAGCGCCCGCCGATAATGCGCAGCTCGCCGCGCCCGCCAACGGTCGACGGCGTCCTGCGGCCTGCTGTGTGTCGGGATTGTCTGCCCACCGGGAAATTTCTCCGCTTTCTGCAACAGTGGTAGGATACCGCGTTTCCCACGCCCTGATGTTTCGCCATTCCACGACGCGAGAGCCATGAAGTTTTTCAGACGCAAGAAATCCCGGCCTGAGGCAGATCGGGCCGCCGAGGCGGCCCCCCGGGTTGAGCCGGGCGCCGAGGCAGCCGAATCCCCCGAGCGCGCGGAGGCGGCGGTGGAAGCGGCCGCAGTACCGGCAACCAGCGCGGTTGTGCCCGAGACGAGTGCGGTGCCCGAGGTGGAAGAGACGCGGCCCGAAGCCGCCGTGGCGGCACAGGAGCCCCGCGAGACCGGCAAGAGTGGCGGCTTGTTCGCGCGTCTGAAGCGCGGATTGAGCCGGACCAGCGAGAATCTCGCGGAGGGGATCGGCAACCTGTTCCTGGGGCGCAAGGAAATCGATGCCGAGCTCCTGGAGGAACTGGAGTCGACGCTGCTGATGGCGGATGTCGGCGTCGACGCCACCATGGAGATCATCGAGCACCTGACACGGCGCGTTTCGCGCAAGGAGCTGACGCGCCCCGAGGCGCTGCAGGCCGCCTTGCAGGAAGAGTTGCTGGCGCTGTTGCAGCCCTGCGAGCAACCGCTGGACGTGGGGGGCAAAAAGCCCTACGTGATTCTCATGGTGGGGGTCAACGGTGTGGGCAAGACCACCACCATCGGCAAGCTGGCGCGTCGTTTCCAGTCCGAGGGGCGCTCGGTAATGCTGGCGGCGGGGGACACCTTCCGCGCCGCTGCCGTGGAGCAGCTGCAGGCCTGGGGGGATCGCCACCAGGTGCCGGTAATCGCCCAGCACACCGGGGCCGACAGTGCCTCGGTGATTTACGATGCCCTGCAGGCGGCTCAGGCGCGCGGGGTGGATGTGTTGATTGCCGATACCGCAGGGCGACTGCACAACAAGGACAACCTGATGGAGGAGTTGCGCAAGGTGGTCCGGGTCATGGGCAAACTGGATGCCGGGGCACCCCACGAGGTGATGCTGGTGCTGGATGCCGGCACCGGCCAGAACGCACTGGCCCAGGCCAGCCAGTTCCAGGAGGTCGTGGGTGTCACTGGCCTGACACTGACCAAGCTGGACGGGACCGCCAAGGGCGGCGTGATCTTCGCCATTGCTCGCAAGCTGGGCCTGCCGATCCGCTATATCGGTATCGGCGAGACCGCGGAAGACCTGCGGCCCTTCGCCGCCGAGCCCTTCATTCGCGCCCTGTTCGGGAGCGACGAAGCGCGCGGATGATCACCTTCGAGCGGGTCAGCAAGCGTTACGCTGAGGGCCGCGATGCCCTCAGCGAGGTCAGCTTCGAGATCCGCCCCGATGAACTGGTGTTTCTCACTGGCCATTCCGGCGCCGGCAAGAGTACGTTGCTGCGCCTGATCATGCTGATGGAACGTCCCACTCGCGGTCGTGTCACGGTGGATGGGCGCGACCTGGCCCGGGTCGGTCGCCGCGGCATTCCCCGGCACCGCCGCGATATCGGCGTGGTGTTCCAGAATCACCAGCTGCTGATGGACCGCAATGTGTTCCACAATGTCGCGCTGCCCCTGGTCATCGCCGGTCACGATCATCGCGAAATCGGTCGCCGGGTGCGCGCTGCCCTGGACAAGGTCGGCCTGTTACCGCGGGAGCGGGCGCTGCCGGTCAGCCTGTCCAGTGGCGAGCAGCAGCGGGTGGGCATCGCCCGGGCGGTGGTGGGGCGCCCGCGGATTCTGCTGGCGGACGAGCCCACCGGCAACCTCGACCCGGCCCTTTCCGCGGAGATCATGCAGTTGTTCGAGGCCTTCAGCCGGGTCGGGGTAACCGTGTTGATTGCCAGCCACGACCTGACGCTGATTTCCCGCCTGCACCACCGCATCCTCACACTGCGCGAGGGGCGCCTGGTGGGGAGCGGAGGCCCGTGAGTCGCGAGCGCGTCCTGCGCCGGGACGGCGCCATCAGCAGCCGCGCGGGCTTGCTGGATCGCGGCCGCGCCTGGCTGAGTCATCACCGGGATTCTGCCGCTGACAGCCTTGGCCGCCTGCTGGCGCGGCCCCTGGGCAGCCTTCTGACCTGCCTCGCCATCGGTATCGTGCTCGCTCTGCCCGCGGTTCTCGCCCAGGCACTGGAAGAATTCCGCCAGCTGAGCGGCGACTGGCAGGCTCCCGACCGCATCTCCCTCTTCCTGCGGGAGAGTGTCAGCGAGGAGGCTGCCCTGGCCTGGCGCGAGGAGCTGGAGGCATTACCCGCCGTAGCCCGGGTGGATTTTTTGTCCCGCGATGATGCCCTGGTGGAGTTTCGCGAGCTCAGCGGTTTTGCCGACGTGCTGGATGGTCTGGAGCAGAATCCCCTGCCGCACCTGCTGCTGGTGGCGCCGGCGGCATCGGAGCAGGCTGCACAGCTGCGAGCGCGCCTGCTGCGGGACGAGCGTGTCGCGGAGGCGGTCCTGGACAGCGCCTGGCTGGCGCGACTGCAGCAACTCACCGACCTGGGACGTCGGGTGGTGTGGGTGCTGGGTGGCCTGCTGTTGCTGGGCGTGGTGCTGATCCTGGGCAACACGCTGCGGCTGGCGATCGAGAGTCGCCGCGAGGAAATCCTGGTGGTCAAGCTGGTCGGTGGCAGCGATGCGTTCGTGCGGCGACCGTTTCTTTACACCGGCCTCTGGTACGGGGTCGGCGGCGGACTCTGCGCGGGCCTGCTGGTGGTAGCGGTTTTTGCCCTGGTCGGGCCCGCCGCGACCGAGCTAGCGGCACTCTACGGCGCGCGGTCATCCCCCCTGGGACCCGAGCCGATGGCGATTCCCTACCTGGTCCTGCTGGGTGCGCTGCTGGGCCTGGCCGGCGCCTGGCTGGCGGTCTCCCGGCATCTTGGCGAAATAGAGCCGTCGTAAGCCCAAGTCACTGATATGCCTGAATAAAAATGCCTGGCCAGGGAACTTTTCCGGGGTTAGCACTCTAATAACATGAGTGCTAAACTAGCGCCATGACAGATGGAGAAGATCGCATGAGCAAGACCCTGCAGCCCCTCTACCAGATGGCACCGGGGGCCAATCTGACCGCCTATGTGCAGGCGGTCAGCAGCATTCCACTGCTCACACCCGAGCGCGAGCGCGAGCTGGCGGAGGACCTCTACTACAACGACAACCTGGAAGCGGCCCGGGAGCTGGTGATGTCTCACCTGCGTTTCGTGGTGCATATCGCGCGCAGCTATTCCGGCTACGGCCTCGCCGAGGCCGACCTGATCCAGGAGGGCAATGTCGGCCTGATGAAGGCGGTACGCCGCTTCAATCCCGAGAAGGGCGTCCGCCTGGTCTCCTTTGCGGTGCACTGGATCAAGGCCGAAATGCACGAATTCATTCTGCGCAACTGGCGCATCGTGAAGGTGGCCACGACCAAGGCCCAGCGCAAACTGTTCTTCAATCTGCGCAGTGCGAAAAAAAGCCTCGCCTGGTTGACCAGTGAGGAGGCCCAGGCGGTGGCCAGCGAGCTGGGGGTGGACGTCGCCGAAGTGCAGCGTATGGAAGGCCGTCTCAGCAGCCGCGACCTGGCTTTTGACGCGCCGGTGGACAGCGATGACGAGGACAGCTGGCAGGCCCCGCAGTACTACCTGGAGGATCAACGTTCGGATCCGGCCGTGGCGGTTGAGTCCGACGACTGGCAGGAGAGCAGCGAGGAGAAGCTCTACCTGGCCCTGGATGGCCTCGACGAGCGCAGCCGCGACATCCTGGCCCAGCGCTGGCTCGCGGAGAGCAAGGCGACACTGCACGAGCTGGCGGCCAAGTACTCGGTTTCCGCCGAGCGCATTCGCCAGCTGGAGCAGAACGCCATGAAAAAACTGCGGGCGGCAATGGTCGCCTGATGGGGCCGCAATTCATTGCCACCGCCGCGATCAGTGGCCTCCTGGCGGTTGTCTTTGGCGCCTTTGGTGCCCACGCCCTGAAGGCGCGCCTGGACGACTATGCCCTGGGCGTGTTCGAAACCGCGGTCCAGTATCACTTCACCCACTCCCTGGCGTTGCTGGCTGTCGGCATCATTGCCCTGCAGTATCCCGGTATCGCCCTGCTGCGCAGCAGCGGCTGGCTGTTTCTCTGCGGGTTGCTGGTCTTTTCCGGCAGCCTCTACCTGCTGGCACTGACTGGCCAGCGCTGGCTGGGGGCGGTGACGCCCCTCGGCGGCCTCGCCTTTATCGCCGGTTGGGGCTGCCTGGCCGCCGCCAGCTGGAAACTGTTGCCCTGAAACCATGAACGACGCCCCCGACGCCGGACAACGGCGAGCCATCCGCAGTTTTGTCCTGCGCCACGGTCGCATGACCGATGCCCAGCAGCGCGGCCTTGAGCACGGCTGGCCGCGCTTTGGTCTCGAGCACCGGGACGGTCTGCTGGATTATCCTCAGGTTTTCGGGCGGGAGGCACCCCGGGTATTCGAGATCGGCTTTGGCATGGGCCAGTCCCTGGTGGAAATGGCCGCGGCAGCGCCGGACACGGATTTCATCGGCGTGGAAGTGCACCGTCCGGGGGTGGGCAAGCTGCTGCACCTGATGGAAGAGCGCGGCGTGGAGAATATCCGCGTCTACTGCCACGACGCCGTCGAGGTCCTGCGCGACTGTATTCCCCCGGGCTCTCTGGATACCATCCAGATATTCTTCCCCGATCCCTGGCACAAGAAGCGCCATCACAAGCGTCGCCTGATCCAGCCCTCCTTCACCGCCTCACTGGTCACCTATCTCAAGCCGGGCGGCATCCTGCACCTGGCGACGGACTGGGAGAACTACGCCGAGCAGATGCTCGACGTGCTGTCTGCCACGCCGGGGCTGGAGAATACCGCCGGGGCCGGCGAGTACGCGCCGCGTCCGGATCACCGGCCCCTGACCAAGTTCGAGGCCCGGGGCGAGCGCCTCGGTCACGGGGTCTGGGATTTGTTGTTCCGGCGCGTCTAGGCGTCCCGACGCCGGCACGGTAAGCCCGCGGTGCGCGGCCTTGCGCGGCCGGCCCCACGGGGCGCTACCCGAGTCCCAAGGCTAATGCCCGACACTAGAGAAACTCGGCAATCACCGAATCGAGGAAGCGTCGTCCCAGGGGGGTGGCGCGGATGTTGCCCGTATCCGGGTTTTCCGCTAGCAGGCCCCGCGCCAGCATCGTGTCCAGGGCCGGTTGCAGGGAGTCCCGATCCAGGCCCGTGCGCGCCCGGTAGTCCGCCAGCAGAAAGCCCTCCCGCAGTCGCAGGGCGTTGAGTAGATACTCGCCCGGCAGGGCTTCCTGCTCCAGCCAGTCCTGTCGCGCCCGATGCTCGCCCCCGGCGGCCGACAGATAGGCCTCTGGCTGTCGCTTTTTCGCGTAGCGCTGAATGCGGCCATCGGGATGGCTGATCTTGCCGTGGGCGCCCGCACCGATGCCCAGGTAGTCGCCGAAGGTCCAGTAATTGCGGTTGTGCCGGCAGGCGTGGCCCGGAAGCGCCCAGGCGGACACCTCGTAGTTTTCCAGCTTGGCGGCTTGCAGCAGGCCCTCGCCGGCGTCCTGGATGTCGGCCAGGGCATCCTCCACCGGCAACAGCGGGGGATGCTTGTGGAATACCGTGTTCTGCTCGATGGTGAGCTGATACCAGGACAGGTGGCCGCTGTTGTAGTCCAGGGCCTGGCGCAGGTCGGCCAGGGCATCCGCCTCGGTCTGGCCGGGCAGACCGTGCATCAGGTCCAGATTGAGGCGGGCAAAGCCGGCCTCGCGGGCTGCGAGAATGGCGGCGTGGGCCTGGTCGCTGTCGTGAATCCGGCCGAGTGCCCGCAGTTGGTGATTGCCGAAGGACTGGATGCCCAGGGATAACCGGTTGATGCCCGCTTCCCGGTAGCCGGCGAAGCGGGCGGCTTCGGCGCTACCGGGATTGGCTTCCAGCGTGGCCTCGAGATCCTCGGCCAGTGGCAGGCGCGCGGCAATGCCCTGCAGCAGGGTGCGAATGGCGCCGGCGCTGAACAGGCTCGGGGTACCGCCGCCAATGAACAGGGTCCGGACGCTGCGGCCCTGGGCCAGGGGCAAGTCGTTTTCCAGGTCCCGCAGCAGCGCCTCGACATAGGCCTGCTCGGGCAGGTTTTCGCGCTCGTGGGAGTTGAAGTCGCAGTAGGGACACTTGCGCTCGCACCAGGGCAGGTGGATATACAGGCCGAGCGGCGGCAGTTCGGGCAGGCTCATTGGCGCTGACCCAGGGCCTCCAGCATGGCCGCACTGGCGCGCGCGCGGTGGCTGATGCGGTTTTTCTCGGCGGCGTCCAGCTCGGCGGCGCTGCAGCCACACTCCGGAACCCAGAACAGTGGGTCATAGCCGAAGCCGCCATCGCCCCGTGGCGCCGCCAGGATGCGGCCTTCCCAGCTGCCGTTGCAGATCAGGGGGGTGGGGTCCGCGGGGTGGCGCAAATACACCAGCACGCACTGGTAGCGCGCAGTGCGCCCGGATTCCGGCACCCCGTCCAGGGCCTCCAGCAGCTTCGCGTTGTTAGCGGCATCGCCACCCTCCGCGTAGCGGGCGGAGCGGATACCCGGCGCGCCCTGCAGGGCATCGACCTCCAGGCCGGAGTCGTCGGCAATCGCCGGCAGCCCGCTGTGGATGGCCGCGGCGCGGGCCTTGAGCAAGGCATTCTCGACAAAGGTCAGCCCGGTTTCTTCGACCTCGGGCACGCGGTAGTCGGATTGCGGGCGCAGGGTTACACCCAGGGGGGCCAGAATCCGCTGCAGTTCGGCCAGTTTGCCAGCGTTGCCACTGGCCAGGACAATCGTGGTGTCGCTCATCTTCAGTTCTCGTAGAGCTGCTTGCGCAGTTCAAAGCGGTAGCTGCGGGTGCCGCCCTCGGGGCGGAAGTCGACCTCGAAACGCAGCCATTCCTCATCGATGAAGCGGAACTCGGCGATATAGTAGATAGCCGAGCCCTCACGGATCTCCTGGAAATCGAGCACCTGCTGCTTGTTCAGCAGATCGGTCGCGCTGCCCTGCAGGCGCATGGCGCGTGCCTCGGTGCTGCCATCGTCCAGGTGTTCGCGAACTGCCAGGTTGAGGATGGCATAGTTTCGGCCCCGGGTGAGCTGGTAGCGGGCGGCAATCTCCGGTGCCAGGAAACTGGTATTGACCACACTGTAGTGCAGTTCATAGGGTCCGTAGCGCTCGGATAGCTGGGCCTGGGCCGGCAGGGCAAGTAGCGCCAGCAGGCAGGCAAACGGAGCCAACCAGCGCTGGCGTTCGAGAAGTGTCAGGGGCATTGGCTTCACGGCGGATACCTCAGCGGCTGATCAGGTAGATGGCGGTCAGGGCAAACAGGTTGGGCCATGCGCTGGCCAGCATCGGCCGGCCTTCGGTGTTACCGACCATGTCCCGGGCCAGGATGCGGATACCGCGCGCCTCGCATAGGGCCTCGAAATCCTTCACCGTGCAGAAGTGGATGTTGGGGGTGTCGTACCAGTGGTAGGGCATGAATTTGGAGACCGGCATGCGACCGCGGGTGCCCAGGTGGACGCGGCACAGCCAGTGGCCGAAATTGGGGAAGGTCACGATACCCTGGTGACCGATACGCAGCATTTCCTCCAGCACCCGGTCCGGGTAGTGCACCGCCTGCAGGGCGTGGGCCATGACCACCGTGTCGAAGCTGTGGTCGGGGAAATTGCCCAGGCCGGCGTCCATGTCCTGCTCGACGATGTCCAGGCCGCGCCCGAGGGCCCGGGTGATCTTCTCCGGATTGATCTCCAGCCCCAGGCCGCGCACCCCCCGTTCCTGCTGCAGCCGCTGCAGGAATTCACCTTCGCCACAGCCCAGGTCGAGTACCCGGGAGCCCGGTGTAATCCAGCGCTGGATATGGGTCAGGTCGAGGCGCATCAGCGGTGTTCTCCCACGCGTCGCATCCAGGCGGCGAAAGTGTCCAGGTAGCGGGGGATGGGCATCAGGAAGGCATCGTGGCCCTCGTCTGCTTCGATCTCCGCGTAGCTGACCGGGCGGTCAGCGGCGATCAGGGCGTCGACAATTTCCCGTGAGCGATGCGGCGAGAAGCGCCAGTCCGTGGAAAAGGAGATCACCAGGAAGCTGCAGCGGGCATGCCGGAACGCCGCTACCGGGTCATCGCCGTACTCCCGGGCCAGGTCGAACCAGTCCAGGGCCCGCGTCATCAGGATGTAGGTGTTGGCGTCGAAGCTGCCGGAAAAGCGGCTGCCTTGGTAGCGCAGGTAGCTCTGAACCTGAAATTCCGCCTGGTCTTCGTCCCCCAGCTCCAGGCTGCCGGTGCGCAGGTCGCGACCGAATTTGCTCGCCATGGCATTATCCGACAGATAGGTGATGTGGCCGACCATGCGCGCCAGGGACAGCCCGCGCGCGGGGACCTTGTCGGCTTTCAGGTAGTGGCCTTCGGCATAGTCGGGGTCCGATTGAATGGCCTGCCGGGCAATCTCGTTGAAGGCGATGTTCTGGGCGCTCAGGCGCATGGCGGAGGCAATGACCACGCAGTGGCGGACGCGATCCGGGTATTCCAGTGCCCAGCGCATGGCCTGCATGCCCCCCAGGCTGCCGCCGATGACCGCGGCCCAGGTGTGAATGCCGAGGCGGTCGGCCAGGCGCGCCTGGCTGTGCACCCAGTCGCGAACCCGCAGGGGTGGGAAGTCGGGGCCCCAGGGTTCGCCGGTTTCCGGGTTGATGCTGGCTGGCCCGGTGGAGCCGTGGCAACCGCCGAGGTTATTCAGGCTGACCACGAAAAAGCGGTTGGTATCGATGGGCTTGCCCGGGCCAATGCAGGCCTCCCACCAGCCGGGCTTGCGATCCTCGTCACTGTGGTAACCGGCGGCGTGATGGTGACCGCTCAGGGCGTGGCAGATCAGCACGGCATTGCTGGCCTGGGCGTTCAGCTCGCCGTAGGTTTCGTACATCAACTGGTAGCGCGGCAACACCCGTCCGCAGGCGAGGGTCAGGGGCTGATCGAACTCAGCGCACTGTGGAGTGACAATGCCGACGCTGTCGGAATTCATGGCGGACTCAGAGGCCGATAACCAGGGCCGGGGGCAGACCCATGCCCGCGGCGAGATGGCGCAGGGCGATCTGGATGACGTTGATCAGAATAAATACCAGAATCGGAGAGAAGTCCAGTCCTCCTGCCGTGGGCAGCAGACGGCGGAAGGGGGCCATGACCGGTTCGGTAACCTGGTAGAGGAGAATAATAGCGGGATGGCGCGACCCGCCTGCCACCCAGCTCAGAATGATCATGGCCAGCAGGGCAAAAAAGTAGATGTTGACCACCAGGCCGACCAAGCCGACGCTGGCCCAGGCCAGCAACACCCCGATGTTGGGCAGCCCGGCGCGGTACAGCAGCAGCATGCTGATGATGGCCAGCAACTGCAGCAGCAGTGCGAGTAGCAGGGAGGCCATGTCCAGGCCGGCCAGCCCCGGGACTACCCGGCGCAGGGGCAAGACGAGGGGGTTGGTCACGCGCACCACGAACTGACTGATGGGGTTGTAGAAGTCTGCCTGCACGGCCTGGAGGATAAATCGCAGGAGCACGGCAAACAGGGCCAGGTGAATGACCGTCTGGATCAGGTAGGCGAAGATTTCGTTGAAGGCCCCCACTCAGCTCGCTCCCATTTCTTCGGCGCGCTGCCGGGCAGCGTCCATGGCGTGATTGACCAGTTCGCGCAGGCCCTCGTGTTCGAAGCATTCCACGGCGCGTTCGGTGGTGCCGCCGGGGCTGGTGACCCGTCGCCGCAGCTCCATCAGATCGGCGTCACCCTCCAGCGCCATGCGGGCGGCGCCCAGGGCCGTCTGCTGCGCCAGGGCGGTGGCGGTCTCGCGATCCAGGCCCATGTCACAGGCGGCGTTGATCATCGCCTCGGTAAACAGGAAGAAGTAGGCGGGGCCGCTGCCGGAAAGGGCGGTGGCGGCGTCCAGGTCCGTCTCCCGGGGTACCCAGCGGGTGATGCCGACGGCGCCGAGCACGGTCTCCGCCAGCTTGCGCTGGGCGCTGGAGACCTGCGGGCTGGCGTAGAGTGCGGTGGCGCCGGCACCCACCAGTGCCGGCGTGTTGGGCATGCAGCGCACGACCGGGGTCTGCTCACCGAGGGCAGCTTGAATGGTTCCCAGGGTGGTGCCCGCGGCGATCGAGATAACCAGGGCTCCGGTGCTGGCCACAGCCTCGCGGATCTCGGCCATGGCCTGATCCATGATCTGCGGCTTGACCGCCAGTACGACCACGTCGCTGCCGATACAGGCCTCGGCATTGTCGCTGTACAGCGCCAGGTCACCCAGTTGGCGCAGCCGCTCGTGGCTGGCCGGCAGGGGGTCGGCGGCACGCAGCGATGTTGCCGGATAGCCGCTGGCGAGGAGGCCGCCGAGAATGCTGGCGGCCATGTTGCCGGCGCCGATAAAGGTCAGGGTTGCAGTCGCCAAGAAGTCACCTATCCCGTGAGCTTGCAAATAGGCCAGTATACACGGCGGCCGCGGGCAAAATCATCCGTTGTCGGGTCCTTCCGGGCCGCCCGCGGGGCCCTCTGTCAGTTCGCGGGACGCGGGCGCGGACCGAACAGGTCGGTGCCGATACGCACCAGGGTGGAGCCCTCGGCGATGGCCGCTTCCAGGTCGCCGGACATTCCCATGGACAGGGTGTCCAGCCCGGACGGCAGTCCCTCCAGGCAGTGGCGCAGGGTGGCAAAGGCGCGTCGCTGGGCGTTGACATCATCGCTTGCCGCCGGAATGGCCATCAGGCCGCGCAGTTGCAGACGTGGCAGCGTTGCCACGATGCGGGCCAGCTCCGGCAGGGCCTCGGGGCTCACCCCCGCCTTGGTGGCTTCGCCGGAGACATTCACCTGCAGACAGACCTGCAGTGGTGGCATGGCCGGCGGGCGCTGCTCACTGAGGCGGCGTGCCACTTTCTCCCGGTCCACGCTGTGAACCCAGTCGAAGGTCTCGGCGATGGCCCGGGTCTTGTTCGACTGGATCGGCCCGATGAAGTGCCACTCCAGGTCCAGCTCCCGCAGCACCTCCATTTTTTCCCGGGCTTCCTGCAGGTAGTTTTCACCGAAGGCGCGGAGACCCAGAACTGCGGCCTCGCGGATCTCTTCGGCACTGCGGGTCTTGCTAACCGCGAGGATGCGAACACGCTCCGGCTGGCGCTGGTATTTTTCCGCCGCGAGACGTACTCTTTCGAGCAGCCGGGCATAGTTGTGCTGTAGGGTTTTCGCGTCCATGGGGCGCATAGTAGCGTTTCGCGTCCCCGCCGGCGAGACAATCGCCGGACGTGGCAGCGGTTTCCAGGAGGAACACTGTGGATATCACCGAGCTTCTCGCCTTCAGCGCCAAACAGGGCGCCTCGGACTTGCACCTGTCGGCGGGTCTGCCTCCCATGATCCGGGTCGACGGCGACGTGCGCCGCATCAACCTGCCGCCCCTGGAGCACAAGCAGGTCCACGACCTGATCTACGACATCATGAACGACAAGCAGCGCCGGGACTACGAGGAGTTCCTGGAGACGGACTTCTCTTTTGAAGTCCCCGGCGTAGCGCGCTTCCGGGTCAACGCCTTTAACCAGAACCGCGGCTCGGGCGCGGTATTCCGCACCATTCCCTCCAAGGTCCTGACCATGGAGGACCTGGGCATGGGCCAGGTCTTCCGCGATATCTGCATGATGCCCCGGGGCCTGGTACTGGTGACGGGCCCGACGGGCTCGGGCAAGTCGACCACCCTGGCGGCGATGATCGACTACATCAACGATCACAAGTACGAGCACATCCTCACTATCGAGGATCCGATCGAATTCGTGCACGACAGCAAGAAGTGCCTGGTCAACCAGCGCGAGGTGCACCGCGATACCCTGGGCTTCGCCGAGGCCCTGCGCTCGGCCCTGCGGGAAGACCCGGACATCATCCTGGTGGGGGAAATGCGCGACCTGGAAACCATTCGCCTGGCCCTCACGGCTGCCGAGACCGGTCACCTGGTGTTCGGCACGCTGCACACGACCTCCGCCGCCAAGACCATCGACCGGGTGGTTGACGTCTTTCCCGCCGCGGAGAAAGACATGGTTCGCTCCATGCTTTCCGAGTCGCTGCAGGCGGTGGTATCCCAGACGCTGCTCAAGCGCGTCAACGGTGGGCGGGTTGCGGCCCACGAGATCATGCGCGGCACCTCGGCCATTCGCAATCTGATCCGCGAAGACAAGGTGGCGCAGATGTACTCGGCGATCCAGACCGGTCAGGCGGTGGGTATGCAGACCATGGACCAGAGCCTGCTGCAATTGGTGGAAAAGCGCATCGTCAGTCGCGATGTCGCCCGCGAAAAGGCGCGTATGCCGGAAAATTTCTGAGGCCCGGAGGGCAGCAGCCATGCGAATCGAAGATCTCCTGCGCAGCATAGTGGAAAAGAAAGCGTCGGATGGGTTCATCACTGCCGGAGCGCCGCTGGCGATCAAGGTCGATGGTCAGGTCTACCCGGTCAGCGACCACCGACTCAGTGAGGATGAGGCTCGGGCGCTGGTGCTCTCGGCGATGAACGAGAGCCAGCAGGAGGAGTTCCTGCGCACCCGGGAGTGCAATTTTGCCCTGGTGCGGGATGACATTGGCCGCTTTCGCGCCAGCGCGCTGGTGCAGCGCGGTCGCTTCGAGCTGGTGCTGCGCCGCATCGAGACGGTGATTCCCGAAATCGACGATCTCGGGCTGCCACGGATCATCAAGGACCTGTCGATGACCAAGCGCGGGCTGGTGATCTTCGTGGGTGCCACCGGCACCGGCAAGTCGACCTCACTGGCGGCCATGGTCGGCTACCGCAATCAGAACAGTCGCGGCCACATCATCAGCATCGAGGACCCGATCGAGTTCATCCACGAGCACGGCAAGTGCCTGGTGACCCAGCGGGAAGTGGGGGTGGATACCGAGTCCTTTGACGTGGCCCTCAAGAACACCCTGCGCCAGGCGCCCGATGTGATCCTGATCGGGGAAGTGCGCTCCGCCGAGACCATGTCACAGGCGCTGACCTTCGCCGAGACCGGCCACCTCTGCCTCTGCACCCTGCACGCCAACAACGCCAACCAGGCCCTCGATCGCATCCTGAGCTTCTTCCCCTCGGACTTGCACCATCAGGTGTGGATGGACCTGTCCCTCAACCTCAAGGCGATGGTGGCCCAGCAGTTGCTGCCGCGGAAGGACGGCAAGGGGCGGACGCCGGTGGTGGAGATCCTGCTCAACACGCCGCTGGTGCAGGACTACATCCGCAAGGGCGAAGTGCACCTGATCAAGGAGCTGATGGCCAAGTCCACCGAGCTGGGCATGCAGACCCTGGACCAGTCACTGATCCAGTCCTACAAGGACAATCTCATCAGCGTGGAAGAGGCGCTGCGTTACGCCGACTCCGCCAACGAAGTCCGCCTGGCGATCAAGATGTTCGAGAAGGGGCGCAGCGGTTTCGAGGCTCACGAGGACCTGTCCTTCGACGAGGCCGATCGCGGCCGCTTCATGGGGCGCTGAAAACTCGCCATCAGTTCCACGTGGGGCGTGTGGGGGAACAGGTCCAGGGGCTGGATGGCCTCGGTGGTAAAGCCGGCCTCGAGCAGGTGGCGGACATCCCGGCGGAAGGTGGCGACGTCGCAGGCGATGTACAGGACCACCGCCAGGGATTTCCAGCCCGCGAGTGCCTGGGGCATCAGGGCAAAGCCGTCCCGGGGTGGGTCCAGCACCAGCAGTCGCGGTTTCGTCAGGGCCTGCCGGGTTTGCGCCAGGCCTGCAGCCTGGAACAAATTGCAGGCCAGTGAGCTGACTCCCGTCAGGTTCCGGGCTGCGAGCCTGTCGATGGCCTCTCCCTGCCCCTCCACCGCCAGTATGTGCTCAAACCCGCGGGCGCTGAGTACCTCGGTGAAGTTGCCCGAGCCGGCAAACAATTCCACCACCGGCCAGTCCCCGGGCAGGGCGGCGACGGTTTGCCGCAGCCAGTCCCGCATGCGCTGGTTCTGGGCGCTGTTGCCCTGCTGGAAGGGGCGCCGGCTGTTGATCGATGCCTCGCCCACCGGCAGGTCTTCGTCAATATCCAGGGTGGTCCAGTCCTGTTTGCGTGCCGGACGCCAGGCGGTCTCGGGGAGTCGCGCGCGCAGGGTCGCCAGGGTTTCGCGGTTGTGTCGGCTGAGAATGGGGCAGTCCTGGACATCCACCAACTGGCGGCTGTTGCTTGCCACATAGCCCAGGCTCTGGCCGTCGCTTTTCAATTGTGCGCGATTGCGGTAGCCGAGTGTCAGGGGGGAGGGCAGAACGGGCGCCATCACGGAATCCAGGCCGAGCCCCACCAGCGCCTGCCGCACGCGCGCTTCCTTGGCTGCCAGCTGGGCCGGGTAGCTCATGAATTGCCAGGGACAGCCGCCGCAGTGCCCCGGGCCGACCCCGTGGTGCACACAGGGTGGTTGCATGCGCTCCGGGTGGGCCTCCTCCAGGGCCACCAGCTCGGCAAAGCCGTGGCGCTTGCGGAAACCGCTGACACGGAACTGGGCGAATTCGCCGGGCCAGACGCCGGGAACAAAGAATACCTGTCCATCCGGGTGAGGCACGATGCCGCTGCCATCGGAGGCGAGGTCGCGTACGCGGGCGGTGAACAGTTCGTGGAGTCGGGGCATGGCGGGGCATTCGCTTCGGCAGATCGGGGCAGGCGCGTATTATGACAGAGGCGTGGAGGCGGATCCCGGCCGCGACACTCGCATCGGCGCGGTACACGGCAGTCTTGCGCCAGCGCGGGTGCTTGCGTATGTTGACCGCTCTTTTCGCAGTGCGCAGGAAGCCCCGCCCATGAGCATCAAGCTGGGGGTCGTCATGGACCCCATTGCCGACATCCACTACAAGAAGGACAGTACCCTGGCCATGCTCTGGGCCGCCCAGGCGCGGGACTGGCAGCTCCATTACATGGAGCCTGGCGACCTCTACCTGGAACAGGGCGTGCCCAGGGCGCGCATGGCCCGCTTGACGGTCTTCCACGACCCGGAGTCCTGGTTCAACCTGGAGCCCGCGGAGGACGTCGATCTGGCGGACCTCGACGTGATCCTGATGCGCAAGGACCCGCCCTTCGACAATGAATATGTCTACGCCACCTACATCCTGGAGGCCGCCGAGCGCCGGGGCACCCTGGTGGTCAACCGCTGCCAGAGCCTGCGGGACTGCAACGAAAAAGTCTTTGCCACACTCTTTCCCCAATGCTGCCCGCCGGTGCTGGTGAGCCGGGATGCCTCGCGGCTCAAGGCCTTTTACCGGGAGCACGGGGATGTCATCTTCAAACCCCTGGACGGCATGGGCGGTACCGCCATTTTCCGGGTGCGTGAGGGCGATCCCAACCTGTCGGTGATCCTCGAGACCCTGACCGAGCACGGGCGCAAGAGCATCATGGCCCAACGCTACATCCCCGAGATCGTCGATGGCGACAAGCGCATCCTGATGATCAACGGCGAGCCGCTGCCCTACTGCCTGGCGCGGGTGCCCTCGGTGGGGGAATCCCGCGGCAACCTGGCGGCGGGGGGGACCGGTCGCGCGCAGCCCCTGACTGATCGCGACCGCTGGATCGCCGAGCAGGTGGGTCCCACACTGCGGGACAAGGGGCTCTACTTCGTCGGTCTGGACGTGATCGGCGATTATCTTACCGAAATCAATGTCACCAGCCCGACCTGTATTCGCGAGATTGACCGTGCCTACGAGCTGGACATCGGTGGCCAGTTGATGGACTGTATTCAGGAGCAACTCGGACGCTAGCGAGCCATGGCTACTGCAGTCACTCGACAGCCGCGCGACGGCTTTTCCATCGCCCTGTTCCTGGCGCTGGCGCTGCATGTGATTCTCTTGCTGGGGCTGGGCTTCAGCGCCCTGGAGGAGGCCTACGACGCGCCTCAGCTCGAGGTCACCCTGGCGCGGGTTCGCAGCGATATTGCGCCCGAACAGGCCGACCACCTGGCCCAGCAGCACCAGCAGGGCAGTGGCGACCAGGCCGAGCACTCGCGGCTCGCGGGGGGGCAGGCACTGCCGCTGCCGGCCGGCCAGGTGGCCCAACGCGCCGAGCAGGATGCCCGGCAGCAGCACAACCGTCAGGTAATCACGACCCGCAGCAGTGACCTGCCACCCCCGGAGGCCCGGGATACCGTCAGTGCGGTGGCGCGCCTCGACCAGGGGCGACAGGGCATTGCGTCCCCGCTGCCGGCCCGGGAAGCGTCCCTCAACGATGCTCCCGAGGAGTCGGTTCAGGCGGAGGCCTCGAGGGCGCCGAGGACACGCCGGATCACCGCAGCCAGCGCTCGCGCCGCGGTCGATGCAGCCTACCTGCACGACTGGGAGCGACGGGTCGAGAATGTGGGCAACCAGTACTATCCCGAGGCTTCAATTCGCTACGGCATCTACGGCAGCCTGCGCCTGCTGGTGGTAGTGGACCACCTGGGGCAGCTGCTGGAAAGCCGCGTCCTCAGCTCCTCTGGCCACGCGGTGCTGGATGAGGCCGCGCTGAAGATCGTGCGCATGGCGGCCCCCTTTGCGCCCTTTCCCCCGGCGCTCAAGGCTACTACCGACCGTCTGGAGATCGTGCGCCTATGGCATTTCCAGGAAAACCGGCTAAGCTCAGGCTGAATGCTGCGGTTTTGTGACTGACATGAGTGCACCCCTTCCACCCATCGCGAGTCAGAGTGGCAGCAGCCTGCGGGATCATTTTCTGCTTGCCATGCCCGGCCTGAACGAGGGCATATTTGCGCACAGCATCACCTACCTCTGCGAGCACGGCGAAAGCGGCGCCATGGGCATCATCATCAATCAGCCACTGGAATTGAACGTGGGGGAAATCTTCGAACACCTCGACATTTCGCCCCGGCGCGACTTTTCCCAGGAGATCGTGTTTGCCGGCGGCCCGGTGCAGATCGATCACGGTTTTGTCCTGCACCGCGCCGGCGCTGCCGAGTGGGACTCCAGCCTGCGGGTTACCCCCGACATCACCTTGAGCACCTCCCGGGATATCCTGCGCGCCATCGCCGAGGACGAGGGCCCCGAAGATTATCTGATTGCCCTGGGGTACGCGGGCTGGTCCGCCGGGCAGCTGGAGGAGGAGCTCTCGCACAATGCCTGGCTCACCGTACCGGCGGACAGTCACACCCTGTTCCATACGCCCTGGCAGCAGCGCCTGTCTGCGGCCGCCGGGCGGTTGGGTATCGACATGAACCTGATTTCGGCGCAGGCGGGGCATGCCTGAACCTCCGACGACGGTCGCCGCGAAAGCAGTCACCCTCCTGGCCTTTGACTACGGTCTGCGCCAGATCGGCGTGGCGGTGGGCAACCGGGTTTTGGGCACGGCCCAGGCCTTGACCGTGCTGCGGGCACGGGACGGGATTCCCGACTGGCAGCATATCGAGAAGTTGCTCGGGGAGTGGCAGCCGGACCTGTTGATCGTGGGTGACCCGCTGAACATGGACGACAGCGTCAGTCCCCTGGCGGAGCGGGCACGCAAGTTTGCCCGGCGCCTGCACGGCCGGTTCGGCCTGCCGGTCGCCATGGCCGATGAGCGCCTCAGCAGTTTTGAAGCCAAGCAGACGCAGCGCGAGCGCGGCCACCGTGGCGACTACCGGGCTGCGCCGGTGGACAGTCACGCGGCGGAAGTGATCCTTATGGGCTGGTTGCGGGAGCAGGGCCTGGACTGAGCGCCGGCGCCGATCCCGGAGTCTCCCTCAGCCGGCGGGCTACATGCCCATGTCGCCCCAGCGCGCCTGGAGTATGGCCAGGGCGGCAACGGGCGCCGTTTCTGTGCGCAATACCCGTGGGCCGAGGGCCAGTGCCTCGAACCCTTCGCCGAGGGCCAAGGCAATTTCCGCTTCCGTCAGTCCCCCTTCGGGCCCGACCAGCAAGTTGACGCTGGCGGGAGCGCTGGCATCGGAGAGGCCGGTATCGCTGCGATGGTGCAGCACAAAGCGTCGCTCGCCCGCGGCGTTCCGTAGCCAGTCGCCCAGGAGTTGCGGTTCATGTAATACCGGGAGCTTGTTGCGGCCGCACTGCTCGCAGGCGGCGATCGCCACCTGTTGCCAGTGCCGCTGCTTGCGCAGCTCCCGCTCGCCCTTCAGCTTCACTTCCACGCGCTCGGTGTACAGCGGGCTGATGGCGCTCACCCCCAGCTCGGTGGCCTTTTGCACCACCCAGTCGAAGCGCTCTCCCCGGGAGATGCCGATGCCCAGGTGGATGTGCAGGGGGGATTCCAGGTGGTTCTCCACCGGGGCTTCCAGGTGCAGATGGACGCACTTGCGGTCCACGGCGCGGATGCTGGCGCGGTACTCGCCGCCCCGGCCATCGAAGACCTGTACCGCGGCCCCTTCCCCCAGACGCAGTGCGCGAGACAGGTGCTGGCTGGGCCCGGCCTCCAGGGCGATATCCGCCCCGGGTGCCAGACTCTGTTCGCTGTAGACTCGCGGAATGCGCATCAGAGCCCCAGGTTGCGGTAGATTTCCCGGGTCGGCTCCACCTGGTTCATGGTGTAGAAGTGGATGCCCGGGGCACCGTTATCCACCAGGGTCTGGCAGAGCTGGGTCACCACTTCGATGCCGAACTTGCGAATGCTCTCCTGGTCATCGCCGTAGCCTTCGATGCGTTTGCAGATCCAGCGCGGGATCTCCGCGCCGCAGTTGCGGGAGAAGCGCGCCAGGTTATTGAAATTGGTGATCGGCATGATGCCCGCGTGAATCGGTTTGTCGATACCGATGGCCGCGCACTGGTCGAGGAAATAGAAATAGGCCTCGACGTTGTAGAAATACTGGGTGATGGCACTGTTGGCGCCGGCATCCAGCTTGGCCTTCAGGTAGTGCAGGTCCTTCTGGTAGCTCTCCGCCTGGGGATGAATCTCCGGGTAGGCGGCCACTTCGATATGGAAGTGGTCGCCGGTTCGTTCGCGCACGAAGGCCACCAGCTCGCTGGCGTAGACCAGCTGGCCGGAGCCGCCCATGCCCGAGGGGATGTCGCCGCGCAGGGCGACCAGGCGGGTGACGCCCAGCTCGCGATAGCGTTCCAGCAGGGCGGCCATGCTCTCTGCGTCATCGGCGCCGAAACTCAGGTGCGGCGCCACATCCAGGCCCTGCTCGCGCAGGGCCTTGACCACGCCGAAGGTGTTGTCCCGGGTGGAGCCACCGGCGCCGTAGGTGACCGAGAAAAATGCCGGATCCAGGGCCTGCAGGGCAGGCGTGGTGGATTCCAGGAGCTTGCTGCGGCCCTCCGGGGTTTTCGGTGGAAAGTACTCGAAACTGATGGCAGTCATGAATGCCCCTCAGTACTTGTAGCTTTCGGGTTTGAAGGGACCGCTTACCGCCACGCCGATGTAGTCTGCCTGGGGCTGGGTCAGGCGTGTCAGCACACCGCCGAAGCCTGCGACCATATGCGCGGCGACTTCCTCGTCCAGTTTCTTGGGCAGCACTTCCACGCGCAGCGCGCCTTCGCGGAGCTCCGGCTCCAGGTCGGCGAAACGGCGCTCGTAGAGGTAGATCTGCGCCAGTACCTGGTTGGCAAAAGAGCCGTCCATGATCCGCGAGGGGTGGCCGGTGGCGTTGCCCAGGTTCACCAGGCGCCCCTCGGAAAGCAGGATCAGGTAGTCGCTGCGGCTGTCGTCCCGGTAGACCTTGTGCACCTGGGGCTTGACCTCTTCCCAGACCCAGTTGCGACGCATGAAGGCGGTGTCGATCTCATTGTCGAAGTGGCCGATGTTGCAGACCACTGCGGTCGATTTCAGTGCGCGCAGCATGTGCTCGTCGCAGACGTTGTAGTTGCCGGTAGTGGTGACCAGCAGGTCGATCGCGCCCAGCAGATCGCGGTTGATGCCCTCGGCACTGCCGGTGTTGATGCCGTCGAGGTAGGGAGAGACGACTTCGTAGCCATCCATGCAGGCCTGCATGGCACAGATCGGGTCTACCTCGGAGATACGCACGATCATGCCTTCCTGGCGCAGGGACTGGGCCGAGCCCTTGCCGACGTCGCCGTAACCGATGACCAGGGCCTTCTTGCCCGCCAGCAGGTGGTCGGTGGCGCGCTTGATGGCGTCGTTCAGGCTGTGGCGACAGCCGTACTTGTTGTCGTTCTTGGACTTGGTCACCGAGTCGTTGACGTTGACCGCCGGCACTTTCAGGGTGCCCTTGCGCAGCATTTCCTGCAGGCGATGCACGCCGGTGGTGGTCTCCTCGGTAATGCCGTGGACGCGGTCCAGCACCTGGGGATACTTCTCGTGCAGCATGGCAGTCAGGTCGCCGCCATCGTCGAGCACCATGTTGGCGTCCCAGGGCTGGCCGTCCTTGAGGATGGTCTGCTCCAGGCACCACTCGTACTCTTCCTCGGTTTCACCCTTCCAGGCAAACACCGGTACACCGGCGGCGGCGATGGCGGCGGCAGCGTGGTCCTGGGTGGAGAAGATGTTGCAGGAGGACCAGCGCACTTCGGCGCCCAGGGCGACCAGGGTTTCGATCAGGACGCCGGTCTGGATGGTCATGTGGATGCAGCCGAGGATCCTGGCGCCTGCCAGCGGCTTGCTGTCGCTGTATTTCTCGCGCAGTGACATCAGCGCGGGCATTTCGGTTTCGGCGATTTCCAGCTCCCGGCGACCCCAGTCGGCGAGGCTGATGTCGGCGACCTTGTAGTCGCCCTGGGTGGTGATGGTTTCTGCCTGGGTCATGGTCGGTTCCTCGTCAGTCATGTTTGTTCGTCTGCTTGGACATGTAGATGCCCTTTGCTTCGTAAGTTGGTACGGGCCGGAGCGACTGATAGTGCCTCCCGGGACACGCTGTAAATCCGTCCATGGAGGATTCACAGCGTGTCCCGAAAGTCCTTGCTCCCGGTGGCTAACCGGCGCTTACGGAGTCCCCTGCACTCCTCTGGAGCACCCCTTAGATCGCTGCCCGCAGCGCCGCGGCCTTGTCTGTCTTCTCCCAGGTAAAGTCGGCGTCCTCGCGCCCGAAGTGCCCGTAGGCCGCGGTTTTCCGGTAGATCGGCCGCTTCAGATCGAGCATCTCGACAATACCCTTCGGGCGCAGGTCGAAGTGCTCGCGCACCAGCTCGACGATGCGGGCATCCGAAACTTCGCCGGTGCCGAAGGTGTTGATGGCGATCGAGGTCGGCTCCGCCACGCCGATGGCGTAGGAAATCTGGATCTCGCAGCGATCGGCGAGGCCGGCGGCGACGATGTTCTTGGCCACGTAGCGACCGGCGTAGGCGGCGGAGCGGTCGACCTTTGATGGGTCCTTGCCGGAGAAGGCGCCGCCGCCGTGGCGGGCCATACCGCCGTAGGTGTCGACGATGATCTTGCGGCCGGTCAGGCCACAGTCACCGACCGGGCCGCCGATGATGAACTGCCCGGTGGGGTTGATGTGGTAGCGGGTTTCGGGGCCCAGCCACTCGGGGGGCAGGACTTCCTTGATCATCAGGTCCATGACCGCCAGGTGAATGTCGGCCTGGCTGATGTGCTCGTCGTGCTGGGTGGACAGCACCACCGCGTCGACGCCTACCGGGCGGCCGTTTTCGTAGCGCAGGGTGACCTGGCTTTTGGCGTCGGGCCGCAGCCAGGGCAGTGTGCCGTTGCGCCGCAGTTCCGCCTGGCGTTCGACCAGCCGGTGGGAGAAATAGATGGGCGCGGGCATGAGGGTGGCGGTCTCGTTGGTGGCGTAGCCGAACATCAGGCCCTGGTCACCGGCACCCTGCTCCTTTTCCGCGCTTTCGTCCACGCCGCGGGCGATGTCGGGGCTCTGCTTGCCAATGGCATTCAGCACCGCGCAGGAGGCACCGTCAAAGCCGACCTTTGAACTGTTGTAGCCGATGTCGAGAACGACCTTGCGGACCACGTCTTCCAGGTCCACCCAGGTCTTGGTGGTGACTTCGCCGGCAATCACCACCATACCGGTCTTGACCAGGGTCTCCACCGCCACCCTGGCGTCGAGGTCGTCGCCGAGAATCTTGTCGAGAATGGCGTCGGAGATCTGGTCGGCCATCTTGTCCGGGTGCCCCTCGGAAACCGACTCTGATGTGAAGAGGGCGTATTCGCTCATGAAAAATGTCCTTGTCTCGGTATCAGGGCCGGCCGAACAGGCGCACCTGCAGCCGGAAGCCATTGCGTTGTGCCAGGTAGACGCTGGCGTGTTCGTCCAGGCCGGCGAGGGTGGCCCAGTGGGTCAGTGCTTCGGGGGAAAAGCCCAGCCAGAGATCGCCGCAGGCGTCCCGGGCCCAGGCCTGGTCGTGTTCACAAAGTTCGGTCACCATCAGCAGCCCGCCGCTGCGCAGGCAGTTGGCCGTGTCCGCGATGATCTGGTCGGGGCGCGCGCAGTGGTGCAGCACCATGTTGATGACCACCCCGTCCACCTGCAGCTCGGCGAGCCCGGGATGGCGGGTGTCACCGTGCAGGAAGCGGATATTGTCCAGTCCCGCCTCGGTGGCGCGTTTGCGGGCCCGTTCCAGCATGGCCTCTGCGTTGTCCAGGGCGATCACCTCCCGGAACTGGTCGGCGAGGTGGGGCAGGAAAGCGCCGTCCCCGGGGCCCACCTCGAGCACGCGCTGGCGTCGGGGAAAGCGCGCCTCGCGCAATACCTGGGCCACGGCGTCGCCATACTGCCAGTGACTGGCAATGAGGTCCTGCTGTTCGCGAAACTTGTCCGCATTGTCGTGGAAAAAAGCCCGGGACGTCGCCTCCCGGCAGGCCTGGACCTCGCGCAGGTGTTCACCCAGACCGGGCTCCAGCGGCAGGGCGTCCAGACTGTCAAAAAGCTGCTGCTGCAAAGCCTCGAGGCCATCGACCCTGCCCGGCTGACTGCGCCGGTAGAACAGACTGTTGCCTTCGCGACGACTGGTCACCAGTCCGGCCCCGGAGAGCACCTTGAGGTGGTGGCTGAGTGCCGGCTGACGAATGGCGAACAACTGGCACAGTTCGGTTACCGTGAAGGAGTCGCGCTCCAGCACGCGCAGGATGTGCAGGCGCAAGGGCTCGGCGCTCGCCTTGCACAGGCTCGCGAGCTGATCCACGGGTGAGTCGATATCCGACGCCCCGCTGACGGCAATGGCGGGAGTGGCTTCCATAGGCTGCGCAGTGTAGCAGGCTCCGGAGCTATATCAAAATATTTTGATATAGATCGCGCGGTTGTCGGTGGGGCCAGCCGAGCGGTGAAAATATCGCCAGTTTATTTGCCGTTCGGCGCCGCATACGCGAAAATGGCCGCCCTTTCGACAGCACTCCCCATCGACTCACTATTCTGGAGACACCGATGCCCTCGCGTACCGACCTCGCCAATGCCATCCGCGCCCTGAGCATGGACGCCGTCCAGCGTGCCAAAAGCGGCCACCCGGGCGCCCCCATGGGCATGGCGGATATCGCCGAGGTGCTCTGGAACGACTTTTTGCAGCACAACCCCGCCAATCCCCACTGGCCCAACCGGGACCGTTTCGTGCTGTCCAACGGTCACGGCTCCATGCTGATCTATTCCCTGCTGCACCTGACCGGCTACGAACTGCCGATGGCGGAAATCCAGAACTTCCGTCAGCTGCACAGCCTCACCCCGGGTCACCCGGAATACGGCTACGCGCCGGGTGTGGAAACCACCACTGGTCCACTGGGCCAGGGCATCAGCAACGCCGTGGGCATGGCCCTGGCGGAGAAGGTGCTGGCGGCCCAGTTCAATCGTCCCGGACACGCGGTAGTGGACCATTTCACCTATGCCTTTGCCGGTGATGGCTGCCTGATGGAGGGAATTTCCCACGAAGTCTGCTCCCTGGCCGGTACCCTCGGACTGGGCAAGCTGATCGTGTTCTACGACGACAATGGCATCTCCATTGACGGCGAGGTCGAGGGCTGGTTTACCGACGACACCCCGGGGCGCTTCAGCGCCTACGGCTGGCAGGTGATAGCCGATGTCGACGGCCACGATGCCGCGGCGGTGCGCCGGGCGATCGAGGCGGGTCGGGAGAACAGCGCGCAGCCGACACTGATCTGCTGCAAGACGGTGATCGGCAAGGGGGCGCCCAACAAACAGGGCACGGAAAGCTGTCACGGTGCGCCCCTGGGGGACGAGGAAATTGCCGCGACCCGGGAGGCCATCGGCTGGCCCCACGCGCCCTTCGTGATCCCCGAGGAGATCTATGCCGGCTGGGATGCCCGTGAAGCGGGTGCGCAGCGGGAGCAGGCCTGGGAGGCCGCCATGCAGGCCTACGCGGCAGACCACCCCGACCTGGCTGCGGAGTTGCGCCGGCGCCTCGCGGGTGATCTGCCCGAAGACTTCGAACGTTACGCCCGGGATTACATCGAGCAGTGCCAGAGCAAGGGCGAGACCATCGCCTCCCGCAAGGCTTCCCAGAACTGCCTGAATGCCTACGGCCCGGTACTGCCTGAACTGCTGGGTGGTTCCGCCGATCTGGCCGGCTCCAACCTGACCCTCTGGGACGGAGCTCGGGGCATCACCGGCGCCGATGCCTCCGGCAATTATGTCTACTACGGGGTGCGCGAGTTCGGCATGTCCGCCATCATGAACGGTGTCGCCCTGCACGGCGGCCTGGTGCCCTACGGTGCCACCTTCCTGATGTTCATGGAGTACGCCCGCAACGCCGTGCGCATGGCCGCGCTGATGAAGCTGCGCACGATCTTCGTCTACACCCACGATTCCATCGGCCTGGGCGAGGACGGGCCCACCCACCAGCCGGTGGAGCAGCTCACCGCCCTGCGCGCGACCCCCAACCTGCTGACCTGGCGTCCCTGCGATGCAGTGGAGTCGGCGGTGGCCTGGCGCGAGGCGCTGCTGCGCACCGGGGGGCCGACGGCTTTGATCTTTTCCCGCCAGGCACTGCAGCACCAGGCGCGGAACGCGGAGCAGCTGGAGGCCATCGAGCGCGGCGCCTACATCCTGCGGGACAGCCGCGAACACCCCGAGCTGATCCTGATCGCCACCGGCTCCGAGGTGCAACTGGCCATGGAGGCTGCCGAGAAGATTGCTGCGGAGGGTCGCCAGGTGCGGGTGGTTTCCATGCCCTGCGCCGAGCGCTTCATGGAGCAGGAGGCTCTCTACCGCGAGAAGGTGCTGCCGAGCGATGTGCTGGCACGGGTGGCGGTGGAAGCCGGGCACGTTGATTACTGGTACAAGTTTGTCGGTCTGGACGGTCGCGTGGTGGGCATGAACACCTTCGGTGAATCCGCGCCGGCGGCGGATCTGATGGCGCACTTCGGCTTCACCGTCGACAGTGTGGTCGCGGTGGCGGAGGAGCTGCTGCAGGAGTAGGGTTGTGCTGCGCATTGCCATCAACGGCTATGGCCGCATCGGGCGCAGTGTCCTGCGGGCCCTGTACGAGGGCGGCCTGCGCAGGCAGCTGCAGGTGGTTGCCATCAACGAGCTGGCGGATGCCCGCACGGCACTGCATCTGACCCGCTACGACAGTACCCACGGTCGTTTTCCTCTGCCCCTTGAGGGCGATGTGGGTGCGCTGCGGGTAGACGGTGACGAGATCGCCCTGCTCAGTCAGCCCGAGGTAGGCAAGCTGCCCTGGGGCGAGCTGGGCGTGGACATGGTGCTGGAGTGTACCGGGGCCTTTTCCGATCGCGCCACGGCGGAGCTGCACCGGCGCCAGGGGGCCGGCAAGGTGCTGTTTTCCCAGCCGGCCCAGCCAGATATCGACGCCACGGTGGTCTACGGCGTGAATCACCACGAGTTGCGGGCGACCCACGGTGTGGCTTCGGCCGCATCCTGCACCACCAATGGCATCGTGCCGGTGATCGACGCCCTGCAGCGCGCCTTTGGCCTGGTCAGCGGCACCATTACCACCATTCACTCTGCGATGAATGATCAGCCGGTGCTGGATGCCTATCACCACACGGATTTGCGCAAGACCCGGGCCGCCTGGCAGTCAATCATTCCGGTGGATACCGCGCTGGACCGGGGTATCGGGCGGATCCTGCCCGACCTGGCCGGCCGCTTCACCGCACAGGCCCTGCGGGTACCCACCCTGAATGTATCCGCCATGGACCTGACTGTGCTGGTCGCCCGTGACACCACGGAAACTGCAGTCAATGACGTTCTGCAGCAGGCGGCCGAGGAGCGCTACCTGGGCGTGCTGGGTTTCAGTCGCGAACCGCTGGCCTCCTGCGATTTCAATCACGACCCCCGCTCCAGCATCGTCGACGCCAGCCAGACACGGGTCAGCGGCGAGCGACTGGTCAAGGTGCTCACCTGGTTCGATAATGAATGGGCCTTTGCCAACCGCATGCTGGATGTAGCGAACTACTGGGGCAACCTGACAAACGACGAGGAGTAGGTGATGAAGCTGATGGCCGAGCTGGACCTGGCTGGCAAGCGGGTGCTGATCCGCGAGGATCTCAACGTGCCGATCAAGGATGGCCGGGTAACCAGCGATGCGCGAATTCGGGCGGTGCTGCCGACCGTGCGCCAGGCCATGGAGGCGGGGGCGAAGGTGATGCTGATGTCCCACCTCGGGCGCCCGGAAGAGGGCCATTTCGAGGCGCAGTACTCCCTGGCGCCGGTTGCCGAGCACCTGGCCGGCCTGCTGGGCTGCCCGGTGCCCCTGGTGGCCAACTGGCGAGAGGGTGTCGAGCTGGCAGAGGGTCAGGTGGCCTTGCTGGAAAACGTGCGCTTCAACCCGGGCGAAAAGAAGGACGACGAGTCTCTGGCCAGGGCTTACGCCGCGTTGTGCGATGTCTTCGTGATGGATGCCTTTGGCACCGCCCACCGCGCCCAGGCTTCCACCCACGGGGTTGCCCGCTTCGCGCCGGTCGCCTGCGCGGGGCCCCTGCTGGCGGCGGAGCTGGATGCCCTGGAAAAGGCACTTGCCCGCCCCGCCCGGCCGCTGGTGGCGATCGTCGGCGGTTCCAAGGTCTCCACCAAGCTGGAGGTCCTTGAAACCCTTTCCGAGAAGGTTGACCAGCTGGTGGTCGGCGGCGGCATCGCCAACACCTTCCTGGCCGCAGCCGGCAAGCCGGTGGGCAAGTCCCTGTGTGAACACGATCTGATTCCCGCCGCCAGCGCGTTGATGGCGAAGACCAGGATTCCCCTGCCCGAGGATGTGGTCACCGCGAAGGCCTTTGCCGCGGATGCCACAGCGGAGCTAAAAGGGGTGGATGCGGTCGCCGAGGATGACATGATCCTGGATATCGGCCCGAAGGCCGCAGCGGCCATTGCCGAAGTGATCGCCAACGCCGGTACCATACTCTGGAACGGGCCGGTGGGTGTGTTCGAATTTCCGGCGTTCGCGGCCGGTACCGAAGCCCTGGCTCACGCCATAGCGGACAGCCCTGCTTTTTCGCTTGCCGGCGGTGGCGACACGTTGGCTGCGATCGACCAGTTCGGCATTGCCGGGCAGGTGTCCTATATTTCCACCGGTGGTGGTGCTTTCCTGGAGTACGTGGAAGGCAAGACCCTGCCGGCGGTTGCCATTTTGCAACAGCGCGCCGCCGACTGACGGCGCAGCGCTTCAAACAGAGGAATTGAAATCATGGCACTGATCAGCTTGCGCCAGCTTCTCGACCACGCCGCGGAATACGGTTACGGCGTGCCCGCCTTCAACGTCAACAATCTGGAGCAGACCCGGGCCATCATGGAGGCCGCCGCGGCCACCAACTCGCCGGTGATCATGCAGGCCAGTGCCGGTGCCCGCAAGTACGCCGGTGCGCCCTTCCTGCGCGCCATGATCGCCGCCGCCATCGAGGAGTTCCCGCAGATTCCGGTGGTCATGCACCAGGACCACGGAGTATCTCCGGCGGTCTGCCAGCGTTCCATCCAGCTGGGCTTCAGCTCGGTGATGATGGACGGCTCCCTGGGCACCGACGGCAAGACGCCGATGGATTACGACTACAATGCCGGCGTGACCCTCCAGGTGGTGGAGATGGCCCACGCCTGTGGGGTCTCCGTGGAAGGCGAGCTGGGCTGCCTCGGCTCCCTGGAAACCGGTCAGGCCGGCGAGGAAGATGGCGTGGGCGCCGAGGGTACCCTGAGCCACGACCAGCTGCTGACCGACCCCGAGGAGGCAGCGCAGTTCGTCAAGGATACGGGTGTCGACGCCCTGGCGATCGCCTGCGGAACCAGCCACGGTGCCTACAAATTCAGCCGTCCGCCGACCGGCGACATCCTGGCGATCGATCGCATCAAGGAGATCCACACGCGGATTCCCGACACTCACCTGGTGATGCACGGTTCCTCCTCGGTACCCCAGGAGTGGCTGGCCATCATCAACGAGTTCGGTGGCGAGATTCCGGAAACCTACGGCGTGCCGGTGGAACAGATCCAGGAGGGCATCCGCCACGGGGTGCGCAAGGTGAATATTGACACCGACCTGCGCCTGGCCTCGACCGGTGCCGTGCGCCGCTTCCTGGCGCAGCACCCGGCGGAGTTCGACCCGCGCAAATTCCTGGCGGAAACCGTGAAGGCGATGCGCGAGATCTGCATCGCGCGCTACGAGGCCTTCGGCACGGCCGGTCACGCGGACAGGATCAAGGTACGCTCCCTGATCAGCATGCAGGAATCCTACGACGCCGGCGAACTGGATCCGAAGGTACACTGAGCGGGGCGGGCGCGTGTTGCCGCTCACTGCCGAAAGTCTGGCCGCCCTGGCAAAAGGGCTGCCGGACTTTCACGAGGGCGTGTCCCCGGGCGATAAGATGCTGCCCGGGCTCGAGGGGCTGGACCGCTACCTGCACTTCTATCATCTGGACTTTGCCGAACGCCTGCCCGGCGTGCGCCACCGCATTGGCGCCATCCAAAGCGGGGACTACAGGCTGGCGGTACAAACCTGGGAGCAGCCCGGGGCCCGGCATAACCTTCTGCTCCTGCACGGCTACTTCGACCACACGGGCCTCTACGGGAACCTGATTGCCCATGGTCTGGCCCGGGGCGCCAATGTGATGATCTTCGATCTGCCCGGACACGGACTTTCCAGCGGCCCTCCGGCCAGCATCGATGACTTCGCCAGCTATGGCCGGACTGTTGCCGATGTCATGGGGGCTGTTCACCTTCCCGAGCTGCCCTGGGCCGTTATCGCCCAGAGTACCGGCGGTGCCGCGCTGGTGGAATTTGCCCGCCACCAGGCTGGTTCCTGGCCTTTCCGCAATACCGTGCTGCTGGCACCCCTGCTGCGACCGGCCCAGTGGCGCCGTGTCTGCCTCGCCCACACCCTGGTGCACCGCCTGGTGGACAGTGTTCCCCGGCGCTTCGCCGAAAACTCCTCCGACCGCGAGTTTCTCGACTTCGTGCAACGCGACCCCCTGCAGTCCCGGCGTATCCCCGTTGCCTGGGTCGGCGCCCTGCGCCGCTGGCTGGCCGGGCTGCCCCGGGAGGATCTCGGCGTGGGACCGGCCCTGCTGATTCAGGGTGATGCCGATCAGACCGTGGACTGGCGCTACAACCTGCCGCAGTACGGCAAGCTGTTTCCCGGCCTGCGCATCGAGTTGCTGCCCGGCGCGGGACATCACCTGGCGAATGAGGCGGTGGGGTTGCGGGAGCGTTATCTCAGGCTGGTGGATCGCTATTGCGGGTGGTGACTGGTTTCGCAACAGCCAAATCGGCACTCCGCCTCCCACCGGGAGAGCGTCTTGTTTTGACTTCGTGGGTGGGAAACACCGTTTGCTGGTATTTTCTCACTTAAGGATGTTGAGCCAGGGTCACTAATAGCGGAATTGTACCCATAAAAACAAGGCGGGCTCATGCCCGCCTTGTTTTTAGAGTGTCATAGACTAAAAAGCCGCTTTGAAACCAACGTAGTACTTGGTTCCATATACAGGGTATACGCTGGCGTTGGTATCCCAACCTGTTGTATTGCCTGTGACACCAGTCAGTATCGTGGGAGCTTCCTCATCTAGTACATTGTCTACTCCAATGTGAAGATTCAGGTTGTCCATGATTTGGTAAGAAGCATAGATATCATGGACCACAAATTCCCCTACGTCGTAATTGAATTCAGGGGTTGTGAGAGAGGGCTTCGAGTCACCTATGTACAGAGTCTCCCACTGAATGGCCAGGTTGTCAGTGCGATAGCCGAGAGAAGCTAGCCAACGGTGTTCTGCGTAACCCACCTCCCCGGCGTAGTCCTGAGTGACGCCAAATTTTGTTTCCTCGAATTTGTCGAGGTAGCTGTAATTGACGTTGAGCCCAATCTGTCCCGCTGCCCCCTGAATGAAGTCACCCGGAAGAATGGACCATTGAAATTGAACATCAATACCCTCGGTCTTGAGTTCTCCTTCGTTGATATAGCCTGAGTTTACTTCGGTGATTTCGCCTAGTTGAAATGCTGGGCCGGTTGTATCACGTACAACTAAGTCACAGAATTCATTAGGGAAGTTCTGGCCCGTATAGCAGAAGTCGATAGCCGTCTGCCGGCCGACGACATCAATCAGGTCTTCTATTTCAATCGAGTACCAATCGACTGAGACGGTTGTTTCACCATACTCACCAAAGCTATGGTCAAAAATCAGCCCAACAGTGAAGCTGTCGGAGGTTTCTGTATCTAGGTTCTCATTGCCCAAGCCAGTAAAGCCACCCGTGCCTTGTATCTCGGTTTGCTGAAGGTCAAAAACCCCCGTCTCTGCGATACGGGAGGCAACTGCTGGAATGGATCGGCAGTTTTCGGCAACTATCCCCGGAGTTGTGGAAGTGATGCCATCACAGGGATCAGAGACGGGAGCGAAATTTTCACCTCCCGGTGCAAACTGTTCCGTGATGTTTGGAGCCCTTACTGCTTTTGCATACTGGAGACGAGCCCGCAAGGATTCTGTGAATTGCCAGGATAGTCTAGCCGTATATGCGTCGGTACTTCCGACAGTATCATAATCAGAATATCGGTATGCTGCACCAGCGGAAAGGTCATCTATCAAGGGTAGGTCTTTCAGTAAAGGCACGTCGATCTCAAGAAAAATCTCATCGACGCTGTATTTCCCTTCGGTAATCTGTTCCTGGTTTCCGGCATTTTGCCCAGTCTGGGTGAGCGCATCTGGAAAATCTCCCGCATATTCTGAGCGGTATTCGTAGCCTGCTGCAATGGCGACACTGCCAGCTGGTAGATCAAAAACCTCACCGGTTATGTTGAAGCCAGCTATAGTCTGTTCGGTTTTTTGATCCCTGATAGAGGGTGCACGGACATAATCGGCAGCGTCTTGACTAATAGAGCCTTTGCCAAAAATATTGATTGGAACACACCCTTCGGCTCGTGCCGCAGGGTCTGCACAGACTGGGTCAAAGGTGCTGGGGTCCCCGTCTCCGTCGACGACATTCAACGCGTTACGGAAATTTGGAGCGTTGAGCTGGCCGGTAGAGCGCTGGCTGTCCTGCATCCGGCCTTCACCGTAGTAGGCGTCCCATGCCCAACCATCACTGATATCCCCGCGCAGCCCAAACAATGCTCTGAATGTCTGGCGTTCTGCTTCCGCGCCTCTCTCGCCCAGCTCTGTGGTTCTACGCCAGAACTCTACGTATTCATCACCCGCATTGGTGACAAAGTCACGCATCGCGGCGGGAACATAAGGGTTGGAAACATGTATGCCAGGAATATTAAGGTCTTCATTGCCGAGAGGGAATGGTTCAAGCTCTGTGGACGTTTCTGTTCTAGCAAAAGTGGTTTCCAGGTAAGCCTCGACGCTATTATTGATTCGGTAGTTGATGTTGCTGCTTATCAAGTAACGCTCGGTTGGGACAAGGTAGCGTCTGAAGGCCTGGCGATTAAAGCCATATGTATCGGAGTAGGGAACCAGTTCACCGTTCGCCCCCAATGTGGGATCGAACACGTATGAGTCGCCCGTCGAAGGAACGAAGAGTCTGCCGGACTCAGAGTAGCTGGAGAATACAGGAGCGATAGAGTCACGAACATCTTCGCCAAAGTAGATCCCGCTCAAATCGTCAAGTCTTGTCTCGCGGCGGTCTCTGGCGAGAACCCCGCCCTCATCTGAATAGGTAACGGAAACGACAGCGTTGCCCCTGTCATTGGCGAAATTGTCACCCATTGTGATATTGATACGCTGTCTTTTATCGTCACCATGATCGATGGTTTCACCGAAAGAACCACTGATCTCCAGTCCTTCGAAATCATTTTTTAGAATGACGTTTACTACGCCGGCGAGAGCATCAGAGCCATAGATTGCTGATGCACCACCCGTAATAACCTCGACTCTGTCGATGAGCTCTGTTGGTATAGTGTTCCAGTCTACAGCTGCGGTTCCTGCTACACCCGAAATATATCTGCGGCCATTGACGAGTACGAGCGTCCTGTCTTCACCGAGATTTCGGAGGTTGATGGTGTTTACGCCACCACCAGATGTGAAAAAGTTAGAGTTGGCAGATGAGATTCCCGGCACACCTGCAGAGGGAAGGTTTCTTAAAATATCTGCTGCATTGATCTGACCTGAAAACTCAATGGTATCCGAGTCAATCGTGGTTATTGGTGTTGGTGATTGAAGGTTTGAGCGAAGTATCCGGGAGCCGGTAACAATTACTTCTTCTATCAAAAGGTCTGCTTCGGAATCTTGCGCATTGGCGACCCCGGGCAGAACGGCCCCGGCGCTCAGGCCCAGGGCGGCTGAAACTGCCAAGGTGAGACGATTTTTGATCAACATAGCTTTACCCCTGTACGTCGTTTAAACGTTTTGTTTTCCGGTGGCTGGTGCCACTGGCTACAAACATTAAACGAATTCGACAGGTGCGTCCGTAAAGTTCCCGCGGGTTTTGTGAGAAATTCACGGAATCTTTGGGGAACCCGAAAAAGTGCCAAAATCCCACCGCCGGGGTACAGCGCCGTGTGCTAGTTGACCCGGGTGACACCCACGGTTTTGCCGCTGCTGGTCACGGTCATTTCCCAGAAGCCGAAGAGGTTCTTGCGAATCACCACGGCGTTGTCGTCACTGCGGTGAAAATACCGCCCGCGCAGTCGCTGGCGCCACACCTGGCCGTTGTCCAGCTGAAATACGGTATTGCCGTCCCAGCCCCGGAAAGGCGACTTGATCGCGGCCTCGATGGTCACGGCCTCTTCCGCTTCCTGCACGGCCTGGTTGCTGCGGCGCAGCTCCTGGGCATCTCCCACGGTGTAGTGCAGCAGCCAGCGGTCCAGCGCCTCCCGCTCTCCTGTGCTGAGCTTGTGCAGTCCGGCCTCCCGAAACTGCTCGTCGCTCATCAGTTGACGGACACCGGGAAAATCCTCGGCGAGGGCCGTTGAGGCGGAGAGCGAGAGGGCCAGGAAGGTATATACGAGGGGATGGGGTCGCATGGGAGGCTCCAATCAGAATCGCTGGCTGAGGCGGGCGTACCAGAAGCGGCCCCGCAGCTCGTGGGTTCTGGCGTCGATATTATCGTTGAACGCCGAGGCGACCAATGGCGCCGCTTCGTCGAGGACGTTGTCCACGCCCAGGGTGACGCGCAGCCCCTCTCGCACTGGCAGCAGCAGGCTCAGCTGCAGGTCGTGGATGGTCCAGGCATCAATCCGGCGTCGACGGTTGGTATCCGGGAGGGTTTCCCGCAGGCTGCTGACATGGTGCAGCTGGTAGCTGGCCTCCCAGTTGCGCCAGTGCCAGAGCAGGCCCAGTTGGGATTTCCAGCGGGGTATGCCACCCAGACCCTCGGCTGCCTCGTCCTGGAAGGTGCCGGCGAGGTCGCGGCCCCGCTCGCTGGGGTCGAACTGCGTGAGGTATTCCCCGATCCAGGCGCCCTTGCCCTGGAGCTGCAGTTGCCCCCAGGTTTGCCGCGGCAGGGTCCAGGTCAGGCCCAGATCGACCCCCTGCACGCGCCGCCGGCCCACGTTGAGGTTTTCCGCCTGGACCAGCACCAGGTTGCCCCGCTCATCGCGGCTGATGCGCTCGGCAAAGCTGCCGTCCCGCGCGTTGCGGTTGACGAGGAACTGTGCGCTGGAGGCGACCACATCTTCCTGTTCAATCAGGAAATAATCGGCTTTCAGGCGGAGCCCCGGCACGCTCGCGGGGTTCCAGCGGATCCCGGCACTCCAGGTGTCGGCGTGTTCGGCGTCGAGGTCGGGATTGCCGCCCTTGACCACCAGGAACTGGTTGCGCGTGGGGTCGGCCTGCGTGCTGCATCCGGGCAGGGTGCCGACATTGGCCGGGTTGATGCAGGGGTCAGTGATGAAGGCCTGGGTCTCGCTGGGGCCTTCGTGAAGCTCTTTCAGGCTGGGGGCCCGGAAGCCCCGGGCGTAGCCGCTGCGTAATACCAGGGACGGGGTGATCTGATAGCGCAGTCCGAGCTGGGGATTGGTGGCCGCGCCGAAATCGCTGTAGCTGGACTGGCGCAGTGCTGCCTCCAGATCAACCCGGGACTTGCCCTGGCGCCACAGGGGCAGGCGGGTCTCGGCGTACAGCTCGAGGACCTTGCGTTCACCGCGGGTGGCCTGCAGATTGCCCGCCCCCAGTATCGCGGTGTCGGCGAGACGTGTGTCGGGGCGCTTGGCGGTCGCCTCGTGGCGAAATTCCAGGCCGACTGCGAGGTCGCCGCGCCCCGCGGGGAGATTGAGCAAGGCATTGCTCAGGTTGATGGCGGCACTGCTCAGGCTGCTGTAGCCACTGATGCTGCCGTCGACGCGCAGGTAATCCACCTGTGCCGGGCCCAGGCTGCCGGCGGGCCCCAGCAGGTTGACGGGCTGGCAGCCATCGATTGCCGGGCCGCGACAGTCGGCGACGGGGCCGATACCGCGCTGCAAGCGCTCTGCATCGACCAGGTTGGAGAGGGACTCTCGCGCCCGGTTCTCACTACGGGTCAGCGCGACATCCCAGTGCCAGTCGGCGTAGATGCCCTCCATGATGGCGCTGGCGCGAAAGACTTCGGACTCGTTGTGCTGCTCGCGGCTGGGGAATTCCACCAGTCGACGGCGCACGTCAGTCAGCGGTATGCCGAAACTGTTGAAGGGGTTGTCGGCGGCCACTACCAGTGGCGTCTGCTCGAAGCCGGTAAAGATCGGGGTCGGTGCCAGCGTGGCCCGTGCGCTGTTTTTCAGCCAGTGCAGTTCCAGCTCGGCGCTGACCTGGTCGGTGATGTCGTGGATCAGGCTGGCGTAAAGGCTCTCGCGCCGCAGGGGAACCACCGCGGTGGTGTCCTGCTGGTAGTTGTACAGGTCGTCCGGGCCCGCGGGTCGATAGCCATCGGGCGTGGCAATCAGGGTGCCGCCATCCGGCAGGGCGATCCGTGCATCGGGCGTCGCACTGGAGCGTTGGTCGCTGCCGCCGAGAGCGCGGGTGTCGGCATTGCGCGACACCCTGCGGTCGCGGCTAAAGAGCGGCTCCTGTTCGAAATGCGACGCGCTGACAAATACGGTCCCGCGCGGAATGGTGCCGCCGTATTGCAGGGTCTGGGTTCGCGTCTGCAGGTCGCCCCGGCTGCTCTGGCCGTGGTAGGCCTCCGCGAGCCAGCCGTAAAAGTCCCGCTTCATGATGACATTGACCACGCCGGCAATGGCATCCGAGCCATAAATGGCGGAGGCTCCATCCTTGAGAATCTCCACCCGTTCGACCGCTGCCGCGGAAATGCTGTTGAGGTTGACCGACTCACCCGCCAGACCGGCATTGGCGACCCGGCGACCATTGATCAGAATCAGGGTATTGCTGGCGGGCAGGCCGCGCAGGGTGACCGTGGCGGTCCCGTCCCCGCCGTTGCTGATGGCCGTGCTGGTGGAGTTGCCCACGGCGGCGGGGAGAAAGCGCAGCAGGTCGCTGAGGGTCTGCGCACCGCTGCGCTCGATATCCGCCCGCGCGAAGATGTCCACCGGCGCATCGTAGCGCCCCGGGTCCCGGCGAATGCGCGAGCCGGTGAGGCGCGAGCCATAGACGTAGGTCTCCTCGATGCCGGGCTCATAGGCCATGTAGCGGGCTCCGGTTTCCCGAAAGCCCGGGCAGTCCGGGTCGTCCTCGTGGTCGATGCAGCGTGTGCGGAAGACGGCAATAATGCGTTCATCCACCGCCTCCCAGCTCAGCCCGCTATGGCGCAGCAGCTGATCGAGGGCTTCCGCCGCGGTCAGGTCACCGATCACGGCCGGCGCGGAGAGATGGCGCACGCTTCGGTCGGAGAATACGATGGGGGTATCACTCTGCCGGCTGAAGGCGAGGAGGGCCGCCGGCAGCGGGCCGGGTTCGATCTGGAAGGGGTAGCGAACGGGCTCTGAGGCAAGGGCCAGGGATGCGAGGCAGACCAGGGCAAGCAACAGGGCACAATAGCCCGCCGACCGAAGCAAGCGGCCAATGCCGCTGTCAGGAGCGGCCGCGATGTCTTCTCGCCTGCTTGGCAAAGGCTACCTGCTGAACTTGCGTAAGGAAACCGCAGCCAGTAGCCGCAGCGTAGCCCGGTTATAGCTTACTGATCTGCTTTCATCAACCGCAGTGTGCGCGAACTGATAGCTTCTGCACGCAGGCCCAGGCTGCGCTCGAGTGCCCTGACCACTGTGTCCGGGTGATCGAGCTGGAAAACCCCGGAAACCGTGAGCGCGGCGACCTCCGGGGTGCCGGCGACGATGCGCTGTTCGTGGTAGCGGGACAACTCCCGCAGGACGTCGGCGACCGGCATGGCGTCGGCGATCAGTTCGCCGCGCTGCCAGGCGGTGTGTGTGCGACTGTCGACGCCCCGTTTCGGGGCCAGCCCTGCGCTGGACACATGCAGGGCTTCGTCGGCCGCCACCAGCGCGGGCGCCTGGGTCGAACCCGCCCTGCGGTCGCTGACTCGCACGACCCCCTCGGTGACGGTGATATCGCTGCTATCATCGCCTTGGCGACGAATGTTGAAGGCGGTGCCCACCGCGGTGATGTCGAAGGCCCCGGCGGTGACGGTAAAGGGGCGCTCGCGGTCTGTCACCACGCTGAAGTAGGCTTCCCCCTGCTGCAGTGCCAGGGTGCGCGAATCGCGGTGGTACTGCACCCGAAGCCGGGAGTCGGTGTTCAGTACAACCCGGGAACCGTCCGGCAGTGCGACCTCCCGGCGCTCCCCCAGCGCAGTGCGAAAGTTCAGGGTATCGGAGGGGGCCTCCGCTGCCGGCCACAGCAGGATTGCCAGTAGCGCGCTGGCCGCCATGGCGCCCGCACCGGCCAGCCAGCGGCGGCGGGAGGGCTTGGCTGGCTCCTCAATGGGCTCATCAAAAGGCAGGTGCTGTACACTGCCCAGGTCATCCCAGAGGTCGAGCATGAGGTCGAGGGCCTTGCGATGCTGATCGTCCGCGGCCAGCCACAGGGCAAAGGCACGGTGATCATCCTCGCCGGCACTGCCACTGCGAAACCGGGCAATCCAGGCCAGGGCATCGTCGCAGTCCTGGTCGAACTGCTCTCGCGCCCTGTCCTCTGTCAGACCTGTTCCGGAGTGCCCCATGCCCCTCGTCTACCTGCAAGCCCGGCGATCAGTGTTGCCCTGCCAGTGGGCCGTTTCCGGGCCGGGCACATCGTGTCTTAGTGTAACGAGTATCGGCGAGATTCCCTCAGTAAATATTCCGGGCATTTTCAGTCGTCCGGGTAGAGGCGCGCGAGGCGCTTCCGGCAGTGTCGCAGCGCCTGCAGGATGTACTTCTCGACGCTGGACACCGACACGCCCATTTCCCGCGCTATCGCCTCGTAGGACAGGCCGCTGCGCCGGTGCAGCAGAAAGGCCTGTCGCACGGGCAGGGGCAGTTCCTCGACAGCGCGCATGATCGACTGGAGTTTCTGGCGTGCGGCGAGCACGTGCTCGGGGGAGAGTGTGTCGCTGCGGGCGTCATCCGCAGCGTCCCCGGACTGCTGCGAGCTGCTTTCCCGGCTCAGGTAGCGATGGTGGAGGCTGCGTCGTCGAAGCTGGTCGGTGGCCAGGTTGGTGGCGGTCTGGAACAGGTAGGCCCGGGCGTTGTCGAGTGTTTCCGGAGACTGCATGCGATGCAGCCGCAGGAAGGTTTCCTGGGCGATTTCCGCTGCATCGTCGAGGCTGTCCAGCTTGCGCGCCAGGTAGCGCTCCAGACCGGGGCCCTGCTCCGACATCAGTTCCGCCAGAAAGCGGTCTTTGGGGTTCGCCAAGGCCGTCACGCCCTTACCGGTACCGGGTTGCCGATCTCTGGCGGCGCCGGAAGTCGCGCCGCCCCTGAGTCAGAATAGTACGCGACTGCGAATCGTACCGTCTATGCCTGCGATCTTGGCCAATGCGACGTCGGAGTATTCGGCATCCACATCCACCACCACATAGCCGATGGCCTCGTTGGTTTGCAGAAACTGTGCGGTGACGTTCACGTTGTTCTCGGAAAACACCGCGTTGATGGCGCTCATGATGCCGGGCACATTGTGGTGGATGTGCAACAGGCGGTGGCTGCCCTCGTGTTCCGGCAGGGCCACCTCGGGGAAGTTGACCGAGGAGGTGGTGGTGCCGTTGTCGCTGTAGCGTGCCAGCTTCTCCGCAACCTCGGTGCCGATATTGGCCTGGGCCTCCACGGTGCTGCCGCCAATGTGCGGGGTCAGGAAGACGTTGTCGAAGGCCCGCAGCGGTGAGATGAACTCGTCCTCATTGGAGCGCGGCTCCACCGGGAACACGTCGATGGCTGCCCCGGCGAGGTGTTGGCTGTCCAGGGCCGCGGCCAGGGCGTCGATGTCCACCACGGTGCCCCGGGAGGCGTTGATCAGAATCGCCCCCTTGGGCATCTGCGACAGCTGCGCCGCGCCGATCATGTTGCGGGTGCTACGGTGATCCGGGACGTGCAGGCTGACCACGTCCGAGTTGGCCAGCAGGCTCTCCAGATCGGGCATCTGCCGGGCATTGCCCAGGGGCAGCTTGCTGATGACATCGTAGAACAGCACCTGCATGCCCAGCCCTTCGGCGATCACGCCAAGCTGCATGCCGATGTTGCCGTAACCGATGATGCCCAGGCGCTTGCCGCGGGCCTCGAAGGAGCCGGTGGCGGATTTCTGCCACTCGCCGCGGTGTGCTGCCGCGTTTTTCTCGGCGACCCGGCGCAGGAGCAGGATGGACTGGGCAATCACCAGCTCTGCCACGCTGCGGGTGTTGCTGAAGGGGGCGTTGAAAACCGCGATGCCGCGGCGGGTGGCTGCCTCCAGGTTGACCTGGTTGGTGCCGATGCAGAAGCAGCCCACGGCCACCAGCTTACGCGCCGACTCGAATACCTCTTCGGTCAGCTGCGTGCGGGAGCGGATGCCGACAAAGTGCGCGTGGGCGATGCGCTCCTTGAGTTCCTCGCTGGGCAGCGCTTTCTGGTGGACCTCGATGTTCTCGTAGCCGGCTCGGCGCAGGGTTTCGATGGCCGAGGGGTGGATGCCCTCCAGCAACAGGAAACGGATTTTGCTCTTGTCCAGCGAGGTCGACGCCATGGGCGGATGCTCCCGAAGTCAGGGTGTGGGGCGGGATTCAGGGGGTGCGTATGCTACCATACAGCGCCGAATTTGCGCGCCCCTCCCGTTAAACTGCCCCGGAGCCCACCCGTGAGTGATTTCCCCACTGCCGCCCTCGATGACCTGATTGCCTGCGTCGGTGCCGAGCGTGTTCTCACCGACCCTGAATCCCTGCAGGTCTATGGCCGCGACTGGACCCGCTTTCACGACCCCGCGCCCGCAGCGGTGGTGCTGCCCGGCTCGGTCGAGGAAGTGCAGGCGGTGGTCAAGGCTGCCCTGGCGCACCAGCTGGCACTGGTCCCCTCCGGGGGGCGCACCGGTCTGAGCGCCGGTGCCGTGGCCTGTGCCGGCGAGGTGGTGGTGGCACTGGACCGCCTCAACGCCCTCAGTGATTTCAATCCGGTGGACCGCACCGTGCGTTGCGGTGCCGGGGTGGTCACCGCCAGCCTGCAGCAGTTCGCCGAGGATCGCGGCCTGTTTTACCCCGTGGATTTTGCCTCCAGCGGTTCGAGTCAGATCGGTGGCAATATTTCCACCAACGCCGGTGGTATCAAGGTGATTCGCCACGGCATGACCCGCGACTGGGTGGCCGGACTGAAGCTGGTCACCGGCACCGGCGAGCTGCTGGATCTCAATCGTGGCCTGATCAAGAACAATGCCGGCTACGACCTGCGCCAGCTGGTGATCGGTGCCGAGGGTACCCTGGGCATCGTGGTGGAGGCGACCATGCAGCTCAGCCGCGCCCCGCGGGATCTCGCGGTCATGGTGCTGGGAGTCACCGATATGGGCGCAGTGATGTCGGTCCTGCAGGCCTTCCAGGGCAGCCTGGACCTGGAAGCCTTCGAGTTCTTCTCCGAGCTGGCGCTGCAGAAGGTGGTGGAACACCAGGACCTGCAGCGGCCCTTCGAAACCGCGACACCCTACTACGCATTGCTGGAATTCGAGCAGCACAGCGAGGCGGAAATGGAGCAGGCCATGAGCCTCTTCGAGCACTGCGTCGAGCAGGGCTGGGTGCTGGATGGTGTGGTCAGCCAGAGCGTTGCCCAGGCCCAATCCCTCTGGCGCCTGCGCGAGGATATCTCGGAGACCATCTCCCGCTGGACCCCCTACAAGAACGACATCGCCACCACCATTTCCCGGGTACCCGAATTCCTCGCCGAAGTGGAGGCGGTGGTGACCGAGGCCTACCCGGACTTCGAAATCGTCTGGTTCGGCCACATCGGCGACGGCAATGTGCACCTGAACGTGCTCAAGCCCGACGCACTGCCCATGGACGAGTTCAAGGCCCGCTGCGGAGAAGTCAGCCGCTGGGTCTTCGAGATCGTCCAGCGCCACGGTGGCAGCGTCTCCGCCGAGCACGGCGTGGGGCTGCTGAAGAAGGACTACCTCCACTACAGCCGCTCCCCGCTGGAGATCGAGATCATGCGCCAGATCAAGCGGGTCTTCGACCCCTCAGGCATCATGAACCCCGGCAAGATCTTCGACGCCTGACCTGTCCCCGTGCGGCCTGGCGGCCGCTGCGGGTGCAGCGAGGCCGGATGCCTGTTACTCCATTACGGGCAGCACTGGTGCCGACGACCTGCGGCAGACGTCGGCGGAGAGTAGAGAGTTGTGGCCCTGGTCGCCGATGCAGGCGGGGAAAACCTTCAGGGTGGATAGCGCGGCGGTTGTGGCACCGGTAGCCGAAAGTGATTGCGCTACTGGCGGACTTGGGAGCGCACCACCGCTGCCCTCCAAGTCCGCAACAGGCATCCGGCCTCGCCACACCCGCGGTGAGCTTCGCGTCTCGCAGTGCGTGTGAGGCCAGTTGTCGTAGGTCAGCGGGCGTGCAGGGTCTCTACGCCGGATTCCCTGCCGAGCAGGAGGACATCCGCCGGGCGCAGGGCGAACAGGCCGTTGGTGACCACGCCGGTGATGTTGTTGATGCGCTTCTCCATCTCCAGCGGCGCCGGGATCATGAAGTTGTGCACGTCGAGGATGACGTTGCCGTTGTCGGTGACCACGCCCTCGCGGTAGACCGGGTCGCCACCGAGCTTGACCAGCTCCCGGGCGACATGGCTGCGGGCCATGGGGATCACCTCCACCGGCAGCGGGAAGGCGCCCAGGGTGTCGACCAGCTTGGACCCGTCGGCAATACAGATAAATTCCCGCGCCACGGCGGCGACGATTTTCTCGCGGGTGAGGGCGGCGCCACCCCCTTTGATCAGCTGCAGGTATGGGTTGGCCTCGTCGGCGCCATCGATATAGAAATCCACGCGATCGACGGCGTTGAGGTCGAATACCGGTATGCCGTGCTGCTTCAGGCGCTGCGCCGAGGCCTCGGAGCTGGCCACCGTGGCGTTGATCTGTCCGCGCAGGTCTGCCAGGGCGTCAATGAAATAGTTGGCGGTGGAGCCGGTGCCGATACCGAGTACGCTGTCGTCCTCCAGCCGGGGGCGTATGTGGGCCAGTGCCGCTTCGGCCACGGCCCGTTTCAGTTCGTCTTGTGTCATTGCGCTGTTCTCCCTGCCTGCTGAGTGCCATCCATTATACGACCGCGGGTGGGTGCGCTTCAGTAAAAACCGTTCGGCGACCGCAATCGGGGCTGCAACGCGCCCGCCCGTGGATTACCATGGTGGGTCATTCTCCTGTCAGTAAGCCAAGCCCATGCCACAGTCCTATATCAAGCGCATACTGGATGCCCGTGTCTACGACGTCGCCCGGGAAACGCCGGTGGACGAGGCGCCCCTCATGTCGAAGCGGCTGGGCAATCGCGTCTGGTTCAAGCGCGAGGACCTGCAGCCGGTGTTCTCTTTCAAGCTGCGCGGCGCCTACAACAAGATGCAGAAGCTCAGCGAGGAAGAGCGTGCCCGCGGGGTGGTGGCTGCCTCCGCCGGCAATCACGCCCAGGGCCTGGCCATGGCGGCCCAGCGCATGGGGGTGAAGGCCACCATTGTCATGCCGCGCACCACGCCGCAGATCAAGGTGGAGGCGGTGCGCAACCGCGGCGCCAAGGTGGTCCTGCACGGCGACGCCTTTGACGAGGCCTCCCGCCACGCCCAGAAGCTGGTCGAGGAGAAGGGGATGATTTACGTGCACCCTTTCGACGACCCGGACGTGATTGCCGGGCAGGGCACCGTGGGGATGGAAATTGTACGCCAGCACCAGGCGCCCCTGGATGTTCTGTTCGTGCCGGTGGGCGGTGGCGGCCTGCTGGCCGGCGTGGCGGCCTACGTCAAGTACGTCTGGCCGAATACGCGTATCGTCGGCGTCGAGCCGGAGGATGCCGCCTGCCTGAAGCTGGCGATGGAGCGGGGGCGTCGCGCTGTTCTCCCGGAAGTGGGGCTGTTCGCGGACGGTTGCGCTGTCGCGCAGATCGGCAAGGAAACTTTCCGCGTGATCCGCAACACGGTGGACGAGGTGATCACTGCCAGCACCGATGAAATCTGCGCGGCGATCAAGGACATCTTCGAGGACACCCGCGGTATCGCGGAGCCCGCCGGTGCCCTGGCCCTGGCCGGCCTGAAAAAGTATGTGGAGCAGACCGGTGTCCAGGGCCAGGAGCTGATGGCGATTGTCAGCGGCGCGAATACCAACTTCGACCGCCTGCGTTATATCTCCGAGCGCACGGAAATCGGCGAGCATCGGGAGGCGGTGATCAGTGTCACCATCCCCGAGCGGCCGGGCAGTTTCAAGGCCTTCTGCAGCGCCCTGGGGCGCCGCAATATCACCGAGTTCAATTACCGCTACGCGGATGCCAGCAACGCCCGGGTCTTTGTCGGGCTGTCGGTAGTGCCTGGGGGCAGTGACCTGCCCGACCTGCTCGCCGACCTGGAAGCCCAGGGCTATGTCGCCGAGAACCTGACCGACAACGAGATGGCCAAGCTGCATATCCGCCACATGGTGGGCGGCCGGGCCCCGGCAGACCTGCGAGATGAACTGGTGTATCGAGTGGAGTTTCCCGAGCGCCCTGGTGCACTGCTCAAGTTCCTCTCCGCCCTGGGGCAGCGCTGGAATATATCGCTCTTCCACTACCGCAACCACGGTGCCGCCTACGGGCGCATTCTGCTGGGGGTACAGGTGCCCCGGGGTGAGAAGCGCGCCTTCGAGTCGGCCCTGCAGGAGATCGGCTACCCCTTCTGGGACGAGCACAACAATCGGGCCTACCAGTTGTACCTGGGGCCGGAGTCCCCTGGGGCTTGACAGAAAAATCGCCTGTTTTCGGGGGTTTGGGCTTTGCAGGGGGCCTTTGGTGGGCTACACTCGAGGCGTTTGTGAAAAAAGTCACAAAAAAAGTCACAAGCCGAGGCGGTGGACAACCTGGTGGTTGCCGCGCCGGTGCAAGGTGGCCCGAGACACTCTGTCCCGGTGCTGTGTGGGTACAGCAAGAGAGCAGGTGAACAGTGAAGAGCAAGCCGGATTTCGTCCTGGTTCTTGTCGCGGTCTTTGCCATTGGGGTGGTGGTGACCCTGATGCTTCCCACGTCCGCGAGTCAGTCCGTCGCGGCCCCCGCGTCACAATTGCAGGCGGGTGTGTTGCCCGCTGATTGAGCTCAGGCCTGCCCGCCGGCTTGATGGTGCGCAGGGTTGCAGCAATACAGACCCGTTTCCGTCACGACGTAATCCAAGGGTACGTCCCAGTGGGCCCTGGGTAACGCCTCCACTTCCTGGCAGTCAAAGCCCAGACCAATCCTGACGGCTGCGTGTGTGCCCGCCAGGCTTCGGTCGTAGAATCCTCCACCCATGCCCAGGCGTGTTCCGTCGCGGCTCCAGCCCACCAGGGGCATCAGCACGATATCCAGCTCCGCGACAGCCAGTGCGCGTGCCGTGGCTGGCGGCTCGGGAATGCCAAAGCGGTTTTTGACCAGCACGGCATCAGCCAGCCACTCGCGAAAATGGAGTGTGTTGCCTCCGGCCAACACCGGCAGGCAGACCTGACGGCCGGCCTCGCGTACAGCTCGCAGCAGGGGCAGGGGGTCAATCTCCCCATCATTGGGCCAGTAGCCGGCGATGACTCTGGCGGACTGCCAGCATTCGAGGTTTGCCAGTCGCGATTCCAGGTTCCGGGCAGCGCTCTCCCGAAGGGTATCCGGCAGGCTCAGCCGCTTCTGGCGGAGCTGCAGTCTGAGTGCGCCTCGGGTCGGTGTTTCAGGAATCGGGGTTTCGGGCATGCGGGGGGAGCTTGTCTGGAAGGAAGGAAACCCGGCATAGCGTTGGCAGCGTGGCCCTTGAACCCGATGGTTCAAGGTGGATGGTCCAGTGCCGTATCAGGCTTCCCGGTACATGCCGGACTTGCGCAACAACGGCATCGAGGAGCATCCGGGTACAGAAGTATCGGCTCGAGGACTGTCTGCCGGGCGCTTATGCCAGGAATCCGAAGTCATTATACACAAATGTCGATGCCTCTGGCCCGGCCGAACCTAATTGATTTCCAGCTGGCGCAGCCTTGACAGGGCCGTGTCCAGCTTTTGCTGCAGGTTGGCGACCGCCTGTGCATCCAGGCTGGCGTTGTGCTGCGCCGCCTGCTGGGTTGCCTGGAGCAGCTCGTGGCTGATGTTGAGTGCCGCCATGACGGCGATGCGTTCCAGGCCGATGACCTTGCCGGTGTCCCGGATGCTGCGCATCTGGCGGTCGAGGTAGCGTGCGGAGACGATCAGGTCCTCCTGCTGCCCCTCCGGGCAGGCGACCTGGTACTCCTTGTCGAGAATATGGACCAAAACGGTCTGTGCAGGACTCACGCGCTTACTCCATTGCCCGCAGACGGGCGATCATCGCTTCCAACTTGGACCTGGCCAGTTCGTTTTTCTGCAACAGGTCCTCACGCTCGTGGCGCCAGTCACTGTTTTCCGCTTTCAGGCGCCGGTTTTCCCGATCGAGATTCTGGCACAGGGTGACCAGTTCATCGATCCTGGCTTCGAGTGCCTGAAGCGCGGAGTCTGCCATGGCGGTATACTTGGGCTGGTTGACGAGAGTGTTTACTATACGGGTAGCCGCGGACGCAGGTCAACGCGGGTTTTTTCATTGTATTTCAAGGGCCTGCCTGCACTTGTTGGCAACACTTCGGAGTTGCCGTGTTGCAGCTTGTGTCGCTGGCCAGGGGCGCGTGCATGTTTGACAGTCTGCCGGGTGAAACCGGTCTGTTCTATTTCGACGATATTGCCAATCTGCTGCTTGAGCAGGGCGAGTCCTGTTCGCCCTCCGAGCTGCACGGCTGTCTGTCGGGGCTGCTGGCCGCGGGCGATCAGCGGGGCGCCGAGGCGGCGCTCGATGACCTCAACCAGGCTCTGGGCCTCGAACTGCACGGTGAGCTTGCCGACCAGGTGCTGCGACTCTACGCGGCGAGTCAGGAGGCGATGGAGGACGATACCTTCGACTTCCTGCCCCTGTTGCCCGACGAGGGGGTCGAGCTGGGTCAGCGCCTGCTGGCACTGGCCGACTGGTGCCGTGGCTTCCTGACCGGCTACGCCCGGGTGACAGCGCGGGCGGGGACCGGTGGGGAAACCCTGCCCGGGGACAGCACCGAGGTGCTGCGGGACATGGCGCTGATGACCCAGGTCGATGAGGATGCGCCCGACGTGGACGAGGAGGATGCCGAGGAGAACTACGCAGAGGTGGTCGAGTACCTGCGCTTCGCGGCACTGAATGTCTACATGGATAGCCGGGGCCGGGATGAAGAGCGGCAACGGGCGGCCCGGCAGCGCCCGGGCGAGTTGCACTGAGGTCCGTCATGAGCAGGATCTCTCGCGCCGAATTTGCTCGCCGTCGCCGCCGGCTCATGGCCCTGATGGAGCCCAACAGCATTGCCATTCTGCCCTCGGCGCGCGAATGCATGCGCAGCCGGGATACAGAGTACCCCTTCCGCCAGGACAGTGACTTTCACTACCTCTGCGGATTTCCCGAGCCGGAGTCGGTGCTGGTCCTGATTCCCGGGCGTGAGCACGGTGAATTCGTGCTGTTCTGTCGGGAGCGCGATGAGGCGCATGCCCTGTGGCATGGCCACCGGGAGGGACCCGAGGGTGCCTGCGAGCACTACGGCGCGGATGACGCCTTCCCGGTTAGCGATATCGACGACATCCTGCCGGGCCTGATCGAGGGCCGGGAGCGGGTCTACTACTCCATGGGGCGCAGCGAGGGCTTTGACCGCCGGCTGATGGGCTGGGTCAACCGTATCCGCGGCCAGGCAGCGGTCGGTGCGGTGCCGCCCGGCGACTTTACCGACCTCGATCACCTGGTGCACGAGCTGCGCCTGAAGAAAAGCGCCGCGGAGCTCAAGCTGATGGCGAGGGCCGGGGAGATCACGGCCGCCGCCCACTGCCGGGCCATGCGGGCGGCGGCACCCGGGGTGACGGAATATCAGCTGGAAGCGGAACTGCACTACCACTTCGCCCTGGCGGGGGCGCGCCATCCCGCCTACCCGAGTATTGTCGGCAGCGGCCCGAATGCCTGCACGCTGCATTACGTCGATAATCGGCGCACACTGCGCGACGGCGACCTGGTTCTGATCGATGCCGGATGCGAGTACCAGAATTACGCAGCGGATGTTACCCGTACCTTCCCCGTCAGCGGCCGTTTCTCCCCCAGCCAGCGTGCCATTTACGAGGTTGTGCTGGAGGCGCAGCGAGCGGCACTGGCTGCCATCCGCCCAGGCAATCACTGGGATGATCCCCACCAGGCTACGGTGGAGGTGATTACCCGCGGTCTGGTCGAGCTGGGTATTCTCAAGGGCGAGCCGTCACGGCTGATCGCCGACGGCGCTTACCGCGACTATTACATGCACCGCGCGGGCCACTGGCTGGGCCTCGACGTGCACGACGTCGGCGACTACCGTGTTGCAGGCGAATGGCGCTTGCTGGAAGACGGCATGGTGATGACCGTGGAGCCGGGTATCTACATTCCGCCGGATGCCCCCGTGGCTGCACGCTGGCGTGGTGTTGGCATTCGTATCGAAGACGACGTGGTGGTTACAGCGTCCGGCTACCGTCTGCTGACGGAGGGGGTCCCCCGGGAGCCGGACGAAATCGAAGCGCTGATGGCGGCCTGAATGCCTATGGACAGACGTGACATCGTGATTGCCGGGGGCGGCATGGTGGGCATCAGCCTGGCCCTGCTGCTGGCTGAGCAGCTGCCCGCCACCCGCAGCATTACCCTGGTCGAGGGCTTTCGCCTGCCTCCCGCGGCGGGGCGGGTGCCGGATTACCACCCCGCTTTCGATGCCCGTTCCACCGCATTGAGCTATCGCTCCCGCAGCCTGTATGAGCAGTGTGGTGTGTGGGAGACCCTGCGCCGCCACACTTGCGCCATCGAGACCATCCATGTGTCTTCCCGCGGTCGTTTTGGCAGCAGCCTGCTGCGCGCCAGCGAGCACGACTGGCCGGCGCTGGGGCATGTGGTGGAGAACCCCTGGCTGGGACAGGCGCTGCTGCATGTGCTGCGGGGTCGGCCGGGTATCGAATTGCTCAATCCGGCTCGGGTGGTGGAGGCCCAGGCAAGTGCCGGTGGCATGCGGCTCCAGCTGGAAGGCGAGGGCGTGCCGCCGAGCCTTGACTGTCAGTTGCTGGTGGTGGCCGACGGTGCGGAGTCGGGGCTCCGGGATCGCCTCGGCATCGCGGTAGAGCGCAAACCCTACGGGCAGCATGCCTTGATCTGCAACGTCGCCACTGACCGGCCTCACGCGGGTTGTGCTTTTGAACGCTTTACCGACCAGGGGCCCATGGCCCTGCTGCCCCTGCGTCCGGCGGAGGGAGTTGCCCATCGCAGTGCCCTGGTCTGGACTCTGCCGCCAGAGCGCGCCGACACCCTGGTCGCTGCCGCTGACGAGGCTTTTCTTGGTGCGCTGGGGGATCGCTTTGGCTATCGCCTGGGGCGTTTTCTCCAGGCCAGTCCGCGCCAGAGCTATCCGCTGGCCCTGCTGCGCAGTGAAGAGCAGGTGCGCCGCGGCCTGGTGATCATGGGCAATGCCGCACACGCCCTGCATCCGGTCGCGGGGCAGGGCTTCAATCTTGCCCTGCGCGACTGTGCCGCCCTGGCGGAGACCCTGGGTGAGGCCGTTTCCCGCGGCCAGGAGCCGGGGGAGCTCTCCGTGCTGCAGACCTATGCGCGCCGTCAGCGGGGCGATCAGCGCCTGACCATTGGGTTCAGCGACCTGCTCCCCGCTCTGTTCATGCAGAGTGATCCCGTGCTGGGCATGGCGCGTGATCTGGCGCTCTCCGGGCTGGACTGGGTTGCGCCCTTCAAGAAGGCTTTTGTCCGGCAGGCTGCCGGCATGCGTGCCGGGGGGATGCAGGCGTGAGTCGAGGCGACTTCGATATTGTGGTGGTAGGCGCGGGTATCGCCGGCTCCGCCCTGGCCCTGGCCCTGCGTGGCAGCGGCTGGTCAGTGGCGCTGGTGGAGGCCGGGCCTGCTGCTCGCCCCGAGCTACCCGCGGAGCGTGGTTTGCTCGACTTCGACCGCCGGGTGGTGGCGCTCAATCCGCGCTCGCGCCGGTTTCTGCAGGACCTGGGGGCCTGGTCCGCAGTGGCGGACTACCGCTGCTGCCCCTACCGGCACATGACCGTGTGGGACGGTGACGGTACGGCCTGCGTGGAGTTTGATGCCAGCGAGACCGGTGGGGAGGAGCTGGGCGTCATTGTCGAGAACCGGGCATTGGTCAGTGCGCTGCTGGAGGCATTGGCCGGGCAGCGCGACCTGGCCTGGCTGGCGCCGGAGACGGTGTCGGATATTCGCCCCGGGGGGCCGGGCTGGCAGCTGCAGCTGGCATCGGGGCGGCGTCTCGAGGCGGCGCTGGTGGTGGCCGCCGACGGTGCCCTGTCACCTCTCAGGGAGCTGGCCGGCTTTCCCACCCGGGAATGGGATTATGGGCACCGCGCCATTGTGGCGACGGTGGAGCTGGATGGCCCCCATGGCGACACGGCCTGGCAGCGCTTCTCCGACACCGGCCCGCTGGCCCTGCTGCCCCTGCCGGGCAGCGGTGAGCGTCATTTTTGCTCGATAGTCTGGTCGCAGCGGGAGGCCCGTGCCGCCGAGTTGCTGGCACTGGACGATGAGGCCTTCCGCCGCGCCCTGGAAGCTGCCTGTGAGGGGCGTCCAGCGGGCATCGTGGCCTGCTCGCCGCGTGTCGGTTTTCCCCTGCGCCAGCGGCACGCCCGGGACTATGTGCAGCCGGGGCTGGCGCTGGTGGCGGACGCTGCGCATACCATTCATCCGCTTGCCGGCCAGGGGCTCAACCTCGGGCTGCAGGACGTGGCGGTACTCGCCGCCGAGCTGCAGCGCGCGCAGCGTCGCGGGCTGGCACCGGGGGACCTGGCGGTGCTGCGGCGCTACCAGCGGCAACGCAAGGGCGAGAACCTGCTGATGATGGCGGCCATGGAGGGCTTCAAGCGGCTGTTCGAGGCCCCCGAGCCCCCCGTGCGCTGGCTGCGCAACAGTGGCATGCGGCTGTTCCAGCGCGCCACGCCCCTGAAGCAGCAGGTGATGCACCGGGCCATGGGCCTCTGAGGCTCGGCCGCATTGTTTTTCCATTGCCCGCCGCTAGAATGGCGGGTTCAATCATCCCCAGTATCGAGGAATCCCCATGAGCCAGACGCCCAGTGAACTGAAGTACGCCAGCAGCCACGAATGGGCGCGCCTGGAAGAAGACGGCACCGTTACCGTCGGCATCACCGACCACGCCCAGGAAGCGCTGGGCGATGTGGTCTTTGTCGAGCTTCCGGAGGTGGGTGCCACACTGGCTTCGGGAGACGAGGCCGGCGTGGTGGAGTCGGTCAAGGCGGCATCGGACATTTACGCGCCGGTCTCCGGTGAGGTGATTGCCATCAACGACGCCCTCGAGGACTCGCCGGAGCTGGTCAACGGCAACCCCTACGACGAGGGCTGGTTCTTCCGGCTGCAACCCGCCGACACGGCAGAGCTGCAAAAGCTGCTGGATGCCGAGGCCTATCTCGAACAATGCGACAGTGAGTGACACCGGTAGTGCTGCCGCGGCGCTTCCCGAGCTCTGGCTGAAGGGCGGCGCCGACCGCCGCCTGCGCGCCGGGCATCTCTGGGTCTATTCCAACGAGGTTGATGTTTCGCGCAGCCCGCTGACCGCGCTGCAGGCGGGAGATACGGTCTGTGTGCGCGGCGCCGACGGCCGTCTGCTGGGTGCCGCCTGCATGGAGCCCCAGGCGCTCATCTGTGCCCGGCTTTACGATCGCGGAAACGACCGGCCCCTGGATCGGCGGCGTATGCAGGCACTGCTGGGGCGTGCCCTGGCCGCCCGCGAGGCAGATTTTTCCGCACCCTGCTACCGCCTGGTTTACGGTGACAGTGACGGCCTGCCGGGCCTGGTCGTGGACCGCTTTCGCGATATCCTGGTGCTGCAGCTACAGAACGCGATCATGGAGCGACATGTGCCGCTGCTGGTGGAGGTGCTGGTCGAGCTGCTGGCGCCGCGCGGCATTCTGCTGCGCGGTGACAGCCGGGCGCGCCGGGAGCAGGGCCTGGACGAAAGTATCGTCACCCTCTACGGCGAGGTGCCCGATCTGGCGCCGCTGGAGGAAAATGGCGTGGCCTTTCTCGCCCCGGTCAAGGCGGGGCAGAAAACCGGCTGGTTCTACGATCACCGTCTGGCCCGCGCGCGCCTCGCCAGTTATGTGAAGGGCGCGCGGGTGCTGGATGTCTACAGCTACATCGGCGGCTGGGGCATACAGGCGGCAGCGGCCGGTGCGCGCGAGGTGCTGTGTGTCGACAGCTCCGCGCTTGCCCTGCAGGGTGTCGAGGAGAATGCCCGCCTCAACGGCTGTGCCGAACGGGTCGGCGTGCTGCGTGCGGCGGCGGATGTCGCCATGCAGAACCTGCGCCAGGAAGGGGAGCAGTTTGATGTGGTGATTCTGGATCCGCCGGCCTTTATCCAGCGGCGGCGCGATCAGAAGAAGGGCTTCAAGGCCTACCAGCGCATCAACGAACTGGCGCTGCAGCTGTTGCGCCCCGGTGGCGTGCTGGTTTCCGGTTCCTGTTCCATGCATTTGTCCCGCGGTGACCTGCAGGCCGCCATGCAGGGTGCTGCCCGGCGCGCCGGCTGCGAGCTGCGGGTGCTGGAGCAGTGCGGTCAGGGGCCCGATCATCCGGTCCATCCCCTGATCCCCGAGACCGACTACCTCAAGGCCATTTTTGCCCGGCGCCTGCCCGCCGCCGACTGAGTAGCGGCCCGGCGCGCCCGGCTTAGTCGCGCAGGCTGATGACTGGCCACCCGGCGGACTCTGCATGGCGGCGCAGGGTCGGGTCCGGGTCCACGGCGACCGGGCAGTCCACGCCCTGGAGCAGCGGCAGGTCGTTGTGCGAGTCGCTGTAGAACCAGGTCGAGGCGGGTGCCAGCTGTTCATTTGCCAGCCAGGCTTTCAGGCGCAGCACCTTGCCCTCGTGGAAGGAGGGAATGCCCGCGGGCTCTCCGGTATACAGCCCGTCGACAATTTCACCCTCGCAGGCCAGCAGGTCGGGGATATCGAAAGCCGCGGCGATCGGACGGGTAATGAAGGCATTGGTGGCCGTAATGATCAGCAGGCGATGGCCCAGCTCGCGGTGGCTCTCCACCAGCTGCCGGGCGCGTGGCAGCAGAATGGGTTCGATCTTCTCTGCCATGAAGCGGCGGTGCAGGGCCGCCAGTTCATCCGCGGGGCGGCCTTTCAGCGGCGACAGGGCAAACCGCAGGTAGGCCTGGATGTCCAGATTCCCGGCCTGGTAGTCCCGGTAGAAGCGTTCGTTTTCGGCGGCGAACCAGGCGCTGTCCACCAGGCCCTGTTCGCACACGAAGCAGCCCCACAGGTAGTCGCTGTCCCCGGCGATCAGGGTGTTGTCGAGGTCGAAGATGGCGAGGGTCATGCGGGGCTCCTTGTGCGCGGCGCCAGCATAGCCCGCAACTGGTGTGCTGACAATTTTTCAGGCAGCCTAAAGTGTGGAACAATAGCCGGCCCAATAAAGAAGGTAGTCTCAGGTGATCGACCCCGACGGATTTCGGCCCAACGTCGGCATCATTCTGGCGAATGATGCTGGCCAGCTGTTGTGGGCGCGCCGGGTAGGGGGCCGGGACGCCTGGCAATTCCCCCAGGGTGGCATCAACCGCGGGGAGTCCCCGGAGCAGGCGCTTTACCGGGAACTGGAGGAGGAGGTGGGCCTTACCCCGGACGCCGTGCGCGTTGTCTCGGTTACCCGGGGCTGGCTGCGCTATCGCCTGCCGCGTCGCTTTATTCGCAAGGGGCAGAACCCCCTGTGCATCGGCCAGAAGCAGAAGTGGTTCCTGCTGCAGATGCTGGCCGATGACAAGGCCGTGTGCCTGGATGCCAATCACAAGCCCGAATTCGACCACTGGGAGTGGGTCAGCTATTGGTACCCGCTCAACCAGGTCGTGGCCTTCAAGCGCGAGGTCTATCGCCGCGCTCTGAAAGAACTCGCCCCGCCCCTCGGGCGGGTGCTGCGGGAGGCCGATACTTGGTAACCATGATGCTGGAAACCCTGCGCAATGTGGTGCAGGAGGTCAACACCGCCGAAGGGCTGGCCGATGCCCTTGGCATCATCGTGCGCCGGGTGCGCGATGCGATGGGTACCGAGGTCTGCAGTGTCTATTTGATCGACGAGACTACCGGTCGCCTGGTTTTTCGGGCGACCGAGGGCCTCAATGCCGGCCAGGTGGGGCTCGCCAGCCTCGCTCCCGGCGAGGGCCTGGTGGGTCTGGTGGCGGAGCGCGAGGAGCCGGTGAACCTCGAAAATGCCGAGAGTCATCCCCGTTTCCAGCTGCTTCAGGATCTGGGGGAGGAATCCTTCCACGCCTTCCTCGGTGTCCCCATCATCCACCAGCGGGAAGTTCTCGGCGTGTTGGTGGTACAGCAGCGGGAACGGCGTCGTTTCGACGAATCGGAGGAGGCCTTCCTGGTCACCATGTCCGCCCAGCTGGCGGGTGTGATCGCGCACGCGCGAGTGACCGGTTCGGTTGCCGAACAGCTTCCCGGCGTCGCCGCCGCCCCGGCACGCGTCAGCGGTATTCCCGGTGCCCCGGGGGTGGCCATTGGCACGGCGGTGGTGGTGTCACCGGTGGCCGACCTGTTCACCGTGCCACGCCGGCTGGTGGACGATCGCCGGCGCGAGCTACGCGCGTTCCGCAACGCGCTTGATGCCGTGCGCGCGGATATCCAGGCGGTGTCTGACAACCTGCGGGGCGAAATGAGCCCCGAGGATCACGCCTTGTTTGATGTTTACCTGGGCATCCTGGACGACTCGGCGATTGGCGGCGAGGTGGCCGCGATGATCAAGGCGGGGCACTGGGCCCAGGGGGCGCTGGCGGCGGTGATGATTCGCCATATTCGCCATTTCGAGCGTATGGAGCACAGTTACCTGCGCGAGCGCGCTGTCGACGTCAAGGATCTCGGGACCCGCGTCCTGGGCTATCTGCAGGACGCCGATCGCGTGCAGGGCCGCGACTACCCCGAACACACGGTTCTGGTCGGGGAGGAGCTGACCGCATCGGCCCTGGGGGAAGTGCCTCGGGAGCGTCTGGTCGGCCTGATTTCCGTGCGCGGTTCGGGCAATTCCCACGTGGCGATCCTGGCGCGCGCCATGGGCGTGCCCACGGTCATGGGCGCGGTGGACCTTCCCTATACCCGCCTCCAGGATCGTGAACTGATAGTCGACGGCTACAACGGCACGGTGCACCTGAATCCGCTGTCCGAAGTGCGCGCTCGCTACCAGGCGCTGGTGGATCAGGACCAGGCGCTGTCGCGCGACCTGGAATCCCTGCGCGACCTGCCCTGCGAAACGCCGGATGGTCACCGTATTCCCCTGTGGGTGAATACCGGCCTGATGGCCGATGTGACACGCTCCCTGGAGCAGGGCGCGGAGGGGGTTGGCCTCTATCGCACGGAAGTCCCCTTCCTGCTGCGCGAGCGCTTTCCCAGTGAAGAGGAGCAGCGGCAGATCTATCGGGAGCAGCTCGAGGCCTTCGCGCCGCGTCCGGTGACCATGCGCACCCTCGATATCGGTGGCGACAAGGCACTGCCGTATTTTCCCATCCAGGAGGACAACCCCTTCCTCGGCTGGCGGGGTATCCGGGTTACCCTGGATCACCCCGAGATCTTCCTGGCCCAGGTGCGGGCCATGCTCAAGGCCAACGAAGGCCTGAACAACCTGCGCATCATGCTGCCGATGATCAGTCATGTGGCGGAACTGGATGAGGCCATCCAGCTGATTCGGCGCAGTCATCGCGAGGTCGTGCAGGAGGGGGTCGAGGTGGCCCTGCCGCCGGTCGGTGTGATGGTCGAGGTGCCGGCGGCGGTCTATCAGGCCCGGGCGCTGGCCCGCCGCGCCGACTTCCTCTCAGTGGGCAGCAATGACCTGACTCAGTATCTGCTGGCGGTCGATCGCAACAATGCCCGTGTCGCCGACCTCTACCATTCGTTCCACCCGGCCGTACTCAGGGCCCTGCAGGACGTTGCCAGTGCCGGCCGGGAGGCGGGCAAGCCTGTGAGCATCTGCGGGGAGCTGGCGGGCGACCCCCTGGCGGCCATTCTGTTGCTGGCCATGGGCTACGATGTCCTGTCAATGAACGCCACCAGCCTGACACGGGTCAAGAAAGCCGTGCGCAATATTGGCTACCAGCGTGCCCGTGAAGTGCTGGAGGATGTCATGACCCTCGACCACGCGACCGCCGTGTACCAGTACCTCGAGCGGGTGATGCGCGAGCACGGCCTGCAGCAATTCCTGCACGGGGCTGTCAGCTGACTGTGCCGCCCGCGGCGGCAAAGCGCCATTCACAGCGGCCGCTCTCGCGGCCCTCCGCATCGAAGCTTACTTCGCACCAGTCGCCTGTCAGGGCCCCATCATCCGTCCCGCTCAACCACAGGGTGGTGGTGGCGCGGGTACCGTAGGTCGGTGTGAGAATGAACTGGGCGGACAGGGTGCGATCCATGGTTTCGGTCTGCCCTAGGGGGTGCAGGGCGGATGCCGGTGCCGGTCGCCGGTCACTGACAACGGCCCGCAGGCTTGCGTGGTCGGGTGGCGCGCCGTCCGCGAGCACCTGCCCCAGTGCGCGGCGCCCCTCGACCACCTTGGGCCAGGGCGTGTCCAGCAGTGCGTTGCTCAAGCCGTAAATGCCGGGTGACAGGATTTGCAGTGCATTTTCCGGTGCCGCACAGTTGCTGTAACAGGCCAGCTCACCCGGGGTGCCCGCGAGCAGGTTGAAGCCCGCGTACGCATCGGCCCGGGGGCCCAGTCGGCGCAGATACTCACTGGGGGCCAGGTCACTGCAGAGGAACTCCACCGCGAGTTCCCCGCGGCTGCGCTCCCGCGGCTGGCTGCGCGCCGGGTCGCGGAAATTGGTCAGGGCGGCGAAGCGCCCTTCCCGTGTCACGCCCATCCAGGTGCCACCGGCACTGAGGTCGCGTCCGGCCAGTAGCGATGGCTGATCCGGCCAGAAGTGCGCAGGGACACTGGGGCGCGCATGAAACTCGTCGCGGTTGGCAGCAACGACCAGGGGCAGGTTGTCCCGGGGGCGCCAGGCAAGGATAATCAGACACATGGCTGGCATCCTGTCACGCCGCGCTGATTTTGTGAATCCTTGCCCATGTTGCGTTACCCCGATATCGATCCGGTGGCCTTTGCCCTCGGCCCCGCGCAGGTCCACTGGTACGGGCTGACCTATGTCGCCGGGCTCGCCTTTGCCTGGTGGCTCGGGCGCCGCCGCGCGGCGCGCCCGGACGTTCCTGTCTCCCGCGAGCAGGTCGATGACCTGATCTTCTTCAGCGCCCTGGGTGTGGTGCTGGGTGGGCGCATTGGCTACACGCTGTTCTATGGCGGCGAGCGCCTGCTGCAGGATCCGACCTGGCTGCTGCGGGTCTGGGAGGGCGGCATGTCCTTCCACGGCGGCCTGATTGGCGTGATTGTTGCGGTCTGGTGGTTTTCCCGCAGTCGCGACCTGCCGGTCGGCGGTGTCCTCGACCTGGCCGCGCTGTTGACTCCGGTCGGCCTGGCCCTGGGGCGCCTGGGAAATTTTATCGGTCAGGAGCTCTGGGGGCGGCCTACGGACATGCCCTGGGGGATGCTGTTTCCCGCCGACCCGCTGCAGTTGCCGCGCCACCCCTCGCAGCTTTACCAGTTTGCTCTCGAGGGCATGCTGCTGTTCTTCATCTTGTTGTGGTTTGCCCGCAAGCCGCGCCCGCGCTGGGCTGTCGCGGGGCTGTTCTGCCTGGGCTACGGCGTGCTGCGTTTTGTCGCCGAGTTTTTCCGCGAGCCCGATGCGCACATCGGCTACCAGGCCTTCGGCTGGCTGACCCGCGGCCAGTTGCTGTGCCTGCCGATGGTGGCGCTGGGCACGTGGCTGCTCTATTACGCCTACCACTATTCCGTTCGCCACCGGGGGGCATGACGTGCGCCAGTATCTCGACCTGTTGCAGGATATTCTCGACCACGGCGTCGCCAAGGGGGACCGCACCGGCACCGGCACGTTGTCGGTCTTCGGGCGCCAGTTCCGCCACGACCTGGCCGACGGTTTTCCCCTGCTCACCACCAAAAAGCTGCATCTGAAAAGCATCATCAACGAGCTGCTGTGGTTCCTGAGTGGCAACACCAATGTGCGCTGGCTACAGGAACGCGGGGTCAGCATCTGGAATGAGTGGGCCACCGAGAGCGGCGACCTGGGGCCGGTATATGGCGCCCAGTGGACGGCCTGGCCCACGCGCGACGGCGGCAGCATCAACCAGATCGACTACGTCGTCGACTGCCTGCGCAACAATCCGGACAGCCGGCGCATCCTCTTTCACGGCTGGAATGTGGAGTACCTGCCGGACGAGTCGGTCAGCCCGCGTGAGAATGCGCGGGCCGGGCGCATGGCCTTGCCTCCCTGCCATCTTCTCTACCAGTTCTGGGTGGCGCAGGGGCGCCTGTCGGCACTGCTCTATATCCGCTCCAGCGACAGCTTCCTGGGCTTGCCCTACAACACCGCCAGCCTGGCGGTCCTGACCTTGATGCTGGCCCAGCAGTGTGACCTGGAGCCCGGTGAGATCATCATCAATACGGGTGACTCGCACATCTACAGCAATCACATGAGCCAGGTTCGCGAGCAGCTGTCCCGCGCCCCGCGGCGCCTGCCGCGGCTGGAGATCCTGCGCCGGCCGGATAGCATATACGACTACTGCTTCGAGGACTTCCGCCTGGTGGACTACGACCCCTGGCCGAATATTCCGGCACCGGTGGCGGTATGACACGCCTCGCGCTGATAGTCGCCATGTCCCACAACCGGGTTATCGGACGCGACAACGACCTGCCCTGGCATTTGCCTGAAGACCTGCGCCATTTCCGCCAGCTGACCATGGGCAAGCCCCTGGTGATGGGGCGGCGAACCTGGCAGTCGATCGGTCGCCCGCTGCCGGGGCGCCCCAGCCTGGTGGTGAGCCGCGACCCGACCTTCGCGGCGGAGGGTGCCGACGTGTTTACCAGCCTCGATGCGGCACTCGAGCGGGCCGGCGTTCTGGCGGCCCAGGCCGGCGTCGACGAGGTCATGGTCATCGGCGGTGCCCAGATCTACGCCGAAGCCCTGCCGCGGGTGGCGCGGCTCTATGTCACCGAAGTGCACGCGGAGGTTCCCGGCGACACCTGGTTTCCGGCCTTCGAGGGGCCCGCTTGGCAAGAGACAATGCGCGAAGAGCACCCGCCGGCCGAAGGCCGCCCGGGCTTTGCCTTCGTTCAGCACGACCGGTGTCAGGGGGGTGACATTGGGTGATTATGTTACTTTATGGCCGTATATGACCAGCAAACGTAACGTAACTACACACTTAAAAAAAATACAAGACCCTCCTTGGTGGATTGATTGAAAATGTCACAGTATTCAGATTAAATTCCTCACCTCGGTTTACCGATCTGAGATGTTCACACTAACTACGTTGTACCGAGCCACGCTGTCTCAGCCCTGAATCATCCCTGATGGAAGAAATAGGAAGCGCAATTCCCATGACTACGCATCGATTGAAAAATGTATTGATCGCTGCACTGGTAGCCTCCGGCACCCTGTTGGGTGCTGCGGCGACCGTGCAGGCCAATAGCCTGGACTCCATCCTGGAGGTTGGGCAGGAAAAGAACCAGGCAGCGCGGGAGTCCCAGCAGCGGATTGACCGCCTGGCGGACGAAGCCCGCGACCTGCTGGCCGACTACAAGGCGGTCATGAAGCAGGTGGACGGCCTGAAGGTGTACAACAACCGCCTGGAGAAGCAGATTGCCAACCAGGAGCGCCGCATCGCGGACATCGAGGAGTCGATCAACGATGTCACCGTGATCCAGCGGCAGATGACCCCGCTGGTCATTCGCATGATCGACGGGCTGGAGCAGTTCGTGCAGCTCGACGTTCCCTTCAACCTGGACGAGCGCATGGAGCGTATTGAGTTCCTGCGTTCCAACGTCGACCGCTCCGATCTGACCGTGGCGGAGAAGTTCCGCCAGGTGCTGGAAGCCTACAATATCGAGCTCCAGTACGGTCGCGGCATGGAAACCTACAGTGACACCATCGAAGTCAACGGGGTGACCCGGGATGTGGACTTCCTGCGCATTGGTCGCGTCGCGTTGGTCTATCAGACCACCGACGGTGAAGAGAGCGGTGTCTGGAACAACGAAACCCGCAGCTGGGAGCCCCTGTCGGCCGGCGACTACGCCAATGCCATTCGCAAGGGTGTCCGCATCGCCAAGAAGCAGGCCACCATCGAACTCCTCAACATGCCCGTTGCTGCACCGGAGGCTGAATAATGAACGTGCTTAACAAGTTTATCTCCGCCCTCATGCTGGGCGGCGCGCTGGCGGTGACGGGTGCTGCCCAGGCGCAGGACCAGGCAGCCGACGACGCAGCTGCCGCCGCCGAGGATTCACAGGCGGATGTGCGCGCGGAAGCCGCGGCTACCCTGAACGAGCTGCTGCAGTTCGTGAAGCAGGGCCAGGCCCGCGAAGCCCAGGAAAACCGCGAGCGTGAGCGCCGCTTCCAGGCTGCCAAGGCTGAACAGCAGAACATGCTGCAGCAGGCCCGCCAGGAGCGCGACCGCCAGGAAGCCCGTTCTGCACGCCTCGAAAGCGAGTTCGAGGAGAACGAGCTGGAAGTGGATGCGAAACAGCAGCAGCTGAAAGAGCGTCTGGGTGCCCTGACCGAACTGTTCGGCCACCTGACCGCGGCAGCCGGCGACCTTTCCCAGAACCTGGAAGTCTCCCTGGTATCCGCCCAGTATCCGAACCGCGGCGAGTTCCTGCGGGAGCTGATCGACAAGATGAGCACCTCGGACAAGCTGCCGAAGATCGAGGAAATCGAGCGCGTCTGGTACGAGATGCTGCGCGAGATCACCGAGACCGGCAAGGTAGTCAGGTTTGACACCGAAGTTGCCACCGCCTCCGGCGAGCGCGAGAACCGTGAGGTCGTCCGTGTCGGCGCCTTCAACGTGATCGACACCGATGGCAACTACCTGGCCTACAACAATGACACCCTGAGTGTGCTGCCGCGTCAGCCCGCGGGCAACTACACGGCCTGGGCCGAAGAGCTGGCCAATGCCTCTGAAGGCATGCACCAGTTCGGTATCGACCCGACCGGCCCCACCGGTGGTTCTTTCCTGGCGGCTATCATTGACAGCCCGACCCTGGAAGAGCGCTGGCACCAGGGTGGCTACGTGGGCTACGCGATCACCGCGGTTGGTGTGTTCGCCTTCCTGCTCGCGATCTACCGCCTGATCGTTCTCTCTGCGGTTGGCGCCAAGGTCAGCAAGCAGCTGAAGAGCTCCAGTGCCAGCACCAACAACCCGCTGGGTCGCGTGCTCAAGATCCACGAGGACAACCCGAACATGGACGCCGAGACCCTCGAGCTGAAGATGGCCGAAGGCGTTATGCGGGAAACTCCCAAGCTGGAATCCGGTCTTACCCTGCTGAAGATCATCGCTGCCGTCGCGCCGCTGATGGGTCTTCTGGGTACGGTGACCGGTATGATCATCACCTTCCAGGCCATCACCATCTTTGGTGCGGGTGATCCCAAGGCCATGGCGGGCGGTATCTCCAGCGCTCTGGTGACCACTGTACTGGGTCTGCTGGTTGCCATCCCGACAGTACTGCTGCACACGGTCGTGAATGGCCGCGCCCAGCGCATCATTCACGTGCTCAACGAGCAGGCCACTGGCATCGTTGCTGAGCACTCCGAAAAGTAAGCAGGGGTTAGACCATGTCAGGAGGTATTGTAGAAACCATTCTCGCCTTTATGGATAAAGGCGGGGATGTGCTCTGGCTAATCGCCATCCTGGTCTTCGTGATGTGGACCCTGATCTTCGAGCGCTTGTGGTATTTCAAGCTTGCATGGCGCAAGGATGCCTTCCGGATCATTAACACCTGGGAAGAGCGTTCGGAGCGCAAGTCATGGAATGCCAAGCAGATCCGTTCGAAGCTGTTGTCGGAGAGCCGCGAGCTTATCAACAACAACCTGCCGGTCATCACCACCTTGGTGGCCCTGTGTCCCCTGCTGGGGCTGCTGGGAACGGTGACCGGGATGATCGAGGTGTTCAACGTGATGGCGGTTACCGGGGGCGGTGACGCCAAGTCCATGGCGGGTGGTGTGGAACGAGCCACCATCCCCACCATGGCTGGCATGGTGGCGGCCCTCTCCGGGCTGTTCGCCAACACCTACCTCACGCGAATCGCGAATCGGGAACAGGAATTTCTTCAGGATCAACTGACGTCCGATCATTGATCGGGCGTCCACAGGTACCCAGCCAATGCGTAGACTCGCTAAACATAAGGAAGAAGGTGGAGCAGACATCGACCTGACGCCCATGCTGGACGTCGTCTTTATCATGCTTATCTTCTTCATCGTGGTAGCGTCGTTCCTCAAGGAGGCGGGGCTTGAAGTCAACCGTCCGGATGACTCCAAGTCCGATCCGAGCGACGCCACCAGTATTCTTGTCAATATCCATGCCGACAACCAGATCTGGATGGAGAATCGGCGGGTGGATGCGCGTGCGGTGCGCGCCAATATCCAGCGCCTGCTGGCCAGCGATCCGGACCAGGCAGTAACCATCAAGGTTGAGAAGGGCGCCAGGGCCAATGCGGTGGTTGACGTGGCGGATGCCGCGCGCGAAGCCGGGGCCGGTGCTGTCAACTGGGCCAGTGCGGGGGGGCGGTAAACATGAGCATGCGAGACAATGCACCCCGGCCTGCCGAGGGCGATGAAGCGGGACAGATCGACCTGACCCCCATGCTGGACGTCGTGTTCATCATGCTTATCTTCTTCATCGTGACGTCTTCCTTTGTGAAGGAACCCGGCGTGGAGCTGATGAAGCCCCAGGCGACCATGACCGAGGCCTGCGAGCGGGGCACGATCATCTTTGCGGTCGACTCCCGGGGAGACATTTACTACAACAAGGAGAAGGTGCCCCTGGAGCGGGTCAATCGTCTGACCGAAGCGGCCAAGAACGAATCGCCCCAGGCCAACCTGGTTGTACAGGTGGATCGGGATACCCCGGCCTATGTGGTCGAGCAGCTGGTGGACGAGGTGCGTCCGCTGCTGACTGCTCCCCCCTGTATATCAACGGATGACGAGGTGTAATCGAGATGGGCAACCGTTTTTTAAGGGTTTTGATTGCCGCCCTGGTCGCCATCCCGGTCGCGGTCGGTCTGTTCTACATCATGCAGAGCCTGATTGATCGGGAGTATGAGCAGGAGGATGTCGAGTCCCGCAAGATTGCCGACATCGTCGTCCCCGAGCGGGAAATCGAAGTCAATGTCCGCGAACAGAAGCCCGAGAAGGTGGAGGATCCCGAGGAGCCGCCGCCGGAGATGGAGCCGATGGACATGGACATGGACATGGACATGGATATCGCCAACGTGGCCCCGCGGGCCAACGTGAATGTCTCGATCAGCTCCTCAGGCATGTCCTCCGGTGACGGCGAATACCTGCCCATCGTCAAGGTGGCGCCAATCTACCCCCGTCGGGCCCAGACCCGTGGCATCACCGGCTATTGCATCGTGGAGTACACGGTGACCACCAGCGGTTCCACCAAGGATATCCGTCCGGTGGATTGCCAGCCCTCGGGCGTGTTTGAGTCCGCCTCGGTCAAGGCCGCGGAGAAATTCAAGTACAAGCCCCGGGTCGTGGATGGCACCGCCATCGAAGTGGCAGGTGTGCAGAACAAGTTTACCTACGAACTGGAAGACTAAGCGGGTAATCCTATGAAGATGTCCAAGCCCTCAGTCTGGTTGCGTGCCGCCTTTCTGGCGCTGCCGGTTGTGGCCGTGCAGGTTGTGGTCTCCCAGGCCCAGACTGACGCCGGGCTGCGCCCCATGGCCGCGGCGGTCGCCCAGGAACAGCAGGGTGACCAGCGCGAGACACGGCGTACCCCCGCGCTGCGTAACCAGGTTTATGAAAAGCTGGCGGAGGCCCAGACCGCTGCGGAAGAGAAGGATCTCGCTACCGCCTCGCGTATCCTTGACGACATGCTCGCCTCGGGTGGTCGCAACGAGCTGAACAGCTACGAGCTGGCGAACGTCTACAACCTGTATGCGTTCATCCACTACTCCCGCGAGGACTACAGGAAGGCGCTGGAGGCCTACGAAAACGTGGTCAGCCAGCCGGACATTCCCCTGGCGATGGAGATCAACACGCGCTATACCATTGCCCAGCTCTACTTCGTGCAGGAGCAATGGCAACGGGGCGTTGATGCGCTGCTGCGCTGGTTCGACATGACCCAGAACCCGAATGCCGCGGCACACGTGCTGCTGGCCCAGGGTTACTACCAGCTCAACGACTACAACAAGGCCCTGAGCAACGTGGAAAAGGCCATCTCGATGTATCGCGAGAAGGACCGGATCCCCAAGGAGCAGTGGCTGAACCTGGCGCGCTTCCTCTACTTCGAGAAGAACGAGGTGGACAAGGCCGTCGCGGTGCTTGAAGAGCTGTTGACCTTCTACCCGGACAAGCAATACTGGGTGCAGCTGTCCCACCTCTATGGCGAACAGAAGCGGGATTCCCTGCAGCTGTCAGCCATGGAAACCGCCTACGTGCAGGACATGCTGGACAAGGGGACCGAGCAGGTCACCATGGCCTACCTTTACCTCAACAGTGAAGTGCCCTACAAGGCAGCCAAGGTGATGGACAAGGGGCTCGACGCCGGTGATATCGAGGATACCTCGAAGAATTGGGAAGTGCTCGGTAATGCCTGGCGCCAGGCGCAGGAGATCGATCGGGCCATCCCCGCCATGGAGAAGGCCGCGGCCAAGTCCGAGGACGGTGAGTTGTACGCGCGTCTGGGCAACATTTACCTGGATGGCGAGCAGTACAACAAGGCCATCGATGCGATCAACAAGGGCCTGCAGCGCGGGGGTATCAAGCGTCCCGACACGGCGCGGCTGGTCCTGGGTATGGCCTACTTCAACGTGGGGCAGTACGACAATGCGCGACAGGCCTTCCAGGCCGCCGGTCGCGATAAGCGTTCCGCGCAGTACGCCAGGCAGTGGATCCAGTACATGGATTCCGAACTCGACCGGCAGAAAAAACTGCAGGAAAGCTGACTCGGCAGTGGTGTGAACCCGGCGGTTGCGCCCGGCGGGTTCAGCGACGACAAAAAAAGGAGCACTCAGGTGCTCCTTTTTTTGTACCCGGAAAGGTTCAGAGCGGGGTGACGTTCTCCGCCTGCGGGCCCTTCTGGCCGTCGGTGACGGTGAACTCGACTTTCTGGCCATCGGCCAGCGTCTTGAAGCCCTCACCCTTGATGGCGCTGAAGTGCACGAAGACGTCGGGTCCGTTTTCGCGCTCGATAAAGCCGTAGCCCTTGGTCTCGTTGAACCACTTGACGGTGCCAGTCTCTGTCGACATATCTCTTTCCTGCTCACTATGTATCGTTTGATGCCCATGGGGCACCGGGTTTCACTGTATTTATGGTCAACGTACCGAGGAACTTTGGGGAACTTCGACAACGCGCATAACCAGGCTGTTTTCACAGCTTTTTCGAGTGTAGCACCGCTGCGCGACAGGGAGATGAGGCTGCAAAGGACTAATTTCGGGAATTTTACGGCTTCGGGACGATGCCGGTCAGGGGCGCATGAGCGGCACCGAGCAGTCCGGGGCTGGAGTGTTGAATCAGCCTGACCGGCACGGCGCCCAGGGCGCCGGCCAGTGGCCCGCGGTCCCGCAAGCGTTCGAGGAAGGGGCTTTCCTGTAACAGGGGCGTGATGCGGGGAAGTATCCCGCCAGCCAGGTAGAGTCCACCCCAGGCTCCGGTTGCGAGGATGAAGTCCGCGCAGAGATCACCCAGTAGAGCGCAGAAGACGGCCACGGTGCGAGCGCACTCGGCGTCTTCACCCGTCAGGGCCAGGCGGGTGATGTCGGCGGGCTCGAGAGGTACCGCCGCACCATGCTCGTGCTGACTGCGCGCCTCGTGCAATCGCGCCAGGCCGCTTCCGGAGAGCAGCAACTCGACATACACACGGCCGTAGCGGGCAACCAGCTGGGGCCAGAGTGCCAGCAGTTCCGGGGTGCCCGGTGCCAGGTTCATGTGGCCGGGCTCGCAGGCGATGGCCCGCGCAGTGGCACCGCGACCTTCCAGCAGGGCCCCGCCCAGACCGGTCCCCGGGCCCAGGACCGCCAGGCGACCCTGCGTGACTTCACCTGCCCCAGCTTGCAGGGTCACGACCTCGGACGCCGCCAGCCAGGGCAGCGCGTAGGCGTGGGCCTCGAAATCATTCAATACGGCCAGGGCGCGGAAACCGAAGCGCGAAGCCAGCGCGCGGCAGGAAAAAGACCAGTCGCGATTGGTCATGCGCACCTGGTCGCCGCGTATCAGGGCGGCCACGGCAAAACAGGCGGTTTCCGGAGTCGGTTCGTCGATATCCTGCAACCAGTACTGGAGCACCGCTTCGAAATCCGCGAAGTCCCGGTTAAGGAAGGTCTGCTGGTATCGAAACTCGTTGCGCGCAGCATCGTGGATCGCCAGACGCGTGTGTGTGCCACCGAGGTCGGCAGCGACCCGCCGTGTCGCGGTGGCCAGCGGGCTCACGCGACCGCCAGAATCTTCATGATGTCGGTGGAACCCGGCTGCCCCATGACCGAGCCCCGGGTCAGCAACACGGCATCGTCCTTCGCCAGTTGCTGGCGTTCCAGCAGGAATTGAATGGCTTCCTGTTCGGCGCCCTCCGCGTCGGTGTGTCGGCAGTCAAAGAAGAGGGGAACCACGCCGCGGCACAGGCTCAGTCGCTGCAACGTGTGGCGATTGTGACTGAGGGCGAAGATTGGCAGGCCCGAGCTCAGTCGCGACATCAGCAGGGGAGTGGTGCCGGATTCCGTGAGGCAGGCGATACCGCGCACCCGCGGGTAGTGGTTGGCGGCGTAGATGGCGGACATCGCAATCACTTCCTGCGCCGATTCGAACTGGCGATCGACGCGGTAGCGGGACGTTCGCGCCACCGGGTGCCGTTCCGCTCCGAGGGCGGCCTCTGCCATGGCGCGCACCACCTCGACCGGATACTCGCCGACCGCGGTCTCCGCGGACAGCATGACGGCGTCCGTGCCGTCGAGCACCGCATTGGCCACGTCGAAGACCTCGGCCCGCGTGGGCATGGGATTGCTGATCATGGACTCCATCATCTGGGTGGCGGTAATGACCACGCGGTCCATCTTGCGCGCCCGGGATATGAGGTCTTTCTGCAGGCCGATCAGTTCGGCGTCGCCGACTTCGACACCCAGGTCACCGCGGGCGACCATGATGCCGAAGGAGGCCTTCATGATGCCGTTCAGGGTGTCCAGGTGGGCCACCACCTCGGCCCGTTCGATCTTGGCGATAATGGCGGGCTGCAGCCCGTGACGCCCGAGCAGCTCCCGGGTCAGGTGGATGTCTTCCGCCGTGGAAACGAAAGAGACGGCGACAAAATCCGGCTGTACCTCTACCAGCCGGTCAATATCCGCCTTGTCCTTGGTCGTCAGCGCCGGCGCGGCAAGGCCGCCTCCCAGGCGATTGATGCCCTTGCGCGAGCCCAGCCGGCCGCCCTGGGTCACCGTGCAGGTGACGGCGGTGGTGGAGGCCTCGACCACCTCGAGGCGCAGGCGACCGTCGTCCAGCAGCAGGGTGTCGCCGGGCTTCACACTGCCTGGAAGCTCGCGGTAGTCCAGGCCCACGGCCTGTGCATCGCCCTGGTCGTCTCCCAGCTCCAGGTCGAGGCGAAAGTGTTGCCCGGCGCGCAATTCCACCGCGCCGTCGCGAAAGCTGGAGATACGTATCTTGGGACCCTGCAGGTCGGCGAGGATGCCCACCTGGCAACCGGTGGCCGCAGCCTGCCGGCGTATGCGATCGGCCACTTCCGCGTGGTGGCTGGCAGAGCCGTGGCTGAAGTTGAGGCGAAACACATTCACGCCTGCGCTCATCAGCTTGCCCAGCATGTCCTCGGCTTCGGTGCCGGGACCGATGGTGGCGACGATCTTGGTGCGTCGGTTGACGGTAACACTCATTGGGGCGTCCTTGCGGGTGGGTGGTGACGCAGGTAGTCGACCACCAGATCGGGAAAGTCGGTAAACAGGCCATCGACCTGCTGCTGCCCGACGAAGAGGTCAAGCAGCTGTTCAAAGCTGTCGATGCCTTCGGGCAGGTCGTCGCGACGAAAGGTGTAGGGGTGTACCAGCAGTCCCCTGGCGCGGGCTTCGCCAACCAGCGGCGAAAACAGCGGCGCTCCCTGCGGATCGCTGCCCAGGTAGATCTGTCGCAGCCAGGGGCCGATACCGTCCGCGTAGCGGGCAATCGCGTCCAGCCCTTCCGGTGTGAGCAGGAAGTCATAGTCGACCGCGCTGTCCTCACCCCAGCTGCTGTCGGCGATCAGCTGTATGAGTGGCAGGGGCGTGTGCAGCTCGTGCCTGAGGTAGCGCAGGGTGGCATCGTCAAAGCACTGCAGGAATACCTGTGACGCACGCTTGGCATAGCCGGTTTCCTGGAGGACCTCGAGCACTGCCCGCGCGATATCCTGTCCCTCGGCCGCGTGAAAGCGCGGCGCCTTGAGCTCGATATAGAGACCGGTCTGCTTGCCGCGGCTGCGGTCCAGGCCGGCGATCAGGCTGATTTCCTCTGCCAGCGTGGGCACCGTGAACAGCCCCGGCGTCAGGGGAAAGCGAGCGGGAAATACCGTTGCCTCGCCATCGGGCTGGCGACGCTCAAAGACGCGCAGCTGCCGGATTTCCGCCAGGCTGAAATCAATCGCGTAGTACTGACCATCCTTCCGCGCTCGCTCGGGGAAGCGTTCCGCGACATCCGTGGTGGTCTGCAGGTGAATGTCGTGCAGGACAATGGGTACGCCGTCCCGGGTGAGGACGATATCCTGTTCCAGATAGTCGGCGCCCATGGCGTGGGCCAGCGCCTTGGCTGCCAGGGTATGTTCCGGCAGGTAGCCGCTGGCGCCCCGATGGGCGATCACGATGGGTGTCTGCGCAAGGCTGTTCATGGTCAGCCATGATAGCGCAAGCAGGGCCGCCGCGAGCAGTCGGCGGCGGCCACCGGCGCTATTTTCCGATCTGCATGCGGATGGTCTTCTCGGTCTTGTCGCCGTAGGGCGGCAGCATGCCGCCGAGTTTGCCGACATTGAGTTTCACCTGGCGATAAATGGACTTGGCGTGGCTGAAGGTACGAAAGCCCGCTTCGCCGTGGTAGACGCCCATGCCACTGGCGCCCACACCGCCGAAGGGCAGTTCCTCCTGCATGATGTGCATGATGACATCGTTGATGCAGACGCCGCCAGAGGTGGTGCGCCGGAGGACCGCCGCCTCCTCGTTCCGGTCCTCGCCGAAATAATAGGCGGCCAGTGGGCGAGCGTGGGCATTCACGTAGCGCAGGGTTTCCTCGAAGTCGCGATAGGTGCGAATCGGCAGCAGTGGCCCGAACAGCTCGTCCTGCATCAGCTGCAGGTCTTCCGGTGGATGGGGAATCAGTGTCGGGGGGATCTTCCAGGTTCCCTGCTGCTGAGCGAAGTCCTCCCCGGCGGGGTTGATCGGGATAGTCGTGACGCCACGTTCCGCCGCCTCCTGCAGATAGCCCTGCAGGCGCTCGAAGTGCCGCTGGTTGATGATGGAGCTGTACTCCGGGTTGTCCAGCAGGCGCGGGTACATCGCGTTCACCGACCGGGTCGCGGCGGCGATGACCTCGTCGAGCTTTTCTTCGGGGACCATCAGGTAGTCCGGGGCCAGGCAAATCTGCCCGGCATTCAGCGTCTTGCCGAGCATGATGCGCTCCAGGCTCTGCTCGATATCGGCACTGCGGGAGATGATGACCGGCGACTTTCCGCCCAGCTCGAGGGTCACCGGCACCAGGTTCTGTGCCGCGGCTGCCATGATATGGCGACCCACCGAGGTCGCGCCGGTGAACAGCAGGTGGTCAAAGGGCAGGCCGGAAAAGGCCCGGCCCACCTCCGGGCCGCCGCTGAAGATGGCGACTTCGGTCTCGTCCCAGGCTTCTGCGACCAGCTCCGCCATGACCTCGGCGGTGGCCGGGGTATATTCCGAGGGCTTGATCATGGCCCGGTTGCCGGCGGCCAGAACGCCGGCGAGAGGGCCGAAGGTCAGGTACACCGGGAAGTTCCAGGGGGAAATTACCCCGACCACGCCCAGGGGTTGGTACTCAATCCGCGAACGGCCGCCCAGGAGGTTCAGGGGAAACATCGTGGGGCGGCGCTCGGGGCGCATCCAGCGGTCGAGGTGCTTGCGGGCGTGGCGCAGGGGAGTGATCGCCGCGGCCACATCGGTAAGCAGGGTGACTTCCCTTGGGCGACAGCTGAAGTCACTGTCGAGAGCCTCGACAAAGCGCTCCTGATGTCGCACCAGGGCGGCGATTCCGCGGTCAATCCGGTCCTGCCGGGTGGCGGCGCTGACCTCCCCCTCGCGGAGAAAGTCCTCGCGTTGTGCATGGAGTGTGGCCTGCAGCCGCTGTTGCAGGTCTTCCTGTCGGATCCGGGCTTCGGGTGCATTCATCGCGGGTCTCCCGTGTATTGTTATGTCTGGGCTGGCTGTAGAGTATAGTCCTCAGGCATGCGGGGATTAACTACCCTGTGGGGGTCGATTCCGGCCAGCGGGGCTTGGCAGCCGGGTCGGCACCTGCTAAAAAGCCCGCATGAGCGAAGCTGTTGATACACGTACACCCTCACCGCCCTGGGGATACTCCCGGGAGTGCCATTTCAGCCGCGAGCAACAGCTGCACATCGTGGCGGAATTTCACGCCCATCGTATACGCCCCAGCCGCATTGCCTACCGGGTGGGCATTGATATCGCCTTCATCGAGGCGCTGATTGCCGGTGAACTGGAAGCCGAGCGCTTTCCCCGCCTGGTGGCGTACTATCGTCGCAATCGCTACCAGCAACGGCTGCAGGAAAGCCAGCGCCTGCAGGGGGGGAGGCGTTTCGAGTTGCAACAGCGCATCGAGGCGGACTTCCAGCGCGAGGTGGATCTGTAGCCTGCGGTCAGAGTCGGGCTAGTTTTCGCGTTCGGCTTCCCGCTCCAATTGCCCGATCAGCCAGGCCTCGCGGCGTTCCAGTTCGGCAATGCGGCTTTCCAGCGCCGCCTTCTCCTCGGGAGCGGCCTGCTTGAGTTGTTCCCGACCCGCCTTCAGGTCTTCGTGGAGCTGCTCGCGCTGTACGCGCAGCTCCTCCACGCTGGCGGCTTCCTCCGCCTTGTCGAAGATCTTCTCCTCCGGGGTGTCCTGTGGGTCGGGATTCTCGCCGCTGTGCAATACCGGTTGCTCCGGCATCACGCGCTGCTCCGCATCCACCCGCCGCTGGTAGACGAAACCCGGTGACACGATTTCCACCTGATTGCCGTGCAGTTGTTCGAGAATTTTCTTGCGCAGGCTGGAGCGCGCGGTCAGTGGATGCTTCATGTCCTCGAGGAAGCCGCAGGCGCGGTAGACGACCGCGTGATCGAGCAATTCCTGGACCAGCACGAAGGGCTCCGTGAGGCCGGCGTCCTCACCGGCCGCGAGCAGCAGCTCCTGGATGCGTGTGTAGGGCTGGTCGTAGCCGATCGACACATCCGCGGAAATGATGGTGCCTTCCCGGTGCAGCACCGTGAAGGGCTCGGTGACCAGCAGCAGGTTGGGCAGGGTCACCAGGTCGCGCATTTCACTCTGGATCTGGGTGTTCAGCAATGCGCGTTTGGTCACCCGGCCGAAGAGTTCGTTGACCCGCACGTAGTCCCCCGGTCGGAAGGGATGGGTAATCTGCAGCATCACTCCCGCCATGGCATTGGCGACGAAGGTGGTGGAGGAGAGGGCGATGATCGCCGACAGTAGCACCCCGAGCAGGCTTAGCACCTGGCCCTGGGTTTCGTCGCTGATGGGCAGCACCACCACCAGGGCGATGATGCCGGCGGAGACGATCAGCCAGACCGCCAGCTGGAACACGATGCTGTCGGTCCCGTGGGGGCCGCGCAATGCCGCCAGGCGGGCCAGCAGCACACCGGTCAGCACCAGCGCCACTGTCAGCAGGGCGGGCCATGTGGTCTGCAACAGGGCGGTAAAATCGGGCACGAATGAATCCCCTCCGGACAGCACATGCGCTAATATAGCATGTGGTTTTCAACACTCCTGACCCGATGCGACCTCTGACCCGACACATGCCCCGCTCGACCCGCGCCCTGGCGCTGGTTGTGGCATTGTTGCTGGTCGGTTTCCAGGCCATTGAGTCCGGCCACGTGCACCTGCCCGCGGACCTGGCCGCTGACTGCGCCCTGTGCCACGGCCACGCACCGCTGGCACCGGCCAGCGCCCTGCCGCTGCTGTTTGCATCCTGGCGCACGTTCCTGCTGCCACTTGCCCCGACACCGGCACCGCTTCGCTTCGAGTACAGCCCCCGGCAAGCGAGGGCCCCGCCAGCTTTCTCCTGAACTGCCACATGCCAAACCCCTTTTGTTCAGGAGTAGAGAATGAAGACTTACCTGCCTGTTGCGCTGGCGGTTGCCAGCGCCCATGCCTGGGCGCAAACGCCCCACACCGTTGAACACGTGCTGGTCACCGCACCCCTGCAGAAGCAGGAGGCGGAAACCGCCCTGCCGGTAACCGCCCTCGATCGCGATGCCCTGGCGCGCATCGCCGGCGCCACCATCGGCGACACCCTGGGCGACATGCCCGGGATCGCCAATGCCTCCTTTGGTCCCGGTGTCGGGCAGCCGGTGATTCGCGGGCAGCAGGGCCCGCGGGTGAGTGTCCTGCAGAACGGCACCAGCAGCGCCGATGCCGCGAATGTCAGCGCCGACCACGCCGTGTCTGTCGAGGCACTGCTGGCCGACTCGGTGGAGGTGCTGCGCGGTCCCTCCACGCTGCTCTATGGTGCCGGCGCCATTGGCGGCGTGGTGAATGTGATCGACAATCGCATCCCGCGCCGGCCCATCGAGGGCGTGGAGGGTGGCCTCGAGCTGCGCCACGACGGTGCCTCGGACATGGACACCAGCCTGTTGCGCCTGGATGGCGGCAACGGGACCTTCGCCTGGCACGTGGACGCCCTCTACCGGGACTGGAATGACCTGGATATCCCGGGAAGCGCAGGGCGTGACGACGAGGCTCACGAAGATCACGAGCACGAGTACGAGGATCACGACGAGGGTCACGGTGACGACGAGCATGCCGAGGCGGAAACCACCGAGGGCTATATTGGCAACACCGCCGGACTCACCCGGCAGCTCACCACTGGCGGCAGCTACCATTTCACCGGTGGCTTCGTCGGCCTGGCGGTGAGCCGGTTGGAAAACACCTATGGCATTCCCTCTGGAGCCCACGCCGGTCACGACCACGGTGATCACGAGGAGGAGGCGCATGGTGAAGATGAAGTTGCTCACGATGAGCATGGCGAAGCGGCGCATGATGAGCACACGGTTGAGACCGATGATCACGGCGATATCCTGCTGGATGTCGAGCAGACCCGTTATGACCTCGCCATGGAGCTGGAAAACCCCTTGCCGGGTTTTTCCGTCGCGCGCTCCAGGTTGACCTACACCGACTACGAACATGCCGAGATCGAGGGCAGCGGGGAAATTGGCACCCTCTACAGTAACGAGACCTGGGAAGGGCGCCTGGAAATGGTGCACAACCCGTTGGGGGAGCTGCACGGCGCGCTGGGTCTGCAGGCCCGTCACGGTACCTTCAGTGCCCTGGGCGAGGAGGCCTTCATTCCCCGCACCCGCAGCCGCGACATCGGTATCTTCCTGGTCGAGGACTACCACTGGGACAACTGGACCCTGGAGGGTGGCTTGCGACTCGATCGCGACCGCCGGGACCCGGATGCCGCAAGGGCCGGCGAGGAGAGCTTCACCTCTGTAAGCGCCTCTGTCTCCGCACTCTGGAACCAGACCGAATCCCTGCAATGGCGGCTCTCCCTGGCACGCTCCGAGCGGGCGCCCTCGATTGAGGAGCTGTTCTCCAATGTGGACAACGCCGGGCCGGATACCTGGGTCGAGCACGCCGCGACCGCGGCCATCGAACTGGGTGATCCCGATCTGGGCACCGAGGTATCCCGGAACGTGGACCTTGCCCTGCACTGGCACGGCGACACCAGCGAGGTCGAAGTGACGGTGTTCCACAATGACTTTGCCGACTACATCACGCTGGTGAATACCGGTGCCGAGGTGGGCGAGATACCGGTGCTGGCCTATCACCAGGAGGGGGCGCGGTTCCACGGCGTGGAAGTCAGTGGCAGCCTGGAACTCGGGAGCCTGGCGGGCGGCGTGGTTCGCGCGGGCCTGAGTGGCGATAGCATCCGCGGCGAGCTGGATAGTGGCGAGGACATTCCCCGCCTGCCTCCGCGTCGCATCGGTGGCCAGTTGAGCTGGAGCGGTGAGCGCCTGGAGCTGTGGACCCGCGTGCTCGATGCGGCGGCGCAGAAACGCAGTGGGCTGAATGAGTCGGATACCGCCGGCTACACCCGCTGGGATCTCGGTCTGGACTATCGGCTGCCACTGGGCGGTCGCGAGCTGGTGCTTTTCGTCGCCGGTCACAACCTGGGCGACGAGGAGATCCGCCTGAGCACCTCCTTCCTGCGCGATGTGGCGCCGGAGGCGGGCCGTTCCGTGGAGGCGGGCCTGCGCCTGCACTTCTGAGGGATCGGGGCGCAAGCCGGGCAGCCCGGTGAAACTTGGCTGTCCGGCTGGTAAAGTGTGCGGGTCTTTTTCTGCCACAGGCAAGTCCATGGCCCAGCGCATCATCGTCGGCATCAGTGGTGCCTCCGGCATCGTCTATGGCGTGCGGGCACTCGAGTTGCTGCGCGACAGCGGGGTGGAGACCCACCTGGTGATGACCCGCTCCGCGGAACTCACCCTGCACTACGAGCTCGATCTGACCACAGCGGACATCCACGCCCTGGCCTCGGTGGTGCACCCGGTGAAACACGTCGGGGCCAGCATTGCCAGCGGCTCTTTTCTGACCGCCGGTATGCTGATTGCCCCCTGTTCGGTGCGCAGCATGGGGGAGATCGCCACGGGTGTGACCTCCACGCTACTGACCCGCGCGGCGGACGTGGTGCTCAAGGAGCGCCGGCGCCTGGTGCTGATGGTTCGTGAAACCCCCCTGCATGTCGGGCACCTCCGCACCATGACGCAGCTCTCCGAAATGGGCGCGGTCATTGCGCCCCCGGTGCCCGCCTTCTATGCCCGTCCCGCCAGCCTCGATGACATGGTGACCCAGACCGTGGGGCGCGCCCTGGATCTTTTCGATATCGATAGCGGTCGCGTCGAGCGCTGGCAGGATCAGTGACTCAGGCGGCAACGAGTTCCCGCGGTTACCGCGCCCGGGCAGCGGTGCTGTTTGGCGTCGTGCTTATCGACCTGATCGGTTTCGGCATCGTGATTCCCATCCTGCCCTTCCTGTCGCCGCAACTGGGCGCCGGCAAGCTGGATATCGCCCTGATCATCATCACCTACGCGGTCTTCTCCGGCGTGTCGGGGCCCTACTGGGGGCGCCTGTCGGACCGCCTCGGGCGCAAGCCGGTGATCATGATCTGCCTGGCGGGCGGGGCACTGGCCTACGTTGCACTCGCCCTCGCCAGCGAGCTGTGGATGGTCTATGCCGCGCGTGCCTTTGCCGGGCTGATGGCCGGCAACCTGGGGGTGGCATCGGCCATGATGGCGGATCTGACCCCCGGCGAGCGCCGCGCCCGGGGCATGGGACAGATTGGCGCAGCCTTTGGGCTGGGACTGGTGCTGGGACCTCTGCTGGGTGGCCTGCTGGCCGGCGGTGACGACAGTTTCACGCTGCCCTGCCTGTTTGCGGGGGGCATGTCACTGCTGGCCATCCTGGCCGCCGGCCTGTTTCTCGAGGAATCCGTGGGCGCCGAGCATCGCGCGGCCAGCCGGGCGGCCCACCGTCGCGGTGTCCGTCACTCGTTGCTGAAAATGCTGCGGGAGACCGGCAACCGTTTGCTGGTCTTCCAGTTTCTGCTGCACGCCGCCGCCGTCAGCTCACTGACCTACCTGGTGCCCTTGTGGCTGGGTGACATGCTGGGCTGGGGCGCCCGGGAAGTGGGCATCGTGTTTGGTGTCCAGGGAGCGATCATGGTGCTGCTGCAGGGGGGGCTGCTGGGCCTGCTGGTGCGTGTGGTGGGGGAGTGGCGGTTGCTGCGAGCCTGCATCAGCCTGCTGCTTTGCGGGTTGCTGCTGGCCTTGTTCGCCGGCGGCAAGCTGTCAATGCTGGCGGCGATCTACCTGGCCCTGTCCGGCTCCACGCTGTGCATGCCCTTGCTTAACAGCATCACCAGCCAGCGCACGCCCCAGGCACTGCGTGGGCGGATGCTGGGGACGACGGCATCGGCGGCTTCCTGGGGGCGGGTGGTGGGGCCGCTGATGACCGGTGCCAACCTGAGCCTCTTCGGTTACCAGGCCGCCTGGCTGGGGATCGTGCTGATTGTCGCGATCTACTTGTCCTGGGCGCTGGGGGCGCCGCCGACGCCGGCAACATCGCCGGCGCGCTGAGACGAACCGGGCTTTACCCATAACGATAAGTGACAATACAAGGAGATCTGTCATGTCCACGCAAGTGTTTGATCTGAGCGGCCGCCTGGCCCTGGTAAGCGGTGCCAGCCGGGGTATCGGCGAGTCCATCGCCCGCCTGCTGGCGGAGCAGGGTGCCCGGGTGATTGTCTCCAGCCGCAAGCTGGAGGACTGCGAGGCGGTGGCCGCCAGTATTCGCGAGGGAGGTGGCGAGGCCGAGGCCATGGCCTGCAATGTCGGTCGCCTGGAGGATATCGCGGCACTTTTTGCCGCGGTGCGCGAACGTCACGGCCGACTGGATATCCTGGTCAACAACGGCGCCGCCAACCCCTATTTCGGCCACATCCTCGACACTGACCTTGGAGCTTTCCAGAAAACCGTCGACGTGAATATCCGCGGTTACTTCTTCATGTCGGTGGAGGCGGGCAAGCTGATGCGCGAGCAGGGCAGCGGGGTGATCGTCAATACCGCCTCCATCAATGCCCTGCAGCCGGGCCCGATGCAGGGCATCTACAGCATTACCAAGGCGGCGGTGGTCAACATGACCAAGGCCTTCGCCCGGGAGTGCGCGCCCCTGGGGATCCGCTGCAACGCCCTGATCCCCGGCCTGACCCGCACCAAGTTTGCCGGTGCACTGTTCGAGAACGACGACATCTACGCCATGGCCATGGACAAGATTCCCATGAAGCGCCACGCGGAGCCGGAGGAAATGGCCGGGGCCGTCCTCTACCTGGTCTCCGATGCCGCCAGCTATACCACGGGTGAATGCATTGTCGTGGACGGCGGCTTCACGATCTAGCGCTGCCGCAGGGACGCGTCGGCAGGCCGCGGGATATCAGGGTCGCCAGGCACAGCAGGGCAGCGGAGACCCACAGGCAGGCCTGCAGCCCTGCGCTGCCCTGGCCCGCCCACTGGAACAGCCAGCCCGAGAGCAGGGTGCCCAGCAGTCGTCCCAGGGCGTTGGACATGTAGTAGAAGCCGACATCCAGTGATACCCCGTCGCGGTCGGCGTAGCTGACGATCAGGTAGCTGTGCAGGGAGGCGTTGACCGCGAACACAGCGCCGAACAGCAGCAGACCGCCGACCAGCGCGGTCGCCGGGTCCATGCCCCACCACAATCCCAGGGCAATGGCCCCGGGCAGCAGGGTGAGCAGCGCCGCCCAGCGCGTCGCGGCGCGCCCGTCGGGCACGCCTCTGCCGGCACTGCCGGTGATGCGCGGCGCCAGGGCCTGCACCAGCCCGTAGCCGATCACCCACAGGGCCAGAAAACCCCCGGTTTGAGTGTGGTTCCAGCCCAGGGACTGGGACAGGAAGACCGGCAGGGCCACCACGAACCAGACGTCCCGGGCGCCGAACAGGCACAGCCGCGCCGCCGAGAGCACGTTGATGGCAGGGCTCTTGGACAGCAGGTCGCGGAACCTGGGTTTCTGTTTCGCGCGCCCCAGTTCCTGTTTCAGCAGTAGCAGACTGAGCAGCCAGACCAGGCTCAGGGCCACCGCCATGGCGGCCACAGCGCCGGCAAAGCCGAGGGTCATCAGCAGCACGCCGCCGAGGAAAAAGCCCGCCCCCTTGAGGGCATTCTTGGAGCCGGTGAGCAGGGCCACCCACTTGTACAGCGTGCCCTGGGCGTCCTTTGGCACCAGTAATTTGATGGCGCTCTTGGCGCTCATCTTGTTGAGGTCCTTGGCGATACCCGACAGCGCCTGGGCGGCCATTACCCAGGGCACGGTAAGCCAGGCGGCCGGCACCAGTAGCATCGCCAGCGCCAGCACCTGCAGGATCAGGCCCACCTGCATGGTGCGGTTGAGGCCGACGTGCGCTCCCAGCCAGCCCCCCAGCAGGTTGGTGACCACCCCGAAGATCTCGTAGAACAGGAACAGCAGGGCAATTTCCAGCGGTGAGTAGCCCAGACCGTGGAAGTGCAGCACCACCAGCATGCGCAGGGCGCCGTCGGTGAGGGTAAAGGCCCAGTAGTTGCCGGTGACCACCAGGTACTGGCGCAGCTCCGGGGCGAGGCGGGCCAGCATCTCAGCCGCGCCCCACCTTGAGGGCCAGCTCCGCGCTGCGGTTGGCGTAGCCCCACTCGTTGTCGTACCAGGCGTAGATCTTCACCTGGGTGCCGTTGACCACCAGGGTGGACAGGGCATCGATGACGCTGGAGCGCGGGTCGCTGCGGTAGTCGATCGACACCAGCGGCAGCTCCTCGTAACCGAGAATGCCCTGCAACTCACCGTCGGCAGCGGCCTTCAGCAGGGCGTTGACTTCCTCGGCAGTGGTTTCCCGTGCCACCTCGAACACGCAATCGGTAATCGAGGCATTGGCCAGCGGTACCCGAATGGCGTGACCGTTCAGCTTTCCCCGCAGCTCCGGGAAGATCTGGGTGATGGCGGTGGCGGAGCCGGTAGTGGTGGGAATCAGGCTCATGCCGCAGGCTCGCGCCCGGCGCAGGTCCTTGTGGGGCGCATCGAGAATGGTCTGGGTGTTGGTCAGGTCGTGGATGGTGGTGATCGAGCCGTGGCGGATGCCGAGTGCCTCGTGGACCACCTTGACCACCGGCGCCAGGCAGTTGGTGGTGCAGGAGGCCGCGGTCACGATGCGATGCCGAGCCGGGTCGTAGTGGTGGTCGTTGACCCCCATCACCACGTTGAGCACCCCCTCCTCCTTGACCGGCGCGGTGACCACCACCCGCTGCACGCCCTGGTCCAGGTAGGCCTGCAGCAGAGCTTTGGTCTTCATCTTGCCCGAGGCCTCAACGACAAGGTCGCAGGCGCTCCAGTCGGTGTCCGCGATCGCCCGGTTGTGGCTCACCGCGATGCGCGCGCCATTGATGCGCATGCTGTTGCCCTCGGCGACCGCCTCGTGCTGCCAGCGACCGTGCACCGAGTCAAAGTTGAGCAGATGCGCCAGAGTGGCGGCGTCACCGGCGGGATCGTTGACTTGCAGGACCTCTACATCACGGTGTTCAAACAGCACCCGCAGGGTCAGGCGCCCCATGCGGCCAAAGCCATTGATGCCGATTTTCAGAGCCATTGCCGATACTCCTTTGCAACAGAAAAGCATTCACGCAGCACGCTAACAGAAGGATCGCGCACGCAATCGAGGCAGCAGAAGAACGTCCTCTACCGCCGGGATCAGCTCTGCCCTGCCTGCGATGCCGGAAACCAGTGCCGCGTGCGGTTGGCTATCGCCACCAGGGACAGCATCACCGGCACCTCCACCAGCACCCCGACCACGGTGGCCAGGGCCGCGCCGGAGTGCAGGCCGAACAGGGAAATGGCCACCGCCACCGCCAGCTCGAAGAAATTCGAGGTACCAATCAGGCAGGCCGGCGCCGCCACGTTGTGGGGCAGGCGCAAGCAGTACGCCGCCGCATAGGCGATGATGAAAATGCCGTAGCTCTGCACCAGCAGTGGTATTGCAATCAGCCCGATGGTCTGGGGCTGGGCAATGATGGTCTGCGCCTGAAAGCCGAACAGCAGGGCGACAGTCGCCAGCAGGCCGAGAATCGACCAGGGCTTGAGGGTGTGGAGGAAGCTCTGCAAGCGCTCGCCGTCACCCTGGCGCTCCAGCCGATGCCGGGTCCAGGCGCCAGCGACCAGGGGCAGCACCACGTACAGCAACACCGACAGCAGCAGGGTTTCCCAGGGTACGTGGATATCGCTGACCCCGAGCAGAAAGGCGGCAATCGGTGCAAAGGCAAACACCATGATCACGTCGTTTACCGACACCTGCACCAGGGTGTAGTTGGGGTCGCCTTTGGTCAGCTGGCTCCACACGAACACCATCGCCGTGCAGGGCGCGACACCGAGCAGAATCATCCCGGCGATGTACTCTCCCGCGCTTTGCGGGTCCACCCAGTCCGCGAACAGCACCCGGAAAAACAGCCAGCCGAGGGCCGCCATGGTAAAGGGCTTGATCAGCCAGTTGACCACCAGGGTCAGCAGCAGCCCCCTGGGGCGTTTGCCGACATCCTTGATGGCGGCAAAATCGATCTGCACCATCATCGGGTAGATCATGACCCAGATGAAGACCGCCACCACCAGGTTGACGTGCGCGAACTCCAGGCCGGCGACTGCCGCAAACAGCCCGGGCACCAGGTTGCCCAGGCCTACGCCGCCGAGAATGCACAGCGCGACCCAAAGGCTCATGTAACGTTCGAAAATTCCCATACCTTGCGGCCCCTCAGATGGCGCGCTGATTGACCCGGGCCGAAAGCTGTTCGGCACTTTCCACCCGCTCGGAATAGCGGTCCGTCAGGTATTCGCTGCAGCCGCGGGTCAGCAGGGTAAACTTCGTCAGCTCCTCCATCACGTCGACGATGCGATTGTAGTAGGGCGAGGGTCTCATGCGGTCGTTGTCGTCAAACTCCAGGAAAGCCTTGGCCACCGAGGACTGGTTGGGGATGGTGATCATGCGCATCCAGCGACCGAGGACCCGGAGCTGGTTCACCGCATTGAAGCTCTGGGATCCACCGCTGACCTGCATCACCGCCAGGGTCTTGCCCTGGGTGGGGCGCACCGCGCCCAGGCTGAGGGGAATCCAGTCAATTTGCGCCTTCATGACCCCGGTCATGGCGCCGTGGCGCTCGGGGGAACACCACACCATGCCTTCGCACCACTGCACCAGCTCCCGCAGCTCCTGCACCTTCGGGTGATCCGCCTCCACTTCGTCCGGCAGGGGCAGGCCCGCGGGGTTGAAGGTGCGGGTTTCCGCACCCATGGCCTGCAGCAGCCGCGCCGCCTCCTCCGTCACCAGGCGGCTGAAGGAACGCTTGCGCAGGGATCCGTAGAGCAGAAGGATGCGCGGCGGATGCTCGGGGCCAGGTTGAAGCAGCGATTGGCTGCAGGGATGCCTGAACTGTTTGCGATCGAGGTTGGGTAATTCCGGGGTCATGGCCTATGTCTCGGCTGTTTCATCGCATAGCCGGCCGCCGTCCCGAGGACGATCGGTCATGCCCTGCAGTCGCGCCAGGGGCGCCTGTAACAGTGATGTGCTGTTCTCCCGGGTCAGGCCCAGCACCTCGCGCATCCAGTCGGGCAGGTGGGGGTGCAGGCGGTAATAGACCCACTGCCCCTGGCGTCGATCCGCCAGCACACCGCTTTTGCGCAACTGCGCCAGGTGACGGGAAACATGCGGTTGCGGCAGCTCCAGGGCGGCCATCAGCTCGCAGACGCACAGCTCGCCTTCCCCGTCGATCAGCAGCAGGCTAAGGAGGCGTGTCTGGTCGGCCAGTGCCTTGTAGAAGGTCAGCGGCTGCAGAGCCTTGAGGGTGGTGCCGACCTGCTTGCTGTTGACCAGCACAAAAAGGCGCAGCCGTTCGCTGATTTCCTGCAGGGTATGCTTGAACGCTCTGAGGTCGAGGCTGACCCGGGGGTCGGGGAAGTCCCAGGCCATGACCACGCCACTCTCTGGCCAGTGGCGGCAATCGCGATGCGCCTTGTCGCAGAGGCTGATGACGTAGTCGAAGTGCTGTTTGGCCAGGCCCTCGAGCGATTTTGAATGCAGACCCTGTGTGTCCACGCCGAAATCCTGCAGTGCCTGCAGGGTGCGAGGATCTATCTCCTCGGGGTCGGTGCCGGCGCTGCAGACGTCAAAGCGGTCGCCGGCAATATGGCGAAGCATGGCCTCGGCCATCTGCGAGCGGGCAGAGTTGCCGCGGCAGAGAAACAGCACGCGTTTTTTCATGGGGCCTCCATATTCCGAAGGCACCATATATGATTTTACTTATATGATCAATATCGTATGCGGCTGCATCTTGGGCCAGGGAATCAGCCCGCGCGCAGGTAACTGAAGCCTCCCTCCTTGATATAGAGCTCGCAATAGTCATTGCTGGTCGGCTCCAGGGATCCGCCGGCGGGAATCCGCAGCCAGGTGTGCAGGCCGTAGCTTCCCCGGGCATCGCTGAAGCTCCCCTTGAGGACCAGCAGCTCGGCGCCCTGGGGGAAATTGATGCGGCCCAGCTCGGCGGGGGTATCCCAGGCCTCCAGGCGCATGAAGTCGGTGTAGGGCTCCTGGGCGTAGAGTTTTTTCCAGCTTACGCTTTTCTTCACCGAGGGTTGCCAGGGGCGCGCCCGGGTGTCGACAGCCACGTGTTCGCGGTCGGCACCGGGAAACTGGCGCAGCTTGACGAACAGCAGGCAGCCGTCTCGGGAAAAAGGCTGGTGCGTGAAGCCCTCGGGGTTGAGCAGGTAACTGCCGGCGGGCCAGTCGCCGTGCTCGTCGGAAAAGACCCCCTCGAGGACCAGGATTTCCTCGCCCTGGGGGTGGTCGTGCGCGGGGAAGTTTGCACCCGGTTCGTAGCGCACCAGGGAGGTGACCTGGCCGGACTCCTGGGCCCCCACCCGGTGGAAGCGCTTGCGCAGGACGTGCCCGCCCGGGCTGGGTGTCCAGCTCAGGTGCTCCGGGCGCATGACGATGCGCTGGCTCAGATCCCCGTTCAGGGGCGTGTTGCTGTCACTCATGGCGAATGCCTGTCGGCTGGAAAGTCAGTGGGCAGCCATGGTAATCCCAAGCTGCCTCTGTTGTCAGGATGCAGGCCTGGGGTATGCTCTGGTGATGCGCAAGAAGATTCTGGTTACCCATACGCTGCCCGGCGAGCGTATCCACGCCCTCTCCGAGCTGGCCGACGTAAATGTCTGGCTTGGCCCTGGCCTGATGCCCGCCGATTCACTGCGCGAGGAGCTGGCGGGCTGCCACGGACTGGTGTGCCTCCTTACCGACCAGGTTTCCCGCGAGTTGATCGAAGCCAGCCCCGACCTGACCTTCGTGTCCAGCATGTCGGTGGGGGTGGATCATGTCGATGTGAGTGCCCTCAATGCCCGCGGGATCCCGTTGGGACATACCCCGGGGGTGCTGGTGGAGACTACCGCGGATACGGCCTTTGCCCTGCTGCTGGCGGCGGCGCGCCGCATCAGCGAGGCAGACTGCTTTGTGCGCCAGGGCGCGTGGCGGCGGGAGAATCGCTGGTCACCCGACTTCTTCACCGGCAAGGATGTCAGCGGCGCCACCCTGGGTGTCCTCGGCCTGGGGGCGATTGGGCAGGCGGTGGCGCGCCGGGCGGCTGCCTTCGGCATGCGCGTGCTGGCCTGGAACCGCAGCCCGCGGGAGGTGCCCGGGGTGACCGCCGTCAGCCTGGAGGAACTGCTGGCCGAGTCGGATTTCCTCAGTGTGCATCTGGCCCTGACTGACGAGACACGCGGTCTGCTCGGCGCCGGGCGTATCGCGGCCATGAAGCCCGGTGCCGTGCTGGTCAATACGGCGCGGGGTGGCATTGTCGATGAGCATGCCCTGGCCGAAGCCCTGGGCCAGGGTCAGCTGTATGCCGCCGGCATCGACGTCTTCGAGGAAGAGCCGGTGCCTGCGGATAACCCCCTGCTCGCACTCCCTAACGTGGTGCTGGCGCCACATATAGGCAGTGCGACCGCGGCCACCCGCGCACGGATGGCGGACATGGCGGCAAACAATGCCATCGCCGCCTTGAACGGCGAAGCCATGCCCCATTGCTTCAACCCCGAGGTCTATCGCGACAGGGGCTGAGGGGCGGGCTACTGCTATTTGCGTACCGAGCTGCGGTAGGCGCGCGGCGACATCCCCACGGTGCGCCGGAACAGGCGCGAAAAGTACAGCGGGTCGCTGTAACCCGCGGCGGCCGCAATCGCCTTGATCGGCAGGTCCGAGCTGTCCAGCAACTGACAGGCGTATTCCATCTTCATGTGCAGGAAATGCTGGATGGGCGAGTAACCCGTGAGCGCCTTGTAGCGGCTGGCAAAGTGGTACTTGGACAAATGCGCCACGGCCGCCAGTTGCTCCAGCTCCAGGCTGGCATGGATGTTGTCCCGCATGGTCGCCTGAATCGCTTCCAGGTCCAGGCCGCTGGCGTGAGTGGCCCGCTGCCGGTTGGCTTCCAGGGCAAACTGGGTGAACAGGTGCCGGCAGTGGTTGGCCGCGTTGATGAAGGCCTTGCTGCTGTAACCCGTGCGACTCACCGCCAGTAGACTGTGAAAGGCTGCGCTCAGGCCGGGAGCGAGGCCCACGGGGATAACCAGGCGGTTGTCCCGATAGCCCAGGTACTCCATGAAAACCCGCGAACTGACGCCCTGGAAGTGCACCCAGTAGAGCGTCCAGGGTTGCGCGCTGTCCGCCGCATAGCTGTGGGGCAGGCCCTGGGGCAACAGCAGCAGGTCCCCTGGGCCGACCGACAGTCGCTGATCGGCGGCGCGCAGGCGGCCGTGACCCTCGACACAGTAGATCAGCAGGTTGTCGTCGTGGCGCCTGCGCCGCATGCGGTGCCCCCGTGCCGCCGGATAGTAGCCCATGGCGGTGGGGTAGCAGTCCCGGGTGAGGGGGTGCCGGTGCAGTTGCTCGAGCATGAACACCGGCGTCAGGAAGCGCACCCCCTGTTCGGGAAGTGACCATTGTGAGGGACTACTCATGGCCTGGAGTCCTGTTGCGGGGTGTTTATGGTTTTCATGGCAGCAATATAGTCCATATTGATCGCAATTTCGTCCCTTTGACCCGCTCCTGTGCCCGGGTAGTCTGCCCTGCCATTATAAAAATCCCGTCTATAGTCTGTTGTGGGCGGGATCCCGACCCGCAAGTAGCACGACAGGAGTGTGAATCATGGCCAAGGTGCAGGAAACTCAGGAAAACAACGAAGTCCAGCAGGAAATCGCCGAGATGATGGCGCGCGCCCGGGCGGCGCAGGCTGCGATAGAGCACTATACCCAGGAACAGGTCGACGAGCTCATCACCGCCATGGTCTGGTCCGTGGCCCGGGAAGACGTCTCGGAGAAAATTGCTCAGTTCGCGGTGGAGGAAACCCAGCTCGGCAACTACGACGGCAAATTCCTCAAGATCCACCGCAAGACGCGGGCGACCCTGCTGGACATCATCGATGACAAGTCGGTGGGTGTGATCGAGGAAGACCCGGTGCGCAACATCATCAAGATCGCCAAGCCGGTGGGCGTGATTGGCGCACTGTCGCCCTCGACTAATCCGGAGGCGACGCCGGTGATCAAGGCCATCTCCGCGGTCAAGGGACGCAATGCCATCATCATCGCGCCGCACCCGCGTGCCAAGCTGACCAACAAGATGATCTGCGACTACATGCGCGAAGCGATTGTCGCCATGGGCGCCCCGGCGGACCTGGTGCAGAGCATCGACGTTCCCTCCCTGGACAAGACCAACGAGTTGATGCGTCAGTGCGACCGCATTCTCGCCACCGGTGGCGAGGCCATGGTGAGTGCGGCCTATTCCTCCGGCACCCCGGCTCTCGGCGTGGGTGTGGGCAATGCCGTGATCACCGTCGACGACACCGCCGACCTGGATGAGGCGGCGGAGAAGATCCGCATTTCCAAGACCCTGGACCTGGCGGCCTCCTGCTCCTCCGACAACTCGGTGCTGGTATTCGAGTCCATCTACGACGAGTTTGTCGAGAAGCTCAAGCACGAGGGCGGCTACATCATCGAGGGTGATGACAAGCAGAAGCTGCAGGACGTGATCTGGGTGGACGGGCACCTGAATGCCCAGATCGTCGCCCAGCGCGCGACCACGATTGCCGGCCGCGCGGGAATCGATCTGCCCGAGGGCAAGCAGTTCTTCATCGTGCCCGAGGTGGGTGCCGGGCCGGATTACCCCTTTTCCGGCGAGAAACTGACCGTGACCATGGCCCTCTACAAGATCAAGGACATCGACGAGGCGATCGCGCTGACCAACCGTATCCAGGCCTACCAGGGGCAGGGGCACAGCTGCGGGATCTACTCGAAGAACGACGACAACATTCTCAAGCTGGCCCTGGGCACCAAGACCTCGCGGGTGATGGTGAACCAGCCCCAGGCGGCCTCCAACAGCGGCAACCTGTGGAACGGCATGCGACAGACCTTTTCCCTGGGCTGTGGCTCCTGGGGCGGCAACAGCATCAACCACAACATCACCTGGCGCGACCTGATCAACGAGACCTGGGTGTCCAAGCCGCTGGCCAAGACCAAGGAGATCCCCAGTGACGAGGTTCTCTTCGGCAAAGTCATGAACCGCTTCTAGGAGGTCGGAGCATGGATTTTTCGGTTTCCGAAGAACAGCAGGCCTTCGTCGACAGCGCGCGGGCCTTCTCGGAAAAGCAGCTGGCGCCGAACGCGGCGCGCTGGGATGCCGAGGCGATCTTTCCCAAGGAGGCCTTCGCCGCCGCCGGCGAGCTGGGCTTCATGGGCATGTACACCCCGGAAGCGGCCGGCGGCCTGGGCATGAGTCGCCTCGACGCCAGCCTGATTGTGGAGGAGCTGGCCCGGGGGTGTACCACCACCGCGGCCTTCATGACCATTCACAACATGGCCACCAGCATGATCGGCAAGTACGGCAGTGAAGCGCTGATCGAGCAGTGGTGCCCGGACCTGGTGATGGGCAGCAAGCTGGCCTCCTATTGCCTAACCGAACCGGGCGCTGGCTCGGATGCCGGCTCCCTGCGCACCCGTGCCGCGCGCGACGGTGACGACTACGTGATCAACGGCAGCAAGGTGTTTATCTCCGGCGCCGGCGAGACCGATGTGCTGGTGGTCATGTTGCGCACCGGTGCCGAGGGCCCCAAGGGGGTAACGGCAATGGCCATCCCCGCCGATGCCGAGGGTGTCAGCTACGGCAAGAAGGAAGAAAAGATGGGCTGGAATGCCCAGCCCACGCGCATGGTCAGCTTCGACAATGTGCGCGTGCCGGTGGCCAATCGCCTGGGCGAGGAAGGGCAGGGCTTTGCCATTGCCATGGAGGGCCTCGACGGCGGTCGCATCAATATCGCCACCTGCAGTATCGGTACCGCGCAGCAGGCCCTGCAGGAAGCCGCGGACTACGTCCAGGAGCGGCGCCAGTTCAACAGCGCCATCGCCGACTTCCAGGCGACCCAGTTCAAGCTGGCCGACATGCTCACCGAGCTGGTGGCTGCGCGGCAGATGGTGCGCCTGGCGGCTTTCAAGCTCGATAGCGCCGACCCGCAGGCGACGACCTACTGCGCCATGGCCAAGCGTTTCGCCACCGATGTGGGCTTTCAGGTATGCAACGATGCGCTGCAACTGCTCGGCGGCTACGGCTACATTCGCGAATACCCCATGGAACGGCACGTGCGCGACACCCGCGTACACCAGATCCTGGAAGGAACCAATGAAATCATGCGCGTCATCGTGGCGCGACGACTGCTGATGGAAGGCGCCCTGGAGGTTATAAAATGAGCCTGAGCACGAGTGACAAGATCAAGGTTGAACTGCGCGGACACACCGCGCTGGTGACTATCGACAACCCCGCCGCCAATACCTGGGACGTGGAGAGCCTGCCGGCCCTGCGCGACCTGGTGGGCAAGCTGAATGAAAACCCCGAGGTCTATGCCCTGGTGTTGACCGGTGCCGGCGAGAAATTCTTCTCCGCGGGCGCCGACCTCAAGCTGTTTGCCGACGGCGACCCGAAAACCGCTGACGAGATGGCGCGCTATTTTGGTGAGGCCTTTGAAACCCTCGCGGATTTTCGCGGTGTCTCCATCGCCGCGGTGAATGGTTTTGCCATGGGCGGCGGTCTGGAAGTCGCCCTGGCCTGTGATATCCGCATTGCCGAGGAGCAGGCGCAGATGGCCTTGCCGGAAGCCAAAGTCGGTCTGCTGCCCTGCGCGGGTGGCACCCAGCGCCTGTCCTGGCTGGTGGGCGAGGGCTGGGCCAAGCGCATGATCCTCTGTGGCGAGCGCATCAATGCCGCCACCGCCGAGCGCATTGGCCTGGTCGAGGAAGTGGTCGGCAAGGGCGAGGCCCTGGACAAGGCCCTGGCCCTGGCCGAGCAGGTGGGCGAGCAGAGCCCGTCCTCCATTGGCCGCTGCAAGCGCCTGATTCATTCCGCCCGGGACAAGGCCATTGCCGATGGTCTGCAGGGAGAGCGTGAGCTGTTCGTGGAGCTGTTCTCCACCGAGGACCAGCGCGAAGGCGTGAATGCCTTCCTGGAAAAGCGCAAACCCGAGTGGAAGAATCGCTGAGCACGCAACGCCAGTAGAGGAGAGTTTGATGTCAGACGACGCGATAGTTTTCGCAGAATTGCCGGCCAAAACCGGCAAGGTTGGCCGGGTTACCCTGAACGTGCCTGGCACCCTGAATTCCCTGACCCTGGATATGGTCGACCTGCTGCAGAACCAGCTGGATCGCTGGGCAGAGGACGATGCGGTGGCCGCTGTCTTTATCGAGGGCAGCGGCGAAAAGGCCTTCTGCGCCGGTGGCGACGTGCAGGCGCTATACCGCTCGGCCATCGCCACCCCGGGCGGGCCCTGCGAATACGCGGAGGCCTTTTTTACCCGGGAATACCGCATGAACTACACCCTGCATACCTACCCCAAGCCGATCGTGTGCTGGGGCAACGGTATCGTGATGGGGGGGGGCCTGGGGGTCATGGCCGGCTGTAGTCACCGGGTGGTGACGGAATCCACGCGCATTGCCATGCCGGAAATCACCATTGCCCTGTTCCCGGACGTCGGCGGCAGCTGGTTCCTCAACCACATGCCGGGCCGCTCGGGGGAGTTCCTCGCACTGACCGGGGCTTCGATCAATGCCGCGGACGCCCTTTACACCGGCCTTGCCGACCGCTTTATCGCCAGCGAGCACCGGGATGCGGTGCTGAAGGGGCTGCAGGCCCAGCAGTGGCTGGCGGATGACGCACTCGCCAATCACGGCCTGGTGCGCCATGTCCTGCGTCCCTTCGCCGAGCAGAGCCTGTCTTCGCTTCCGGGCGGGCAGGTGGAGCCGCACATGGGGCGCATCGGTTCACTCTGCGACGGCGACAGTGTCCACGAGATCATCGACAACATTCTCGCCCAGCACACGGATGACCCCTGGCTGGCCAAGGCGAGGGACAGCCTGGCCCACGGTTCCAAGCTGGCTGCCCTGTGGATTCATCGCCAGTTGCGGGAAACCCGGCACAGTTCCCTGCGCGAGGTCTTCCAGGCGGAAATCCTGCTGGCGACCAACGTGGTGCGGCACCCCGAGTTTGCCGAGGGCGTGCGAGCCCTGCTGATCGACAAGGACCGCAAGCCCGCCTGGCAGTTCCAGCGCTCCCGCGATGTGCCGCAGGATTTGCTGGACGCCTTCTTCACGCCGCCCTGGCCGGAAAATCCCCTGGCGGACCTGTAAACAACGAGGTAATAACATGGCAAAAGCAGGATTTATCGGGCTCGGCAATATGGGCGGCCCGATGGCTATCAATCTGATCAAGGCCGGTCACCAGGTTGCCGTCTTCGATCTCTCTGAAGCGGCATGCAAGCAGTTGTCAGAGGCCGGTGCGACGGTGGCGGAAAGCGCCGCCGCGGCCAGTGAAGGTGCCGACTACGTGATTTCGATGCTGCCTGCGGGCAAGCACGTTGCCGGCACCTACCTGGGTGACGACGGCCTGCTGGCGAAACTGGACGCCAGCACCACCGTGATCGACTGCAGTACCATCGATGCGGAAACCAGCCGCAAGGTGGGCGAGGCCGCCGCGGACCGGGGCATCGGCTTCATGGATTGCCCGGTGTCCGGTGGGGTGGCCGCGGCGGCGGCCGGAACGCTGGCTTTCATGTGTGGCGGCGACGCGGCCAGTTTCGAGAAAGCCCGGGTGATTCTGGCCGACATGGGCAAGAACATTTTCCACGCCGGCCCCGCCGGCGCCGGCCAGGTGGCCAAGGCCTGCAACAACATGCTGCTGGCGATCCACATGATCGGTACCTGTGAGGCGCTGGAAATGGGCGCCCGCAATGGCCTGGACCCGAAGGTGCTCTCGGATATCATGCTCGCCAGTTCCGGGCGCAACTGGTCCCTGGAGGTCTACAACCCCTGGCCCGGCGTGATGGAAAATGCCCCCGCCAGCAAGGGCTACCAGCCCGGCTTCATGGTCGACCTGATGGTCAAGGACCTCGGGTTGGCGATGGAAGTGGCTGAAGGCAGTGGCGTGGACAACGCCATGGGCCAGCTGGCGCGCAGGCTCTACGAGGGGCACCAGGGCGGTGGCAATGGCCAGCGCGACTTCTCCTCCATCCTGGAGCGCCTCAAGGCCTCCTGAATCCAAGGTCCGGCCTTGTGCCCCGAGTTGGCCCGGGTCGGATCGCGCGGCGCGGCGGATCAGTCGCCCTGCGCGAGGGGCCACTCCGCCAGCGGCTGGTAGTGCACGCCTTGCCGACCCGCTACCGACTCGTAGAGCGTGAAACGGTGCCAGCCCAGCCGGAAATCGGCAGCTTCGGTGGGTGCGGGGGGCGGTATCTCGCAGCGGCGGAACAGGGTCAGGTGTGGCTGGTAGGAGCGCCGTTCCCGCCGCGCTCCGACCGCGAGGGCGCTTTGTTGCAGGCACCGCGCCAGTTGCTCGAGAGCTACCGGGGGATCTGACGGCCCGAGCCAGCAGATTCCCGGTTTCGGCCAGTAGCCGACCCGCGACAGGGTCATGCTGGCCCCGTGCTGCATCTGCCGCTCCAGGCGCTCGTCGACGTCGCGACACAGTCGGTCGAGAGCGGGCTCTGAACACTCGCCGACAAAGGCCAGGGTGATGTGGAAATTCGCCACAGGCACCGGGCGTCCCATCGGCGGGAACTGGCGCTCGCGCCAATCGGCAATCGCCAGCGCCGTGTTCGCGGGAATCTCCAGGCCAAAGAACAGTCGCATCCAGCCCCTCGCTCAGTCCTCGGTCCAGGGCTCGCGCATGGTGACCAGCTCTTCCGCGGCCGTCGGGTGAATGCCGATGGTGCTGTCGAACATCGCCTTGGTGGCACCGGCCCGCATGGCGACGGCAAAGCCCTGGAGGATTTCCCCCGCGTCCGGCCCGACCATGTGCAGCCCCACCACCCGGTCACTGGCCTTGTCGACAATCAGCTTCATCAGGCTCTGTTCGCTGCGCCCGCTGATCGTGTGCTTCATCGGCCGGAAAGTGGATTTGAACAGGCGAATATGGCCGAAGTGCGCCCGGGCCTGTTCCTCGGTGAAGCCCACGGTGCCGATATTGGGCTGGCTGAAGACGGCGGTGGGGATGAAGTCGTAGTCGACCTCCGCCTCCTGACCGCCGAACTCGCGACGGGCGAAGGCCATGCCTTCTGCCAGCGCGACCGGGGTCAGTTCCATGCCACCGGTGACGTCCCCGAGGGCGAAAACCGAGGGCTCACTGGTGCGATAGTGCTGGTCGACCTCGATGGTGCCGAACTCGCTCAGGGCAACGTTGACGTGCTCCAGGCCGAGACCTTCCAGGTTGGGCTTGCGCCCCGTCGCGTAGAGCACTGCGTCCACTTCCAGGGTCGAACCGTCACTGAGTTCCAGCAGCAGGCCACCGCTGCCGTGGCGGATTGCCTCGACATTGGTCTCGAAGCGCAGGTCGACACCGGTCTTGACGATTTCCTGTGCCGCGTGGGCGCGAATGTCGGCGTCGAAACCGCGCAGGAAGAGCGGCCCCCGGTACAGTTGGGTCACCTGGGCACCCAGCCCGTTAAAGATACCGGCGAACTCCACGGCGATATAGCCGCCGCCGACGATGGCCAGGCGCTCCGGGAAATAATCGAGGTCGAAAACTTCGTTGGAGGTGATGGCCAGCTCCCGCCCGGGAATGTCGGGTACATGGGGCCAGCCGCCGGTCGCAATCAGAATCCTGTCGGTGCTGTAGCGGGCTTCGCCGACGGCCACGGTGTGGGCGTCGACGATGCGCGCGCGCCCGTCGAAGACATCGGCGCCGGAATTGTCCAGCAGACGCTGATAGATCGCGTTCAGGCGGGAAATCTCCACGCGCTTGTTTTCACGCAGGGTTTCCCAGTCGAAGGGGGGAATCTCGCTGTCCCAGCCAAAACCGCGGGCGTCTTCAAAGGCCTTGCTGTACTCCGAGGCATAGACGTAAAGCTTTTTGGGCACGCAGCCGACGTTCACGCAGGTTCCGCCCATGTAGCGATCTTCGGCCACAGCGACGCGGGCGCCAAAACCCGCTGCCATACGCGCGGCGCGCACGCCGCCCGAGCCGGCGCCGATTACGAAGAGGTCGTAGTCCCTGTCACTCACTGCTGTCTCCTTTTTTACCGCGGGCTGCGGCGCGGAGGCCCCCTCCGAACCGCGAAAGCCGTGAAATTCCGCTATCATAGCGGGTTTTTGAGCATGAGGCCCTGACATGACCGGATTCGCCCCCCGCCACCTCGCCCGCGCACTGTCCCTGCTGTGTCTGTCGATACCTCTGGCCCAGGCGCAGGACGAGATTGTGCTGCGCGACGGCTCGCGCATATTGGGCACGGTAACCGCCGTTCGCGGCGGCATTGTTACCATCGAAACCGGCTTTGCCGGCACACTGAGCGTGCAGCAGGCCCAGATCGAGAGCCTGTCCGCGGAGGGGCCGGCGGTGCTCAAGCTGGCTGACGACTCGGTGCTGGAGACACCTGCTCTGCAGGTCGAGAACCGGGAGCTGGTGTTGCCGACTGAGGTGGCGAGCAGCCGGACTTATCAGTTGGAGGACTTGTCCCTGGTCAACCCGCAGGCCTGGGAGCTGGGGCAGGGTTACCGCTGGACCGGCCAGGCCAGCTTTGCCCTGGGCATGCAGCGTGGCAACACGGATACCGACGAGCTGGACTACCGCCTCGACAACACCTGGCGCAGCCTGGATGACCGCTATACCCTGCGTATCAATGGCGAGGTCGACGAGGCGAACGGGGTAAAAAACGCCGAGAACTGGTCCGCGCTGGGCAAGTACGATCAGTTCCTCAACGGCAGCCCCTATTACTGGGGTATCAACGCCTCGGCCGAACAGGACAAGTTCGCCGACCTCGACCTGCGCTACTACGTGGGTCCCTACCTGGGCCGGCAGTTTTACGAGGAGCCTGCGCTGACACTGTCCGCGGAGGCGGGCCTGGTCTACGTGGACGAGAATTTTATCCTCGCCGAGGACGAAAGTTACCAGGGCGCGAATTGGTCGCTCCACGCTGACAGCAATATCCTGGGCGGTGACTCTCAACTCTACCTGGACCACACCGGTATCTGGAACCTGGACCAGGCGGATGAGGTGATCCTGGATGTCATCATGGGCCTGTCGTTCCCCATGTTCATGAGTATCGAGGGTGCCGCAGAGGTCCTGCTCGAGTATGACAGCGGCGCGCCCGATGGGGTCGAGGAGCTGGATCAGACCTACCGTTTCCGGGTCGGCTACAGCTGGTAGCTGGATGGCCCTGGCGCGCTCAGCGCGCCCGACGACGGACCGCGGCGGCTAGCTGCTCCAGTAGCGGCAAGGTGTCCGCCAGGGAGAGGCAGGCGTCGGTGACGCTCTGACCAAAGGTCAGCGAGTCAGGCGCTGCGAGGGGCTGGTTTCCCCCCACCAGGTGGCTTTCCAGCATCACGCCGCGGATGGCTGCCTGGCCTTGCTCAATCTGGTCGCACAGGTCCGAGACTACCACGGCCTGCCGCGCCGGATCCTTCTCGCTGTTGCCGTGGCTGCAGTCCACGATCAGCGAGGCAGGCAGGTCGTGGGCCGCCAGTGCCTCCGCGGCCTGCTGAACTGCTGCGGCGTGATAGTTGGGGCCGCTGTCGCCCCCGCCCCGCAGGATCAGGTAGCCGTGGGGGTTGCCCGCGGATTGCAGGATGGCCGGCGTGCCCTCCTTGGTCAGCGAGGGGAACCAGTGACCGTGGCTGGCGCTGCGAATGGCGTCGATGGCGACCTGGATGTTGCCGTTGGTACCGTTCTTGAAGCCCACGGGCATCGAGAGCCCCGAGGCCAGCTCCCGGTGAATCTGGCTTTCTACCGTGCGCGCGCCAATGGCGCCGAAGCTGACCAGTTCCGCGTAGTACTGGCCGAAGGTGGTATCCAGGAATTCACTGGCTGCGGGAAGCTCCAGTCCGGCAACATCCAGCAGCACCTTGCGCGCCCTGCGCAGACCCTTGTTGATGTGGAAGCTGCCATCGAGGTCCGGGTCGTTGATCAGACCTTTCCAGCCGACAACGGTGCGCGGCTTTTCGAAATACACACGCAGTACCGGCAGCAGCGCATCACCGAGATCCTGGCAGCCCTCCCTGAAGGCGCGCGCGAATGCGAGCAGGGCCTCGGGATCGTGTACCGAGCAGGGGCCGGCGATGACCAGCAGGCGACGATCCTCGCCGGACAGCACCGCCTCGATGGCCCGGCGCGAGGCGGCAATGAAGTCCGCCGCCTCTTCGGGCAGGGGCAATTCCTCCGCCAGCACCCAGGGTGTGATCAGGGGCTGGGCACGGTGAATGCGAACGTCGTCAGTGCGCGCGCTCATGGCGGGTCTCCTCGCAATAAAGACCGGCATTGTCGCCCCGGTGGCCGCCGGCCTCAAGCCTTGGTCTGGCTGCCATCGCGGGTGCGGCTTTCGGTGTCACGCCGCTCGGCTATGGCGGCCTGCACTGCGCGCAGGTTGGCTTCGCTGGTGTGGACCCGGGCAATTGCCAGCAGGGCGAGCAACAGTGCAGGAATAACGCCAAGACCGAGGGCGTAGACCAGTCCCTCTCGCGTAGACTCCGGTACATCGCCGGGGCGCATGCCGGCTGACAGTCCCACCCAGTCCAGCGCCAGGCCACCGTAGAGCGGGCCGACAACCGTCGCCAGCTTGCTGACGAAATTGATGACGGCAAAATAACTGCCTTCCTGGCGCACGCCGTGGGCGAGCTCGTGCTCATCGGTGAGGTCGGCAACGATCGAGGTGCTGTTGATCAGACGCAGTAGAAACAGGTACATGAAAAGAAACATGAACAGGAAATTCAGCCAGAAACGCAGTGATGGACTGTCCGGTAGCCAGCCCAGCAGGGCCGCGGGATAGAGCCAGAGGCAATTCAGGATCAGTCCCGCCAGCGCCAGTTGTACCAGGCGGTGCTTGGGGGCAAGGCGACCCAGCGGCCCGAGGCTGAGGGTGGCCAGCGCGACCGCAAGCAGGCTGGGTAGCGAGAGAATGATGGACACCTGGAAGGCACTGAAACTCCAGAAGAAGGTCCAGACCAGCATGTTCAAGCTGGTGATGACACCGTAGGCGCCGGTGGCGGCCATGTCGTAGGCAATCAGGTAGCGAAAATTGCGGTTATCGAGGGTGCGCCAGAGGTCGCGCCCCAGCTGCAGCAGCGTTGTACGCTCCTCCAGCGCTCGCGGTGCATTGCGGGCATGCTGCCGGGTGCCGACCGTACTGAGGCTGGTGGTCAACCATACGACCAGACAACTGAGGGCGCCGTAGAGCGGGTAATTCTCCGCCTCGAAGCGACCATCCTGACCGGCGCTTTCCGGAAATATCCAGTACATCCCCGCGGCGGGCAGCAAGACCGCGAACAGGAACATGGTCGCCAGCCGGGCCCCGAGCACCTGGCTGCGCTCGTGGTAATCGGTGGTGATTTCGGCCGAGAGCGCCAGGTGCGGAATGGCAAAGGTGGTGACAAATGTGCGCACCCAGAGCGACCAGAACAGCAGCCAGCCGGCCAGCCAGGTGGTGTTGGCCGCGACCGCTGCGGGCGGGCTGAACAGACCGACAAAGCCGAGACCGAGGGGAAGCACACTCATGGCCATGAATGGGTGGCGTCGGCCCCAGCGGCTGTGCAGTCGATCGGAGAGTGAGCCGACCAGGGGATCGGATACGCCGTCCCAGATCAGGCTCAGGGCGATGATGACGCCCGTAATGGTTCCTCCCAGCCCAAGTACCTGGGTGTAAAAAAGCAGCACAAACATGGTGTAGGCTGCTTCCTTGGCGGCGGGTGCCGCGCCGCCAAGGCCATAGAGCAGCCGGTCCCCTCGCGACAGGGTAGGGCGGGGCATTCCCTTTGCAGGCGCCTTAGCGGCCGCCGCGGATCAGACTGCGGAACAGGTCCAGCAGGGTTTCGTGCTTGTAATCGGTGAATTCGCCGGCGTCCATGAACAGGCCATGCTCTTCGCAGGACTCGTACCAGATGTGCTTTTGCTTGGGGTCAGAGGTTTTCTGCATGTCCTTGCCGCAGCGCGGGCAGGCGATGTCTTCCACAGTGTCCCAGCGCCGGCCGTCCCGCGGATTACCGGTGTCCAGCACGTCGCCCATGTAGCGATCCTTCAGTTGCTCGGCCTCGCCGGTATCGAACCACAGGCCACCGCACTCGGTGCAACGGTCGATGGTGATATCACCGTAGCTGGCTTCCTGCATGCCGTGGCCACACTTGGGGCATTTCAGGCTGTGTTGCTGGGGGTCGTATTCCATTGTTATTCCCTGTGCATTGCCAATTAAGGGTTTTCGAGTTGTGTTCTTCGCACTGAGACACCGCTCAGGGCGAGTCTAGCCCAGTCCGTTATCATTGTCTTGGGGCTCCAGGACACTCAGCACTGTAGGCCCTCACAGCAAAAACTGCTAGATTCACATTTCCCTCCGACGATGTTCCCAGAGCCATGAGATTGACGATTTTCTTTCGCCTTGCCTTGTTGAGTTTTGCGTGGGTTGGCGGTGCTTCGGCAAATAGCGAGCTCTACGCTCCCTGTGCGACCTGCCACGGTGAACAGGCGCAGGGTCAGCGAGCCCTCGCTGCACCGCGCCTGAATCACCTCGATCCGGTATCACTGCTGCTGCAGCTGGAAAAGTTTCAGCGTGGCTGGCGTGGAGGTGAGGGCGCCAGCGCCGCGGCGCAACAAATGGCTGGCAGCGTTGCGCTGTTGCCACCCGAAGCTGCCTGGCCGGAATTGGTTGCCTGGATTGCCGATCAGGACAGCGATGTGTCGCCTGTTACTGTGACCGGGGATCGCGAACGGGGAGGCACGCTTTACCGCCAATTCTGTGCGGCCTGTCACGGTCCGCGGGCCCAGGGTAACCTGGCCTTGAATGCGCCGCGTCTGGCAGGTGGTGACGACTGGTACCTGCTGGCGCAGTTGCACGCCTTTCGTGAAGGTCAGCGCGGGCGTCTGCGCGAGGACCGCGCGGGCCGGCAGATGCGTTCCATGGCCGCGGCGCTTCCCGATGACGCCGCCCTCGCCGATATTGTCAGCTGGATTCGCGCACAGTCGGAATAGCATGTTGCGTCACAGCGAAGCGTTAGGGTTTCGCAGCCGCAATTTTTTTCGCGTGCCGCAAACATTTCTCACAGGACTGTCGCGATAGCTGTTTTCTGTTGGTGCGTTTTTCCCTGTTTATGCACTTCAATGAGGCGAGGGGCGCAACAAAGACGGTATTTATACCGCCGCAGGGGATTAAAAACCCCGCGGCTATTTGCGTGGCCAGTGAATCTGCCTACACTATTGCAGTGGTACCCACCCATTTCAGGGAGTCGACGCCCATGTTGGAAAAGGAACTGGCGCAAGCCGCCAAAATGGCAGAGCAAGCCAACAAGAAGGTTGCTCAGCTGCAAAAGAAGCTGATTGCGGAAACCGAGAAAATTCAGAACCGCGTCAAAACCGACCTTACCAAGGCACGGAAAAAGCACAGTGATGCTAACGCACGTCTGAAGAAGGCACGCGCAGATCTGCAGAAGAAAGGCAGCAACGCCAACCACAAGCGGGTGGAGGAGCTGGTCAAGCACGTGCAGGAACTCGCGGATGCGGTCGCGAAGGTGGCCAAGTCTGCCTATTCCTCGGCCGAGAAACTGTTGCCTATTCAGGCGGATCTGGCGCTTGAAGCCAGCCGCGCCCAGGCGGCAGAGAAAGCTGCGGCAATTGCCGAACAGGCAGTCAACAAGAGCCGCCAGGTAAAGGCAGCAGCGGGCGGCAAAGCCCCGGCGCGTCGCAAGACGGCAGCAAAGAAGGCGCCTGCGAAAAAAGCCGCAGCGAAAAAGGCTGCCGGGAAGAAGTCTCCCGCACGCAAAGCACCAGCCGGTAAAGCTCCCGCGAAAAAGTCGGCAGCACGCAAGGCACCAGTGAAAAAGGCACCGGCGAAGAAAGCTGCCGCTAAAAAGGCACCAGCGAAGAAAGCGCCTGCCAAACGCAAGGCCGCTGCTGGCAAGGCGCCCGCGCGGAAGACAGCCGCACGCAAGGCGCCAGCCGCCAAGCGCGCGACCACAACGGCCAAGCGTCCGGTGCGCAAGAGTGCTCCGCGCAAGGCAACGCCCAAAGCCGCAGCCCAGTCGGGCGGCAGCAACAGCTGAGGGCCTGGTCCGGGCGGTCGCGGTCTTCAGGGCTCGCGGTCGTGATGCTCCGGCCTCACCGGGTGTCTTCTCCCGCACCGGCGCGTGTCGCCGGCGCGGGGCGTATTTGAATCAAGCGGCCCTGCTCGCTGTCTGTGAGCAGATACAACAGGCCATCCCTGCCGGTGCGAACGTCGCGTATACGCTCGCCGACCTCTCTGAACAGCGATTTTTCCGCGGCAATCCTGCCCTGCTGCAGCTCCAGTAATCGGACTTCCTTCGGCACCAGTGCCCCCACCAGCAGGTCACCTTGCCAGTCGGGGAAGGCGTCGCCGCGATACACGGTCATTCCCGAGGGCGCGATGCTCGGCGTCCAGGTATGCAGGGGCTCGGTCATGCCGGGCAGACTCTGGAAGGGGGAAACGAAGGCGCCACTGTAGTCCAGGCCATAGGTGACGGCGGGCCAGCCGTAATTGTTGCCCGCCGTCAATACATTCAGCTCGTCACCTCCCCGCGGCCCGTGTTCGTGCAGGTATACCGTACCGGTGGCGGGATCCCGCGCCAGGCCCTGTGGATTGCGATGCCCCAGCGTCCATATCCGCTCCGCACCGCTGTGGGTAAAGGGGTTGCCGGGTGAGGGTTTGCCGCCATCCGTGACACGCAGAACCTTGCCCAGTTCACTGTCCAGTGACTGGGCCTGTTCGCGCAGATCAAAACCGTCGCCAGTGCTCAGCAGCAGTGTGGCGTCTTCGAGAAACAGCAGACGACCGCCGTAGTGTTGCCGGGTGGTCTTCGGTGGACTAACCGCCAGCAGATCCTCGCCCTCGAACAGTTCGTCGCCCCGGAGGCGCGCACGGTGCAGTGTGGTGGCATTGTCGCCGGGCTTGCCTCGGGCATAGGCGAGATAGACCAGCGCGTTGTGCTCAAATTGCGGGTGCAGGGCAATGTCGAAGTAACCACCCTGCCCGCCGGTCAGGGTTTCCGGGCCACCCTGGATTGCCTGAATCGAACCGTCCGCCGCTGCGATACGCAAAAGTCGCCCGGGGCGTTCGCTGACGAGAAAGTCGCCGTCGGGTAACTGGACGACTGACCATGGGTGTTGCAGGCCATCCGCCAGTGTCACCAATTCGTAGTGCTGCCCAGAGGCGGGAGGTGCGGTCAGCACCAGCGCCAGCAGAAGTAGTGACAGCGTTTTCTCGACAATGTGCATGGGCTTTTCCTTTGCCGGGTGAGCCGTCATTATAGTCAGGGTCTGCGAACGAGGTCGCTGAGTCGTGCTACGTGTGCTGAAGGCTTTTTTCCCCGCTGTTTTTGCCGCCTATGTGCTGGCATCGCTACTGGCGACACAGGTGATTCTGCACGACCTGGTGGTCATGGGGGTGGAAGTCGATCTGGAAACGCGCCTTCGCGCCAGTCTGCACGATCTCCTTGGCCTTGCGAGTACCTACCTTTTACTGGTGCTGCTGGCTTTTCTACTGGCCATGCCGGCCGCTGCTGCGCTGGTTAGGCTACACCTGATTCCCGGCTCCCGGAGCCTCTGGTTTTCACTGGCGGGCCTGGCGGCGCTGGTTTTGCTCAACGTGATCATGCGGCAGCTGCTGGGTGTCTGGCCGCTGGCCGCCGCCAGGGACTGGAGCGGGCTGCTTCTGCAGGGTTTTGCGGGCGCAGTGGGCGGGTATCTGTATGCCCGGCTCAGCCAGCGCAGGCCGCGCCAACTGTTCAGATAATGCGTGAAAAGCGCGGCGCAGCAGCCTCCTCGCGGCCCTGCTGCTGGTAGGCGTCGAATACCATGCAGATACGACGGATCAGCAGGCGCCCTGCGGGAAGCACCTGGATGCCGCGATCGTCGACACTGAGCAGCCCGTCCTTTTCCAGTGGCGCAAGCGCCTGCAGTTCTGCGCTGAAATGCCGCTGGAAGTCCACACTGTACTCCGATTCAAGGGTTGCGAAGTCCACTGCGAAGTGACAGATCAGGGCGTTGATCACCGCGCGACGCAGGTGGTCCTCGCGGCTCAGGGAGACCCACTTCGCCAGAGGCAGGGCCTTGCGTTCGAGGTCGGCGACGTAGGGGGCCAGGGACTTGTGATTCTGGAAGTGGGAGTCGCCGATAGCATTGATGGCTGAGATACCAAAGCCCAGCAGGTCGCAGTTGCCGTGAGTCGCGTAGCCCTGGAAGTTGCGGTGCAGATCACCGGCGGCGGCAGCGCGGGCCAGGGCGTCCTCGGGCAGGGCGAAGTGATCCATGCCGATGTACACGTAACCCGCATGCAGCAACTGTTCGATACTCTGCTCCAGGATGGCCAGTTTCTCCTCGGGTGCCGGCAAGGTCTCGGCATCAATCTGGCGCTGCGTCTTGAAGAGATTGGGCATGTGAGCATAGTTGAAAACTGACAGGCGCTCCGGCCGCAGGGCAATGACGGCATCCAGTGTCTGCTGAAAGCTCCGGGCGCTCTGGTGGGGCAGGCCGTAGATCAGGTCCATGCTCAATGAGCGGAACTGTGCGCGCCTCGCGACATCGACCAGCTCCTGCACCTGCTCCAGGCTGTTGAAGCGGTTGACGGCCTGCTGTACCCGGGGATCGAAGTCCTGGATCCCCATGCTCAGGCGATTGAAACCGAGCTCGCGCAGCAGCCAGAGCCGATCGGGCGGAAGCTCGCCCGGGTGCAGTTCAATCGAATACTCCCCACACTCGTCGTCCACCAGGGTGAAGTGTCGGCGCAGGACGGCCATGAGCTGACGCATTTCCGCGTCACTGATAAAGGTGGGAGTGCCTCCGCCCCAATGGAGCTGATGCACCGGTCTATCGGTGTCGACGAGGGCCGCCTGCAGTTCGATCTCGCGATACAGGTAGTCGAGATAGGCGCTTGCTCGCGCGCGGTTGGCGGTGACGATCTTGTTGCAGGCGCAGTAGTAGCAGATGGTACTGCAAAAGGGGATATGCACGTACAGTGACAATGGCTTGCCGCGGGCATTGCTCTGCGCCATCGCGCTACGCCAGGCCGATTCCTCCACGTCGTCGCGGAATTGTGCCGCGGTGGGGTAGGAGGTATAGCGCGGGCCGGACAGGTCGTGGCGCCGGATCAGGTCGAGGTTCCAGAGCTCACGGCTGGAGAGGGCTGGCTGGCTGAACTGGGGCAATGCCATGTGGAGCTCCCGAGGGTCGCTTGCAGGAGCCCAGTATAGTCACGGAGGCAAGCTGTCCCCTTGACCTGAGTCAAAGGGGAGTGAGAGGTCCTCGAAGATCTGCGCCCCGGGCGCAGATGGGTGCATCAGGTGGTTTGGCAGCCCGCGGCGGCGGAAAACAGTCCCCGCGCTTCCTCCAGTTTGTCGATGACCGGGTAGCGGCTGTCGATGGCCCAGCGGGTGGTGAGTGTATTGAGTGTGCCAACGACCATCGCCGCGAGGATTTCCGGGCTGAAGTTCGCGGGAATGTCGCCGCTTTCCTGGCCGATGGCAAACAGCTCGGCGAAGGCGGTCAGCGCGTGGTCGGCGATATCCCGTTGCTGTTCCGTGTCGCTGGCCAGAACGCTGGGAGCCAGCAAGATCAGTTGGCGGTCGACCTCGTCAAAGGTGGCGAAGCGCTCCTCGATATAGTCGATCATGGCCATCAGGCGGCTGTGGGTATCCGGAAAGCTGGACACCAGCTGGGCGAGCAGGGGGCTGGCCTGGCTGTACAGTCGCGAGATGCCGAGCCCGCCGAGCAGCGCATGCTTGTTGGGAAAATAGCCATAAAAGGTCCGCCGGGCGACGTCGGCTTTTTCGCAGATCTGCTCAATACTGGTGCTTTCCACGCCCTGGCGGCGAAACAGATGGTAGGCGGCTTCTTCGATGCGATGGCGCGTGGCCTGACGTCGTTTTTCCCGACGCCCCGGTTCTGTCTCGGCTACACCCATGAACTCTTCCCCTGAAGCAGTTGCGTTTGCGCGCGCATTAAACTATTTTGTTCGCAAATGTGCAAACTTGCACATTTGTTACATAACTTTAAACATCAGTCCAGTCACACAGTTATCGCAGAGAGCGCGTTATGTCTGATCATCTCATCGTGGTGTCCTCCGATTGCCACGCTGGCCTGCACATCGCCGATTACAAACCCTATGTCGAGTCCAAGTATCACGAGGTCATGGACATGGCGGTCCCGGTTCAGGTCGAGCTCACGGCCAAGGCGGAGGAAAGCTTCCTGATCAAGGAAATCAACGACGCCTGGCGCGAGCCCATCCAGAAGCAGTTGACCGGTGCCTGGGACTACCAGGAAAGGCTCAAGGTCCTGGCCGAAGACGGCATCGCGGCGGAAATCATTTTCCCCGACGGTATTACCGAAATGAACACGCCCCCCTTTGGGGCTGGCCTGGGGCTGTCCCCCCGGGACGCTGTGCCCGAGCTGCAGTGGGCCGGGGCCATGGCGCACAATCGCTGGTTGGCCGAGTTCTGCGCCAACGACCCGGCTCGGCATATCGGGGTGGCCTCGATTCCCCTGTTGTGGGATGTACAGCAGGCGATAGATGCCGTGCGCTGGTGCGTGGACAACGGGCTGCGCGCGGTGATGATCCCCACCATGTGGGGCGACCAGGCCCCCTACCACGATCGCAAGTACGATCCCTTTTGGGAGGTCTGCCAGGATTTGGGCGTGATCGTGCATTTCCACTCGGGTCCCGCGCCCCAGCCGGAATATTTCGGCAAGGAATGGCCGCGGGAGGATCGCTCCGATGAACTGCCGGGTGCCATGGGCATCTACGTCTCCGAGGTCATGTGGTGGCTCTACCGGCCCCTGACCTTCATGATCTGGGGCGGAGTCTTCGAGCGCTACCCGCGGCTGAAAGTGGTGATGACCGAGGGTGGCACTACCTTCATGCTGCCGCCGTGGCTGCGCCTGCTCGACCACAATTACTTCGACATCCAGTTCTCCGCCAAGCTGGGGGATTTCCGCAGCCACCTGTCCATGTCGCCCACCGAATACTTCCAGCGCAATATCGCCATCGGCGCTTCCTGCGTGCCGCGTCGCGATATCGATGCCCGCGAGGCCCTGGGCACCGACAAGTTGATGTGGGGCAGTGACTATCCGCATCCGGAGGGCACCTGGCCGCATACTCGGGAGTACTACCGCGAGGTTTTCGCCGGGGTTCCCGAGGAGGACGGCCGCAAGATTCTCGGCGAGAACGCGGTCGGCTGGTACGGCCTGGACCGCGCCTATCTACAGACTGTGGCCGACCGCATCGGTCCGACCACGGCGATCTTTGATGACAAGGGAGTTGCCGCATGAGTGCCATCATCGAGCCCTGTGAATCCAGGACCAATACGACGCCCGAGTTTCCCATGGGCTGGTTTTCCGTTGCCCGCAGCCACGAGCTGCAGGTGGGTGAGGCGAAGCGGGTGCAGGCTTTCGACCGCGAGCTGGCGCTGTACCGCACCCGCTCGGGCAAGCCCCAGATTCAGGATGCCTTCTGCCCTCACCTCGGTGCGCACATGGGCGTTAACGGGCGAGTGGTGGGGGAAACCCTGCGCTGCCCCTTCCACGGTTGGCGTTTCGACGCCGAGGGGGCCTGCGTGGAAATACCCTATTGCGACGAGATCCCCGAGCGGGCGCGGGTGCGGACCTGGCACTGCGAGGAAGCCAATGGCGAAGTCTATATCTGGTTCCACCCCCAGGGGCTGGCACCGAAATGGCCGCTGCCCGAGCTCAGGGAACTGGGCGACCCCCAGTGGACGCCACCGCGCTATGCCGAGTTCGAGGTGCCGGCCCACATTCAGGACATCGCGGAAAACTCCTGCGATCCGGTGCACTTCCAGTATGTGCACGGTCAGCAGGACGTGCCCCCCTCGGAAGTCACGGTAGACGAGGACGGTCGTCACCTGCACCTGCACCTGGACGCCAAGAACGCCGCGGTCCCCAACAAGCTGCATTCCCTGGTGGAAAGCCCCGGCCTCGCCACGGTGCGCACCTCCTATGGTCCGGGTGCCGAGATGGTGGTGTACAACAGCGCCCAGCCGATTGATCGCAACCGCACCCTGTTGCGCTGGACCTTGACCGTGCGCCGCGAGATCGAGGATCTGGCCGGGGACGAGGTGATGAACGGAATTATCGCCGGCATCCAGGACGACTACCCGATCTGGGCCAACAAGGTGCACAAACACAAGCCGATTTTCTGTCGCGAAGACAAGACCCTGGTGCTCTACCGCAAATGGGTGCGTCAGTTCTATGTGGATGTAAGGGAGCTCGCCTGAATGAAGGATTTCAAGGACAAGGTCGCGGTCATCACCGGCGGTGCCAGCGGCGTGGGGCGCTCCCTCGCCTTTGCTCTGGGGTGCAGGGGGGCGCGCATCGTGATCGGCGATGTCGACCGCGAGGCCATGGAGGCCGTTAGTCGTGATCTGGAGGCGGAAGGTATCGAGGCGCGGGTGGCGCACTGCGACGTGACCGCCCTCGCCAGTCTGCAGGCCCTGGCTGACACCGCGGAGGAGGCTTTCGGTGCGATCGACCTGGTGTTCGCCAACGCGGGTATCGGCGCCGGCGAGAGCGGCGCGATGTGGGATTACTCGGAGAAAGACTGGCAGTGGTGCATGAACGTGAACGTGTGGGGTGTGATCAACAGTATCCGCGCGTTCATGCCACGGCTGGTGGCACGCAATCAGCCGGCCCACTTCGTGATTACCGGCTCCGGTAACGGGGCCATGGTGATCTACCCCGACGCGCCTATTTACACCGCTACCAAGGCGGCGGTACATGCCATCACCGAGAATCTGCACTTCCAGGTGCAGGCGGCACAGAGCCCGGTGAAGGTCAGTGCTCTGTTCCCCGGCCCCCATGTGGTGGAAACCGGCCTGTTCAATTCCGGGCGCGTGCGCCCCGAAGCTCTGAAAAAGGAGATCGAGGGCAACGAGTCGGGGATTACCTCGGTGGATGACATGAAGCGCATGGCGGCGGAGTACGGCATTGAGCTGAAAACCACGCACCCGGATGAGGTAGCGGAAATGGCGGTCAAGGGTCTGGAGCAGGACGCGTTCTGGTTGCTGGCCACCACCCCTGAAACCGAGCAGAAAATCCGCGATCGCGCGGAGATGATCCTGTCGCGTAAAACGCCGGAGCCGCCGATGGTGGGTGGTTGATTCCGGCACCGGGGCACCGCCCCACGTCTGTACCCGAAGGGCACGCCCCTTCTTCTTCTAACGATAAGGACTTAGCGAGATGAGCGAGAACAGCAGTGCACCCCAGGGCAGCCCCGGGGAAATTCTCAACTGGCCGATGCTGAAGGTGGTATACCGCACCGACCCGGAAGCGATTGCCGCGATACTGCCGCCGGGTATCGAGCCGGGCGCGGACCCGCACGTCAACCTCACCTTCTATCTGGTACCCGTACCCGACGAACCGGAATACGGGATTCTGCAGACCGTCAATGCGGACTACAACGGTCTTGCCGGTGAGTACGCCCTGGGCTACGGCATTGACCAGGAGTCGGCGATCTTTATCAGCCGGGACCACAATGGCCAGCCCAAGTATCCGTGTACCACCGATTACTACCGGCTTGGGCCGAGTGTGACCGCGCGCAGCCATCACCAGGGCTATACCTTTGCCGAGTTCCGCGGCACCGCCAGCGGCGAGAACGCGCCCCTTGATGAGTTCGACATGCACGAGTGGTGGGTCAAGTTCTCCCTGGCCGTCGGGGTGATGCCCGACCCCGACCAGGGCTATGATTTTCCGCCTCACGTGGTGCATGTGCGCAGCCGCTACGGCACTGCCTGGCGCGAGCGCGTCGACGGCGAACTGGTGCTGCGCGACAGTCCCTGGGACCCCCTGGCCAGCCGCCTGCCGATGCGCGAGCAGGTCTCCGCACACCTGTGGTGGCCGGTCTTCCTCGACCGGGAGATCAAGCTGGCGGGCAAGCTGGACCCCGAGGCCTTCAAGCCCTTCGCGGACACCATTTCCGGCTCGCGCTGGCCCGGGACCCGGGGCGGTCCGCGCCGCTGACAATCCCGCCGCCGGGCGCAGCGAGCCCGGCGGCGCACGTCCTGCCTTGTAACTGTAGTGCGGCTGCGCCATGATCGATGTCTTTCCGGAGTTCCGCAAAGGTTCCGAGCATGCCCCTGAGTGCAGTAGAAGCGCTGCAGCTGACACTGGTGGTGGTGAGTCTGGTGTTTGCCGGAGCGTGCTATCTGGGATGGCGCCTGTTTGACCACCCGCGGCATGCGCTGATCTGGTCTCTCGCCTTTGTCCTGGCAGCGCTGCAGTACACCTTCAATCTGCTGCGGGAGTTCTCCCCGAGCTACGAGTGGTGGTGGGTCAGTGTCAACACGCTGTCCTGCCTGCTGGTGCTGACGGCGGCCGTGGGCCATCGCAACCGCCTGGGGCTGTCCTCCTCCCCCTTGGCCCTGGTGACAATAGCGGGGACGCTGTTGCTTGCCCAGGTGCTGTTTACCCTGCTCGTGCCGCGCATGGATGTGCGTGTGGCACTGGCGCCGGGTTTTGCCTGCCTGGCTTTCTGCCACGTGGCCTGGATTCTGTTCCGTCATGGCCCGGAACCGCGTCTCGCCCAGCAGGTCGCGGCCGTGGTCAACCTCCTGTTCGCGCTCGCCCAGGGACTGGCCGCACTGATCGCGTTGCAGTTTGGTACCGAGGCGACACAGGAACAACGCGATCTGTACAACCTGGTCAATTTCGCCCTGATGCCGACTTTCTTCGTGGCAATGGGGGTGACGGTGATTTTCCTGCTCGCCACCGATCTTGCCACGCGCCTGCGCCAGCAGGCAGTGACCGACAGCCTTACCGGCATGAGCAATCGGCGAGGGTTTATGCAGCTTGCGGGGCACCTGTTCGGGCTGGCGCGCCGCCAGGATCAGCCCCTGATGTTGATGGCCATCTAAACTGACCCCCTTCTGGCCATTAATTTTG